>Ga0099849_1000691_pt1 | contig 15587 bp, 22 predicted proteins | sample CB_VirMetaG_4_FD_78177 | JGI IMG/M metagenome (GOLD analysis project Ga0099849, IMG submission 78177) | Freshwater to marine saline gradient viral communities from Chesapeake Bay - CB_1508_1M Viral MetaG | ecosystem: Environmental > Aquatic > Marine > Coastal | place: USA: Chesapeake Bay... | reverse complement strand
TAGTAATGAAAGTCCACCTGAGATGATACATCCACAATTTATTCAAAAGAAATTAGATACAATTATTGCTAAACTAGAGAACATTGAAAACAAATTGAAGTTAGGAAGAATGATATAATGAGTGAAGAATATAAAGATTTAATTGAAAGATGTCTTTGGACATTTGTAGAAACATTTGCTTCAACACTTGTCATTACACCTGCGTTAGGTGTGGACATAAGTACATTAGAAGTAGCTGCCTTATCAGGTGGTGCTGCTGTATTATCTGTGTTGAAGTCTTTTGCAAAGAAAAAAATATCTACACCAGTTAAAAAAGTTTCTCGATAGTTATAGCAAAGCCGAGGGTGTTATCCTTTCTACCTCGGCTCTTGCTTGTTTATTTAAAAAGGTGCTGCACCATCTTCAATAGATTTTGCATCAGGTAATTTTATACCATTAACAGCTGCAGCATAATCTTTCCACATTTCAGGTGTGTTCCAACCATCTGACCACCATGATTTAGAGAATACCTTACCATCTACAGTGTCACCTGCAGTGCATTTGCTTGCACCTGTACATCTAAAGTCAGGACTTTTAGGTGATTTCTTTTCCTGTGGTTTGATGTATTGAACTACTAAACCACAAACACATAACAAGTCTGTAGCATTTACAGCTACCTCACCTGTCTTCTCATGTTTTGAATCAGATGTATGGTCAAAGCCTGCTTCTTTTAACACAGCCCTTACACCATCAGGAGATGTGGAGGTCGTAGGCGTAGCCTTTTTTACTTCCTCCACCTCCTTTTTTGGTGCTGGTTTGCTTTGAGCCACTTTGGTTTCACCCTGCGTTTTTGACATTTCTTCTAATGATGGTCGTTTTTTTGTAGAACCTTGATACTTCCAATTAGCTAAAGCCCTACCTATTGCAGAAGTCTCACAGTTTTCCATCCATGCATCAGTGTTAGCAAACCCACCTTGCCCTTGTAACTCTTGTGCTATTCCAGTTGATACAGGATTGACATCTTCTTTATCTGCATAGACCATAGCTTGCACTATGACCATAGTTCCATCATCATTGGTTTTGATTACCTCAGTCCATATACGACCATTAGGATAATCTTTCCAAAATTTTGCTAATCTATCCTCGACCATTTCATAGTCATTAGGATTAAACTTTGCCATATCTTCCTCCTTGATATATAATTATTCTACTAACTCATTATAGAGTTGGCTTTGTTTTAACTGTGGTAGATAATACATTTTGCATAAGGCGTTAATACAAACCATTTCAGTATTTCTTATACTTAATGTATTACCACAGTAATAACAAGCTATAGTACTCATTATTCCTCCAGGTCTACCAAATACTCAGCAGTTACACCTTTGCTAGGTTTAACAAACAATGTATATTGAGAAGGTCTTCCCATACTTGCTAGTTGTTCCTGTGCATAGGGATTGTGGCTTTCAGTACTACCATTGACCCAAACTCTAACATCATTGATATATAGATGTGTTGGTGTATGATAGTGACCACAACATGCGTGAGTGAACTGTTCCATTAATCCTGCAGAACCTAGTGATTTCCAACCAAGTATTTTCTTGTTGTAACCATAGAAAGGAACACCCATTGTTCCTCGAATGTTATCTCCATGAAAGAGAAGAAACTTAGCCTTAACGCCTAAGTCGGCTACTGTGTACCATGATTTAGTAGGAACATGAAACTTAATACGCTTCTCGTTCTCGTACATAGTCTGTAGTATTTTACCTAACATTCTATCTGCATTGCTTTCAGGGTTATAATCTCTTCTAGACCTACCCCCTAATGCACCATGGTTACCAATAACCCAATAACATTCTACTGTTTCAAACTCAGATAACAAGATATTAAAGAACTGTGATAATATCCTTGGTCCATCAACAGTCACCTGTCTATACAGAGAACTATCTATTTCATGTGCTTGTCCAGGAAATATAAGTTCGCCTTCTATGATGTCACCGAGAGCGAAGACTACACACTTCTTTACGATATGGTTAGCCTTCTGTATCCTAGCTATTTTAACTATCTTTTCTGCATATCTAATTATTCTTTCCTCTGCAACTTTTGTGTTATAGGTATCAGTTCTTTTAGCTAACTGTATGTCAGATAGTAAAGGAACACAGATTTCTTCTCCTTTCTTTGCAGTGGTTTTGATAGGTGCTTGTATTTTTGGTAACGATAGCGTAGACATACCATCTTTAGCACCACGATATACAGCTTCTACTAGGTCAGCTTTCTTATCCTTTAACTTGTCAATTCTTTTTAACAAGCGTTCATTAGTATCTTTAAGTTCTTTAATCTTTTCGCTTTCAACTTCAGCTAGTAGATTAACTAACTCTCTATCCTTTTTGCTTAAGGTCACTTGTGAACTCCCTTATCCAGTGAGCTACTCGTGTTCTAGACACAGGGAAGTTTAACTCCTCTGTAAGTATTCTAGATACAGCAGTAGCATTAGGTCTTTTGCCTTGTCTCATGATAGCTTTCAAGCCCTCTACGAATGGTTGCACCTCGCTTGGAACTTGTTCATACCATGGGATAAGACCACCTTGCTTACTTGTCATTGCTTGTTTAAGCAATTTATCTATTTGTTCATTGTTACTCATGTGCATATTCTAGCACGCAATCGCGATTATGTAACATGTTCAAGAAAAAAAAGACCAAAAAAAAAGGCGTGTATTTCTACACGCCATAGGGAAAATTTAGACCAAAAAAAAAGGCGTGTATTTCTACACGCCTTCTTTTCGGTATGTGTGGATATTGTTATTATCTCTTTTTCTTTACAGAAGTAGCCAACTCTTTAGCTACTTGTAAAACTGTATCGTGACTTTCGATAGGTATAATGTTGTTCTTAATCATGAACGAAAGAACTTCTAACTTAAGTTTATTATCTAAACTGTTAGCCCTACCATCATCATCGACACCAACAACTGCTTGGTCTGATACCCATATCCTAGGTTCAGGTTGTTTTGCAAGATACTTCAATGCCTCTAAGTCAATAGAGTTAGCACCATAATAACCTGCCTGTGCTATCTGCTTACTATCTAATCTACCATTTTCAGCAAATATTCTAATAATACCATCAGCACCATTCTTAATAGTGTTGTAACCTTCGTAGCCAGCAATCCTAACTGCTGGTAATATTTCAATAAGTTCTCTTAGTTGGTCATAATCCCAATTCATAGAGCCACTACAATCTATCATCAATGAGCCACCTGCTACTACTTTCTTTGTAGTAAATACTTTTCTATCAGTAGTCATTCTGTGCATGTGTCTAGGAACTACACCTTTATCTGCACTTCTTTTCTGCAACTGTCTTATTGCAGAAGGAACTTTATCGTTAGGTGTGAACCTTCTAACATATGCTTTACCATGCCTACCATTGTTTTCATAACGCTCAGGGTCGTATGAAAACCTAGCATTTTTATTACCTTCTTCTATGATTTTATCTTTGAGTTCATCACTCAATTCATCAGGTAATTTAATACCTTGTTCCATAGCATCTTTTACTTGCTGTGCAGTTTCAGAAGGTAGCATTACTCCTGTATTTTTTCTATCATACGCTTGCCCCATCCAACTTTGAAGCATGTAATGGTTGTAGATTTTTCTAACTAATCCTTTTGGCTTACGAACAATCATACCTGTCCTTAACCATCTAGAACCACTCCATTTGTATTTTTCTCTGTATGGCTTGTATCGGTGGTCAAATGGTATTCTCTGACCTGTTTGATATATCCTAATGATATTTACAATCAATTCAGTAAAGAACCTTTCCTCAGCTTGAATGACTTCATTACTAAATCCCATCATAGTATTACGCCTTACACCATTACTAACTCTATCTTGCAATACATCCATGTCATATACAAAGTCAGCAACCTGCATTCTCTCAAGGAAATAAAACCAACACTCTTTAAAGTCTTTGGTTTTGTAGAACATATCAATGATTGTATCAACAGCGTTATACATCTCTTGTTCATATATCATAGGCAAAGAATATCTAGCCATGTCTTGATACACAAGAAAGTTGTATGTATCTTTTGATACATGTTCTTTGATATCATTAAGCATACTTCTATCTACAAATCTAGGATTTCTAGCCTCTTGAGATATCGTGCCTGCCTCAGCTAAGTCCTCTAGTTCTTTTGCAACAGCATCTTCAAACTCTCTAAACTCACCTGAATAGTGATACTTAGATAAGTTCTTAACAGTTCTATCCAATCTACTAGGATACGATAGCTTGTTATACATTACCTTTGCATTGAACTGAACAGCAATTACTTTTGCTATATCAATAACAAACTGTGTCTGTTCTGTAATCCTATACTTAGCTTGTCTGTAATACTTGTTAGCAAGCATAACAAGATTTGCAATCTTTCTTTCTTCATGCCTGTCTAAGTATGGTAGAGAGGGAATAGATAACTCCCTCTCTACGCTTTGCACAGAGGAGGTTTTACTAAGACTATATTTAACAGCCCTGTTGCCTCCCAATGCTAAGTTAGGATATATTACAGGAACAGGTTTTTTCTTTGTTCTTGCTTTAAATATATCCATTAATACTCATCTCCTACTTCGCCTTCTGAACTATCACTATCTTTGATAGCCAATGCCTCTATCAAGTCATCAGCATTATCTTGGAATACTGCTTGTGAAGCATCTGTAATGTCAATGCCTGCATCCATTAGTTCTGCAAAAGCAATCCACTTACGAACAGAAAATATAGAATTACTCTCTGTATAGTCGTTGTAAACACTTCTGAGATTTTTAGGCAACTGTTCAATTGCTTTAGGATTTGGTTTGTCCATATTCAATTTGACAGGAAACCTATCGGCTAATGCTTCAGGTAAGTCATCAGGTTCGCCATTCATAGTGGCTACTACTTGAAAACCTTCAGCAGGTCTTACGATTTCTTTTGCTTTGTTTGGTATGGTGAACTTAGCAAACTTTGGGTCATCTAACAAAGCGTGTAGAAATGTCATAACATCTACACCTGCATTGTCAATCTCATTGATTACTAACCTTGCACCTTCTTTCCATGCCTTGATACCGATACCATCAAGCCACTCAAATGCACCATTATCATTTGGAACATAGTGACCTAACAATTCGGCAGCAGTGCTGTCTTGTGTAAGAGTTGTTTGATAAACTTGTTTACCTTTCAACCCCTCTGTGTTGGCAGAATAAGTCTTGCCTGTGCCAGGTGGACCATAGAGTAAAACTCTCGGTGTAACTGGCAGAACTTTGGATAATAATTTCCAACAATCCATATCTAATTACCTTCCTTTTCTAACTTGTCCATTTGTTTAATGAACTCATCTTGTATATTTATCTTTTCTTTCTCCCACCAATCAGCCCACTCAGCTTGTTGTAGATACTTAACTTGTGGAACTTCAGGTAGAAGGCTGTATGCTGTCGCAGGAATATCTACAATGAACTTGTGTTCAGTGTCTCTATCCTTTGACATCAAACCTATCCACACTGTTCTAAAATGTAGTAAGGTTCTTTCTCCTTGTTTGTGATAGTGTGGAACTACCAATGATAAGAACAATGGAAATCGTTCATCTATCACATCGCTGAGTTCATCAGCTTCACTTCGGTCTCTGAATATACTGTCAATCAGTTGTCTGTTGTAGCCATACTTGATAGACAAGTTGTTCAGATACTTAAGTACATCTTTCGTAATAGCACAAGATTTTTTCATACTTGTTGCCTTAGCGATATCACTATGATGTCCTTCTATCCCTGTAAATTCGCCTGTGAAATCAGTCATCTGTTTCCTCCTTAAATGGTGACAAGGCATACATCTTTGGAGTATGCCCTGTCATTTTTGCAGTAGAGTTATCGTTGTCAGCAAGGCTAATAATCTTATCAACCATGCGAACAGCTTGTTCTTTTGTAACATCGCTGTCAAAACGAAACTCTACAACCAATACATTCTCATCAAACTTGTGGCTGTTATCTACAAATTCGTAGACTTCAGCACTCATGAGTTGAGTTTGTGTTTAGTATTATGTTTACCGAACACGCCATTTGGATTGGTTGAATTAATCATGAACACTTCTACTTTGTTGCCTAGCTTTCTTGTGAAAACTACAAAGTTATCCATGTCATTGTCTTTGAAATACTTCTTAGCAAATGTTGCACAAGCACCTGCCTTGCGTTTCACTGCAAGAAATTCTTGACTTGAGAACGCATAGAACCTGATAAACATATCAGGGTTGTCTATTGCTAACTCAACTGATGCTATGAATGTTGGAGTATAAAACTCACTCACTCTACCACCACTATTGCTTGGATATTTCTTAAAGAAGTCAGCTTCGCTGAACATTACAGGTTCGCTAACTTCGTTCCAGTCTTTCTTCATTCCTCTTCTCCTTCTGTATTCATTACTTCGTTAAGTAATCCTTCTATCATTTCATCTGTAATAGTTGTACCACTTTCACGCCTACCGATTGCAGTAGCTACAGTTCTGTAGTCACCAATTATTACTATGTTTGGTTCGTTTACATCTAGCTTGTCCATGAAGTCACCTGCAAGTCCTTCTTGAAACATACCTACTTTAAGCATTTCTAAGAAATGTACAAGTTCCTTAGGACTTGATAACACTTGGTTCATTACTGCATCGTAGTCTTCTCCACTTTCATGATTGCTTGGTTCAAACAAATGAATAATATAATCAATCATTTTCATCATTGTGTTTACTGTTCTCTGTGAGTAATAAACTCTAAGTGCATCAAGCATCGCATCACCAATATTATGACCACCATTGGCGAACATCATACCATCAGGCATGTTAGTTCCACCACCATCGTTGTTGAAATCTCCAACAAAGCGTGTACCATAAGCAGACTTCCTTCGATTTACTAAGTAACCTTGCATATCGTTGTAACCATTTGCTTTTAGTTTCTCAACGACTTTGTCAGGGATACCTTCAAATTCTATGTGGTTTTCGTTATCACATTCCTTACACATTACTCTTCCTCTCTGTCATTGAAATGTTGTTCATCATTTGCTAAGTCCATTTCGTGTCTTGCAAAAGAGAACATCTCTTTCGTTCTGTTAAAGCCTTTAATGAAGTCCTCTTTGGACATGTCCTTAGGCATTCTAACTGGGCTTTTACCACTCATGATGTCATCATATGCTTGCTCTGCAGTCGCAGGGTGGTCACTTGAGAACTCAATGAAGTCCTCATTTGACATCATGGCTAACATAATTTCCTTCTGTGTTTCAGGGTTTGTAATATCATTCATCATGACTGCTACAATCTGTGATGTGGTGTGATGCCTCATAGACAAACTGTCTAAGTTTTTCTTGAGTTTCTCCACATCAGCAATCAACTTACCAATAATGTTGGCTAGTTTGATTGCACTATCTTCTTTCAATGGCTTTGCCATTACAACCTCCTCTTGCTGTTTTCTTTCTTTACTGTTTGATATCCACATGTAAAACAGCTATACATCACATGGACACTTGATTTGACATTGGAGTGAATACCAATGTAAGTAAGTTTTGATTGGCGACACATATCGCAATCCATACATACCTTCCTTTCACTACGCTAATAGGTAGCTTGTAACACACAAGTCTGAGATACTTTGTACTCGGCATACCTATCTACTTAGTTGCAACTAAATAGGAAGTACTCGTAGTTCTATCTTATGTGCTACAAGCTACCTACACTTTCGATACACAACAGGGGAAAGTTCTACTTGTGCAGGTAGCACAATGCCTACTCACTACCGATTAACGCTTATTTTTACCTTTTAGAACACGGTGTGTGTGAATAGACATTGGGCTACCAACACTACTAGCAGGGAGAAAGGAGACACATTATGCCTAGTTACCTGCTAGTAGCATGGTTGTAATCACTTGCGTGACTACAGTTGGTAGTCCTTATTAAGTTCAAAAGTCTCAATAATTCTACGCCTAATAGTTTCTTTATTCTTTAACCACCATACATGTGGTTTGTTTATAGTTGTTTGGTCATCATCAGTTGGGTTATCACGCAACCATTGTTCCCAATCTCTAGTCTTTTCGCTCATTTCTATCTCGTTCCTCCCATATCTTTTCCTGTGCAAGTGCTAAGACTTGTCCATTTCTTTTCTTAGCTAGATACTCTACACGCTCAGGTGATATTGACCACTTGCATTTCTTACACAAACCTTTGTAAGACATAGTCTTGCTACCACATAGCATGCAATCTTTACTTCCCTGAATACGATTACTTGGTAAGTTGAACTCACGCATACCACTCAATTCAGGTGTGGGTGGGTGCGAAGTCCTGTATTTTTTCGCCATATATAACTCCTTTCACACATACATACACGAAAATGTAAATAAGAAAATCTAAAGAATTTCTAAAAAAACTATACTTTTTTCTGTATCAACGCAATACAAATCTTATACATGTATAAATAAAATTTGACTTGGGTTTTTACCTGGGCGTATTAAATAAAATTATCTATGACATGCAATGTATAGAAAATATTTCTCTTTAATAATGTGTGTCATATAAGTTTAGTGTGTAATACGATGTGATAACAAGATTAAATACATCGTGGGAGTAGAACAGACTATGGTGTTAGATAAGCAAATGAATTGTGTAAAGTTTTTTTGTGAAGTTCTCATCATAAAAAAAAGCAGTTCGCACTTGGCGAACTGCTTTTAATTGTGTGCTACTTAGTTGCTTTAGCAACAAGTTGCATATACCAAGCGATGAACATTTGTTCATCGTTTGTCCATTGTGGTTGTTGTTCAGGATTATCATTAAGGGCTTGTGATATCACTGACCAACGCTGTGGCGATAGAACAGGTATGTTCATATCAGGCACTATGCCGACTTGAACTAACGCAGGTAAATCCTGCTTGTTAATTCTTTTATTTGGTCGGTCATAAGGTGTGCCTTTTAAGTCGTTACTATTGTCATAGTTTTGACACATTGTGATAGTTGGAACTAGCACAGGCACACCTTGAGATGAAGTCCAAGTTAGACACTTGTTACGACCTATGTCAGTTTGAAACTGATTAGGCAACTTCATCTCTGCTGATATGTGAAATGCCGAATACCTTTCATCTGTGAAAAGTTCGGTGTTGTACTTTAACATGAACTCAAACTGCTTAATCGCAGGTAGATGAGTAAAGTAAACACCGGTATCGAACTTTTCATCGATGTAAATCGCGTAGCGATTTTTGTCGGCATTTTGTGTATCGCCTACATCGATACCTTTTACTTTTTTGTAAGTAAAGTTTATATCTACAGTCTTATTCGCAATAGTTGCTTTCGCTCTAGTCTTGCGTGATAAGAAGTCTGTTTCTGCTTTCTTAGACTGTAGATAAAGACCTTGTTCTACTTGTAGTTCATCTACTATATCCTGTGAAGGAATATTAGCAGGTAAGGTCTTTACTTTACTTACTGTTAAACCTACTTCGTTAAGTAAGTTTTCTAATGGATTATTAGTCATTGTATTTCCTTTCTCTATAACTAATACTACTGCTTTGATATAGCATGCTAAGTCAAGTCAAACCGCTATACAATAAAACAACAACACACAAGGATAAGGTAGATGTAGATGTAGATATTACTAGACATAGTGTATGTGTGTTGTATGTTTTATGTATGGAATTTGAATTGACAGTATGCTAATCTAAGCGTTCCCCAATGAAACATAGTAGTGACATACGAACATGTACAGAGTTCAATGTAGTATCTATGGTGTTAAACAATAGATAGTATTTTATAGTATATGTAGGACATTATGTTTCATAATGTTGTGTGTAATGGCATTAGTAATAATATATAGGTAACAGTATTGCGTGTAGTGTTTGCACCGTGCGTATGAGGGGGTTTTAACATGGTGGGGGGGTCATATCATTATGTAACACCTAAGAAAATTGCTGGTAATTGTTGGACTAAAAAAGATTAGGTAGGTGGTGTAGCCAGGCGTTTTTATTATCAAGGAAGGTATAGATAATTAAATCTACACCACCGTTCCTATTGTCCTATTTTAACACACTCTTACAGTAAAGAGAAAGTATTTAACATACTTTTTTACTGTGAGAGTAAAGTGTATATAGCGAGCCCTGTGTCACTCCCTCCCAACCAGTTGTAAGTTTAGTGAACATTGTGTTTGACTTGACTTAAATAAATATGTGAAGTAATAGCCTCTAACGCTAGTTAACATGGTCCTGCTAGTCCACTTGAATGTGTTGCCTGTTCTCATAAATCATTTCTAAAAGCAGGTGACTTATGATGCCTGTTAAAATAACTATAGTAGTATAATAAATTTATAACAAGTCAAGGAGGTAATAATGTTCGATTTTGATGAACAACTACAGGTAGGTAAACAGGGTGAAAAATTAATAAAACTCTACTACGAATCACAAAAGACAGAGACAGATAAAAACAAGTTTATTGTCAGAGATGCTAGAAAAGAAGAACAACTGAAAGGTGCTGATTTCTTTATTATAAATAATGAACTAGGTGCTAGGTATGTAGAAGTCAAAACTGACACCAGGGCGGAAGATACAGGGAATGTAGCACTAGAAATACAAATAGTGTATGGGGATACAGATAAGCGTATAGGATGTGCATTAAAAACATTCCCTGATTTTCTTATGTACTGGATATACCCAACCAACCGCATTCTTTACTGGAATCCTGAGAGGCTCATACCATACATTATGGACTGGATAATTAACAAAGAATACAGAATTGTAGATGCAGAAAATAAAAATTTTTTTTCACGCTCTTTGATAGTGCCGATAGATGTACTACTAAGCACAGGGGTTGCAAACGAGTTTACTGTGAGTTACCACTTGTTAGATAAAGTTAGAGCAGCGTAAGGTAAAAGGAGGAAAACCTCACGCCACTCTGATTTCTAGTATAATGTATTAAATGCAAAACAATCACTGTAAAAAGTGTGGAAAGCAAATAGAATACAAGAATAACAAATGGACTTGTGTTAATCTAATATGTATAGATTACAACAAGCAAGTTAGGAGAAATCGTGCCAATAGACAAAAAAGGCAAAAAAATGAGATACAAAGCCAAGAAGAAGAGTAAGTACAAGAAGCTCTAATGCCTGGTATTAAAAAAGGGGTTAATGTATTTACAAGTCCTATTGCTCTAAAAGAATGGGCAATAGACTTGTCAGAAGCATGTGGTAGTGTTTTAATTAATAAAAAACCTAACATATCTAAAATAGATACATTAGTAGAAAAGTTTGTTATAGACTATAACGAAAACATGGAGAAAATGAATGCCACCAAAGAAGAAGAGTAGTTCTAAAAAACCTGCTAGAAAACCTATTAATGCAAAAACTAAAGCAACGCTACAAAAGAAGGCTAAGAATAGTAAGTATACATATGGGCAACTGGCACAAGTATATAGGCGTGGACAAGGTGCGTATCTTTCTTCAGGAAGTAAATCAGCTTCTATGGCAGCTTGGGCTATGGGTAGAGTTAACTCTTTTATTAGGGGTGGTCATTCTCAAGATAATGATTTAAAGAAGAAGGGTAAGTCTCGTGCCAAAAAAAAGAAGTAGGAGAAAAGTTAAATATGAAAAAGGTGTTCCTGCTAAATATCTTAAGAATAAAAAGAACTCTAAATCTAAAGTCGCGGCTGAGATTAGAAGAACAGCTAAGGCTTACAAAGAAGGTAGGAGAATAGATTTGAAAGCTGTACAGAAATCAAGAGCTATTAGAAAGAAAAAGAAATAATGGCTAATAAAAAATGGATACAATCAGCTATAAAAAGACCTGGTGCTTTTACTGCTAAAGCTAAAAAGCGTGGTATGACTACAAAACAATTTCAATCTAAGGTTTTAAAAAATCCTGAGAAGTATGATGCTAGAACTGTTAAACAAGCTAGACTTGCAAAAACATTGAGAGGTTTTAAAAAGTAATGGCACACGAAACTAGAAAAAAAAACTTACTTAAAAAACATGGACTTAAAGGTGTAAACAAACCAAAGCGTACACCTAAACATCCTAAGAAGTCACATGTTGTATTAGCACAAGAAGGACATAAATTAAAGTTAATTAGATTTGGTCAGCAAGGTGTATCAGGTGCAGGTAAAAATCCATCATCAGCAAAACAAAAAGCTAGGAGAAAATCTTTTAAAGCCAGGCATGCTAAAAATATTAAGAAGGGCAAGATGTCCGCAGCATACTGGGCTGATAAAGTCAAATGGTAAAGAATGTACTTTGCATAAGTCCTGAATGCGAAAACTTACTGCCACCAGGTAAAACAAAATATTGTTCTAAAACTTGTTACTACAGAGAATCAAAGCGTAAAGCTAGATACAAAGATAAAGGTAGAGAGTACGAACCTGAAGTAAAAGAAGTTAACAAAGGTAAAGTAACACAAGTTCGTAGAGGAGCACTATACGATAAGTTTGTTAATGAAGGTTATGCTATGGACCTTATACAAGGCAGACTTAGTAGAAATCAAATAGCAGAAGAACTTAAATGTACACCTGCACACATATCTAGGTTACTAGGTGCATTTGAAGAAGATGCAAGAAAAGATAAACAAGCTGCAGAGTGGGAAGTATCTGATGATGCTAAACAATCTTTAGATGACTTTACAAAATTTAGAGATAGATATTTTTTAACAGAACAAGGTGTACCTTTTGAAACAGCAGACTTTCATGAGAATTGGATAAAATCAATTAACAAAGCTCTGCTTTATGGTGGACAGCAAATGATACTAAGTCCGCCTAGACATGGCAAAACAGAATTATTAATACATTTTGTTATATGGCTTATTTGTAGAAATCCAAACATAAGAATTATGTGGGTAGGTGGTAATGAAGACATTGCTATGAACTCTGTTATGTCTGTTATGGATACACTAGAACAAAACGAAAAACTTAAAGAAGATTTTTGTGGACCTAATGGTTCTTTTAAACCTGCAACTAGAGCAGGTAAGATGTGGTCAAGAAATGGATTTACAGTATCTACAAGAACTGTGTCAGGTATTAAGTCACCTACCATGATTGGTATTGGTAGAGGTGGTAAGATACTTTCTCGTGACTGTGACATAATTATTGCAGATGACATTGAGGACCATAGTTCTACGATGCAACCATCATCTAGAAACAATACAAAGAATTGGTGGACTACAACTCTTGGCTCTAGAAAAGAGGAACATACTGCAATGTTAGTTATAGGTTCTAGACAGCATCCTGAAGATTTATATTCTGCTTTATTAGAGTCAGAAGCATGGGAAACAATAGTAGAAGAAGCACACGATAGTCTTTGTACTATTGCAGAGTTTGATGAAGAGGACCATGTTGATTGTATGTTATGGAGTAACAAAAGAACTTTTAAATGGTTAATGGATAGAAAGCGTGATGCTATGACTACAGGTGGTCTTAAGAACTTTGAAATGGTTTATCTTAACAAAGCCTATAGTGACAGTCTTAGATTATTTAATCCTGAACAGATAGAAAAATGTTATGTACCTAATATGGGTCTTGGTTATATACCTGAAGGTTCTTATCTTGTAGCAGGACTAGACCCTGCAGCTACAGGTTATCAAGCAGGTTTCTTATGGGCTGTAGAAACAAATTCTACTGCAATTAGATTAACTATGGTAGATATGGAGAATCATCATGGTGGTGGATTAGATGAAGCATTTTCTTTAATAAAAAATTGGAACGAAAAGTATGGATGTTACCACTGGGTTATTGAAGAAAATGGTTTTCAGAAAGCAATTAGACAAGACCAAAGAATAAAAGAGTATTGCAACATACAAGGTATAAAGTTAGAAGGTCATGAGACACATAAAAACAAATGGGATGAAAAGTTTGGTGTAACTTCATTAGCACCTATGTTTAATGACCAAATGATACAACTACCTTTTTACGATGCAGATGCACAAAGTAAATCTATAACCTATACAAAACAATTAGTTTACTTTGCATCTAAAGGTAAAGGCGGTAGAGGTTACAAATCAGATGTTGTTATGGCAAGTTGGTTTCCTATGAAAGTTATTAGACAGTTGACAAAATTAGTTTATGCTGATATAGGAATAGAGTACACTCCTAGTTTTGATGGCTATAATAGTGTACAATGGAATGAAACACCTTGGAGTTAAATGAAACCACAAGAAATTATTGAGAGAGCATCCTACTTAAAAAGAATGCATGATGATGTTCTAATAGACAGAGCAAGATTTAGAGCAATTTTAAATGGTGGTGAAGATGGTATAAGACAATTACTTGGTCCTGGATTAGATAATAATGAATCACATACTATACCAGCACCAAACCTCATGTTGTCTGCATTAGATAGACTTTCTCAAAAAATTGGTAAAGTACCTTCTTTAGATGTACACATTACAAATGCTAGAGATTCACAAAGAAACAAAGTTAAAAAAGATAAACTAGAAAGAATTATATCTGCATATGACAATATGCAACGCTTAGAATTACAACTACCACAAGTAGCTAGGTGGTTACCAGGATATGGCTTTGCTGTATGGGTAATAACAACAAAGATGGATATGAATGGACATATGTATCCTTGTGCAGAATTAAGAAACCCTTACGATTGTTTTCCTGGTTATTTTGGAAATACACAACAACCTGATGAGTTAGCAATAATTCAGAAAGTTCCTATAAGAAAACTTATAGATATGTATCCTGAACTTAAAACATACTTTGAAAACAAAGATAGTGAAGATACATCATATGATAGTTACAACCTAAGATATACCGATGATGGTAGCTGGGAAAACTCAGATGAGAATGGTGATGTAATTTTAGAGTACATGAACATAGAAGGTACATATGTTGTGCATGTTGCTTCTAAGAAAATAGTTGACTTTGTACCGAATCCACTTAAATCAGGACCAGCATTTGTTGTAGCAAAAAGATTTAGCTTTGATAGATTACAAGGACAGTTTGACCAAGTAGTCGGACTTATGGCATCTATGGCAAAAATAAACATTTTGTCTGTAATTGCTATGGAGGATGCTGTATTTACAGAGACAAACATAGTTGGAGAAATAGAATCAGGACAATATAGAAAAGGCAGAAATGCAATTAATTATTTAACACCTGGTTCACAAGTAGTAAAACCTGTGACTAACCTACCATATCAGTTATTTGAAGCTGTTGGTAGATTAGAAAGGCAATTAAGAGTTGTCGCTGGATATCCAGTTCAAGATGATGCTATCTCACCCAACTCATTTGTAACTGGTAGAGGTCTAGAAGAACTGGAGTCTGGCGTAAGTCAAATGGTTAGTGAGTATCACACAATACTTGAATATGCATTACAAGAAATAGATGCTAAAAGATTAGAACTAGATGAAGTACTTTTTGGTAATAAAAGAAAACCTCTTACAGGTACATACAAAGGTGCAGCATTTTCTGAAAGTTATACACCTAATACTGATATAGACATGAACTATGTAACAAAAAGAAAATATGGTGCTATGGCTTCATTTGATGCACCTAATAAAATAATTACAGGATTACAGTTAATGCAAGCAGGAATTATAGATAGAGAAACTATGCAACAAGAAATGGATGGTTTAGAGAACTTGCAACAGATTAATGAAAGAATTAC
>Ga0099849_1000690_pt1 | contig 15587 bp, 14 predicted proteins | sample CB_VirMetaG_4_FD_78177 | JGI IMG/M metagenome (GOLD analysis project Ga0099849, IMG submission 78177) | Freshwater to marine saline gradient viral communities from Chesapeake Bay - CB_1508_1M Viral MetaG | ecosystem: Environmental > Aquatic > Marine > Coastal | place: USA: Chesapeake Bay... | reverse complement strand
CACTTTCTAACAGATTTACTGTTTACAAAGATCCTTACTTCCCACGTAACAAGATCTTGGTTGGTTACAAAGGTGGTTCTTACCTTGAGTCTGGTTACGTTTATGCTCCATACGTACCTCTCATCGTTACTCCTACCATCTTCGCTCCAGAAGACTTCACACCACGTAAAGGTGTAATGACCCGTTACGGTAAGAAAATGGTTCGTGCAGACTTCTACGGAACAGTAACTTGTTTGGATATGGATGTAATCTAATCTAATTAGATACACATCTTAGATGTAATAAAAGGCGCTTCTTTGAGGCGCCTTTTTTGTTTTTATATGTACATTTTCTTTTAGCTGTTTATAATATATTGAGATTACTTAACAGGAGAATATATGCCCCGTAAAAAGAAACAAGAAGTTGAAGAAGAAGTCCCAGTAGTTGAAGAACCACAACAAGAAGAACAAATTGTTATGCTTCAGCAACCCGAGGATATATCGCCAGTAGCTTTAAGGTTGCAATTATTAGGTTTATCCAAGGATATTCTAGAACATCAATCTCATTTATCCTGGGAAACGCATACTAAGTTTATTGATGTTTCTATTGAAGATATCATTTCAGGAGCAAGAGAATTGTTAGACTTTGTATATGAAGAATATGAAGAATAGTTAAGATAAAAATCATTATCTTATTTAAGGCTGTCTATATGATGGCCTTTTTTATTTAAGATTTTAAGTCAAAAATGTAATATATATTATATAAAGTCTATGAATATAAAAAGAGGTTTAAATGTTATTAAATCGACTAATGTTGCGTAAATTGATCTTAGAGACTCTTCTTTTGGAAAGGTTGAAAAAAGAAGAACTGTTAGCAGTAGTACCGGGAATGGAAAACTACGAAGATCTGATCAATAAGTTGAATCCAAAATATTATGACAAAGCAGCACAATTTATTAAAGACGAAGATGTTAAAAGAGGTGAAAATGATTATGTCTTGCACGGAGAAATAATATTTGCATTATTACAACATCAAAAATATTCTTCTACAAATCTTTTAGCGCCAGAAGTTAAAGACATTATGAGGCTTAAAAGTTACGATGAACTCAAAAAAGGTTTGGAAGCAATAGGAGTTCCAAATAGAAAAGTTAAAGATAGAGCTCAATATGATCAAATAAAACTTTTAGATCGTCAAGTAACAGAAAAGCTTAAAAGCGAAGAGCAAGAAGATTATTTAGAAAAAAGTCAAAAAGCTTTTGATGATCATATTAAAAATTCTGGAATCATAAATGTTAATAAAGAAGTCAAACCAGGTTTGACACACTTAGTAAATATTGATGATTGGCAAGTTTTATTACCCAGTTCAATAAGGGGCTCGCAATCAATCGGAGTTCAGGCTTGGTGTACTGTTTATAGTGGGGCTTGGGAAACTTATACCAGTTATGGTGATACACTTTATTATTGTATTAAGGATGGCAAAGATTACGAAACGAATGGTTACGGATTTGATTATAACCAAAACCCGTATGATTATGTTTGTATTGGATTTAATCATGCTAATGAGTTTTATATTCCTTCAGGTAATTATGAACAATCTGTTTGGGGTAATCAGCAAGGCGTAACAAGAGAAAGCTTAAATAAAGTAATGGGCAATGAAACAGCAGAAAAATTGTTATCTTATTTAAAATTATATCAAGACAGATTAAAAAAAGCAGGTCCGAAGCTAAACGCTAGTGAGCAAGCTGAGCAGCAAGCAAAGCTTCAAGCTATTAAAGACGCTCAACAAAATGCAACAAACTTGACAGTCTTTATGCAGAATGAAAAAGATACAAGAGTCTCCGCTAATGAATTAATTAAAAGAACAATGATGACACTTGATCATCCTAATATTGCAGCTGACGTTTCTACATGGATTTATAAAAATTATTTTTTAGACGGTGCAAACAATTTTAAAATTAGTAAATCTACACTTTTTTCTGACCCTTTGGCATTTAAAGGTGCTTTTATTTCAGCATTTTTAAAAATGCATGGAGTAATCCCAGAAGAAATAAAAAATGATTTAGCTTTTAAAGTAATTGATGAAATAAGTAAAGGTTTTCCTATTCGTAATTTTGACATTAGTTCTTTTGGTTTAACTGAACAAGAAAATAACGAATTTAAGAATTTAAAAAGCTATCTACTTCTTAACTCAAGTATATTAAGATCATCACTTTGGGGATCTAAATTATCTAGAGAAGTATATCAAAAAATGATAGATTCGTTGCACATTGAAGAAATTGATTCTTTTCAAGCTGCAATATCATCAAAGCTAATCGATCATGAAGAACCAGATGATTTAATATATTTAATTCTTGATAACCTAATCAGATCGTCAAAAAAAGAACAATTTATAGAAACTTTTATTGACGTAATGGAAGAAAACTATAGATTAGGAAAATTTGATGATATAGAGTTTCTTATAATTAATCAATCAAATGGCAGTAATAAAAACAAAAGATTTAACAGCAGTAACCGCGCAGGATATTTAAAAAGAATATTTGAAGAGTTTCTTTCTTCGCCAGACTGTGATGAAGAAATTAAAACGAGTTTTATTGATGCAAAAAGTAAAAAATTAATGAACGCTTCACTAGATAATCCTGAAGACGTGGCTGATTTTAAGTATACAGGTACTGTATATAAAGATAGCTGGAATATTGATCCAGAGTTATTGTCAGGTACAGATGAAGAAATAAAAATGTTACGAGAATTATCTTTTCAAAATGATAAAATTTTTGCTGCATTTAATGGAAGTATTGGTGGCTCCTATGATATAGTTGTAAGACAATTTGTCGATGATGTTATGGACGGTAAAATTAATCCAAGCTTTAAAATCAAATATCAAGATATGGCTAGACAGTATATTAAAAACCATAATCTTATTTACGATTTAGCATTAAAGTGTGATATATCTTCATATGAGAGCTTAGCTTCAAGACAATATGGTCCTTTAATTACATTTTTGTTTATGTTACCTAAAGAAGAATTTTTTAGTACTTTACAAAGCATTAAAGGTTTTAACATGGATAAATTTGGTGGAAACATGTCATATGTTTTACGTAGCTTAGTTAATGCCGGCAGAAGTAGTGAAGCATCATCCGGAGCAGAAAAAAGAGTAGATATATTTGACTATGTTATGCTTAAACTTAGCAAATTGGAAGAGTATAAAAATGAAAGTAAAGATACAAAACGAATGTATAAAAGCTTTGCAGGTAAAATAGGCGAAATTTTACATTGTGGATATAACGGTGGGCAGCAAGGAAACAATCCTGAGATTATTAGAGATATGATAAAAAATCATACAGACGTTGCAGTAAAATGCGCGCTATATCACATAAAATACGCAGACTTTAATGACAAATATCATTTAAGCAATAGTGTGCGCGATGCTTTTCAGAATTTAATTAATAGAAACGTAATAGAATATAATCAAGCAATAAGCGAAATTAAGAATTTTAATAAATTAATTGCTGATGAATTAGAAAAAGACGTAGATTTTTATCTTAAAGAATACGGCAAGGGTGTCATAGACATCTTTGGAAGATCAGAAGAAACTGATGAAAAAGCTTTAAGAATGCATAAGAACGCAGTGGAAGAAGCCAGAAGAGGAACAATTGGCATTCATTTAAGTGATCCGGATCAAATGATAGATGACGAAGACGAATATTGGGATGAAATGGACGCATATTAAGATCTTCTAAGTTAAACGTAGTAACATAATTAAATTTTGTGGTATATTTATTAATATGGAGGATTAAAGTATGCTAAAGTTCATTCTCGTTGGTTTAAACCTTATAAATGCGGCATATGCCGAACCCCAAAGTGATATACCTGAGATTGTCGTGGAAGCTCATAAAGATTATGAAGTTTATGTTGCGCCAATTGTGATGTCAATACACTCTGATCAGGTTGAGGCTGTTATTTCTGAAAAATCTGTTTTTGGTTATACATCATCACATTGGCGAAATGCTAAAGTAAAAAACGATCGTGGTATCTGGGAATCAATTAATATTGATAACTCTGTAAAAGTCTATGATAAAGACACAATTAAATACGCATGGGACAATTGCAATTATAATAGAGATGCAAAAGAATGTGCGTTTAAGAATAATCACATGTTATTGGAAACATACATAACAGTTGATGATCATCAAATTGTTGTTAATATGCAATTGTTTGGACCGGATATGGTTTTGCTTAATCAATCAACATATACTAGTCAGTCTAAGATTAATTGGATTAGGCAACAAGAAACAACGGTTATTCAGCAGCAAGGAATGATGGGATCACAAACAATGATTCACAAGCCAAAAGAAGAATTACCTTTAAAGTGGTTGATTCCAACAAATTTAATGAACAAGCATATTCATCAAGCTAGTCTGGGCTTATGGATTGGCGTGAGGATAGATTAGATAACGCATCCAAGCTTGTTTAGGTCTTTTTTCCAAGTATTCCATATCTTCTTGCATGTGATAAGCTTCTCTTTCAAATGGTATGTCTAGATATGCTGTTAGCGACGATTTACCTTTTAGTATGCTTTTAAGCCAGAAGTAGACATAGAGTAGATAGAATCCGATAAGCCAGAGTTCACGTTGTTGTGCGAGGTGGATTTTTTCGTGATTTATTGTAGTTTCGTCCATTTCACCGCGAGAGATGATAAATGGGTATAGCGTGATTGCGCCGATGTTGATAAAGATGGATAGGTGTTGTGGGATTTTACTATTTTGGATAATGATAGGTTTCATAACTTTTGTTTTTCCTTTTAAACTTTGGTCATTTTTGGTATAATTATAACTGTATTATACATTTATCATAGGAGAAATACACATGCCTGTTAAGAAAACGACAGCTGCAAAAAAAGAATCTGTAGCTGCAAAAAAAGAAGAGACTGTTTCAGCACACAAACATGCTGACTTAGAAAAAGAATTAGTTGCATTAAAAAAAGAGCTTGAAGCTGTAAAGAAAGAAGCTGCGTCTTTAAAAGGACAATGTCATAGTTGTTGTGGAGATTTGGAATCACTTAGAAAAGAACTGGCTGAACTTAAAGCAATACCTGCGCCAGAAGCAAAAGATCCGCGAATAGATGTATTATTACAAAAAATAGGTCAACATCTTAATTACGCATCTTTAAGAAAAGATTTAAAAAGTTTAGGATATAAATTGTAATTTTAGGGAAAACTCTGTATGATATTGCCTATATAAAATTAGGCCCGGCACATAGCATAAAGGCGACCCCACCGTCGTGTCGGAATCATGTGGACAAGTAACCTCTAAACAATTTTTTAAATAGGAGAAAATTATGCCAAAAGTAGTATATACGGCCTCTAAAGGTCTAGTACAAGAATCTGGGAGTGGATTCTCAGTAAGTGGAGCTCAAATTCAACAAGCTTCAGAAACATTAACAAATCAATTGGTTGACCTGGTAGTTGCGCAAGCTGCTGCACCGGCAGCTCAAGATGATTTATGGGATGGCGGATATTTCTTGCTCTACGGAGCAGAGACTGAATATGTTCTATATTTTACAATTACAGGTGAGCCTCATATCGTTCCTTCAGTTGTAAAATCATCTAAAGCCAAAAATCAAAGCAAAGTTGAGGTTGAAATTGCTGCAGCTGCAACAGATGCTGACATTGCAACGGCAATTGAAACCGCAGTTGAAGCTTTATCTGAATTTACTGCTTATCGTTCAACTGCGACTTTAGAAATTGTTGGAGCAACTCCTTATGCGGCTTGCGACTCCGCAGCAGCAGGAACTCTAAGTACTGAATTGACCGGTCCTACGCAAACAACAACCGGTTCTGGTAGTTCAACAAAAGCTCTTTCTTTAAATACTCTTGTTTCTATTATTCAGCCTTGTGACGCTAATGCAGCAATTGCTGCTGATGATGCTAACGTAGAAGCTGCTTTGGCAGAAACCGGTGGAGGATCACCTTACACACTTGCAGACGGTACTTTTGTTGGACAAAGAAAAATTATCTTAACACCAAATGCACATGTTAATGGTGTTGATATTACTATTAATAAACTATTAGATCTTACACATGACGGGATTGTTGCAACAGATACAGTAACAACAGCTGCAGCACAAACAAACTTTATGAATCTAATTTGGTCAGGTGAGTCATGGATAGAATTAGCAACAGTTAATGCTAGCATTACCGGACATACAGCATAAACAATAATATTGTTTTATAATAAAATTAAAGACACTCCTTGTGGGGTGTCTTTTTTTATGTTTTCTGCAAACGAGGTTAAAATCTGTGAGTATTTACGGTATTATCGGTATAATTAATAAGGAACGAATAACAGGAGGACAGAGATGTCAAAATTAAATCGTAGTAAACTACAAAAAATGATTCTTCAAGAATTTAAAATGATGGGAATGGCAGACATGATGCCTATGGGCAAAATCGGTGCTTTTTCTCACGACTCACACGGTTGTGATGCATGTGGATGCTCACCCTGTGAATGTGACGAACACGGTCACGAAATGATGGATATGCCGATGGATAACGATATGGATGCACTTCTTCCAATGCATACATCTGATGCAACTCCAATGATGGGTGGAGCAACAGGTGGTGTTTCTCGTGAAGATTGTTGTGCAGCAGTTAAATGTATGATTGAATGTTGTGCATGTCCAGTGACAAAGCAGGCACTTATGGAATGTTGTGAAGATATTCTTGCTGGTGACTACGACTAAGTATAAGTAATGAGACTGACTGAAGAAGAATTACGTTCAGTTATTCGCGAGGTTATACGAAAAGTGCAGGGTGGATGGAAAGTCTACCCTAAAAAACCTCGTAAAGGACAAAAGCGTAGAAAAGCTTTGTCAAAAAAACCTCATAAAACTTATAAAGCTGCACTGGCACAACTTCGTGCTGTTGAAAGATCAAAAGCTTTAAGAGAAGGTGATCCTAAGACAGGAACGGGTAAGAAGCCAAAAGGTTCTGGTCGAAGACTTTATACAGACGAAAACCCAAAAGATACTGTTAAGGTAGAGTTTAGATCAGCTGCTGCTATTAAGAGGACTCTTCGTAAAAAATCATTTAAAAGCAAAAGTCATAAGCGTCAATCACAGATAATTAACCTTATACATCAACGAGCTCGAGCAGCTTATAAAAACGCTAAGGATCCAAAAACTAAAGCAAGATTAAAAAGAGCTTATGAATACGCTGAATCTAGAAAAGAAGCTAGTAAAAGAAAAACACAACGCATGAGGAAAAAGAAATGAAACTAACAAGACGACAATTAAGAAAATTAATTATGGAATCACTAGATATGGGTAAAGATCTAGGGGTACAAAATTTAAAAAGCAAGGGTGTTATAGAAGGAACTCCTATTGTTAGAGGGGACAAAGGTTACGGCGGGTATTACAAAGTAACAGGAGAACAAATAGCTTTAAATAGTAAAAATAAGTTTGTGGATGGAGACTTTATTATTGGCCTTTTGTACAGAGGATTGTTATATGGATTAATCCAAGCAGGTGATTACAATTTATCTGGCGATGATATAAACAAAACAAAAGAAATTAATGATGAATATAAACCATATTATGGAATAGACAGTTCTTTAGAAACTAAAAGAGTTGATCAAGGAATTATCAGCAAAGAGTTATTTAGTAAATTCATACCATTTTACAAGGAAGTAATTCAACCTTTAAAATCAAAAAACAAGGAATACGCTGATAAAATATTTGGAAATGCTGCAGCAATTAAGTTAGGAAAAAATCTAATTAGCAAAGGTTTTAAAAATATTAACCCAAGTACTATTAAAAGAAACTATAAAGAATATCGAGAAAATGTAGATTAAAATGAGAATTACAAGACGACAATTGAGAAAATTAATTATTGAAGTTGTGGTTGCTAGCGATGCTGCTAAACAATCAGCTAAAGCCTTGAGAAAAAATCTTGAAGATGATAATCCAGATGCTTCAAAAGAAGAATTAGATGCTGCTGCAGATAAATTAACTGATGACATTAAGGAGTCATTTAAAAAAGACGTCTTTGAGTGAGGTGCTTCTGAGCAGGAGGTTCCTGCTGATGAAGATTTAGATGAAAGAAAAAAGAAAAAACGCAAATCTAAAAAAAGAAAAAAGAAAAAAAGAAAACTTTATCCTTATTTTATAGGTTACGGAACAAGAGATCATGATAATTATTATGAACCTGGCCTAGAAGGTGGTTTTGAAGGTGGCTTCGACGGAGGAGGCGAATAGTTTTCTTAAAATTAGACAGTCCAGTTGAGTTTGCATATATATTATATGAGAGTGTTTTTTACTAATGGAGTAATAGCATGGCTAACTTTGCTGACATCACAAATCCGACACCTTTTGGCTTCTATGATCAAGAAGCTGATTTTATCAAAGAAGCAGACAACATGGTTGTCTTTGTAAAAAGAAAAATGGGAGATGATATTCTCTCAGTTGAGTTGACCAAAAAACAAATTTTTGGAGCTTTTGAAGAAGCAGTATTAGAATACAGTTCCATTGTCAATCAATATCAGGCAAAGTCTCAACTAGTTAATTATCTAGGTTTTCCTACCGGAAGTGATGGTGAAACAATCATGAGTGGTAGCGAAGAAAAGTTTCCTAGAGATAACTTAGAATATCTAACAAGATTTGCTGAACCCTATGCAATGGAAGCAGGAATTGGTGGATCTTATAATATGATATCCGGATCCATTGATTTAGAAAGTATGCGTCAAGATTATGACATATACACTGAACTAAAAGACGATAACGGAGATCCGATTTTTGATAGTACAAAAGGAAAAATCAAGATTGTTGAAGTTTATCATTTTAACCCGCAAGCAGCATATAGATTTTTCGATACGACTTCAGCCATTAACTACCTAAATAACGAATTTTCATTTGAGTCTTTTACGCCTGAAACTATTTTCTATGTTCTTCCTGTTTTTGAAGACATTCTTCGTGCCGGCCAACTAGATTTATCAAATAGAGTTCGTAGATCTAATTACAGTTACCGTGTAGAAGGGACGAAAATACGTCTCTTTCCAACTCCAACAACTGATAATAGAAAACTGTGGCTACGAGTAAGACAGTACCCAAATCCTAATTCTCCTTCATATGAGGATGCTTCTGTATATGGTGTATCAAACATGGGTAATTTACCATTTGGAAATATAAAATATATCGGAATTAACTCTATAGGACGTCAATGGATTAGACAATTTACTGTTGCGTTGTGTAGAGAAATTTTAGGTTTGATAAGATCTAAATTTGGAAATATTCCTGTGCCAGGGGCTGAGGTTAGTTTAAATGGAGGAGACTTAATATCTCAAGGAAGAGAAGATAAGGAAAAACTCATTACTTCATTAAAAGAAATGTTAGATACTATGACTTATGACAAGTTAATAGAAATGCAAGCTCTCAGAGCTGAAAATATGAACAAACAATTAAAATATGTGCCAATTCCAAACGGAAAAGCAATCTTCATGGGGTAAACAATGAGTAGATTTTTTATAACACCAAGAGAAATTAATTTTATTAACGACATTGCAAAAGAATTAGTAAAAGATGTTGTAGGTCAAAAAATCTACTATTATCCTATTTCTGAAATCAAATCAAAAGTTCATGATGTCTATGAAGAATCTCAAGAAAAAATATTTGATAATCCAATAGAAATAGACTGTTTTGTTAAATACGAAGCTCCTGAAACTCGTACAAATCGTTTTGGATCAGAAAAATACTATTCAGTTGAGGTCTATATGCAAATTAGAGATCTGCTGGATAAAAAAATAGAAATACTTGAAGGAGACTTTTTCTCTTATGGCTCGGTATTCTTTGAAGTTACACAAAGCCCAAATGCAGACGTAATTTTTGGACAAATTGAACATGGAAGATACATTACAATTAAAGCTAAGCAGTCTAGAAAAGGTCAGTTTATTTCAAAAGTATTTGGTCCTACTTCAGAAGAATATACAGATGCTGATGCGGTTCAAGAAACATTTGTTCAGCAAAGAGGCTATGAAGAAAATCGTTTAGGTAAAACTAATGATGTAAGAGACTTAAGAAAAAATGGTGTTTTAGATGAGCCGTTAACAGGACCTAGAGAAGTTTCACCTAAAGGTGATGAAACAGGTGCAGGATCATCATTTTATGGAGATGATGAGTAATGGCAATTAAAAAAGGCGATCAAATATTAAACAAATTTAAAGGTGATAACCCACCAGAAAATTTTGAATTTCCTAGTATAGGAATAGAAGATATAGACAGAGCTGTATTTGAGTTATTTGATAAACAACTTAACTTTCAAACAACTCAGAAAAAAGAATCGAAAAAGGTACCTGTTGTGTTTGCATCTGGTGAAAGATTTGCTTTAACACGCAGAAAGAATCCAATTAGAGATAAAAATAACGCATTAATACTTCCTTTAATCTCTATTATGAGAAATGATATTGATTTTTCACCAGATCAAAAAGGTAAGAAAACATCAATTGCTTTTAGAAATCAAAATGGTTATGTTATAAAAAGAAGAATTTCTGAAAAAGATAGAAACTATCAAAACATTATCAATAAAATGGGCTTAACAAACCAAAGCAATGTATCTTCTAGAAGAGGGTTTACACTTAACGACGTTGTGCCAGGTAATGTCGCAAATCCAGGTGAAGTTGCATCACGAAGAAATGGAAATAACATAAGCTTCACACCTCAATCAGACTTGATCAATCTTAATCCTAACTTAGGTAACAATATATTTGAAATTATAGAAATACCATATCCTGAGTTTGTTACTGTTAGTTATGAAGTAACTTTTTGGACACAATATATCCAGCAAGCAAACGAAATGATGGAAACCCTTATTTATAATTTTGATGGGCAAGGTGAAGAAATAGCAGTCAAAACCAAAGACGGGTTTGAACTAGTTGTCTTTTTTGATAAATCTTTTAGTAATAGTTCTAATTTTGACAATTATTCTGATGAAGAAAGAGTAGTTAAAAATAGCATTAATATTACTGTCCCTGGTTATATACTAAACCCTAAAAACCCAGGAATACCTAATTTAATCAGAACCTATTATTCTGCACCAATGATTAACTTTGGTTACCAAGAAAATTTTGGAAGAATTGTTGAAAATAACCAGCCTGATAGAGACACAGAATTATTTAAAAAAAACGTCTTGCAAGATTTAACAAACATTAAAGAAGATGACATTAGAGGAGATCTTAAACCTGTGATTGAAGAGGAAATAATTAATCCATTCACAGGGGAAAGAGAAACAAAATTTTCAAAAATTAGATATAGAAATCAAAGAAGCGGAGAAACTGTTGCTTCTGCATTGATAATTAAAGATATTGAAGATCAGAATGACTAAAATTCTCAGTTTTTTGGAGTTGAAGTAGATAGTTATGAATATATTGAGGAGTGAATAATGAAAGAACAAACATTCAGATCACCCGGATTTTTTGAAAGAGAAATCGACCTAAGCACAAGAGAAGCAACAATCTCTGGTGTTCCAGGTGGTGTAATAGGAACAGCACAACTAGGACCAGCCTTTGTGCCAGTTACTGTTGGCTCTTTTTCAGATTTCGAGTTTAAATTTGGATCATTGCATCCTGATCGCTTTGGTCCTTATGCAGCAGATGCTTTTCTTCAGCATAAAACAGCACTAACATACATTAGAGTTTTAGGAGCAGGTGGAAATAACACAATTCAACAAATCAACACTACACAAACAGCAGGAACAGTTACCGGAGCTGGGTTTATTATTAAAGGTAATATGCATTCAGATCCTGGTCGACATAGAGGTTCTGTTCAGTTTTTGGCAGCAACTCACGAAGTATTAGCTACTGATGAAGTTGTTGGATTTCCTATTTTTACAGATAACGATACTTTTGCTTTGTCAGGCGGTACAGATCAAGTCAATCTTGTTCGCGCAGCTATTTTTACAACAACAGCTTCTAGAATCGAACTTTTAGATCATAATGAGTCTTATTCAGGAACTAATTCAGCAGACGATACAGCACAAATCAGCGATTATACTGGTGTTGATACAGAAGGAACTTTTAAATTAGTGGTTTCTTCCTCACATCCTAACTTTTCTAATGATGAAGGAAATCAAGGAATCAAAATTATGACTGCATCGCTTGATCCAACAAGTGAGTTTTATGTAGGCAAAATTTTGAATACAAATCCAGATAGATTTGAAGAAACACAACACCTTCTCTATTTAGATCTTCCTGTTGAATCTGAATTGGCAAAAGTAAAATATGATCCTGGTAAATATTCAGTTATTGTTGCATCAGGTTCAACCGGTACTAGTTCAAATAGCGGTGAATCTTCAACACCTTTTAGAGATTTATACGGTAAATTTAATACTCGTTATACAACAGCAAGAACTACATCATTTATTTCTCAACCTTTTGGTGGAGTTGAATATGATTTATTTCATTTTGAGGCAATTGATGATGGTGAAGTAGGAAACAAAAGAGTTAAAATTAGTATTGCAGATATTAGAAGATCAACTAATGTTAAAGATCCTTACGGGACTTTTACTGTTTTAGTAAGATCTTTAGATGATACAGATACTAACATGAACGTTTTGGAGAGATATCCTCTTTGTAACTTAAATCCTGGCAGTGATGATTACGTTGCTAAAAAAATTGGTGACATGAAAGCAGCATATAATTTTGATGCTGAAACTGAATCTGAAAGACGTTTAAATGTTACGGGTAAAATTCCTAATCGCTCATCTTATGTAAGAATTGTTATGAATTCTAATGTAGAAGATGAATTAATACCTAAAAACACGCTTCCTTTCGGATTTAGAGGATTACCTGTTCTTAAACTAAATGATAATTTAACAGACGGATCAGACACCTTACCTATGGGAGAAGATCGATCTAGGCTAGCATATGTCACAGCCGGCTCAGCAGTTAATACTAACATTGGTTACGCTACAATGCCACCAGTTCCGTTTACATTTAAGTTAACTCGAGGAAAAGTTAAAGCTAGTCCAAGCTTTACTGGTGAACCTGGATCTTTAGAATTAGCAGATAGCAGATACTTCTGGGGTGTTAAAACAACAAGATTAGCGCAAACTGGAAGTATTGGTGATGCTGCAAGATTACAAAACAAATCAGGTGGAACAAATCAACTTTTAAAAAGCTATGCAAAATTCTTAGGAATTCAAAAACTAGATACATTAGTTACAGGATCAGGCGCAGACGCATTTAATAATAATAAGTTCACACTAGCACGTGTTGCTTTAAATAATCAATCTGATTCAGAACATACTTTGGAAGAAGCTTTAGCAGTTATTTCTGGATCAGCTGCTGAACATATTAGAGAAGCTGCATATATTAGAAATGGTGTTTTAGATACTCCAAATCTAACTATTAACGATACGACATCTGCGCCTAGAAGATTAACGTTTGCATCACTTGCTGCTTCTACTGAGTATAAATACTTTAATAGATTTACAGATTATCTTAAGTTTACAAATATTATGTATGGTGGTTTTGATGGTTTAAATATTCTTGATAGAGACTCAAGATTAATGAATGATAAAGCTAGTTCAAACGATACTTTAGCAGGTGGTAAAGCTGGAGGCGGTCAAAACGCTTATGGCTCACTAGACTCTTCTTATACACCTGGCGAAGGAAACGACAATAACATAATTAACTCTTATAGAACAGCAGCAAGAATTATGACAGATCCTTTAGCTTCAAGAGTCAACGTTGTCACAGTTCCCGGAATTAGATCAAATTATGTTACTGATTATGTTGGTGAACTTACTAGAGATTATAGTAAAGCAATCTATATTATGGATATTAATGCAGTCGATGATGCTAGTGATACATTATTTGATGATGCGACAACGAGACCAAATGTTAGAAAAACCGTTGAGCAGTTTGAAGGTCGCGCAATTGATAATAACTACGTTGCAACATACTTCCCAGATATTATTAAAAATGATAGAATCAATGGTGATGCAGTTAATATGCCGGCTTCGATTGCTGCTTTAGGTGCATTGGCTTATAATGATAAGGTTGCGTATCCTTGGTTTGCTCCTGCTGGATTTAACCGAGGTGCATTAAATGACGTTATTAATACAGAAATTAGATTAAACACAGAAGACAGAAACATTCTTTACGAAGCAAGAATTAATCCAATCGCAAACTTTCCGACAGGACCTTTTGTGATCTTTGGGCAGAAAACACTTCAACTTAATAGATCAGCATTAGATCGTGTTAATGTTAGAAGAATGCTTCTTGAAGTGAAGAGAATTGTTTCTGAAATAGCAAACAAAATTGTATTTGAACAAAACACTCCAGGAACACGTGCCAGATTTATTGGTCAGGTAACACCTGCACTTTCAAATATTCAAGTTCAACAAGGTATTGATCAATTTAAAGTTGTAATGGATTCATCTAACAATACACAACTTGATGTTGAACAGAATAGACTTAATGGTACAATTATCTTAGTTCCGACTAGAGCAGTTGAATTTATTGCGATGGATTTCATCATTACTAATTCAGGTGTAAGTTTTGAGTAATATATATGTATAGGAAAACAATTGGAGAAATTAAATGGCAGAATTAACATTTAAATCGGCTGGTGTCAGCACAAGAGAAATTGATCTTTCAGGACCTACACCTCAACAACCTCAAGGTGTTCCTGCAGGTGTTATTGGTACATCAACTGCTGGTCCTGCGTTTGTTCCTTTGACATTTGGATCTTTTACTGATTTTCGAAATTTATTTGGTCAAACTGACGGTAAAAAATTCGGACCTCTCGCAGTTAACGAATGGATGAAATCTGCAAAAGCAGGAACATTTATCCGCGTTTTAGGTGTTGGTGACGGTAAGAAAAGAGATTCAAGTACAGGTATCGTTACAAATGCAGGTTTTGTTGTTGGTGGCGAAACTGTGCAATCAAACGGCTTTTTAGGTGCAAACCCATTTGCAAACGGATACTATTCAGGTGTTAAAGCTTCAGCAACATTTACCTGGTCTGCCGGTGGTAGTGGAAATAATGGTGCTGACCATAATCAACTTTTAAAAATAACAATTGGTAGCGCACAGTATAATATTACGTTTCTCGACACAACCGGTGGAAATGATGATACAGTTGACGACAGTGACACTGTCTGGTCTGGGCCTGGTCCATATACAGCAAACATATATTTGTCAGCCACAGCGGCCTCAGGAGATAATGCATCATCTAGACAGATAGCAGATAAAGTTTTAGCACTTTATAACTTAATTCCAGGGATGAGCGCAGTTTATACAGATGAAACTGCCGGAGCAGAAGTAATTAAATTGACAGCTGACGTCTCAGTCGCATCTACCTTTGATATTGCTAATAACAGTAGTAACGCTGGAAACATTGCGATTGGAAACATTGTTGCAGGCGTTACGCCAATTAATAGTCCAGAAGGTAGAACATATTTTCTCGGTACTTATATGTCTGAATCTGCTGGTTCTACTATTTTTAGTGATGCAGGTTTACAAGTAAATGATGTTAAAGCAACAGGTACTATTACAATAGGTAATTCAGAAACCGGAACAGATTGTACATCAACACATACAGTTACAATTACTGATCAT
>Ga0099849_1000689_pt1 | contig 15591 bp, 32 predicted proteins | sample CB_VirMetaG_4_FD_78177 | JGI IMG/M metagenome (GOLD analysis project Ga0099849, IMG submission 78177) | Freshwater to marine saline gradient viral communities from Chesapeake Bay - CB_1508_1M Viral MetaG | ecosystem: Environmental > Aquatic > Marine > Coastal | place: USA: Chesapeake Bay... | reverse complement strand
GCATTGCTAGTAGTAATTGTGTGTGGTGTAATAAATTGTACAGCATCAATATTTAGTTGACCCCGCAGCGGGTGCTCAACGTGTAACCTCTGATCTAGGAATAGGTCGGAGGTTTTTTATGGCTAGAAAAAGGCATGGCGCTCAAGGGTCAATCTAGGACAATTATGGAAAATGTTTCATAAAATATACAATGTACAATATAAGAAACAAAAAATCGCGAATTGGGGAAAAGTTGGTCGGATAAGGGTGAATTGTAAATAAAAGACGAGTTTTTAGTACAATTATTATTAGGTCATTGCGACCTTGTACTTGTTATAGTTAATTATCATGGTCATTTATAATTGATCAGATAATCACTTATTGATGTGAATATTTAGTGGGGTTAGTGTTGATTCCAGATAAATACGTAATAATATTGTGGGAACGCACTCTCTCTCGCTTACGCTTCGAGAGTGCTTTACGCACAAATATTACTATATCTCTCACCAACAGCTAGTTGTGAAGAATTGTAATTGATCTTAGTTATAATCAAATTATGATATATTTTATCACAGAATTTAAAATTTGTAAAGGTATAATTTTTGAGCAGGTCTATTGCTCATTACTGGTTGAAAAAGTAGATTTTCTTTGCTGAGAAATAAAAATTATTTTTCTTTGCTATGGATTTAAACTGGTACAACCTTGTTATGTTTCGCCTCACACCCTTTTTCCTTCTGAACAGTAGATACACGATCATCAACCACCACTGGCCAAGGATAATACTCTTTAATTCTTGGAAAGGTTTGCTTGTTGAGAAAGATATCTGTGGGTTGTGCAGTTTTCTTTGCCTGTTCTACTAAAACTTTTGAAGCTTGACTTGTAACTGCATAGGCATGAGCACCTCCCATGTACCCTCCATTCTTAGAAAAGAGTGAGTACAAACCTGGCTTTGGAGGCTGTTCAAAGTGTCCGTAGCTGGGCTTTCCATAGTTTGTAACACCTTTTACCTCTACTTCTGGAAGTGTGCTTTTAAAAACTGCATCGTGTTCTAGAATGAGAGTTGGAACATCAGAGTCGATTGCTTTCTTCCATAGAAAGTAATGAGACAGAAAGCAAGACATCGTAGGCTCAGTACGACTATATTCATTATTCTCAAACTTTTTAATTGGTAAACCCTCTTTCTCAAAAAGATCTCTTGGGTCGTTTGCAGGTGTAATCGCTGGAAAGACTTCTACATCATATCCAAACTTCTTTGCAGAGTCGATGCACCTCTCAGACGCTTCAAGACTGTGGGGGTTATCAAGTATAGTAATTACGTATTTTTTCACTATGTTTCTCCAGAAAATCCTTAACTTGTATTGTTGCTTCAAATCCTGTAGCTTGTTTTAAGAGTGTTGTATCTGCACAAGTGCGTTCTCTCTCGCCTTCGTGTCCTTTCTTTACGGGTAGGGTCGGTACAATATCGCTAATACGAGTAGTAACACCAGTGCCGATATCGATGGGGCCAGTATAACTGCTATGGATGAGCAGTCGGATTGCTTGTACCAAATCGTTGCGATGTATAAAGTCACGTTCATGCTCCGTTACATATTCTAGTGTTCCTTGAAAGAGTTTATCGAAGAACATTCCAGTCCTTGCCTGCTCGTTGTAGACAGTGTGAAAACGCATCCAAACAACCTGCGGGTGCTCAATGAATTCCATAACGTGTTTGCTTGCAGCATATGGGTTCTTGTGTGGCTCGTATTGACTCGAAGATGAAGCTACCAAAACTCTTTTATCTCCGTAATGTTGTAGTAAACGCTGAGTCGCAGTGACATTGTTATGCCAGTATTTGCCAGGATTGTCAATACTTTCTCGTACTCCTCCAATTCCTGCCAAGTGTATAACTAAGTCAACTTCTGGTAAATCTGCAGTATTTATGTCGTGTCCAGACTTTTTGTCTAAACCTACAAGTTCGTGTTCTTTTCTTAATAAACTCCATAAGCCTGTGCCTATGAAGCCCTGGTGTCCAGTAATAAGTATCTTCATGATGTTGTTGTTGATCCTATGAGTTGTAAAGCTGTGTAAGGTGGGTTAATTACTCGAAGCCATGGGAAGAACTGACTACACATCACCGCATCGTTTGGCCAACCCCCTACTTTTTGTAGTTTGTCTAAAAGTTCTTGTGCTGCGAAAGGTTTAATGAGATAGGCAGAGTTGCCCGCAAGTCCTTGTGGACACGCATCTTTAGGCGCAACATAAGGAGCTTCTTGCACCCCCTGTTTCATGTTTAATATCTGCCAATAACGAAAGGAGTTGAAGGTTGCACCTCGAGGATCGTTCAGACCAAGTACTCCTCCTTCCCATTCAAAAGGAACAAACTCTCTTGTAAAGATAGCATCGTGTTCCAGTATCATTATTTCTTCGTTTAGTTCAACACACTCTCTCCAGAGTCGCGCATGAGATATAAGACAGGCAAAGACTTTGTTTACATCATTTGCAGCATAGCCTTTGAGTGTCATTCCTTCATGCTGTTGAACCTCACCCCGTAGAGGGTAAGTCCATTTAATTTTTATAAAATTATCTCGCTCCAGCGTATCAGGAGAGGTTTGTTGTATTATTTGAATAGGAATACTACAAGATGTCTGCAATTTTTCCATCGCAGATACAGATGTAGGATTGTTTGTGTCTCCAATTACAAATGCTTTCATTGTTTACCTATGTTGATAGTTTAGATTTAAATCCCCGTCTACAATCTTTTGAAGCATTTCAGTATCTTCTCCAGATTTTGGTAGATGTGTTTTTAAGAAAAAGTGTAGAAAGTGAGCATCTTTGAATGCTTCGTCTTTGATACCTTTGAACAAGCCATTCCACTTCCAGCTCATTCTATCTAGTTTCATACCCTCTGCTCTCACCCAGTAGTTTAAAAGAGTTTGATCTGTAGACCAACGCCATGCCCCATGACCTTCTACAAAAGGTTTAAACTTAGGCTGAGATATAAACTCTCTAGGAGATAGTCCATGCAAGTATTTAACTATAGATTTATTCATTACCATAAGACCCATATTGAAAAACTCATAACCATATTGATTAGGTCTGTGATCAGTAGGTAGACTAGAATACTGACCGTGGGAATATCCACGTATCTTGTTGTAGTAAGTATCAGTACAAGGCATTTCTCTTTCGACTACGCCACCAAAATCCGCTTCGGGGTCAAACTCCTCGAAGATATTGGGCGCAGTATCTCTGATATATATGTCTGAATCGACCACTGCAATCTGATCGTAGTCATCGAAAAAAGTAAAAGCGTGTTCTTTTTCATATATTGGTAGGTATCCTAATCTAAGGGCTCCCTCACTTCTCTGGGACTTTCCTTCATCTGGTTTAATTTTAAGAACAGGTTCTGTAAGAACGTAGTGGTCTATACCATACTTTTCACAGTAGTTACTTACAGATTCTTGACAAAATTCATAAAGTTTAGATGCTCCTCCTCGTAAACTTGTTAAATCAGAGGGCTTTCCTACATCTACTTGGAAAATTAATCGTTTCATTTAGTAGCCTTTACAATGTAGCTGTCAGGGTGTGCTGACTTTCTTCCATCAAATACCTCGACCAAAGCACCAGAATCTTTTACAGTGTTTATGAAAGACAGGCTTTTTTCCATGCTGTATTTTTCAGAAAACTCTTGTAACCATCTATGTTTTAGTTGCTGTTCGGTCATATCATGTACAGCCCAAACATCTTCTATAAAATATGTACCTCCTTTCTTTAGTAGAGGATAGAAGTTAGAAAAGGTATCTTCATTTATTTGAGGCCAATGCCCTCCATCGTCTATTATAAAATCAAATTCTACACCAGGCCATACGTTATTTACAGTTTCTACTATCTCAGGACTTCCTGAATCTCCTTTTAACCATTTAACCCTGTCTTCGTCTAGTATATCCCCCACGTCGCTAGGCTTTAATCGTGTAAAGATATCAATAGTATATAGTGTAGCATTTGGGAAATACTCAAAGAAAGCTCTTAACGAGTTCCCATGAAAAGTACCAATCTCAAGTATATTTATATTTTCCAACCTCTTAGGCTCGAAAAAAGGTTCGTACGCTAAGTGATACCTATGCTTCACTGCTTTATCAGATTTATGTCTATTAAGTATTGTTTCCAAGTTATCCATATTAATATTCCTTATACTTCTTTACTTCTGAAATAACGCTTCCAGAGTGTATGTTTATTTGCTTTTTAAGGTCTGCTCGCCTGTCGTTAAGAATATAAACAAGTCGAGCTAGTTCTATAAATTTTTCATCAAAATCTTTTGTTACTTCGTACTCCCTTTTATCATCTTCTATATCCCACAAGAGACTATTAACAGTATGAAGCATACTTACAAAAGATGTAACAAGTCTATTAGGCTTAGTACCTTTTGCTAGATCTTCCAGAAGCTGTAGCTCTTCCGCTACATTTAGACCTTTATCTTTCTTTATCCTAAGTATTGTAAGTTTGTCAAAGAGTTCAGCAACAGGTACAGGTACTTTTACCACCTATAAATCCTCCATAAAAGTATGCTTTACTCCGCTAGCTACAGATCTGTAGATGTGATGAGACGGTACTAGTAAGTTTTTAAAGTACTCTGGTCTGCGTTTAGCATAGAGATGTATCTGCTCTGGCTTTTTAAAAAGCTCGGCAAAGTGCAAAAACCCTGAGTCAATTCCTACATGAAGAGCAGACTTGGACATAATCCAGGCAATAATAGGAAGAGACGCAGGACCTTCTAGCCTAGGATCTGTGTTTCCTGCTCCCAACATAATAATTTCATATCCCTGTTCCGAGTATATTTCTTTTAGTTTTTCTATATCTCTTGGATTGATACACCTGCTATCCTTCGGGTTTGCTGCAACCCCTTGCAGTGTAATAAATTTTTCTGGTAAAACAAAAACTTCTGAAAGATCCAAAGGTGTTAGTTCAGGGTACATCAAAAACTCATCTGCATCTACACATTTATCCATAATCTTTTCTATATTTATTTTTTCCAGAGGACCTCCTAGATGTGTACCATAATAAAAGGTTTTAACATCTAACCCCTTACTTTCAAGATGTTCTATCCACTTTACATCATTGTATGTAGAAATATTATGTACTTCTATCTTTAACTCATCTTCGGAGAAAAATCCCAAGATTTCAGCCCACTTTTCAGGCTTATCTCTGTTGTATTTATCTGCTGTAATATGCAAGGTAACAGGTTTTCCTGTATATTTATGATAGGAATAACCTACTCTACATTGATGTAACATATCTCCCAAACCTGGACAGGTAAATGGAAAATGCCCTCTGACAGACCCTGCACGGGTAGCTAAGTGTGCTCTACTCATTTATCAAACCTTATATTTTGTTCTTTTTCTCTATCGTCTAGTTCATAGCCAATACGATAATTATTGTTTATTTCAATAGCTTTTTCTAAAAGTGATAAGTTAGAATCAAACTTAGAGAAAGCTAGTGTATCTTTTGGGAAACATGCACCACCGTATCCCTGCTTTCCGTCAAAGCCGGGTACCTTAGTGTGGGATATGCTTATTCGCTTATCTGCTCCTACAGCCTTTATTACTTTATTAAAGTTAGCCCCATGAGAGTTACAAGAGTCGTATAGTTGGTTGAAGAAAGTAACTTTTGTAGCTAAGAAAGAGTTTATAGCATACTTTACGAAACTTGCTTCTGCTTTTGTCATCTTATACACAGGACAAGGAGTGCATAAACTATAGTCCTCGTATAACTTTTCAAGTGCTGAAGTCTCTGCGGGGTTTCCGCCCATTATATGAAACTCTGGACTAACAAACTGCTCACACGCAGACTTTTCAGTAAGAAACTCGGGATTATACACAACATGATATTTACTTATTATATCAGGTGTAATAGTAGATTTAACTACAATAATTCCTGTAACTTGTCTTAAAGTTTTCATAACTTCATCAAGAATTGTTGTATTTATATCTCCATCTTCTCCCATTGGGGTAGGTACACACACAAACGTAAAGTCAGGAGCCCACTCATGTAACTCTTCAACGCTTGTGCCATATTTTGGGTCAATTATTTTTTTCTTTACACGAGTAGAGGTAAAGCCGTAATCTACGGCTTTACCCACAAATCCGTGTCCAACTATTGCTATTCTCATACAGGATCTCTTTCAGCTACATGGGTCATTTCTTTAATCGTTTTCAACGACCAATCACCCATGTGCGTCCATTTTGCTAATCGTAGGATTTCTTCATCAGTAAGAGTTTCGTTGTCTACTAGATCTTCACAACCAAACTCATCATCGAACTGATCTACTTCTCCCATGAATACTGCCTCTACAGCATCTTGTTCGTCTTGATCATCTTCAATCGCTACGAGGTATCTCGCATAGACTGTAGCTTCTGTAGTAACGAGTTGGTATTTCACTACATACGCTCCTTGAGTGCGTCAATGGCTGTAGTAAGCTGGTCAAGATTAGAGAAGACAAAGCTAACGTCATTAGCCCAGTTGTCGTCATTACCAATTTCTTTTCCACTAAATTTAAGTACGAAGCCATTGTCAGCGACAGTAACTTCAAATGTATTATCAACTTCTTCATAATTATCAAACATTAAATTGCTCCATCTAGTATATCTTTTAGGTTAGGGTGAAAGTAGTTTGGTCCTTTTAGCACTTTGCCATCTTCTCTATAAATAGGCTTGCCATCTTCACCCAACTTACTCATGTTGCTACGATGCACTTCATGGTAACACTCGTCCAGATCAATACCAAAGGCATGACCAGCACCATATACTACATAGAGAATATCAGTAAGTGCATCTGCTATCTCTACAATATCCATTCCTTCAATGCCTACGTTGAGTTCTTCAACTTCTTCTCGTATCAGTTCTAGTCGTAGCTTGGCTAGTTCTGGAGAAGGGCAAGTAGGTTCAGTAAGTACCTCTTGTCCAAAGGCGTTCATAAAGTCGCCTGCTAGTTCAAAGTTGGTACTTCCAGTTAATTCATTTATATCCATAGTTTTAAATCTCTTAGGGGTGTAGTTTTCAATGACGGGATCAACCCCACTCATTACATCAGCTGCATCATCTACTGCCGTTTTATTAAAAATATTGTCCCAGTTGTCTGCAAATTCTTTTCCATCTACAGACTTGGGTCTTGCCTTGCTGCCTTTACCCGCCATAAATCACCGCCTTAATATCTTTTAGCTCTAAGATAAGTAGTTCTTCTCCGTCTACTTCTAAAGTGTCCGTTCCAGAGTATTTTCCAAAAACAACTGTATCTCCAATTTCTATATCTTCAATCTTACCCAACGCCTTTACCTCGCCTTGATTAGGTTTCTCTTGGTGGGCATGGGTCAGTAAAATGCCTCCTGCACTTTTTTCTTCCGTTTCTTCTCTTTTTACGAGTAATCTCTCGCCAATAGGTCTTATCTTCATTTCATTGTGTCCTAGTATTCGTTTAAATTTAGTGCAATAGTAACTCTATGAGTTTCGTACTGCTTAGCAGGGATAGTGTGCAGCAGGTACGAAGGGAATACTATTATATCTCCTTCTTCTACATCAGGTGTATATGTAGTTGGTTTTATTGTGCATTGACCCATACAGGTACTATTCATAATAGATCGTAGTGCCCTAATTGGGTCTTCAAACATAGGTGCTTTGTGTTCTTTATCAAAATTTAAAAAGTGTATTGCAGACAGTGTCGAAGGCATATGATCGTGCCATTCTTGATACTCATTATTTTTATACACTTGATACCAACAACTAAGATGTCCACTAAAGCCTCCAAAAATAGACTTAAATATAGACTCATATTCGTCGTGTATATCTTCGTCAAACAATAGTTTCTGCTCAAAAGAAGTATGACACTTGTGTGTAGTCCACCCCTCAGGAATTTTATATATGTTATCCTCATACCCTTTTATAAATAGGTCTAGGTATTTTTCCTTTATTTTATTATGATTGGGGACTTTAACCTTCCAGAACGGGCTAGAAAATAATTCTGTCCTCACTTTAAAATATCCGAATATATCTTTAGTTTATTCCTTTTAATTGGAATGCGGTTGTCTAACTGCTCTTGAGTTATCCAACCAAACTCCACCATTAAATCTATCATAGCAAGTACATCACCTGCTTCTTTTGCAAGTTCGTCAATCTTTTCCTGTTCAAAACCAAATCGTAAGACTTTACTACAGGCTTGAGTTAGTTCCCCACACTCTTCCATTGCGATTATTAATAGTTGTTGCTTCCATGTAGGTTTGTTACTGAGCCTCATCAAAACCCTCCGACAGTATTTGTATCTGTCCGACAGCACAAAGAATTAAGCCCGTAACCAAGAAGTAAATTGCGGGGTCTAGAAGTGTCCATATAGATATATTACAGACACCTAGACCGAGTGTGATTGCTCCTGAATTGCGGAGTAAGATGTTTTTGAGTCGTTGCATATAAAATACCCTTTATTTATCAATTTATAAGAGTATTATACGCAAGATAACCTGAAATGTCAAGAACTATTGTATGATAGCTGGTCTTTCTAGCCAGTTGTCATGCAAGTCATACCATTCTTCGGCAAGTGCCTTGGTACCAAACTTGGGACTAACTACATTCCCTTTGTGGTTGATCCACCACCACTGACCTTCTTGTTCAATTAGTTTCATTTTGTTTGTCCTTCCATTCTTGTGCTTTTTCGGGGGTTGAAAAATAAAGAGGTCCAACATGGTTGCCCTCTTTATCTATCCAGCGATAGCATTTAAAGCCTCTGCCGTAGAACTCTACGATTTCGTATGGAACTTTTCCATCCATTCTTTAGCCTCTGCCTCAGTGTCAAAGTAGGGGCTTTGCATCAGCCCCAACCAGTTTTTCCAATACCATTTACCGTCTTTCTTTGCGAGGCTCATGCTACCTCGCGTATATACAACTCTACAGGCCCTGTAGAGTCTGCTCCATGTTCATCGAGCCATTCATCTTTTTGTTCGTCTGTTAGGTGAACCCAGTTTGTCGGCAAAGGTTCAAAGCCGTTTATAGTATCAACTACTAATGTTCTCAATTTAACCACCCCAAGTTATGTGCATTGCCTATGATAATCATAAAGCAAGTGAAAATATGAACGAACCACCAGAAAGTTCTAATTCCAGCTACTACGTTCGCTTGTTTGTCGGTCTCTCCTACTTTCTCGCCAAGAGACTTTGCCCAGATCCTCCACCATTTTTTAAGCACGTTTTTCACCGTACCAGTATAAATATGTGTTTTGGTGTTCTCGATCTTCGAAAATTACTGTTGATTCATATACATTTGTGTGTTCTTGAACATGCCACTGATGCTTAGGTATATGATCTTTTAACCATGTGCGTGTTGCACGAGTGTAATCACTATGAATCTTTGTCTCGAAGGGTTGTTTACCCATCCAACGTCTTTTATAGTCTACAATTTCTTGTGGTGTCATAATAAAGGTTTTTGTCCTGCATCTAAGAACCAGGGTATCTCGGTTCTACAGTCTGTGCACAGTTTCAGTTTGAAACTATACAGTAAAATTAGGTGTGTGTTTCCACAGTTGGGGCACTTTTTAGTTGTTTCTTTCTCGCTCACGCTTGCGCTTCTCCCACTGCTTTTGTTCGTATTTGGTATGCTCCCAGAGACAATATGCTCCTGAGCCCATGATTAATAATAGTGCTGTGCTCATAATATAATCTAGTACTCCCATTAGTTGTTCTCCCAAAATAAGTCTGTTAAGATTTCTTCGTAAGCATAGGCTTCAACTTCCCACGGGGTCTTTGCGTACTCTAATCCTGTGCAGTCAGTGGTTTCTTCACCATGACGCCACACATGATCTACCAAATTAATTTGCCCTCTTGCAAATTGCTTGGCGTGTACTAGTTCGTGGGCTAAGGTTCTTGCAATCTCTACGGGTGTGTAGAGAGTTTCTTCACCGCATTCATATACATGATGGGTGGCAATGTCAATGACTGACTCTTCTTCATCGCCTAAGCAGAAACCTGCGTGGCTGTGGTCAGCATCAATAAATTTCTTGAAATTGACATGAATATCATAATCTTCGTGGTAACTGCAGAACAGTGCGTTCACGCAGTCATCAATATAATCTTTGTACTTCTGTGCAATGTTCTTGCCTGTGCTAATTGTTATCATGTTGTTCCTCCGATTTATATGTATATTATACGGAAGTTTCAGCACAGTGTCAAGTGTTATTTACGCTCTTTATGAAATTTTTCCTGGCGTTTACGCTCTCGCACAACTGCAGATTGCTTTTTTCTTTTACGCTTTTGACTTGGTTTCTCGAAAAATTCTTTCTCCTTGTAGTCAAATAGCTTATTGCTGTCTACAATCTTGCGTTTGAATTTTCGTAATGCTTGATCCACATTACCATTTTTTACAAATACAGTCATTACTCTACGTTCTCCGTATACCACCAGAGAAAAAGAGCGAGTGCTACTATTGCAATTATATCGTTTGTACTCATTTTTTAAACCTGAATCCTCTCTTACGCAGATAGTTTACTTGATTCCTAATAGATTGCTCTGTTCTACTAGGAAGTAGATACATTAAATCCTCAATATTCAACATGAAGTAATTCTCAGAAAGTATTCTGCGTTCATCTACTGTCCAAGGTTTCTTCTTATATTTTTTCATAGACGAGTATTATAGTCTATGAAAACTACTTTGTCAAGAATTATTTTTCAGCATCCAAAAATAGTTGTTGACAAGCAAGTTGATATGATGTATAATCCCTGCTTAGAGACTAGAAAAATATTCGGAATATCAAAAAATAATTCTTGACTGGTTGCTTATTCTTGCGTATAATAGTCTTTCTAAAATGGAAATACCAATCCAAGAAACGGAGAAACATATGGTTATGGAAATTGCAATTTTCATATTCTGTCTTATTGGTTGTGGCATGACAAGCTACCATTTAGGCAGGCAGGAAGGTATAGAAACAACAATAGAACATTTAGTAGATCAAGGTATGTTAGAGGTAGAGAGTGAAGAGTGATTGGAAAGATTATCAATACCACGAAGTAGATGGAAGAGCCTTACATATATTTGACAACTTAATAAACTATGACGAAAGAGAGCATATGTATATATGGTGCAGTAGTAGAGACTTTTGCACCACAGGAAACGATACACAAAGACCCGAACACTTAGGGGACTTTAATTTATTTAGCCCAATAGAATGGGAAGACATAGAAACTCGATGCCCTTTAGCAAGGGCAGAAAATATACACTACTTGTCGCCCTTTTTAGAAGGTTATATCAGAACACAAAGTAGAGTTAATCTATCAACCTTGCATGATAAGGATAGGTTTCATACGGATGGAGGCTCTGGAAGCCCTTGTTTAACTTTATTATACTACCCCCATATGACATGGGATAAAGAATGGGGAGGATACACGCTGTTTACAGATAGAACAGGAAAGAATTTAGAGTTTGTATCCTTCTACGAGCCGGGACGAATTATTTTATTTGATGGATTAATTCCTCATTGTATAAGCAATCCCAACCCTCAAGCTCCTTTTTATAGGCTAAGTTTTGTAATACAGTATGTAAAGGATAACAGTTGAAAAATAAACTAGAGATTGTAGAAACAACCTGTGAACTGGTCGCAGATACTTTGTACATAGTGCGAGACGCGAACAGAGTTTACATGAAAACAAAATATAAGGGCGTTGCAGAAACAGCGTTCGATAAGTTAAAAACCGAATATCAGAGGACACAAAATGCCAGTTAAGTTTAAAGAATCAGAACCTTTAGTAAGAAATCGTAAACGAGTAGGAACTAAACACTACTATATGCACACCACTCCTACAGAGGAGATTGTAAAAGCATTCGAGAACGATAACACTAAACCTAAACTAAAGAATAAATATAAGAACGAGCTTGTAAAACGAGGCGTTCTCAGTTATTAGCTTAGCCAGCTTCATAGGCTCGCATAGGTTCATGCGTTAAAAGAGTCGTAAAAGAAACCAGATCCCTTCGGGGTTAACGGAGAAAAATACGATGGACTATACAATGACATACAGAGGTGTAAAATACGTTAAATCAGTGAAAGCTGAGAGTGGTGTAAAGAAAGCCTCTAAGTAAAAATAACAGCGCATGGGAAACTGTGCGCTGATTTAACCCGTCTACCGAAAGGAGACACAGAGCGTTCCGAAAGGGCGCATGGAGATATAAAATGACTACTACACAGCAGTTATCAATGGCAGACCTGCCGAAATTTTTTCTAGGGTTTGACCGAATGCACGACCAGTTCCTTAATAATACTTTTGACAATGGCTACCCACGATACAATATCGTAAAGACCGGTGAAACAGGCTACTTGATTGAGCTTGCTATACCAGGTTGGGACAAGGATGATGTAGAGATTAGCCTGCACAAGAACGTATTACAGATTCAGGGCAAGCGTAAGCAACAGTCAACAGGTCAAGAAGTTTATCTTCATAAAGGCTTGAGTGGCAAGTGCTTTACACGAACCTTCAAAGTGGGAGAATATATTGAACTAGAGAAAGCATACATGGAGCGTGGTCTCTTGTGTATCAGCCTAGTACAAAATGTTCCCGAATCTGAATTACCAAAATACGTTAAGATAGATTAACAAGGGTCAAAAATTAAAGGAGAACTTGGAGTGAAAAACTTTCGAGAAGACGAGCGTGTCTGTATACTTTGCAACCTTTTGGGCGCATTAGTAGCAGTAACGCTTCCAATACCAGTGATTTATTTCGCCAGTTTACATTACGGAATTTAATAAGGAGATCCCATGAATAGAGAACAAGTTCAAAGCCAATTAGCAATAGATGAAGGTATAGTTCACGCAGTATACCTAGACCATTTGGGGTATCCTACCTTCGGTATAGGACACCTCATCAAAGAAGATGATCCAGAGTACGGACTAGAGGTGGATACACCTGTATCCGAAGAGCGTGTAACAGAAGCCTTTCAAGCTGATTTAGATATTGCGATTAGTGAGTGTCAAGCTCTCTATGACCAGTGGGACGGCTTTCCTGGGGAAGTCCAAGAGATTTTAGTGAACATGATGTTTAATCTTGGTCGTACCCGCTTATCAAAATTCAAAAACATGAGAAAGGCAATCGACAACGAGGACTGGGCTACTGCAGCGGTCGAAGGACGTGATTCACGTTGGTATCGACAAGTAGGTAATAGAGCAGAGAGACTCATGGAGCGTTTAGAGAATGTCTAAAATCTTAATGGGCGTAATCGGTGCTATGGCAGTAACTGGTTACGCCTATTACTTTTTAACAGTTGCACCACTTAAAGTGCAAAACCAAGAACTGAGAGATATGAATACTGCACAGCAGTTGACAATCGAAACTCAAAAAGATACTATCAGTTCTATACAGAATAATTTAAAAGTTGCACAGGAAAGTCTTACTACGCTGTCAACTCAAAACCAACAGTACGAAAGCCAGATGGCAGAGTACCTCGATATCTTTCGTAGACATAACTTAGCGCAGCTAGCCAGTGCAAAGCCTGGACTTATTACAAAGAAAGCGAACGCTAGAACACAGGAGGTTTTCGATGCGATTGAAGCCGATACTCAGCGCATTAGCAATCTTAACAATTAGTGGCTGTTCTCTCTTTCCTCAAGAAGCAAGGGAAGTAGAGATCGTCACTAAACCAATCAAACTGGATATAATCCAGCCCACCTTACCACGACCTGTCGAGTTGAAAGAGCCTCGATGGTATGTCGTATCAGATGCAAAGATAGCAGGCGAAGATCGTACCTATCTTGACAAATTTATAGAAGATATAAAGAAACAACATGGCGGAGATGTAGTCTTTATCGCCATGAGTATTGCTGATTATGAGTTGATGTCTTATAATACGCAAGAACTGAAAAGATACATCAACCAGCTAGGAGAAGTGGTTGTATATTATAGAAACGTAACCATCAATGACGAACCTGCGGGTGCGATTGGTGTACAAACAGAAGGAAATTAATAATGGCGTTATTCGCTAGACTCCCTGCGGCTAAAGCAGAGCAGTGTATAGATTCTTGGCCGGAACATAGATGGTACTATAGAAGTATAGACTGGTTGTTGCAACAGCCTTTAAATAAGCATATTAAAAATATAACTTTAAATGAGCCTTTACTAAAAAGTATAAAAGAAGGAGGGTTTATAAATCCTTTTCTCTTTACTGACAAATGGTATCCAATTTGTGGTAGTCAAAGACTTCGTGCCGCTATGGAACTGACCAAAAAAGAAAGACAAAAAACAGTTGTAAGAGTTTGTAGGTTTACAAAACCAGTATGGAACCCTTTCTTTGACTGGCACGATAAAGCAGAAGGTATGAAGTGTGCTCAAGTATACTTCCAAATGGCTGAGGTCGCTTTTAAAACAATTTACTGTCAAGACACTGACGAAAAAGGTCAGCCAATGGTATATTATGAGGAGTACGGAAATAAGCTACACTGGGACGTACGAGACGGGCCCAATGCTCCCAAGATACAGTTCAAATAGTTCTTGACAAGTTCCCCGAAGTTTAGTATAATAGTTGTCTAAATTTACGGAGAATACCATTGAATTTATTTTATCTTGACCAAGACCTTGACAAGTGTGCCGAGTATCATGTTGACAAACATATTGTCAAGATGCCTCTCGAAGTAGCACAGCTACTCTGCACAGCAATCTGGGTTGACAAACATCTAGGCTTTATACCTCGCGCACTTGAGAAAGATGAGCGTGATCATTTGAATGCCTTGAAGAAAGAGATCAAGCATCTTCCACCAGAAGAGCGACCACTCACTCCGTATCTGCCTATGATGTACAATCACCCTTGCACAATCTGGGTGCGTTCATCGCTAGATAATTTTGAGTGGACTCACTGCTATGGTAATGCTTTGAACGAAGAATATCGTTATCGCTATGGTAAAGACCACAAGTCGATTGCACAAGTAGTAAACAAACTACCTGAGCCAGTGAATATGCCTCGTAAGGGTTTTACTACTTTTGGGCTTGCTATGCCTGACGAGTTGAAAGACTATGACAACCCAATCCAGTCGTATCGTGATTACTATCATCTTGATAAGGCTACATTTGCTGTATGGTCTCATCGTGAGAAACCACATTGGTGGAACGAGGACTATGCAGACTATGAAAAACGGATTACTGCTAAGTGATAGATGTAATCAAATGGGTAGCATCTATAGTAATTATTATAGCGGTAATACTTAGAGCATCGGGAGATGAGTATCATATGTATGATCTCATCTTTAGTTTCACAGGCACTAGCCTATGGTTAATAGTATCTTTCGCATGGAAAGATAAAGCACTAATACTTCTTAATGCAGTGATGGGTTTTACCTTATTAAGTGGTTTAGTGAAAGACTATATTTTATGAAAAACATTGCACAAAGCGGAGAATTACCAGTGTGGGTAGCAGAAGATCACAAAGAACAAAGTCCGTTAGATCGGCAAGAAGGTGGCTCGCATTACGACGTGCCTATACAGCCTTTAGAATATATACACAAAAACGGTTTAGGATATATAGAAGGCAACATAATTAAGTATGCAACCAGACATCGAAAGAAGAATGGGGCAGAGGATATAAAGAAAATCATACACTATTGCGAATTATTATTGGAGTTAGAATATGG
>Ga0099849_1000687_pt1 | contig 15609 bp, 3 predicted proteins | sample CB_VirMetaG_4_FD_78177 | JGI IMG/M metagenome (GOLD analysis project Ga0099849, IMG submission 78177) | Freshwater to marine saline gradient viral communities from Chesapeake Bay - CB_1508_1M Viral MetaG | ecosystem: Environmental > Aquatic > Marine > Coastal | place: USA: Chesapeake Bay... | reverse complement strand
TTAATTATTTCAGCTGCTTCTTCACTTGCTTCTGTGTTAGGTGCATTATCAGCTTTTTGGGGCTGATTTGAGTCATCGTATTCTTTGACCTCTACTATATCGGAGTCACTGTATGTAACTTCTAGGTTATTAGAGTCAGTACCTGTTATTGTTCCTTGGTCGCTATCTCTTTTTGCATTTGTAAGAGGTACTTCTTGATTATCCTTAGTTTCTACGTTAACTGCCCCTCCGTCTTCGCTTTCGTTAAAGCTATCAGTGACTTCTTCACTATGATTAGTTTGTGTTGTGTTGGGGGTGAACGATTTATGGTCCACAAATACTTGAGTAGAAAGGATAGGATTCTCCCCCGCAAAGTTTAGATTTGTTAGATATTTAGTCTTAAAGGCATCATTCTTTAAATCTTCTGGAGACATGGCATAGGCACCGTCTGCTGTAGGCCCCTGTGTTTCTGGTATAACGGCTTGAACAGTTAACACCTCACCTGTAGTAGTGTCTTCTATTCGCATGTATAACCCGCCTTTTCTAAAACCTGACATCTGTCTATTGGCTTCTGCCAAGTTCAACTTCTTCGTGCCCTTCTCCTCTACAGGACCATTCACAGCTTCAGTTGAATCAGTAGCTACAAAGTAATCAACAGAAAAACGGCCTGGATTTTTTTCATTTAATCTCTTTTCGTAGTTAGTTAAATTGACAAAAGAAGTTGAAAGGTCAGAATTAACATCAATATCTAACCCTAAATTTCTATGAACAGTTTTACCACTAATTTTTACTTTACCTAAAGTTACTGGCCCTTTCTTTAATTTTTTTATGTTTTCAGTTAGATTAAGGCTGTCTCTAAGTTGTTTACTCCTCTTTACACCCAGTTGATTGTTGGTACCTATAGTTTGATAGTCACCTGCACGGACTACACCTATAACTTGCCCATTAGAAACAATATCTACTCTAATGTTATTAGCTGCTTGTTCAGCCGTAATAGTTCCCGCCTCAAGGGCACTTATTATCCCTTGATTAAAAGTATTACTAGGTAATACAACTTGAACTTCATCAAAGACATTCACCTTTGCAACTTCTTTCCTTGCCGCAGTACCAAACTCACCAGTATTAAAACTTGACCCTACAATCTCCCCGCTTATTCTACTTCCTTTACGAAGGATTCTAAGTCTAGGTATACGATATAAATCGTATTTGTTTTCTACAGCATCTTGTAAGTTTAATGCCCCCTGTGCATTTGGAAAAGCCTGTGGGGTATTTGCTACAATAAATAGTCTATTTTTTTCATCTTTAAATACTACTAACCCTGCTCTTTCTGAGGTAGTATCATTATTCATGATTTCTGTTAACTGCGCTGCTACTGCATCAGGGTTAAAGTTATCTCCCGATAAATCTACGATGTCTTGCGAAGGTATTACAGTATCATTTAGTGATATAGTCATCACTGAGATACCATCGTTGTCCCCTCTCATTTTGCTTAATAGTCTGTTTACGTTGGGGGAAGTACTTCTCTGTAGGAAATTACTTAAATTTTCATTTGCATAAAGACTTGAAAATGCTAGATTGAAATTCAAAGTCAAAGCTCCCACAGTAAATCTAGTTAGAGGGGTAGCTGGTTGTTGGTCTACTTGATTTTGACTCTTTGGGCCCTTACTCCTTTCTCTTTCTAACCTAGCTTGGTTTCTTATTTCAAGTCCTTTTCTCTCTTTCTGATTTAAAGGTATACCTTTCTCTACTTTTTCGTTAATCTTATTTTCTGCATCAGGGGGTAGTTCACCTTTTTCAATGGCTTCTTCCTCTGCCTTAGAAAGGTCTTTAACTTCCTCTGCTTTTTCTACAGTCGTAGGTAATGCTTCTTCATAGTTATAAGCATCTTTTATCTCGTTTTTAGTAGACTCTATTTCCTCTACCTTATTTCCTCTCTCCTGTAATCCTTCTACAGTAGCACCCTCTTGTTCTAGAGTATTATCTATATTTTCTAGTTGCTGATTCAATCCGTCAAGCCTAGCGTTACGTCCTGTTCCCTTTGCAACTATTATTTCAGGTCTTTGTAAATTCTGTGTTCCTCCTCCTTCGGCTGTTTTTGTGATGGAGGGTCTTAATACTTTAGCAACAATGCTGACACCTTCAGGCAAGTCATCAGTTTCCTGTATAATTGCATCCGAGTTTGCTTCCATTTCAGCAGTAAAGTCTGACTTGATTGGAGGGGCAGTCATTTCATACCCTTGTTTTGCAAGTTCATCTTTTTTAAATTGCATACTCTGCTTTGTATCAGCAGAAGGGAAAATTTTGTTGTCTCTAACATCCTGTTCAAACTGAAAAATATTATTTAGTATTTCAACACCTCCTGTTGCATAAGCGACATCTAAAACTCTCTTTTCAAGTAGCTCTATTTCAGGTAACGCATCTTCAATAGTTTTTATATCCTCAGCTAATCTTTCATTTTCAGCTTTCAGTTCTTGAATCTCTCGTTTTATTTTAGGAGTTTGCTCTCTTTTTTCTTTTGCTTCTATTTTTTTCTCGTTACTAGCTATTTTCTTCCGATTATCTGCTACCATTTTATTGGCATCTTTAACGCTTAAATCGGTTTCTTTACCTTTTAACTTATTTAGTTTTTGTTGTTCTTCAACAGTTTTTATTCTCTCTTTGTAGACAGCCTCTCTTTCTTGTGCCTCAGCCATTTTAGCAGGCTCAATCTCTCCAAGTTTGATGGCGTTAGCACGTTTCTTAAATGCTGCTGCATACTGCTGAACTTCAGGTCCTTCATTTTTAAGGATAGCATCATAAGCCTCTTCTGCAGTATTATAAACTTCTCCCCCGTACTCGTACTTACCGTCAGATACTCTAGGTTGAAGTGATGTAAGCTGTCCAAGTACACTGTTAATTGTGTTAGAAGACAAATCAGCTTTAGACAATTCTCTGTCAAACTGTTCTTGTGTGATAGTCTCAGAATCAGCTAATCTTGTATCTACATCGTTATGTCTATTGGCTCTCTGTACTCTCTCTAAACTATCTTGTGCTCTACTCTTTTCAGCTTCCGATATAAATCCTTCAACGTATTTTTGACGGAAGTCAGCATTACGCATCATGTTAGATTGAAAAACTAAATGCTCATAATCAGCGTTGATTTGCATCATGTCCTTCATAGAGTTAGCGAATCCCTCACTTACGACTCCTGGGGCAAACTTGGCCACCTCATTAACTACATCTTGGGTAAATTGGTCAGCACCATACTCAGAAGATATTGAACCGTCTTCGTTGTATATTTTGTTGTTTATATTTTGTAAAGTACTTAAATAGCTTTTTTGCTGTTCAAGTTCTCGCCTTTTTTGTTGTTTTTCAGATGCGGGTAGTTCAGCATCTTTTAATAGCTCCTCATTCGTTGCTATGGATGCTTCTACGGATGATATTGTCTCGCTCATTTGGGTAGGGTCAATAAGAGAATCAAATAATTTCTCTAATTGAAAAGCAGTATTTGCATCCTTCCCTTCCTTAGTTTGAGATAACATTTCAGTCATATCAGTCCTTAGATTCTCTACACGAGCGAATCCATCTCTCATATACTGATTGTTAGCTGCTAAGGTATGTGCTGCGGCATAGGCAGCTTGTCTATCAGCTCCGTCTAATTTATCTAATCGTAAAGAGTCAACAAACATACTCAAGTCACTATCGTATGCTTTATACTCAGACATCAAGTTTTCTTTGAATTCTTCTAGGCTCTTACCTCCTAAAAGATTATCTCTAGTGCCTGGATTTTCCTCCTCCATGATATCTACCAACTCAAGCATATCATCAACAAAAGTCTCATCTTTTGATGTTCTAGACATCACGTTGAAAAGATTAGCTTTTGCTGCAGACTCTAAATCTTTAGCTCTTTTTGTGTCCCCTCGACCCTCAGCCTCACGCATTTCAACAGCAATCTGAGTTTGATGGTCTAAATTTACATTGTTAGGACTATGGATAATTTGTTCCATAAAATCAGTCACAGCTGTATTTCTAGCATTAGCTGCTTCCCTTGACATTTCTAATTCAGTCTTTTCTCCAGAACGAGCTCTTTTCGCACTTTGAAGAACTGAGCCTGCTCCACCAAAACCTAACCCCATAAGACCCCCTGCTACAAACTCATCCCAACCTCGACCTGTTTGCATAGAATCTCTTAGTGAGTCTCCAAGAGCTCTTATCATTTCTTGGTTACTTCTACCGTAATCAGTATGAAGAGGGTTGTAATAATTTTCTGCTGCGGATGCTCCTATCCCTTGTGCAAGTTCTTCCGTACCTTCTGTAACCATGTTTCTTGCAGCAATCCCTCCATACTTACCCGTAGCAAATAAAACATTTCCTGCTCTTTCCCCTAATTTATCTTGTAGAGTCTGTTTAATTGCATCATGCCTCGTTAGATACTTTCCGTTTCTACTTACTATTTTGTTAGCAAAGCCACTTCTTGCCATTCTAAATGGCTTAATAGGCCTTACAATGTTAGGTATCATTATAAGGTTACTCACTGTTAAAAGCGGCATATTCCACCCATAAACAAAGTCTGCAGCCTCATTACTAGCCTCTTGTATCTGAGCATATTCTTGTTCAGTTGGTAGTCTACCATACTCATCTCGAATCTCATCGAAAGCAGCTTGTTCCATGGAAAGTTTGGTCATTCCCGCTTCCATGCCTGATTCAAAAGTTGCTTGGTTTGCCATTCTAGCTGTATAAGCTATAGCTTTAGGTATACCTGCTGTCGCTCTTACAGCTTGTCTTGCCTTTGCAGCTTTTCGCATAGTATTATATGCCTTTGCAGACCCTCCAAAAGCCTTTGAGATTCTTGATAAGTTTTTTAGTGTTCTTGCCCCAGTTATAGGAGCTAATGCAGGCATAAAATATGTTGCAACACCCAAGGCTGCTTCCTCTACAGCTACATTTGCAAGTGTTCCTAATGTAAACCCTGAACTTGCTGTTAACTCAGCCCATCTTCGGCCTGTACCCTCGCCAATACCTGGAATATATTTACCTACTGAACCAAAAAATCCTTTTGATTCTTCATCCTCTTTTTCCATTGCAGCTGTCCTGTATATGGGATTCCTAGCTGCATCAGCAGACATATTCATACCCGCTGCTTGAGCCTCTGATGTAGCCGCCATCAGCTCTCCGAAATTACCAGTAAATACAGAAGAAATATTATCTGCAGTGTTTGAGAAACCACCAAAGAACGATTCTTGGAAGCCGTTATACATTCTCCCCACAGCATTAGACCAATAGTTTGATGATGGCTGATTTCTAGCCCAATCGTCCTCAGTCCATGTAGGTCTATAGTTTTTACTTAGAGGGTCGGCAACAAACCCTTGGTCATCAGCCTTGCCATAATAATCATAGTGGTCATGGAAGTCTATAGCATGTATCCCTGATGCCACTTTCCTATTATATCCTCCCCTATCAGTGTTTATATTTACTGTAGGAGAAAAATTTACACCTCTAGATGCCTCTTGAAAGGATTCTCTAGATATTGAAGGTTTTGCTTCTTGAGCTGAATTATTTAGTGATTGTGCATCTATTGGCATGGCAATACTAATTTAATGTTTGGTTATTGGTTTTCTGTGTTAGTTCCTTCAGCATCTGACTCTCCAGTTACCCTATTAACTACTTTATTTTCTTGGGATACTGCATACTCATACAATTCATATCTATCTTCTTGAGTTGCAAGTAGGGGGGCCACGGCACGAGCCGCATCATCTGAGTTAGTGAATTCTTGTCCCCCAAGTAATGGGACAGTAAACGCTCCCTGTCTGTTTGCATACACAAAATTATCACCATTAACTTTTCTTTGTACCGTAAGTTGTGAACTTATGAATTCATTTCCATTTTCATCTTTACGATATATTTGGTCTACGCCTACCTGGTATTTTGTGTTTGCATCTTCATCGTCAGTAACAGTTATTTTTGGTACTAAGGTGTGATTGTAGCTACCTCCAGGGTCTATACTGGAAAAAAACAAGTTGTCCTGAGTATTAGCTCTTGATTTAGCTTGATATGTATACTTCAATTGTGAAATCTCATCAACACCATAATTACCTACACCTTCTACATCAGCTGCTGATACTTTATAAGCAGCTCTTTGTCCTGCATATTGTCCTGTAGTAAACATACCTAAATCTACTAAATATTCATCTGTGTCAGGCAGATAGGTAACAGAATCATCGCCTGTAGTTCGAGGAGTTTCAGCTCCTGCTGTCCCTTCCGTAGAACCCGACATAACCCCTTCTGATAATTTTTTAAGATTATTTTCTGTGGATGCAATAGCAGTGACATACTCTACTGGTGCAACCTCCATCTCTGCATTAGCTATACCTACAGATGCTAAATCAGCTCCAGTAGCATTTTTAGCTTTTGTAGATGCTGCATTTGTGAAGGAAGCTAGAGTAGCTCTTTCCCCTCTACTACCCATATCTAGTTGCATTTGAGGGGTTGTGACTGTTTGCCCTAGTACCTCCTGAGTTGCGTTTGATATAGTCTGAACAAGTCCGTCATAATTGAGAGTTCTTACTGTTGAGTAACCAGCAATCATATTAGGGTCTTCAACTGTAATTTCATCAATACTTTCTGCATAATCAGAGGCAAATATTGATTTCATGCGGCTTTTTGCATCATTTAGCCCCATACGCTCATCCCTGCTCGCACCAAAATCTCCCATTCTACCCCCAACTGTGTAAGTATCTTCATCTACCCTTGTTATCCATGTGTCTCTTCCATCACCTGCAAGTGCTGAAGTATTCATTCTTACTGCTTGTCCTACCTCTAAACCATCAAGAGCATCGTTTACAAAGTTATTTTCAGCAGTTTGAAGCTGGCCTACAATAGGAGATAATTGATTAAAGCTTAACATGCTTTCCCTAGCAGTAGCTATATTTTGAGTTATTGCACTAGAAGCTCGTTGCTCCATTGTGACATCATCTAAATTCAATACGCCTTTGGTAGTCGGGTCTAATAATATATCTGTATCTAAAGCATTTTCTATATCTTTCAAATCAAGAGAACCATTTTTATATTGATTCACCATGTTGGCTGTTGTATTTGCATCATATACACTAGAAAGAGCTTTTTCTATGTTGTTCACTTCTGAAGTTCTATAATCGTTAAGCTTTGAAGATAACTCTCTTGAAGTGAAGGTAGCATCTTGGTCTTCTAATTTCATCTCAGCATACGTGATGTCTGGACCTGTCGGATTAAGAACTTGTTCAAACTTGTCAAAATTTATTGAACCATCTGGGTTCATTATATTTGTGCTAAACCCTTTGTCAGGGTCATAAGTGGTATTACCTAAAATGTCCTCTGCAAATGGGTCAGTAATAATATCAGTATAAAGATTAGTTAAAAATCTTCTTGTAGTTTCATCTTCCTCCGTACCTATATCCTTCAGTGCAGTCCTGAATTCCTTCCTCCTGTTTTCTATTAGGTCAGCAAGTGCTCTTCTATCTTTATTTGCTTCTTGTGTTTTGAACCTTGAATTTCTACCTGCTTCTTCCATTTGAGCTATAGCACCTCGGTCATACTCTAAGGTAGGAGCATTCATTTTTTCATAAGAAAGAACGTTTGCTAAATCATTAAGATAATTTTCTTTATACGAAAAAAACTCTAGGTTTTCCCTGCTTTTTAATATTTCTGCATCAGACTTTTCACTTGTACTTTCATACTCCGCAATTGCCTCATCCAACAAAGTTAATTGTTGTTGGTATTGCTCTCTAGTAGATTTGTTAGGGCTCGTCCCTGCTTTAGCTTCTATCTCCCCTTTTTGTTCGTTTAGATTTATGATAGTATCTGATAAGCCGTCTCTGTAATCTACAAGAAACTCTTGGTCACTTATACCATAATTTGTTGCCCAAGCATCTACTCTGAATTGATTCTTTAATTTAGGGTCAGACTCTATCTTTAGATTAAAAGCTGATTTAAGTCTAGCAGGGTCTAACACATCTCCATCTTGGGATAACCATGTGAAAGGACTACTTCCAAATTTTTCAAATCTAACTACTGAATTAGCTTCTAAGCCACCAGCCACATCTTGTAAAACAGACATCTTCTCTACAAATGGAACATAGTATGTGTTGGCTCCTGGAGGTAAAGCACTACCTACTTGTCCATCATCAACCCAAGCATTGATATCTCTAAGGGAATAAGCTAAATTTTCAGCACTATCCTCGCCCTTTTCTTTGGCTTCTTCGTATTGGGATTGTACATTTCTGTATGCTCTTGTGCCTAAATAACCATTCATTACCCGTTGGTCGGCTAAGTTTGCTACGTAGCCAGTAAGGTAATCAGTTCTACTATCTAAAGATAAGTCTCCTGCACCCTGCGTATTTAAAGTATTGATTACAGTTTGCATTCTATCGTGAAGATATTCTGCATCTTGGTCCTTAATAAGGTCAATGTTCGATACTTGAGCAATAGTGTTTTTTATCTGCTGACGGTTAGTATCGTACTTGTCTTGCTTGTATGCTAACGCCTTAGACAGAAGCTCTTTATTATATTGCTCCTGATAAGGTGTATACTGTAAGGGTTGTGAATAAGCTGTAGCCATGTTTAACTAATTTAACCTGATTGATTATTTTATGTTAATCTTCCGTATGTCACACCATCAACATTTATCGTCTCATCAACTGCTGATGTGCTAGGGTCGCTGCCTGTTGCCGAAGCATAGATATTTTGACCTAGGGCAGTTTCAGGCATAAAGAATCTTCCTTCATTAGCTGGGTTATAAAGGACATTTCCAAACATATCAAAAGTGTACTGAGGATATATAGCATCGAGAGTATTGAGTTCTCGTAATTCCTTATCCCTTGCCAGTCTATCTTGGTCTAAAACATCAAGAAACTCTCTTCTTTGTTGTTCTGCAACTGTGAAACCTTTTAATCTCATATCATCAAAGGTAGCCATGTCTTGTCTTCTGAGTTGAGCCTCCTGCCTGTCTATTTGAGTGTTCGTCTGGTCAGCCGCTTGTTTGTATTGTGCATTCTGCTGATTGGTAGCAGTAAACAACTTATTTATGTTTTCTCCTGACTGACCTAGAATGTTAGCTACGTTAGCACCAACTTGAGCCCCTACACCTTGAGTAAGGATATCCATACCTGCTTTAGTTTGTTTAACGTTAGCTTGGTATGCTGCTTCTGGGGATACTTTAATTGGTTGAACTCTTTGCATTTCAGTAAGAGTCATCGGAGGCTGTATCAATGGAGTTGGAGCAAGCCTTTGAGGGGTTCTTAGGAATCTAGCTGGTGCTCTCTGTGCCTGTGGCCCCTCTATCGGTGGTGGAGGTGGAGGTGGTGGAGGTGGTGGAGGTGTAGGTGAAACTTCACCCACTAGTGATGTTAAAGCTCCTGCTGATTCCCCTCCAATACCTGAAAATTGTGCAGCATCAAGTAATGCTTCATTAGCTTGGTCTGCGGATGTAATTTCTCTACCTAATCTCTCTGATACCTCTGAGAAATCACCTGCTGCTATCTTAGAATAATCTAAGCCCATATTGCCTGCTGTTTCTTCAGCAGTTTGGTAGGGCATCATTTCGTTTGTTATATCGAATTGGTCGATACTTAACCCTTGTTCTTCCAAGTAAGGAAGAAGAACATCTTCGTATTCTGTTCTATTTCTATTGTATGCTAATGCATCATTACCAATATTAGATAGAGCTTGTCTGCCTTCAGCTCCTCCTTTACTCAAAGCATCTAAATCAACAGTCTCTATGGTTCCTGGGTCAAACTCATCTCCAAATACATTATGGAACCCTGCAGGAAGTGCCACTTGTCCACTTGGCTTGTTAGGGTCTATTGAACCATCAGGCTGGACAAAACCAACTTTGCCTTCTAGTTCAGGGTTATATTCAATTAAGTCTCCAAAACTAGACTGAAGTTCTCTCTTAGTTTGTCCTAGTGCCATAGGTCGGGACGAGCTACCACCTCTAATAGTAAGAGGTAGATTAAACTTACCTGTTTCAGGGTTAACCTCTACTTTACCATCCTTAACATTCTGAACAAATTCATCTAGCTCTGATTTGATAGCATCTCTTTGTGCTTGGATACCTGCTTGCTCCCCTCCTAGGTATTCTCCTTGGATATCTTCAGCTGAAGAAAATCCTGTTTTATATCCAGCTTCTTGTCTAGTGTCCACTTGGTAAGAGTTTTCTACAATGTCACCCATATTGAATGTGAGAACAGTACCATCTTCTTTTTGAGCTTTGACTTCTTGTCCTAAAGGTAACAAATAAGTACCCCCATCGTATGTTACTTCATATAAAGGTGTACCATCTTCTGTGTATTCAGCAGGTTGAGGGTCATACTGAGTAACTGTAGTGACTTTTCCATCACTAGATACTTCATCTTGAGTTTGTCCAGCACTAGGGGTAATTGCTGTTGATGCCACAACTCCCTCATTTCCAGCTACCTGATAAGCCTCTGGTATTTCGCCACCTGCTAAAACATCTCTACCTAAACTTAGGCCTTCTGCTCGACTAATAGATTCTGTGCCATCTTCGAAGTCCCACATCTTAGTCTCTGCGTTATACACTGGGTCTTTTACGCCTTCAGGCCAATCCATCCCCCTGCTTTTAGCATATTCCGATGCTGTTTGACCAGCATCTTGATATCCTAATACTCCTCCTTCTTCCCAAGTACCAAAACGCTTGTGCCAATACAATGCAGAAAACGGGTCTTTTGCTTTGGGAGAGTTTTTACCTCCCATCCTGTCCCAAAATCTTTTCTTTCTCTTAGGGTCTTTGTGAGACTTAAAATCTTTCATCCCACGGAAACCACCTTTAACAATTTTATATCTTGTCTTGCCTCCTACTTTTTTACGTGCAAGAACTTCCCATTTGTGTTTAGCTCCAGAAGGTGCTCTTTTCTTTACGCCTACTTTGGTAAATCCTTTGCTCTTATATCGTTGTGGTATTCCGCCTCCATCGGCATAACTTCCAAGAATAAATTCATCTAAAGTTTCAAACCCATCTCTAGCAGCTTGGACCTCAAGAGCTTGCATATCATTGTAGTTATCTACAAAGACACCAGCACCATCAATATGAACGTTTACGAACCTCCCACCATCTAACATAACAGCCATTTTTTCAGGCTCATTTTGTCCTGGACTAGCTTGGGATTTAGGCTTTTTCATAGCCTTTTCCTGCTCGTAATCCATCATTTCTTGCTCAGTAGGTTGCTCTAAAGGTGGACGTTTTCTAATGTTCTGATGTGCAGGGTCTCCCATTTCTTCAGCTTGCTTCCTAGCTTCTTGGACTTGAAATAATAAATCAAATACTTGATTCTCCATTTCTTTCTTTTGGAGTCTCTCTTGTTCTAACTCATAGATTTTATTGGCTAAGAACTCTTCATTGACACGTTTGGTATCTTTGTCTTTTACTTTATTGTTCTCTTTTATTTTTGCCAAGTATTGCTCCATTCTAACAAGAATACTTTCCATACCAATGCTTGCTCGGATGCCTTCCATAGCTTTTGCAATAGTAGAATCAGCTCTAAGTTTAATATCAAACATATCGGATAGGCGTTGACTTAATTCTTTGCCTATCTTGATATTATCAGATAAAATCTTAGTCTCAGGGGGAAGATTCATCATCTCGCCTCCCTGAGCATGAGATTTACCCTTTGGGTCTACTTGTGATATTTCTCTATCTGGATACTGTATAAATTCGTTCTTCTCAACCTCAGCATTAACCTCCTGCGTTTCGGGTTTTGCAACGCCTTTCACATATCTACCTGATATTTGCTCTTCTATCTTAGTGTTGCCACCGTCTTGATAGTTAGAAAGTAAGTCAAGATTATAAAAATTCATAAGTTATCTTTATTTATTACCAGCAGCAAACATTGATGCTATCATATTCGCAGCATCTTGCGCAGATATTTTACCAGAAGCAACATCTGAACGAAGCTGATTTATAGTGTCATTCATACTTCCAGATGCCTGAGCTGCGGAAGGAGGGTTGACCATTTGACCATCTCGAGCAAAATTAGCAACAGGAGCCATTTGTCCTCCATTAGGTATGTTTTGTTGCATCATTTGTCCTCCTCCGTAGAACATAGGATTAAAGAGCATACCATCTGCCCCTCTTCTTAAATCTCTAATTTGTCCTCTAAGGTCTCTTACTTGCCCTCTGAAGTCTGCTCTGTCCTGTGCTCTCTGCTGTCTGTTCTGAAGTCTATCAAGTTTTCTTTGCTGTCTACCAGTAAATGCACCTGAAGACTGAGCTGCTTGCTGATTTGCGGGAGCAGCAGCCTGTGAGCCAGGTCGATTACCTCTTTCACCCGTATTGTATAGGCTTTGAAGGTTTGAAAGTCTTCTTTGCTGTCTTCTAGAAAGATTTTCACCACTTTCAGCCTTTTCTTCAAGCTCCATCATTTTGTCAAATTGTTTTTGACTCATGACATCTGCTAGATTAAATCCTTTAGTCGCATCTGGAACTTGAAGTTCAGGTATTCTTTCCAAAGGAGTAGTCGGCATTTCCACAGTTGGTAACACAGTACGTCGTATCTCTGGTGTCTCTAAAGTTTTAGCTTCAATGCTAAATGTATCAGGTGTACCCCCTGCAGCTAAATGTTCTTGTAAAAGGGCTCTAAGTGCTCTATTACTAGCACCAGAACGGTCAGAGAATCTTCCTGTTTGGAAGTCTTTTATGTCAAGACCAGCATTCTCGAATACTTTATAAGGATAGTTTGACACATCTCTCAGGGTACGTGTTCCACCTGTAGAAGTTTGTCCTATAGATGCCATGTAATTTGCCATACCTTCATCTGTGAAAATACCCATAGCATTTGCAGCAGGTGTATAGGTAGTTGGAGCTTCTTCATACACCCCAACATTGTACTTATCCCTCATCGTGTTCCTTATTTCGGGGACGCCTAAATTTCTGACATAGTCTAAATCAAATTCAGGGTAATCACTGTCGTCAACAGTTACTCGAGCTTGTGGGTCTTCTGCCAGGCTTCTCTCAGCTTCTGCCCTCCTAGCTGCCTCTCTTTCTTGCCTAGCTGCCTCTGCTTCTTGTGCTGCTATTAGGTCTGCCTGTGCTTCTGCTCTGATTCTTGCCTCTTCAGCTGCCTGTGCCCGTTCAGCTGCGAGTATATCTTCAAGTCCTTGATTATAAGATACTCCTCTGTTTCCAATGTCTGTTCCAGATGGATACATAATGTTAGAAGCATCTATAACTGAACCTTTATTTGGAAGAAATGTTTGAGGATTAGTTAAAATACTCTGTTGGCCAAATACATTTTCCTGATTCTTCATTACAGGTACTTTAGAACCATCTTTATATCCCATAAGATAAGGAATATCAGGGTATCCTCCAAGATTTGGAGTACCTCCGTCTTTCAGGCCAATGACTTTTTTTGCTGCTTGATACCCTTTATAAAGAGGGGCAACCACTGGGTTAGCAGCTTCTACTACGGCTGAAGGAAGGTAAGTAAGACTTTTCTTGAAAGCATCTTTAAGTTCATCTTCAGTTGGTAATTCAACATCCTTTGCTGCCTTATACCCTTGATATAGAGCACCAGCCACTGGGTTACCGCTTTCTATTAAAGTTGAATATAAAGCATCTTTAACTTCATCTTTAGTTGGGAAAAAGTTGTCAGACCTTTCAACATCCTGATTCTTAGGAACTTTAGGTCCTTTCTTTTTACCTTTATTTTTACCTGCTACGCTATTAGGGTCAAATCCCATGTCCATAACTAACTTAGGATTCTTCTTGGCAAGAGCCTGAAGTCCTTTGTTGTCTGCTGGGATTGGCTTGAGCTTTTTGCCACCATCAGCATATCTTCCTGTGTACTTAAACTTTTTCATTTTTCCTCCGTTTTCTAGTGTGTTTATATTATTTAAATTATTAGAGTCATCGCCCACAATAATAGCGATTGACATTGATTCCTTAGATTTATTTTGTTTCCCTAATATAGGGTCTGTTGTTATGCCTTTAAATGAATTTCTTAACATATTGTTTAATTCCATAGAATTAGCACATCTCATTGCTTCTTCTACAGAGGAGAACATTTCTGTTAAAGGGTTTCTATCAAAAATACTTTTAGCCATATAATGCTTGATTCAAAGGTATTTCCCTTACAACGTCACTGTTAGGGAACTGCTTATCTTGTCCACGAAATATAACTGTTGGAGGGTCTCCATCAGGTATTGCTAATATAGCTTTAGGTAACTTTGGTTTACCTTTTTGGTCCTTCATAGTAATTGTCTTACCTTTACTTAAAGGAACATCTACTACACGATTTGGATGTCTAAATAATCCTCTAGAATCTAGAGGTATATTAATGCCTCCTCCTGCGTATTTATTTTTTTTCCCACCATCCTCAAATCCAAAGAAATCTTTTATAGCTTCCCCAGGTGTTTTGTATTTTCCTTGTTGTTTTAAATAATCTTTATAATCATCTAAATCCTCAGTTGCTACTCGTTGGATGTCTCTACGTCTATCCTCCTTTTCTTTATACTCATCACTCATAAAAGGATACATTGCATCTACTGCAAGAGGAACAAGAAAGTCAGTGACTGGGCTAAAGAAAATTCTTCCCCCCTGTACTATTTTATCGGTTTGAGACCCCTCGCCAGCTAAATAATCATAAAAAAGTCTTCTAGCAGCATTTTTAGCACTAAAGTCATCACCTAAAACGTTAGTCTCTGGTATTTCACCTGATAAAAAATCCCCCACAGTATAACCACGAGGATATTCAGTACGGTAATCATAATCCTGATTCTTAGGAACTTTAGGTCCTTCTACTGTTTTCCCATCCTGTGCTCTAGCATCTCCCCTGTCAGTTGCTAAGTAAGACTGTAGTTGAGCTATTTCTTCTCCCATTGTAGGTGAAGTAATTAACATTTGTCTTCGTCTCTGTCTAGCTCGAGCATCATCCCCTGCCATAGCCTGTCCATAACTCTGTCCACCCAAGAAGCTGCGAGCACCCTTAAAGAGAGTAGAGCCTGTTCCAGCAACGGTACCCAATGTACCTAGTAAAGGGTTTTCATCTATTTGACTACCTAAATAACCTGTTAGTCCTGCAGTTGAGGTAATATCTCCAAATGTACTAGCCTGTTGACCTAGGGCCAAGAGTTCTGCTAATTTTGTTGCTCTTGTTTTCTCCTCTTCCTTTTCTGTAACGGGTTCTGTGGTTATAGAGTCATCTGATTGGTCAAGGTAATCAGGTATACCATCTCCATCAGTATCCGTAGTAAAATCCACCATTGGCTTCATATCAGGTGTTGAAACTGCCTGTGGCCCTATTTGTTGCATACTGGCTGGTAACGAGACCGTGGATGGAACTGGTTGAAACACATCAAAAGAGGCTGCTGGGTTTACTGAAACAGGTTGTAAAAGATTTTCATTTACCGTAATAGGATTAGCAATAGTATTAGCTGATGCTAAACTTGGTGAGGGTAGTGTGACTGCTTGGGGAAGGTTTGATTGTATCCCTGTTACAGGTTGCACCCCTGTTAAAAGCTGATTATCACTCCCAGTAAGGTCTAAAGGGTTTGCTAGATTATTATCTTGATTTTTTACCAATGGAACTCTACCTCCCATTGCAAAAGGCTGAGTAACATCTTTTTCTTCAGTTGTTTCTTTAGTCGCTTCTTCAGTTGTTTCTT
>Ga0099849_1000685_pt1 | contig 15635 bp, 7 predicted proteins | sample CB_VirMetaG_4_FD_78177 | JGI IMG/M metagenome (GOLD analysis project Ga0099849, IMG submission 78177) | Freshwater to marine saline gradient viral communities from Chesapeake Bay - CB_1508_1M Viral MetaG | ecosystem: Environmental > Aquatic > Marine > Coastal | place: USA: Chesapeake Bay... | reverse complement strand
GTTGGAGCCCCTGGTATTGATGGACCTGGAGAGGTAGGACCTCCTGGAGATACAGGACCTGCCGGGCCGGGTGGGGGCGATATAGGGGATCCTGGGCCGCCACCGCCGCCTCCACCTCCTCCACCTCCTGACGGAGGAGTTTGGGGTCCTCCAGGAAGGGCGGCAGGACCACCCCCACCCCCACCTGGGTCTACAACAACAGGAGGATCAGTTGGGTCAGCTTCAGTCTTAGTTCCAGGAGGATCGGGATCGGGCGGGTCTGGACCACTAATAGTTCCTCCCTCAATAAAATCAGGGAAGTTAAATGGGCCTCTTCCTGGTAGAAAGTCTCCGCAACCGAACGTAGTCTCAGACATCCTTAGCTTTGATTAAGAGTAATTACATTGTTGGAGTTTAAGTTCCCGTAGAAGAAGTTAGCATCTTCCTGCGAGACCGACTTCATAGACCATGTAATGGTAGGATAAGTACACTTACCCAATCTAGGGTTTCCTAAGTAACCGCTAAACCTTCTCGAAGTCGAACCAAATATTGAGGACTGCGGGTTGGGGTTAGATCTTAGAATATCCTCCACAGGAACTACGAAAGAACTAAACCTTTCTCCACCTCTTTCACTAAGGCTAACTGACTGACTACCCGCAGTAATTGTATGAGGTGCAGGTACAAGGGGTCCATAGTTGCTTCCAAAAAAGGTGCTGCCTCCTCCAGTCGCTATATCGTGCGTTGCAAACGCCACATAAATTATGAAATAATCCTCTCCTTTTTCTACCCAGTTTCCAATGTACCTTGCTTCTTCTGTTGCATTAGGAGCTAGGTTATTATAATTAGTTCCTTGGCTGCCGCCAAACCCAAGGCTCCCATCATCTCCACGGGCACCTGAAATTTGAGGAATACTGTTAACAAAGTCTATGTCTATAGTATAATCAATCATACCCGGATATGCTTCTCTATCAAACTCTATTCGTTTTTTAATAAAGCTAAAGTGAACTCTTTGTCCGTTGAGCCGATTTGCTGCCGAGCCGGAGTTACTATCTGAACTTTGTGAAGCCATTGTGGCGTTATTGAATTGAATTTGTCTGGCGGGGGGTTCTTCTGAGGAGTTTAATCCATCCGGTCCAACAAATTCTTTTGCCGCTCCTGCGACAATGCTGCCATCTGCCACACTAGTATTATCCAAGTTTCCGTATTGAGAAAAGAAAGTGTTTATATAGTCGTTAGGAAATCTACCTACTTCAGTTAAGTCTGTATTTAGCTGCGCCCACTCTGCTAAATCCCAATCGGGATAAGCAGGAACTTCGAACCCTGTTCTAGACAATCCGTACTTTTGTTTTATATAATCCTTAATAGCAGCTTCTGAATCGTTGTCTGGATTTAAATCCTGAGAGAATACTTTTCTGTAAAAATCATACATGGCACCCTCAGGGCCAAAGTTCCATCCACCGAAAACATACCCAGCGGCAATTGTTCTCATTCCTTGTGGGGGACCTGCTTCCGATTCTACTTCTAAGTTTTGAAGTCTAGCATTAATAGAATCGTACTGACGCTTTAACTCATAATCCATTTGAGCTTTACCCACGGCAGGATTAGCTAAGGATAGTTGAGGTAGAGCAGCGGCAATACCCGCTCGCTCATTGTAGCTTAGTTCCGCAGTTCTAAACAAAGGTCGAATATCAATGACATCCGTTGTAGAAACTAAAGAAGAGCCCCTGGTGACCCACACATACGCTACGGGGAGAATGGATTGTCCTACTAACTCAAAGGCGTTAGCCTCTAATTGCTCAGAGAGCAGTGGAGCAATATTTAGAAGGTCATCAGGAGCAGGGAAGCTACCTCTGACATCAAAAGCTATGTCATTAGCTGAGGCAGCAGTAAACCCAATGTTCTCATTCTCAGTATCTCCTGGAGAAGCCATGATCTTGTGATCATCGCCTGTACTTTGAAGATACTCTTCCCTGTAATTTGTGGTGCCTTCAAGGTTGGCCTTGATTCCTGCACCCCTTACAATGCCTAGAGTTGGGGCTGTGATCACCTCCTTACCCGAACCCTTAAGCACAGTGGTAGAACTAGCGTCAATAGGCTTACTGTAAATGAAAACCATGTCGATCCTGTTATAAACATTATCTACTCTGGCTTCATCTCCGTTCTCGTCGATGTAATTAAAATCGTCATCATCGAAGTTAGGAACTTCAATTGTTAATTCTTCAGGAACATCTACGATTGCAGTTCTAGCTACGCCTCTCCAAGCTCTAATGAAGAATGAATCCGTCTTAGGCAGGGTAGCAAACCCATTGAACGGGTTGTTGTAATCGTAAGTCGTTAAAGTAATTCTATCTGATACAGCGTTCCTAGCTTTCGCCCAAACCAAAGCCTCAGTAATAATCATTGGCACAAGCTCTGCTGCTTGACCGCCGCCGGGACTCTCGTAGCCTAAAGCCCCAGAGTCCGCTTGGGTGGACACGGTTACTCCGTTTTGATCTATTGGTCGGTCAGGTGTAATCATAGGCCAAGTAAATGACCTCTCACCCAAACCATTTAATGCTAAGGAGTCTTGTGCTAGTCTAGATTTAAATGTGTCCAAGGCATCTACTAGAAGGGCATTGGCAGCACTTACTGTTTCTGAACTAAACGTCCCTGGGTTTGGAAGAGCAGCTTCATAAACATCAACCTCACCAATCTCCAAACCCAAAATTTTTCTGAGGTAAGCCAAAGGTGTTTTTGTAGCAGCATCATTAATTCTAGCTGTAAACCTGCCCGGCTTTACTCTAACAATTCTATCTCCACCTCCAGCGTAAGGTCTTAGTTCTTCAATGTCTACTCTTTTAACATTGCTAATCTTTAGAACATCTCTTCTGATCTGATCTTTTAACCAAAGACAGTTCTCTTGTAATTGCTTAAGAGGAATATTGTCAACCTCAAAATAGTAAGGATCATTTGCTTTAAATAATCTTACAGGGTCCGTAAACCTGTACACACTCTCTTCGTAAATTTGATCTGCCATTAGTTATCCCTCGAAAGGTCAAAGATAGAAGCCGATTTAAAGCCTCCTATTATATCGCCCGTATAAGACTCTCCGTTCCTATTGTTAGTATCACTGTATATTGTAGTCTTCCTAGGTCTACCAGCTAAACCTACACTCGCATTTCTTGCATTGGCAAACATATCTGCTGCTGATTCCTCAAGAATGCATTGCGTTGGGTTTTCTTCGAGCATCTCAGAGCAGTAGTAAAAGCCGGAAGTCCATAACTGGTCATAAACACCGTCTCCATTACTATCATAGCTAAGTTTTAACAGGTCAGGAGCAATTGAACTTGCATTTAGGTAACCTTCTGGTACGATGGCGGAAAGAGGCGCAGAACAGTTGTAACCTTGGGCGAATACTTGATACGCTGGCCCAACCACCCCGGAGAAATCTCCTGCGTGAGGATAAGCTCCTTCAGTATAACCACTTAAATCATTTTGAAGAAATCTTGTACTGGATTTAGGTGACCAATACAAGCGGAAGAAGCCTCTGTTGTTAAATGCGGCACTAACCCCAAACGTATACTGGCTATTGCCGCTTACGTTAATTCCTGCTTGGGTAAGGGAAGAAACGGTTTCTTGATTAACAACCCCAGAGATAGGATAAAATCTATCAAAAGGAGAGTTTACATCCACCCCAGAAGGAACAGTCCAGGACGTTCCCGAAGCTGCCCCAAAGACATCAAGGATACTTAATGACCCCGTATCTGGCGTACCTAAGGGTGCTCCAAACGCGGGAACTTCATCCTCGGGTAGACCTGTGGTTGAAGAAGCGTAAATAGCACTTGGTCCATGTTGTTCACAACTTATTGGGTGAACTCCACTAAGAGAGACATAAGAAGCATTTAGCCTTGAGCTATCAGCAAGATTCCATATATTAAATTTATTACAATCATCCCCTGATGCATCATAATAAAGTCCGTCTGCGGGACTCGCGTTGACCGGGACAGGGAAGTGAACATTATGAGTGTTAACTATACTGTCTTCAACTGCACGAACACAGACGCCGCCTTGAGAAATAGTATCCCTTAGTCCATAGTTGGGACTCGCATAACCGCCGTCAGGAATGAGCATCGTATTGTTTCTTCCGGTTTTTGTAGGCACTAATGGGAATGTTAGCCCAGCCACTGTTGCCAGCCCCTCACCATTGATAACACCCTCGTCTTGAGGATTCGCATAAAACTGCATGGAGCCTCCAGAAACAAAACCACTACCGTCTATGGAGTATACACTTTCATCCAGTAAAGCTTGTCCACTAACTGTTGTTTCCCAGTTAGTAGGGAAAGCTCCTAAATCGCGCATATTTATTGTGCTATTCCTCTGTGCCACTAAGCAAGCACGGGTGGAGTGAAGTTCAATAGTAGTATGGTTTTCTGCGGCACTCAAATCAAAGCTAAGTGCGTCTGGATCATAAGATCCAGGGACTCGTCTAGGCTCAAAATTCATAACTGAATTATCCTTAGCCAAAACATCAACACCAAACTGTGCTATAGCTGTTGGCCCATGAAAGCTAATGGTAGAATTTTTGTCGGAGCAAGCTCCCGCCATCACACGCTGAGTAGAATAACTAGTAGGACCTATAAGGGCAGTTGCTCCGTTTTTTGCGCCAGTTAATCTAGCAGTAGAGCCGTTAGTAGCTTTAATGGCTCTTCCGTAGTATGTGGATTTACCGTTTACGGTAGAGTTAGTGACATCCCCTACATCAATGTAAGCCTTGATTAAATCGGCGTTGGAGTTGTCAGAAACGTAGATCGCAGGAGTTCCTTCAAAAGCGTTTCTAAAGAAAGAGTTTCCATAAATCGAAGGAATCGAGTCTTTTAACTCAAAATTAAACGTACTACCTGCTTGTAGGTCTGCATGAACTGAATTACCTGAGAACTCAAGCTGTTTTCTATTTGTATCATCAAGGATTTGTTCAGAATCAAAAGTAAGTGTAGATTTCTGGCTCTTTACTCCTTGCTCCTGATTTCCGTCTATGGTAAGATTTTCGTATCTAAGGACGGAGTTATTAGCAGCTATACCTACATTGTTAGCGTAAATATCTAGTAACCCCTTTACATCAACATAAGCGTTATCAAGAACCATACCTGCGCTAGTGTTTAGTTCTGAAGAAATAATGCCGCCTGTGGCGGGGTTAGACGGGCTGGTTCTCTGAACTCCTCCCCGTAACTTTGAATTTTCTAGAACAAAACCTCTAGTGTTTCTAGAAGCAACGAAAGTGGCGTCTCTTCCTTCAGCACCTGTGTCTCCAACTTCAGTAGAAGTTACGTCAAGGGGTAAAGAACTAACCATTACATCGCTATTTATAAAATGGAAGCCAGTTCCAAGTTTTTCTGCTCTAGTCCTTCCGGCCCCTACACCATCAACAAAATAGTTTCTGTACGCGAAAGCTGACCTGGATAAGGTGACCTCTGAGTTGATAAATTTAAACCCGGTTTCCGTTGACCTAACTGAGGCACAATTCTCTAGAAGAACCTTCGAATTAACTACTTCAATGCCTACTTCTTTTCCACCAAATCCATCAACAAAAAAGTTACGAATCAATAGAGGCCCGTCACAGTTCTTCACACTGATCTTTCGGCAAGCGTTTCCATAAACATTTCCACCAACAGCCGTACCCACCTCAACCTGAGGTCTTTTCATGTTTGTTGCAGTGTTCGTATCAATAGAACTCACATCACTAACGGGAATTGTAATATCTGTACCAAAATTTTCATAGACATTAGGAACAAAATTATTGGGCGTACCGGATCTGAAAGCCCCCGTGGATAAAGTAACCGCTAAAGGAGTAGACCTACCTGAGTGCGTAGGATAAAATACTGAATTTACCTTATTAAATCTGACATCTCCTTGCCCAGAAAGAACAGGGGTTGCTATGTGTACACAAGAGGTATCCGTTAACGTATTGCTTAAATCTAAAGAGCTTATTTGTGTCGGAACCTGAAGATACTGACCTTGGGAGGGAGTGCCCACTACCCTTACGTCAGAAGAAGCGTTGTAACTTCTAGCGAAGTTTCTGTTTATAATTTCTATTGACCCTTCTTCTTCTATTCTAAAGTTGTGAAGCTCAAGTTCATCAAGAGTGCCAAAGTTTGCAACCTCAACTAGAACAGGGAAGCGGACCACTTTAGGGATAGCTGCAATTGCAGAGCTAAGATCTACAAAAATGTTAGGGTTTTGTTGTAAAGTTAACTCTGGGGCGTCCGCTGAAACAGTTAGAGCCAGACCGGGAACTCCAGCGGAAGTGGCGAATCCGCCCTGCTCCCAAAGCTCATAAGTACGCTCTTCTAAATCATAAAGAGGCACGTTGTCTTGCTCCCAATTATAGAATGTACTCGTATCAAACTTGGATACATACGGAGTCCAAGAATTAAAAAGAACTACGCTGCCGCTACTGGTGTAGATATCGTTTGGATTAAATGCCATATCAGAAGTTTATTGTCCACCTAAAAATTAAACTAAAATCATTAGTTTTTATTATATCACTGAATGTTCTATAGCAAACTAAAATTGGTCTGTCTTGTGCGTTTCCCGTAGGGTTTTTCATGAACATTCCAATTTCATTTATAGAGGCGGGTTGCCCACCTCTAGTTAGATCGTTGGCTGCTTCCTCGTCAACGACCAAAGTATACCTCACAGAGCTTTCATTAATCCTAGTTATTTTACTGGCTGGTATCTCAGCAAAAATTCTACCTGTTGCTTGCCCATTACCTACGATCTGCGTGCCTTCAAACAAAGCTAAATTGCTTCCTGTGCCGTACTCATCAACGGAGGTCAAAGATCCAGAAAGCTCATTAATGGCGCTGGTAACCCCGCCTTCAGGTGGACCAGAAACACCGATCTGAAACTTTTGTATTTGATAATCCAAAACATTATTAGATCCTGAAGCGGAAAACAGATAAGATAATCCAACTCCCATACCAGAAACAATTATATTAGAATCGTCTAGGAGGACCTCTTCTTCACCTGTGCTCATCTTCTTTATGATGGTAAGATGCCCATTAATACCTAATTCTTCTGTAAAGTTTTTCATAGGAAGTGTAGCCTCCACTTGATGGTTAAGTCTTCGTACTGCGTAATGTCGTCAATATATGTCAAATCCTTGGACACGCCTTTTCTGCAAAACAACCTGTACTTTCTAGGATTATTTAGTATACTAAACTCAAAAGGAGGTGTATTTCCGTTCAGAAGAGATTCTTTCATATCTATAGTCCAAAGACCTAAATGAAAAATGCCCCCGTATGCGTGAGCAAATAAAGCATCGTCTTTAGATAGAGTTACTTCATACTCTATGGTGCCGTTAGTGGGCAGGTTGGCATCGTAAGATTCTATTAGTCCTTGAGTAGAGTCCGTCCCGTCAACTTTGGTAACAAAACCGGAAACATCCATAGAACTAACCTCATTAAAGTAACCTCCAACAGATGTTATTGTTCTTTGAGTCCCAGCGTCATCATAGTATTTTACTTGATTTCTTGTAGCGTGATCAGCAGAGGCACCGTCAGGGAAACATCCTAGAACACTTGCAGCACCAAAATATCTGATGGGGGTCGATAGTTCTGTACCCTCAAAAGTGCCACTCATTATAGCGGAAGGAATAAAGTTAGTTAGCTGCCCGTTACCCGGAATAGTTGCACTAACATCCTTTGAGATAAAAGCATCCACGCTGGTGTTTATCTCTAAAACATCTAGCTCAGGCGTTGGTGCTATGGGGAACCCTGGGTCTGCTGGCTGACTGACGTTAGAAGCGTCTTCATCATCTCTATTGGATCTAAGAACAGTTTGATTTCCTTTTGTTCCAGCAAGGACATCGGCAACATCATACACTCCAACAACATCAACAAATTTATGACCATTAGTCCTAAACGCATCCGATCCTGTTCCAAAAGAGATTGCTTGAATAGTATAATTGGAAGCATCCGTTATGGAAGAAGTAGCCAAATCATCTATACCTGATAGGGATGGAGATACGGTCATAATATCTGCCAGTAGTTCGCCCGCACCATCAGTCAGCATATTCGCTTCCTTAAGGATTAGCTTGTCTCCACTCCAAACTTCTACTTCACCTCTCATCAGTTATCAAACTCCACTTCTGTATAGTTTCCATTAGCCCCTTCTGTATGGGTGACCCATTCAGGCTGAACTCTGTAGGATATTCTACTACCTCCACTTAGTTCTAAAGTACCTGAGGTTACACTGGCATCTCTAGATGCTAGAGTTGTAGTATTTTCTCCTGCTCTTTGCCCCGTTAATCCATTATAGAAACTTAAAACTCCAGCAAGCTCCTGCTTATCTAAATAATACTTATACTCTTCAACAAAAGGTCTTAGTGGGATACCGCTGGTTTGTATTCCCAGCCCTGTAGGTAATCCCGCTTCATACCGTAGAGTCGCATCTTGCAATTCTATAGAATCAATTAGAAGATATTTTTCGTAGTTGTTATTGGGAACAAAGAATACTTCAATAACGTAGTTTCTGTTAGTATGAACTTGATCTGTTAATTTAAACTCTTCGTTGGTTTTGTCAATAATTTTTTTGTATTCGAAGTTGTTATAAATGGTAAAGTTTCTAGTATCAAATTCTACTTCAAAATTTTCAAAATAGTCTTCCTTTAGGTTAGTTATTGTTAAATCATTGACTGCTTGCTCTGGGGCTTGGAGAGATTTTAGGCAATACTCCTGCTCAGATTTGTCAGGTAATATTAAAGGAAAATTAAAAACATGTGATAAAGTCTTTTTAACTTGATCAACATTTAAGCTGCTTACATCTGTAGGAGTCCACTTACCGTCTGGAGTCCAAGACCACATTAGATTCTGCTCAGGCTCCGTGTGAATCCATACGCCTAGCTGGCCCCCACCTATCTCGAATTTTTTTTCATTGGCTACTAAGGACCTAACATTAAGCTTAAACTTGTGATCAGAGTTAAGTTTGTTGGGCAATTCTCCGTAGGAAGAAACATCAAATCTAAGCCTGGGTAGTCCTCCAACTGATTTACACTTTATAACAGGGTTATCTACAAAATAATTAGTCCTCCCCCTAACTAATGCACTAGGTGCTAGATGGATTACCCTAAATTCGTTTCTGCTAGGTGCTCCAGAGATATCACAAAACTCAATTCCGCTAAGAATCTTAGCATTTCTAAAATCAAAGGATTCCCCTGAAACATAATTACCTACTAAAGGAACAACTGCTTCTTCTAAAGAACTAGCAGTGAATGTTCCAACTGCAAGGCCACCGTCTGACCAGACTGTAGCGTTATTTATTGGCAGGTTGTCTCTTAATGAAGTTTGAATAAAGGAAGACCCGTACTGTCCAGGAAGTTTAAAATCACAATTGTACAGTGCTTTCCCAAAAACATGAGCAAATATAGTGCCGCCCGTCTTGTCCTGGAATGTAGGCCCTACTGGGTGCTGTTCGAAGCTACGACAGTAATCTCGGAAAAGGTTTTGCATTCCTCTACCAAAACTAAAGTTTTCATAATCGGAATAAGAGTTTATGACGTAGCCACTAGCGATGGCTGAGTTTGCAAAACTTTGAACTTGGTCTTTCCAGTAAGAATCATCACTAAAGGAGGATGGGTCACCACTAACCTGCATCTCAGCTAGTGTCCTTGCCTTCTTGTTCATCAAGTTGTGCATGGACATAATAATCCTAGGAGTTTGGCCTCTATCGACATAGCGATCTGTTGCAGCAGGAATATCAGATCTTTTCGCATCTGAGCCAATAACTTTAAGTCCACGATAAGGGAACGTGTTACTAGTATCCACCCCAGAAAACGTAGCCCTCGACTGCAAGTTTTCGCAAATATGCCACACACCTGAGATATTTGTATGGTCCTCTACAGGAAAGAACTTCCCCGCAGAGGCGACATAGCCCAGCGTAAGCTCTCCCAAAGAACTTGCCATAGATCTCTCTATAACTGAGGGGTCGTAGCTTACAGGGCCATTGAAGCCCGTCCTATCATAATACCCTTGCTCTGGGAGAAGGTATTTAAAGTTTCTCCTTCTAAGTGCTCTTCTAGCGGGACCCACGATGCTTGCTGTAGAACTAAGCTCAGTATCTACACCATCAACTTGATCCCTTTTGAACGTACTAAAACCGTCTCGACCTGGATCTGATACTATTTCTACTCCACTAACTTCCCCATTACCTAAAACAGTATCAAGGGCATACTCAGCAAATGTGTCGTCATCATCATAACTAGCGTATAAGAAGTTTGTAGCAGAAGAAATAAATTCATCTACGGCGGAAGCATTTAAGTTTACCCTAGGTATTGTGTGCGCTGGGGAATACTCTTGAGCAACTCTAGCAGTTTCATACAATGCATACTTAGAATCGGATTCCAGCGTTGATTTTCTAAAATCAAAACTAGCTTCATCAAAATCTAAGAAGATATGTGAAGATTTTCCATTCCATAGACTAAGTAAGTTCTTCTCGTAGTCCGAGATGCTGAACATAACATCGTCGTAATTAGGTGGGTGCTGAACAGAGCTAAAGAACATAAGAAATTCATTTAAAGAACCTATGTTGCTGTCATCTATTACTGCCCCACTGACTAAGAAATCCCCTACCTCGTCAGCAAAATCTGGTTCAACCTCGAAACACTTAAGCCTATCTACTAAAAGATCAACAAGAGGTTTAGTTACGGAAGAATCCCTATAATACTTAACCTCTTCAAACGGGGGTAAAGGATAGTTTTGTTTTCCTCGGTAGTTAAATAAAAACTCAGGGTCGCCCTCGAAAAGAAGATAGGTTGGTCTATTCAAGCCCAGAGGGTGGCGTTTACCTACCATGTAAACGCCCTCACCAAACGGCCCAGGACCAATAGCTCGATCCCACAAAGCTTCTTCACCAAACTCTACGGCTTGCCTTCTTAAAGCCAGATATCCAGGTCCGTCTACCGTGTGTGCGTGCCACGGCTTCATCTTAGTATCACCTAAAACTGTGTAAAGTTCCCCTTTAGTGCCGTCTTCATTTAAGATATAGAATCTTGGTAGAGGGAATTCTTGTCCGAAATATTTAAAATTCTTAGGGAAAGCCGAGGCAAGATCCAAAAGTATAGTGTCCGTAGCAAGCTTTAGATTTTCTTCTAAGCTGCTTGAACTGTAGGTCACTACCCCAGCCTTCTTAGCTAATTCCGGTGTCCATGTCCTAAGATTCTTAAATAAAGGGGAAGCCGTCCCTAAAGCGTACCATATAAGGAAAGGTAGGTAAGATTCCCAGAGCGGAATAATTTTACCATCAAGATCTAAAATACTATCAACAACTATTGCGTTTAGCGCAGAACGAAGAGCCTGTTCTGTTCCAGTTTTTTTGTAGATATCTACTGCTACGCGAAGTTGGTGTCTCCACTTTTCAGATTGATTTCCTCTAAGCTTAAATCCAATTAGATCTGCAATATACTCAATTCTATCTTGTTGTACATTTTCAATATCGTAAATGTATTTTATGTTCTCAACTTCATCCGAGATGTCCGCGAAGTTAAATCCTAATGCAGTTAGTATTTTTCTATATGGACCATTGGAGACTCGATTATCTAGTATTAAATCAGCATCTAAAAAATCGTCAAAAGCTTTTTTTACTGTGTAGTCCTGATTATCTAATGCTAAAGGAGAGTAAATAACATCTAATAATGTTTTTAAACTATCAAGTCTTTGTACACCACTAGTGTAAGTAGCTACCTCTCCAGCACTGGGATCTGTTACTGCGTCGGCAACACCGGAAACAAAATCAGAAGGAAGGTATTTTCCAAAAGAGCAAACCTCTGTGTTTTTCCATATGTACTCAGTAAGCCCCTTTATTCCATCAACCGTATCCAGTTGTGCTCCTAAATACATTCTTGATAATTTTTCAACAACAAAGGATGACGGGCTGTAAGACAATCCTCCATTAGCGGAAGTGTTCAAGAAGTAAAACCAGCCAAGATTATCTACTAAATAATTATGGATGCTACTAGCATCAGGGTTACCAGTAAATGCGGAAAGTTCTTGAGTGTTACTTTCAATTGTTCCTGGGGTGTTTATTCCTGGGGGAACTAGTTTGGGTATGAGATTCCCAGAAAGGTAGGTTTTAAATCCAGAGCTTGTCTCAAAATCACTGTAGTTTATCGACAAAGGAAGCAAGATTTTTTCTCGGAAACTTTGAGAAGTTACTTTGGTTAGCTCATTCTGTTTAATAAAATACTGGGAAATACCCTCTAAGGAACTAAGATTACTTGTCTGTGTCCCTGGTATAGAAGATAAAGGAAGAATATTTGGCAGGTCTTTAGCAATTTGTAAATGAGTATTTATTATCTTAGATAATGGGTTTAGCTCTGTACCACTTAAATCTAAATCCTCCTGAACGTATAACTTAGGAGTTAATAACTCCAACAATTCTACAAAGTTAGACTTGTAAAACTTTCTTGGGTTAGGAGTATATTTGCTATTATCTACCATCAGGCTAAGTATTCTACATTAATAGTTAGGTTGTTTAGTTGAATGATCTCGTTAAAATCAATTCTGATATCTTGATCTACGTTATCTAGAGTCGAGAATCTAACTTCATCCACCTCAAAAATTTGTCTGTTCAAGTCAGACACTATCAAGTCTTCACCGAACTCAGTATTGTCTATACTAAGATAAGTTAGGATTTTATCTCTAACTTTAGCTTTAATAGAATCTTCGTTCTCTCTTTGCTCTTGATCAATTCTTATTGTGCAAACCAAATCTAAAGTTCTTATAAGACCATCCACAATAACGATGTCATCTGTCATCATCTTTTTCTCATTCATAGCCTCAAGAAGCTGTGTCTTAAAGTTGCTGGTTGCCCTTTGTAGTTGAAAATCACTGGCCTTCTCTAACACATAAATATCAATCGTATTTGCTGAAGAGTATGCGTTTCTTGTGGCTGCGGTAGCCTTTCCCGCAGTGCCAAATGTACTAATAAAAGAGTTAGCAAAGGAGGAGTAGTCAATCAGAGTTACAAGTCTATCTTGCCTCCTAAAAGTAAGTGGTGCGTATTTTTTTGCGTGCTCAATAGTTTCTGCGTTTGCTCCACCCGTAGCTTTTGATGTGTTCGTTAGGACGCCCGTATAGGTATTAACTCCGCTAGTGCCTACAACAGAAGTAGCTAAAGCTCTCTTTTCTAGATTTCCTCTAGTGCCTCCCCCAACACGATAACTAACCGTATACGATGCATCATCAGGAGGAGAAATGCCAGCGACTCCAGTTCCAAAAACTACATTAGCATTGTAGAATTCGTCGTAAGCTATCTCGAAAATTTTATCGCTAGATCCTGATGCAAAATAAATACTATCTACTTCAGAGTAAGCCCCCTCAGAATCCTCGTTGGGAGAGGTAATGAATACCTCAACACTACCCTCAACTACAGGCCCATCAGCTAAACCTATTGTCTTTTGGCCTTCCGTGGCGGCAAACTCTCCAGTCTCTACAACTAAGGCACCTTCCTGTACAACTAAGTTTTGAAATACATTTTTGTCTTCCCCTAACCCTTCTGCTTGTGGGTCTAGTCTTACAACTGCATTTCTTGTAGCTTGATCAACTAAACCGTTAACTACCTTATACAAAGTATAAGTTACTTGAGCACCATCCTCAGGAGAGGTAATTTCAAAAACTCTTTCTGATGGAGAAATTGAAACATAATTGACTGTGGTTAAATCGGATTCTTCAAATGTAATTTGGGCGTCCGCAGCAGCAGACAAAGGACCCCTCATCCTGATTCCTATTAGCTCTAGTAACTTCTTAACACTAGCCCTCTGTTGAGCGGTAGCTATATAATTTTCGTTGGCTAACATATCAGCCTTCATAGACATTACTGCTCCCATGTAGGCTGCTAGTTCTAAGAACATCATACCCAGATCTGATTCTACAAAATACTTATAGTCGTCAGGATAAGCCGCCTTGACATAAGCCACCAAAGAATTTCTTAATGATAAAAAGTCCGTGGCTGCGAAATTAATTAAATCTACTTTCCTATTGAGAGCAATAGGAGCAAGCTTCATAAAATCTGAGGATATTGTTCCTGAAAAATTCATTGTATTTTGGCCTCTACGTCGAATACTTGTAGGTCGTCGGTTGATAATTGAACACTTAAGACTACCTTTATTTGGTTTCCGCCCGCCGAACTATACTCCCCAGTCTCAAACACCCCTACTTTTAGTAGCCTAGCTCCAACTATATAATTTTGAAAAGACACCGCTATAGTTTCTTTAATATTATTGAATAGTTCTTCAGTTATAGGTTGAAATAAATATTTCCTTAAGTTACATCCAAAGTTAGGAAGCATTAAACGCTCACCCTTTTCTGTCCGCAGTAACTGCACAACAGCTTGGCGTATCATCTCCCTACCGCTATTTTTTTTAAAGAAACCCCCGGACTCTTTATTTTTACCTAGCGGGAAAGTAAGACCATAAATCTCCCGTCGCTTCGCCCTAGGAGCTTGATCTTCATATTTTGTGGGACGCCGCCCAAACCTAAAAACTGTGGTGTTAGCTGCCATTATATTCTAATATTTTTGAAGAACCCTTTCTGGGCGTCGAAATTCTTTTTTGCCTCTTTACTATCTAGGGCCTTACTGTAGAATTTTAAGCTTCCTACATGGCCGCGAAGACCACTTGTAATACCCCCTCTATCACCACCTAGGAAATTACCTCGGTAATACATACCATCAGTGTATCCTCCCCCAACAATCCAGGGAGTATAGAAATCATATAGCCGTGGACCTTGCTTTAAAATTTGAGGTCCATCGACAGTAGTAGAAGAATACTCAAAACTATTAGGTTGCTTGAAGTTGGGTAGGGAAGGTGTGTGCGAAGGCTCAACCCCAAAAACCTCAGACAACGATGAAGTGGAGACTAATTCTCCATCAGCGTACATCCTAACTTGATTTTCCTCAGGATCACAAGCGATTCCAACTAATACAAACTGAGACGATACATCCCCAAAAGTAGAAGAAGATAAATCTACTTTCATTTTTCTGAACGCCGGGAAGTTAGCACACTCGTCTCTATTTATGAAAGATGCCGAAGAAGCATCTCTAGATATTGTGGGAGCAATAAAGAAGCTCAAGGAAGACACAGGATCATTATCAGCATTGTCATTACTAAATCCTATTGGATTAGCTGAAGTAGAAAGCTGGGTAATTCTTCTGTCTCTGGTGAACCCACAAAGCATACCCCGGACCAACTGACCTCCTTTGTTGTCAGGTAAAAGATCAAGGTCTCGCTCATTGCCCATTCGGTCAAGGTTTGAATACCCTTCTTTTATTCCTACATTCTCAGATCCTAGAAGAACTTTGGTTAAAGAAGAAGCTCCTCCACTAAGCCAACCTGTTTCAGCGTCTGTAATGTTCGGTACATGCACCCAACACTCCATACTAAACCCAGAAGGGGAGTAGGTTAGGTTTTGATATTCTTTAGTGTCTGGCAACCTAACTACACTCCCCAAGGCTGAGGCTGCTGCTGTGTCTGTGCTTTTGTTTCTAGTTATCCCCTCCAAGTAAGGAATACCCAAACCAGAAACAAAAATATTTCTTTTAGATGTTCCTATTAACTGAGCATTATTATACATGTCATCTGTAGCGCAGTTAGTTGTTTGGAAATTAGTTGAGGAAGGAAGCTCAAG
>Ga0099849_1000684_pt1 | contig 15646 bp, 12 predicted proteins | sample CB_VirMetaG_4_FD_78177 | JGI IMG/M metagenome (GOLD analysis project Ga0099849, IMG submission 78177) | Freshwater to marine saline gradient viral communities from Chesapeake Bay - CB_1508_1M Viral MetaG | ecosystem: Environmental > Aquatic > Marine > Coastal | place: USA: Chesapeake Bay... | reverse complement strand
TGAAGTTTCCAACGCTTTTCCAATATTTAACAGAAATACCCAACAAAATACCATAAGAGAATGTCATTATGAATTCAATCCATCTCAAAATATTCAACAAACAATATCTGCAAATGATTGGGGATTATTTAGCGACGATGGTTCTGTTTATACAGGTGAAATTACTGTATCACTTGTATTCAATTACAGAAGACAAGAATTAGTATAAAAAATATTTATTTCTTTTTTCAATCCTTTTTGTTAAAACTTTTATTTTAAAAAAGTTTATTATTTTGTTAAAACTTTTCTTAAAAGTTTATTACCACGCTTTACAAGACCAATATCTTGCCGTGAGTTTATCAGGTGGGTCAGTATCGCATTTATGTCTTGCTCTAAAATTTTTTCTTCTTCCTGGTATATGTTTCTTAATTGTCATGTTGGGGTCTCCGAAATGAATTAGTTTTTCTTTACCATTATCACACGCTTTTACCATTGTTTTCTTATCATCTCTCGTACTTTTCTGTGGTTTATTACAAGGCATTTGACTTTTTACACTCCCACCTTTTTCAAATTTATCGACACGTCCTTTTGTTTTCTTTTTCTTTCTTGCGGTTTGTATTTCACTTTTACTTAATTCATTCATCGTTGTTGGTGTTTCTTCTGATATTCTTTTTGTTGGTCTATAAATATCACCTTTCTTTTTATATCCTTCTTCACCCCTTTGATTTCTCCACTTTTCCTTATGCCACCTTGTTAAACCTTTCTTTGTTTTACTTCCACGGTATTTTCCACCACGTTTTTTATAATCCTTTACAATCAATGATGATTTATAGGCGCTGTGCTTCATATTTGCGTATTTAGCTTTTGCTTTTTTATATAGAGCGGGATTCACAACATTATCAGGGACTTTTCCACCTTTTTCAAATGTGGGTGCGTGTGTTTCTTTCGTTCCTCCATCAATTTTCTCGCATTCAAATTCAGGGACTAAACCGCCATATTCATATGATGGTGCGTGTGTTTCTTTTGTACCTGCGTCTATCTTCTCGCATTCAAATTCAGGTATCATACCACCATATTCATAAGATTCTACCTTTGTTTTATCAACCTTTCCATCATCGACTATTCCACCCTTTTCAAATTGAATATCAGGTTCGTCAAGTTGTTTCTGTATATCTTGCTGTGTTTCTTCCATTGCTATATCTTGTTCTGTAAATTGAGGTTGTTCAAATTCACTGTCAGAATCAGATTCTAATAGTGAGGGTGCGATTTGTCCTCTACCGAATCCTGCTTGTAACGTGTTATATATATCTTCTAATTCAAACATTTTCTCTGCTTGATTGGTAATATAAGCTTCTCTGTCTTGTATTTCTTGCTGTTTATTTTGTAATCTTTTATATCCCAATGCTCCTGCTCCAATCATTGCTGTTGCAAATGATAAACTGAATCCTGTAAAATATGTTTTTTCTTGTTTATCTCTGAATTTAAATTCGTGTTTATCTTGTGCTAATAAATTTTTATATCCTGTAATAAAATGTTGAGAAGCAACAGGCGTTCTTAATACTCTCCAAGCATCTGACATCAATGTTCCGAAAAATCCTTGCTCATCTTCTTTAATTTCACCAAGAGCATTTACATCGACTGACATGAATGGATTACCTGTAAATCCCATTTCATAACCTGTGATTAATTTATTTTTTCCAACAGGATGATAAGGTAATACTTTTGAAATTACTCTTAATGGGTCTCCTGCTATATGATAAGTTATATAATCAACATCTTTTATTTTTTCATTCATTTGTTCAGCGTTTTCTTTATTTCTGTGGGTAATGTATCCAAATCCTCTGTATTTTATTTTATCTTTCGGATGTATCCTTATCGCATCTTCTACCAATTGGTCACCGAATGCTGTTCCTCTACTGTGTCCAATGATATACAAATTTGTATCTTTATCTAATGTATCGTTTAGATTATCTATTAATTCTGTTTTCATTTTTTCATAACCTTTCTTAAATCCTCTGTGATTTTCTCCTTGTCCTGTCAATGTTTTTGATATTTTTGAATAGAATGAACTTGTATCCAAAGGCATTAAATTACCTGTATCACCGTACCAATCCTCATATTCGAATATACCTCTACTTCCTCTGAATGCTACGTATACATTTTTACCATCTTTGATAATTACATAATTATCTCCTTCACTTGGTTTAATTAATTCAATATTATCAAAGTCAGTGAATCCATTTTTCAATGCTTTTTCAATATCATCAGGGTTTTGATTAAGAATTTCCAATATACCAGCAAGTTTATAATCATCTATTTCACCTTCACCCATTTCAATTGTATCGACTTCTATAATATCTTCTTTATCTTCAACCATAATACGATGTTCTTCATCAGCAATTTTCGTAATATTTTTATCCTTTATATTTTTCAAAGCATCATCAAAATCTCCATTATTTACAGTTAGATTATCATAGAATTCTTCTAGTTGTTCATGATTTTCTCCAACCATATATGTACCGTCATCGTGTTGATGAGTTCCTATAAGTCCTAATAGTCCTGCTCTCTTTTCCGCATCTTCTTCTGTTATAAATGTAGGTTCTTGTTCAGCTGTTGTAGTTTTAAAATTAATATCTTCTTGAATTGCTGTGTCATATATTGGTGTTTTCTTGTTATATTCAACAAATCCCAATATTTTAGCATTAAATCCAAACAAATTAATATTAACTTTACTTGGTGGGACTAAATCAATTATTTCAGGATGAATTACAGGGATTAATAAATTAAATTTAGAACTATTTATAAATGTTTGTGATTGAACAGAACTCATAAATAAAGTCTCTAACATTTCATTTCCCTTAAAATTAAATCTTTCACCCATAGTCGAGGTCATTATGAATTTTATCATTGAGTTAAATTGCTGTGAATCAATAAAACCATCAGCAATAAATTCAACAAAACTATCAAATGTTCCAATTTTCATATACATATCCAATCCAAAATTATTCGATATGTGTCCTAATAATCTTTCATCGAAAAAATCATATACATTAAAAGTTGTTGGTGTTTCGTTCATTGCAATATCAATCATATCCCTTACAACTCCTCTCAATAAATCTTCTGCGGTTATTTCATTCGCAACTGTTCCACGTTTTAAATTTCTTATCTCCCTTGTGTATAAATTCATTATATTATCTATACCTGTCAATAAATTTCCATCATATTGCTTTGAAGGATACAATGTTTCTAAAAATTCACTTGTTATTTTAATTAGATTAGATTTTTCATTTGTATCTATACCCATGAGTTCATCATTATCCATCATACTTGCATAATACGCCAATAATATTAATCCTAATTCAAATAAAACTTTTCCGCTATTATTTTCCAACTTGTGTTTTCTTTCGTCATTAGTTCCAAAAAATTTAAAAACAATTTCACCATAACGATTATTTATTTGATAATCAGCAATTGACTTAAATGATTGCTTGTTAAATATAGCATTTAATATGTTTTTCTGTGGTTCTGTCAATGATGTTGATTGATTTATTGCTTTTTCAATTTGACTTCCATCTTTATAAATACCTGTATAAACATTATCTTTTAATCCTTCATATTCTCCTTGACTTATATTGGATTCTATATTTTGAATGATTGTATTTTTCCCAATGTGTTTCGCATTTTCCATTATAATATTACTGAATAAACTACATAATGAACTTGATAATATAAAAGCATTTACATCTTGTATACCTAATGCGTGGGTTTCCAATATCGCTTTTTCTTGTGCTTGACTTCCTTGATTATGAAAATGTGGTGTAAAATCAACACTTGGTAATAAATCTAATATACTACCTCTTTTAACATAATCATTTATATCTACATTATTGGCTTCTAATTTACTATTTACTCTATAATTTACATAACTTCTACCTTCCTCACCTGCTTTATAAGAATCTAACCATACGAAAAAATTTCTGTTTCTGTTGGATAATTCAAAATAATACTCAAAAACATTATTATAATTCACAGCAAATTGTTGAGGATTTTCCATTTTATCAATAATAAAAGGTTTAGATATATCTTTATCATACAAATATGATTCCTCGATTATTCTCCATTCCTCTCGGGTTAATTTTCTATTACTTCCGTCTAATCTTAAAATTTTGTTTCCACCTTCTGTTTGATATTCCATCTCACTTTCATCAGGTATATGTTCAATTCTTGACGAACCATCATAATTAACTCCCATAATAGTTATTTGATTTTTACCATATCTTAAATTTTGTGATGTGGGTTTTCTTTGATTTAATTTTATTTCTCCCATGTTTTCCGTGATTTGTAAATTATTTATTGAATTATTTACATCGGTGATATGATTTCCTACTTCTCCCTCTTCTATAACTTCTTTTTCTGTAGTTGTTTTTTGTGCTTCTTCTACCTTATCATTTAAAGTATCTTCATCTACATTATTGCCATAAGTTTCAACTTGTTTTAATATATCATCAGTTAATTCACTAAATTCAATATCACCAAAAGAGGTCATAAAAGTATCATCGGCAAATGATTCACCCTGTCCTACAATTTCACCGCCTTTAATTTCATATACATCATATGTTCCGTCTTTATTTTGTGTGTAATAATATCCATCTATACTTACTTCTTTATCCTCTGCCTCTTGTGTTTCTTCTGATAATATTCTTGGACTTCCATCATCGTCAAGCGTAAAATTATTTTCATCAAATTCATATCCATATTCATTAATATAATCCAATACTAATTCATTTATTTCTAATTGACTCGTAAAATTATAATCGAATTTTCCGTAATAATCTGTAAATTCTTGATGTAAATTATCTACCGCTTCGGCGAATTGATTATAATTTTTTAATTCACTTGTATCTCTATTTACATATAAAACATATAATGATTGTAAATATTCACTTGTTGCATCATCATCTAAAATGTTTCTTACTATATCTCCAAGTTTATCCCCCATTTTTTCAACGAATTCTAAATATTCTTCACTTGTCGTATCTACTTCAACATCATCTACTGCACTGGATAATGCTGGGTTTCCATTTACATCCATTGATATATTTTCTTTATCATATTCCAATCCATATTCAATTATATAATCTCTAACATAATCTACTAATTCATCATAGTCATAATCATATCCATAATTGTTTAAATATCGGTTATATATCTTTGTTGCTAAATCATTAACAGCATTAGCAAAATCATTATAAGTTTCATATCCTCCTTGGACATATAATATATAATATTGTTGAATGTCATCATCTGATAAATTCATATTGGCGCTTGCATTTTCCGCAAATGATAAATATTCTTCACTTGTCGTATCCACTAAATACTCCGGTTCTCCTACAGCTTCTTCTACTTCCTCTTCTTCTACTGCTTCCGTCTCTTCTTCTACTTCTTCTACTACCGTACTTGCTAAAACAAGGTTTCCATCATCGCTTAATGATATATTATCTTTATCATATTCTAAACCATATTCCTTAATATATTCTTTAACAAAATCAACCAATGTATCATAATCATAATCATATCCTTCTTGATTAGCAAAACCACTATATATATCAGTTGCTAAATCATTAACAGCATTAGCAAAATCATTATAAGTTTCATATCCGCCGTCTTTATATAATCTATAATAATCTTCCATATCGTCATCAGATAATAGAGCATTAGAACTTGCATTTTCTACGAATTCTAAATATTCTTCATCTGTCGTATCCAATATATAATCTTCATCATCCGGTTTATATATATTTCCATCTTCGTCTTGTTGGTAGCCTAATTCATTATAGTATTCTACAATACCATTAACTAATGTCTCCGTATTTATATCATATCCATTTTCATTTATATAATTTAATACATCGTCCGTTGTATAATCTTCATATACCTCACCAAAATAATATGATATATAATTGTACAGTAAAAAGGTTGATTCCCATCCATCTGCAAGTCCATCACTTCCTTCTACTTGATATGTCCCATCGTCTTGTAAAACATACGTTCCTCTTTCAGCATCTTCAGCATTCATGTCAGCATACATAGATAAATAATAAACCATTTGGGCATAATCAGTGCTTTCTGTAATATCATCAAAGTTTCCATAAATACTATACCAATTTACAATCTCTTCTAAATATTCTTTCGCTGTATCACTTAATCCATATGTATAAGTTCCAGTCCAAAAATCATATGAATCCCCGTAAGCATCTTCAAAATCTCCATTAACTAAATACGACTGATACATCGAGTAAAATAATAAACTAAAAAATCCGTCTGCTTGTTCTCCACTCCATGAACCATCATCTCCAATATCTAAATCAGCGTATAGGTCAGGATACATATTCTGTAATATACTCCTATTTATATAATAAGTAATATTACCTTCACCATCTACATTTACAGATTCTAATATATAGTTTCTGTTTCCTGTCGCATCACTTGGACTATTTACATATACAGTATTATTTATGCCTTCATTTATATTATCTAATGAATTATCACCCATAATCGCCACTTCCTCGGTTGTATATTCTGATATATTCTGTCTTTCTATATTATATGTATCATTAAAAACTTCTATCGTCATTAATGTATCTGTTTTATCATCATATACATAGTCTCCTGTTTCTTCATAATAATCTATGACTGAATCAAAAGAAGTTTTACTTTGGTCTAAAGTATCATAATTCTCAACCATATAACCTAATACATCACTATAAGATGCGTCTTCATTTAAATCTTCCATAATATACTGAACATAAGCCATATTTTCATAAAATCCTTCACTAACTTCATAATCATTTGAACTATCTAAACCTTGAATAGTATTTAAAATACCATCGGCAAATTGCTCTAATGTGATAATAGATTTTACAGATTCTATATTTCCACTCTGATAGTAAGACCATAATAGATTTAACATATCATTTTGTTCATCAGTTAAGTCATCACTCCATATAACACTCTGTTCAGCGCTGTCGCTTATCACTATAGATGTATCACTTGCGTAGGCGCTTAATATAGTGTAATAATATGCTAGTAAAAAGTTGCTGGCTTCTTCACCTTCGATTCCAATAGGTCTTACTGTTACTGATGTATTACCATCTTGTAATAAATACGAATCTGTTTTATCACTTTCAATACCATTACTAACAAGATAATTATAAAAGTCCATATAGTAATCCTGTAATGCTTGGTCATTCCAATATAATTCTTTACCATCGTAAGAATATATAAATCCGTCGCTTTGAAAAATTAAATAATTCTCATATGACCCATACATAGGTACATCCTTATCCGTAATATCTCCGACCTTATCTTCATAATTTTCTAAATATTCTTCTCGTTCCTTTTCTATATCTGTTTTATCAGGTTCAGGTTCAGGTTCAGGTTCAGGTTCAGGTGTTGGTGCTGGTGCAGGTGTAATTTCATCATCATCCAAAATGTCTTCTTCTTGGGCTTGTTCATGGTCTTGTTGGATTTGTTCAGCATCTTCTTGTTCTTGGTCTTCCATCCATTCATTATATTTTTCCTCATAATATTCTAATTCTTCCTGTTGTTCGAAATAATCTTCATACATATCGAATAAGTCCTCTTCGGATATTTCTTCATCAACATCTTGTTTAACTTGTTCGAAAAATTCTCTTATCGTTCCTATCGCAACATCGAGGCAATCATCCCCACCATTTTCAACACACTTTTTATACCTATTGTATAGAGCAACCAACAACTTATTATCGGATGATATATTGTTAAATACATCGAACTCATCACCAATATTATTTTTAAAAGCATCAATGTTCATACGTTTTGATTTTGTTAAATATAATTAATAATAATTAATAATATTTAAATTGAGAAAAAATAAAGATAATTTAGGGTATATTGTGCATTTTTAGAAAAACACCTATTAAATGACGCATTTTCCAAGCAGTTGTTTTAGTTTTTGGTTCATCGCATATTTTATAATCGAATGTGCTTCTGAAAATACTATATAATAAATTTATTTGTTCAGTCATGGTTAGACTATCTAATCTAACTATTTTCATACCCTCCATATTGTCTGACATATCTTTTGTTTTGATAATACTTTTTTGAAAAGTGTGTTTAAATACATAATTATATATTTTTATATTTATTTTTATAATAATTTTTACGATATTCCTTGATTTGTTGTTTATTTTTTTCAACTCTTTTTCGTTCTTTTATAGTTCGTGATTTTCTTACTTTTTTAGTATTTAAATATTCAGGTTTTCCATCGCATTTAAATATTATTTCATAATTTAATTTTTTCTTGGTTATAAAAAATTCAGTATCAGAAATTTTATAAACATATATCATTACAAAAAATATTCTCAAAGTTTTAAGTTTTTATTCACTTTATTCTCGGTCATATATCAAATCATTATAAGCGTCGTCTCCATATTTTTTTATTATATTTTCTCTTAAATTATCAACGAAAGCAGTATTATCTTCCAAATCTTCTTTAAGATAATCATTTTCATATTCCAACTCGTCCTTTTCTTCTTCTAATTCGGCAATTTTTTCCTTTAGTTTATCATTAGCTTTTAGCATTTCTTCATAAAGTTTTTTATAATCCATTTTGTAAATAAGTAAATATATAGAATCAGATTTATAACTGGACTATATTCGATAATATTATATAGATAGATGTCTTTAAATTGATTTAATCTCTTTAAATTAAATTAAAGTTGTGTGTCTAATTTATTTCTATATTGCTCATCTTTCTTATTAATATCAACCAAAGCGTCTGCTTCTTCATTATTTCCAAAGTCAAAATAATATGATTCCAAATTAATTCTGTTCTTGGTGTCGATAGTAAATTGATGTTCAGGTTGTTCTTCATTACGTTTTTGAGCATCATTCAACATATTTCTACGTTCGAATCCTCCTCTGTATCTTCCTGATTGATTTGATAAACTTCCACTGTTATGCGAATTATTTTCCATATATTTCTGTTTTTCTTTTTCAACATATTTACTGACATCTGACCTTAATCCACCAAACATTAAATTATAATTTTCTCTTGCTTTGAATTCACAAATCTTATCAAAATTAATTCCGTGGTGACTTCCTGGACGTTCCATTTTTGGGACATTCTTGTATCCGTGTAATGTATATGAACCATCCTTAATATTTTCATTATAATCAGCATGAACATCACGTTTTCCTTTTATTGTATCCTTAATTTCACGTTGTTTAAAAATATCTTGACCTTTTTCAATTTGGTCTGAACGTTGCAAAATATTTCTACTACGTCTTGAAAAACCTCTTCTGTGTCCATTTGCTCCATAGTAAGATGCTCCTGCTTTCTCAAAAAATGCTTTCTTATGATTTAAATCATCTTTGAATAATTGATTTTCCAATACACAAAAACGGTCATCACTAATATTTCCATAAGCAATTGATTTCTCTTCACGGCGTTTTCTTGCTTCTTCTAGTCGATTCATACGAATTTGTCTAAAATCTTGTGGTGTTTTATTAGTCAAAGTATAAATATGGTCATGAACTAAATCTTTATTTTGGTCTTGAAATTTTCTTTCTATTTTTGCTTCATTTGTTGCTTCGATTCCTGTACCCACTGCTTTTGCTTTTTCATCGAATTTTTGTGCAACATCTTCACCTCCATCGTGTTCCTGAACTTGTTTATCTTTTATATTCAAAGATGGGTCAACTTCATTCATACCATCGTGTTTTGGGTCTTCTGCTCTTTTTATTAAACTTTGTGAGGACGGTGCTTCCATTTGGTTATAAAAATATATAATATAATAAATATAAACTATTCTTTTTTAAATTAATATTGTTAAACATCTAAATCTTTAATATCCTCAATACTTTCTGCTGGTGATGATGGGTTGCTCAATGCTTTTCCACATTTTATAATACTTTGGACAATTCCATTTGCTTTCGTGCATTTACTTACTGACAATACTTCACTTAATAAAGCAAGTCCCGCAGTTATAACATTCGTTGTTATTAATATATCTTCTTCCGTCATATAATATGACAATAAATCTATTATACCTGCGTCGGTTGGTGGATATGTTGTATTATTCATTTTGTTGGTTTTGTTCGAGTTCTTCAATTCTCTTACTTAATTTAGTCATTTCACGTTTAAATTTATTTGCTTGTCTTTTATGTTTCAATGCATCTTTTTCTGCTAATTTTACTTCTTCTTGGGCTTTTTCTATAATTGTTTCAGCTTCCTTGACTTTTTGTAGTAATTGTTTGATTCTTCCTCGTGAGTAGAACGGCATTTGTTTTTTCTTATTATATGTTTATAATATTCTATTTGTGTTTTTAAATTAAAATTTTCTTCTATTAACTCATTACACTTTTCTTGTAGAGGGTCTATAAACATATCTCTATAATATTCAGATATACTCGCCATTGTTTTTTTAAACAGGTATTTATATAATCCTATTTTATTTTTAAGGTAAGTTGTTCTTGGATGAAAATCCCAATAATAATAATTTTCTACAATATCCCAAGTGTCCATAATACTTTTTAAAAAGTAATAAATAATAAATAATAAATATAAATATGTTTTTAAAATTATAGAGAAAGTGAAACACCAATCTTTCCACTTGCACCTGAAATAGAGCATATAGAAATATATTCGTGTTGGCATTCGATTTCATAAGCGGTAGAAGCTGCAGCCGCAAATGTGATTTTAGCACTGAAGTCAGAAACATTTTTTCCTGAAACACCACCACTGAAACGAGATTTTTCATTAGAAACTCCCCAGTTGTGAGTGTATAGATTTTGTGAATCATCAGTTCCAGTAGCACCATCAGCGCCTACATCACCGATTCCATAAGATGAACCATAGAACAAAGCATTTTCGAGTTTGAACTCATTAGCTGCGTCAGTGTATTCATATACGAGACGACCTGACATGAAGAATTCAACTTTCTTAATTGCTTGAAATGCTCCTCTTCTTGCACGTTTATCGTTCTCATCAACAGATGTTTTATGAACACCGATGACAGTTTTAGTAACAACATTAGGACAATTGAAGTTTATTGTTACGGTTCTATCTTCAGCACTACCCGAAGCACTCTGTACGGTATTTTCTCTGTAAGTAGAGCATCCCATAATCGAGAGAGGGCGTTCGATTGAAAATTCAGCATCTTCATATTTACGCAAATCAGATTCGCTTAAATTGTAGTAATAGCAAATCAATTCACAATCAGCTGCGTCCAAGGTTGCTTCTGATTGTGTTCCTGTAATAGCATCAAGTTTAGAACCGAGTTCCACAACACATTCCAATTTTTCGACGAAGGATAAATCCAAAGCCATTGATAGTCCATTACGGCAAAAACTGAAGTTTAGTGGGACATAAATCTCATTATCACCAGCAGCTAAAACTTGGTTGTCGTTCTTTGCTAAATCCATTAATGCCTGCTTTGCTCCCAAAGGCATTTCTAAAACTTGTGTTAAATTCATTACATCTAATACTTGTTCAATCTCTCTTGAATGACTTGAGAGAGTAGCACGACGAACAAGCATATTACCTGCGTTTAATCCAAATCCAGCTGCAGCCTCTGAACCTGAATTGCTTACAGTTAATTTCAAAACTAATCCAGCAAGGATTCCATATCTGTTAAGTTCAAATGTGTTAGTTTTTCCAAAATCCCAAGAAGAGTTCGCCTTTACTGAAACTTTTTGACGACTCATGTGGGGGTATGCGGTTTTCCGTCCGCATCCCTTATACTTTCATATAAGGACAGACTGTATCTTAAAGTATCATAGAAATTGATTAGATTTCTCAACTCCACATCCGTTCAGTCGTTGAATGCTTACCATACTCTTATCATAACGAGGTTAGGTAATAACACTGCTGATTGCCCATTGTTTCATACGTATATTTATTACCATTGGGTTCGGTTATTAACCGAGTTCCTTTTATAAGTTTCCTAATAAAAGTGGTATATACGTCTTTAGGGGTTTCCAGTCATCAAGATGTGTCGCCATATAAAATATGACTTGCTATTACTTTTCATAATAACAGACTCAAAAGTTTAAGTCATAAAGCAATGGGTCAAGAGTTGCATCGCTTAATATTGTATTTAATACGGGTGAGCTACTTGCGGCCAATAATTGTAAGTCCATGTTTGCTTATATATAAATTTACTATAATAAATAAATAAAAGGTTTTCTTTAAATTAAAATTTTAGTTTAATAAATTTCTTCGTCCTTTTTTATTGTTTTTCTTCCTATATCTAAATAATGATTGAGGTTTTTGATATTGTTCATTCGTTTGGTCGATTTCTTGGGCATATCTATGACGAAAGTCCATTTCTACCGAACCATTAAGAGCCATTGGTAAATTGAAGGTTCTACGAGTATATGATGTTTCTCCTCTTGATATTGCTCCTTCAGTCTGACCACCAGCACTTAATGACTCAAAATCTTGAAATGCTCTCTTTTGGTCAGGTTTTGGTTGTGTCATTTCACCTGCTTTTCCTTGGGCTACAATATTTTCTAAATCTTCGGGTTTTCCCATATCTTGTCTGACTTGTTCTTTATCAATTCTTCCGCCACGCATGTATTTCTTTACGAATGCTTGTTTATCAACTTCTGAACCATCCCCGAATACAGATTCCATATCAACAACAAGTCCGATATTACCTTGCTGTTGTTGTTTTTTAGGTTGTTGTTGTAATGCTAAACGAATCGCCATAAGTTCATACACTTGTTCTTTTAATTGAGACATTACATTACCATTGTATTTTACACGAGTTTTTGTTTGTTCTGCAATGTCCTCTGCTTTATTTCTCAATGCGTCAGCCCCCATGTTTTCAACATCTTTATTTTTATTTTTTACGTATCTCATTGTTTGTGTAAAATCCATTTTGGTAAAGTATTTATTAATTAATTCTTGGTACATACCTTTATCAGGTTTCCCATCATCTTTCGATAATTTACCAACAAGACCACGACCACCTACAGGCTGTTCAATTTCAGAGATTTTACCTCCTTCACGATATTTCAACATTCCTCCTTTTCGCATTTTACGTTTCATTTGATTTATTTTATTGAGTTTTCTTCTACGCATTTGTGGTTGTTTAGCATCTCTTAATTCGTTTCCCATATCATTCATTTTTTCTAACTGTGGTTCAAAATGTTTTGTGGATTCTTTATTTACAATGAATTCACCTCCTTCAGCTTCAATTGGTATACCTCCTTCATTATGACTTTTTCCTTCTAACATTCCACCTTCCATTTTATATCCCATCTTATTTCGAACTTTTTTAGGCAATTTTTTAAGACCGGGGTTATTTGGTTCTTTGAGTTTTCCACCTTTTTCAAAGTAATCTGTGATTTTTGTTTTTTTACCAACATCAACATCTTCCATTCCCATACCTCTTGCTTCTTTCATTTGTTTTTTAGTTCTTCTTTTTCTTTTTGGTTTTTCTTCTTCCATTGGTTCTTCTTTTGATAATTCTAATATTGCTTCTCTTGTTTCTTTTCTTTTTTCCGCTTGTTTTTCAGCAACAGCGGCCATTTGTCTTTCAGTTGTTGATGTTTCTAATTCAGGTTCTTCATCTTGTCTTTCAATTTTCTTATCTTCATTAAAAACCGCAACACTTTCAGGGGCATCGTCATAAGATAAATCAGATTTCAATGTAATATCTTTTTCTTGTTTTTGTGGTGCTTTTGTAGATACGTTTTCATTAGACATATCATCACCTACTGTAGCAGGGGCAGTTGAATTATGCATATTCAATGCTGTATTTACCATTTTAATGTATTCTCTTTTTACACTTTCAGGGGCATTAAATAATTTATTAAATCTTGTTTTTCCTGACTTACTTGCCTTACTAGTGAATCCTTTCATAGTTTTTGTAAGCAATGGGTATTTTTTTCCAAGCAAAGTTATAGAATACTCTGCTTTTAATTGGTCTTCCATATCATAAGCTTTGCTTTGATTTCTCAATGTTTTTGTTTGAATATCCTTGGGCATTCTATTTTTATTTTTATACTATATATTTATATATTTAGTTTTTTTTAAATTAAGAAAAAATAAGAAAAAATAACACTATAAAAGTTTAGGATGAAATTGAACCTTTGGTTACGTATGCTCCACTCTCTTTCTTTTGAAATAGTAAAGCACCGCCACCTGCTTGGATGACAATTTGCCATGTACCATTTTGGTCAGCACCGAATCTGAATGCTTTGTTTGCAGCTGTTTGAACATCTCCTGTGGTTTGAACAGTTTGAGAACCGAAGTCAGGTGAAATTTTTGAACCAGCAATGGCTGCGCTTGCATTTACATCAGCATTGACAATAACACCTGATGCGATTGCGGTTGTACCGTCATTAGCAAGTGTAATATCACCTGATACTGCGACAGCTGCAGGACGGTTTGAACCATTACCTACAATTATCTGACCATCATTAACATTCTCTAACTTGGCAAGTGTAATATTTGAATCTGCTACGTGTTCTGTGTCAATGGCTCCGCTTGCTATGTGTTCTGAATCAATAGCGTCATCAGAAATTTTACTGCCGTCGATACAGTCCGCAGCTAATTTAAGACCCGTTATAGCACCGTTATTTACCTTGGCAGTTGTTATAGCATTGTTTGCGATGGTGAATGCTCCTGCTGTATTAGTTAAGTCTCCTGAAACATTTACAGATGCGTATGTTCCTGAATTTGAAACGAGAATTTGGTTATTTGTGGATGATGGTAGAGATGAAACATCATCAGTTGTTGCAAGGGTTTTACCTGATGTAATTACAGGTAGAGTATAAACTACATTTCCTGCGGCTGTTGGATTACCAGCAAGTTGGATAGAAATACTTTTAGTGTCGTCAGTTGAACCAGTGAATTTAACAACTGAATCAACTTCAATCGAGTTGGCTGCGAATGCTCCGTATGTATCTACAGTTGAGGCCATTTGTTTTTTCTTTTAGTTATTATGTTATATAAACTATAATAATTTTTTTCTTTAAATATAAATTACGAAAATGAAAATGAAAATTTACTCACGAATACACCTCCAATTTTTTTCTGAATAAATAACTTATCTTCTGCGGGGTCTACATATAAACGATAATTTCCACGCATTATAATAGATGGGACTTCAATAGGTTTCTGTAAATCAAAATTTCCTGATGTGAAAAATTTAACGTTTTCCTGATTTGTATGCCCGTTTTGATGTATGAAACTAACTCTATCAGCTCTTACTGCGTGTGATGATGAACTCATATTATAAACTTATAATAAAAATATATAAACATTTGTATTTAAATATAAAGAGACATTATATAATATAATTTTTATTAAAATGATACTTTACAATGGTGTTTTACATGGATTAAAATATTCTAAACCTATTATAAAACATTGTAATATCAAGGATAAAAAAATAAAATTACAGAAACTATTACAAAAACAAAGAAAATTAAATTTACAAATAAAAAGATTAGAATCATACATAGAACATCATACGTTCGATGATAAAACTTTTCCATTCTTATTGTAAAAGATTTTTGACAAAATAACAAAGAATTTTTTATTCACTTTTTTAGTCCGTGTGGGTTAGGGGTTTTTAGTTAGACAAATACACTTAAATTTTTTTACTATTCT
>Ga0099849_1000683_pt1 | contig 15660 bp, 16 predicted proteins | sample CB_VirMetaG_4_FD_78177 | JGI IMG/M metagenome (GOLD analysis project Ga0099849, IMG submission 78177) | Freshwater to marine saline gradient viral communities from Chesapeake Bay - CB_1508_1M Viral MetaG | ecosystem: Environmental > Aquatic > Marine > Coastal | place: USA: Chesapeake Bay... | reverse complement strand
AGTACACGCAAGTGATGGTCAAATCTATGTTATGGGTGCAAGCAGAACAAATGCTACACCTAACTTAGATGATGGAGATATCTTTATAGGTAATGCTTCTAACCAAGCAGTTACAGCTTCATTAGATACTAAGATTTCAGATTATTTAGGAGCTGGTGGAGATATCACAATTGGTGGTAACTTAATAGTTCAAGGTACAACTACAACAATAGATTCTACAAGTATTAATGTACAAAATGCTTTTGTCTTTGAAGGAACAACAGACGACGCTTTTGAGACTACATTAACAGTTGTAGACCCTACTGCTGATAGAACAGTATCACTCCCAGATAATGATGGAACAATACTATTAGATTTACCTTCAATTATTTCTGGTAGAACAGTACATAGCGGAACTCTTGATACAACAAATGATACCGTCTTACTTTATGACGCTTCTATAACAGCACTAAGACAAATATCTATATCAGCATTATTAGCTTCTGCTGGTTCTGGAAATATGTCAAGTTTCTTAGTTGCAGCTGATAGTGGAACTTCTGAAGAAGTAACTGATGGACAAACATTTACTATTACCGGTGGAACAGGTATTGATACAACTGTATCTGCTTCTGATACTGTAACTATTGATATAGACAGTACAGTTATTACAACCAGTTCTTCTGTAAATGATTTAAGTGATGTAAATGCTTCTGGAGCTCAAAATGAACAAGTATTACAATACAATTCTGGAGCTGGAGAATGGCAACCTGCTTATGTATCTGGCGGTGGCGGTGGAGGAACACCAGACTCTATCCAACTTATAAACTTTTTAGGTATAGAAGAATATATACCAGTAACTAACTCTCAAATACCATTTATAGAATACGACGGTAGTTCAGATAATTCAGACCCATTACCAATAATAGGTTCTGTATTAGATTTTCAAGAAACAACAGATGGTGTTACATTTACTGATGATGATATTCAGTTAGCTGTATCAAGAGAAACATTCCAAGTTATTTCTAATGAAGAAGGAACTACATCAGTATCTACTACTGAAACAACAGATACTGTCAGTATCTTTACTGAAGGTAAGAAAAGACTTGTAGTAGATGAGTTAGGTGTTGCGATAGGAGAAGATGGTATGGGTTATAGAAATAATGATACATACGACGAAAATCAAACAGTTCCGCAAAATCAAAACATGATGATGGTTGGTCCTATAACATTTGGTGGAACTATAACTGTGCAGGGAAGATTGGTGGTAGTATAAAACTATGTCAAGAATAGAAGTTAATGAAATAGCTAAAACACCTACAGGTACAGAAGTTACTTTAGATTCTAAATTAGTTTTAGATGACATAATTCAATTAAAGAATTATACAACTTCTCAAGTTTCAGCTATTTTAAATCCAGCAGACGGACAGATGGTTTTCAATTCTGAAACAGGTACTGTTCAAGTTTATAGAGAATTAACATCTTTGTGGACAGATGTTGGTGGTACAGAACATACACAATCTTTTAATACAATTATTGCTACAGGTCAACCTAATATAACCACAACAGAGCAAAACGATACCCTCACATTTGTTGCTGGTTCTGATATTACACTTACATTTAACAGTGCTAATCAAAGTATTACTATAGACCATGATGGACTAGATACTTCTGCTGTAGCTCAAAATATAGTTGCAGACGCTGATAGTACAAGAGATTTAGGAACAACAAATACTAGATGGGCTAATGTCTATCTTGATAGAATTTATATAGGCAATATGGATATACAATCTATTAACCTTGGTGTAAACTCTGACAAGCTAGTCGTATCTGACCAAGTAGAAGTATCTGGAATTATTGAATCATCCGATACAGGTGGAACAGGTATTCCTGTAGAGGGTGGGTTAAATCCAGATTCAATTAAAACAGATAGCTTATCTGAAAAAACATCTAGTGCAAATATAGATTTAGAAAGCGATTTAGTTCTTGCTAGCGGTGTAACAATAGACTTTACTAATGGTTCTGCTACAGGATTAGCTGGCGGTGGTGGTGGAACAAATATGAACTTACTTATGAATGGTGCTTTTCAAATTTGGCAATACGGAACTGCTGGAACACAAACAAGTAACGGTAGACCTCAAAGTGCAGATAGATGGGTTACTACTACTAATGTATCTGCTATTACACAAGCTACTTTTGCACAAGGACAAACAGATGTTCCTAACAACCCACAATATTATGCTAGATGGAACAGTTCTAATACTAGTACTTGCATTATGGAGCAAAGAATAGAAGGTGTACATACAGCTCAAGGACAAAATGTAACTTATAGTTTTTGGGCAAGAACAGCTTCTGGAACTAAAACATTAGATGTACAAGTGACACAACAGTTTGGTGTAGCTGGTGGGTATTCACCTTCTGTAACAACAGCTGGTAGTTCACACAGTATTGATACTACTTGGACACAATATAGTGGAACAATTTCAGTACCTAGCACATCTGGAAAATCATTAGGTACTGCTTCTAATCAAGCTATACACGATTGTCTAAAATTTCAATTCAAACACAGTGGTTCTTCATTTGATATATATTTAGCAAATATAAAATTAGAAAATGGTGGTAGTGTAACTTCTTTTGAAATACCTCATTACAACGAAGAGTTTACAAAATGTACAAGATTTTTCCAAAAAGTAGGTGCTGGAACAGACGCTATTATTGGTTGGGGCGGTGGTTCTAGAAATAATGTTATGGATGGAATACTTCCATATAAACTTGGACCTATGTATAGATATCCTACAAAAATACACTCTGGTCAATATAGATTTGTAAGAGGTATTTATAACGAATACGGTAATTATTTAAATCACAACTTCAACGCTCATAAAGATGATGTTGGTTGGGGTTGTTGGAATGTAGATATTGGTAATAATATAGTAAATTATTTCATAACTATTGCCGGTGGTAATAGCAGCATGAGATGGTATTGGGACGCGGAGATACAATAATGGAAGCAGCAGAAGATAGACAAATATTAGAAAATATAGATTATATTGAAAAATGTTGGGGTCCTTCTGGAGAGATGGAGCTTATTAACATTTGGTTCATAGAAGATATAGACAACATATCTTGCAATCCGGATTACGAAAACACCGAAGGAGATTATTGGTGTGATATGGTTAAAGAGTGGATAGCAATAGAAGGAAACGAATTTAGAGAAATAAGGTACCCAACAGATGAGTAAGATAACAGTTGACCAAATAGAAACTACTGGTGGCAGTAAGTTAATTATTAATGATGGTATATCATTCAACATACCTGTAAGAATAAAGAACTACACTACTACGCAAGTTAATGCACTTACTGGTATGGAAATTGGCGATTTAGTTTATGATACAGATGTAGAGCTACTCAAAATATATAGTGGTACAGATTGGTTAGAAGTTGCAGGTGCTCCTAACGAATTTGATGTCATTAATGAAAGTACATTAGCTTCTGGTGTAACTACTGACGGTGTATTACACAAAGACGGAGAAGTTTATACAGATAGAATTTACGAACAAAATGCAGGTGCTGGTGTAAATATTGATGGTACTTTGATTAAAGATATTGGAATTGAAACTGACACAATAGTTGAAGCTACTGCAAATCAAGGTGTAACAATAGAAGGCTCTGTTTTAAAAGATGGAGGTATAACTGTAGCAGGAGATATACTACCAGCTACAGATTCAACACATGATTTAGGTAGTACTGATTATAAATTTCAAGATTTACATTTAGCTGGTTCAACAATATATTTAGGTGCAAGAACAATAACTGCTGATTCTAATGATTTAAAAGTAGATGGCGGTATAAAAGCTGATAGCATATCTGAATTTACTTCTGCTGGTGGAATAACTATTCCTTCTAATATAACATTTACGGGAGAACTAGATATGACCGGTGCTACTGGTGTAGGGTTTCCTACTGGTAAAGTAGGTAACTGGGAATATTCTTTTTCTGATACTGAACAAACATTTGCAGTACCTTATGATGATACAGGTATAGAGATTACTCCACTTACAACCACAATCTTTCCTACACAGGGTAACTCTAAAATAATGATTATATTGACATTATATGGAGAAGCAGCTGCTCACGATATGATGGGTTATTTTAGTAGAACAGTATCCGGTTCTGCTGAAGTTAAATTAAGACCCACAGCTATCACAGGACAAAGAGGTGCTTTTATGGTTGGTAACTATCCAGACGGAGATTATTCGAGTACACCATATCAAACAAATTATACTTATATTGATAGTCCTGCAACAACTAATTCAACTGTTTACAAACTTTATTTAGCAAAAAGTGGTTCTGGTACTACAAACTTTAGATTTAATGGAACAATCAATACATCTACCTCTTTGAACTATGAAAAAGGACATTCAACAGTAACATTATTGGAGTTATTAGCATGAACAGTTTAAATGATTATTGGATATCAGAAGCTATATTAGCATTATCTCCAGATTCAGTATTTGTAGTTTCTGGGGCAACAGAAGATGATATTAGTTGGAGTAATGATGTTGAACATCCATCTTGGGAAGATATAGAAGCTAAAGCTCAAGAGCTGTTAGATAATTATTTAGCCAAAGAGTATCAAAGAGATAGAAAAAGCGAATACCCATTAATTAGAGAACAATTAGATAAATTGTTTCATGACATTGAAAATGGAACACTTGATACAACAGGAGAGTTTTACAACGCTATAAAAGCAGTTAAAGATAATAATCCTCAACCAGAAGAAGATGAAGCCTCATGATATATAAAATTGTAAACGAACTATTCATGGTAAAATTCAATCAATCCCTATTACTTTTGATGGAGAGTAACTAATGAGTACTATAAGAGTAACAAACATTGAATCGTTAGACGCTTCTAATGACCCTGTTGTATTTAATTCTGATATACAAATGAACTCTCCGCTAAGTATTATTAGCAGAACTCAAGCAGAAATAGACGCTATAGCAAATCCTGCTAGGGGACAACTAATTTTTAATACAGATAAAGGCGTAATGACACAATATAACGGAACAAAGTGGATTAAATATAACGCTAGTAAATTAAATGTAGGATTGTGGGTGGCTCTTGGCTAGAAAAATAATTCAATCTTACTACACTATAGACGCTGCTAATGACACTATTAAATTTCCATACTATGTAAAAAAGGAAGAAATATATCTTATTGTTGATGTTGATACTGGAACAGAACTTGTTAACTTTGTTGACTCAGAATTATCAATTGCTACATGGAGCTGGAGTGAAGCTGATGAAGAATTAACAATTACTACAGAAGCAGATTTAAGTGCATTAGGTGTAACAGACAGTTCAAAATTACAAATTATTGTAGATAGACCTCTTAATGAAATTGAGGTTGCGGACTCTCTCTTAGACCCAGTACATAAGATTCGTGTATCTACTCCAGAAAACCTAATTGACACTGACTTTGAGTATGGACTTCAGCCTACTAAATGGGAAACATTAGAGTTATCAAATAATGTTCCTTCTTTCTATGTAGCAGACGGAGACGCTGCTTTACAAATAGTTACAGGGATTACTGCTAAAGCAGGTTCTGGTATTGTTACAGTAAGTTGTAGTGACGAGCACGGACTTGTAATCGGTACACCTATTGATGTGCAAGGTTTAACATCAAGAACAGCAGAAGGTAAATTCCTAATTAAGTCTGCTAGTACTACTACATTTACTTATGTTGCTAATGCAGTACAACCAAACACAGGAAGTATTGGTTCTATTTACTCTACAGTAACTCCGGGAAGATTTTATGCAGGTTCTCAAATATCATATGATAAAGACACTGGTGTTCAAACAGACGGACTACCTCAATCAACACTTAGTATTACAACTCCAAATCCACACGGATTTGTTGACAATTCAAACTTCTACCTAGTAAATACTGTTGCAACTAAAACACTTAAAGTAACAGAAACTACTACATCTGACGCACCAGATGGTAGACCTTATGTAGATTTTGCTGAAGAAGTTACAGTAACACCAACTGTAGATTTAACTAAAACAGAAACTAAAGCATGGAGACCTCCTCACTCAATTAAGTTTGACGCAACTGCTGTAAATCTTGCTAACGATACAATTGCATGGACCAATCACAGAATGCGTGCAAATGATGTAATACTTTATGTACCTCCATCTGGTGATACTCAAATAGGTGGATTAGATAGATTTGATTTTTATTATGTAAAAGTATATGATGATAACCATATTCAGTTAACTACAACCAGAGATGGTTCTGCTATAAACTTTACAAATACAGGCTCATACAATTATGGTAGAGCAATGATTGGTATGGTTTATGAAATATGGAGAGGCTTAGGTAACTACAGAGATTCTTATGGCTACGCTTATCCAGTATCATACTGGAACAATGGCGTTGGTTCTGGTTGGGATATGAATCAGTTTGATTCAGCAGCAGGTGGATATGGATTAGGTGGTGGCGCAGATGAAACATGGAGAACTATCGATAAAGTTATGCTTTGCTCAAGAACTAATCAAAGAATAGAAGATTATATAAAAGACGCATACACTTACGGATTACAACAAGATTCGACAAACTATACTTTCCCGGAAACAGGAACTAAGCCAAATAGATGGAACTTCATAGAAGATGACGCTCATTGGATAGACAGTACTTGGTTCTTTAATAGAAATTACGCAGGAACACCTTTTAGACACAGTACTGGTGGTTACTGGAGATTTAGAAAAAATTATAATTACAACGGTGGTTATAGATACTTTGGTGCATATTCTGGAACTAGAGATGTATTCGTAGTACCTCTTATTAGAGATGATGAAGCAGATACTTTCTATTCTGAAAATCTAGCTTTAGCAGATGGTGATGATATAGTTTTAACTATAAACTCTGGAGATATAGAAGTATTAACAGGTGTTTCTACTAACAGAAACTTAATTTTACAAAGCACTATAGGTTCGGGAACTTATCAAATAGAAAAAGTTGGTAATGATAGATTTAGATTAAAAAACGGAGGAACTACACAGAGAATTACAGAAGCAACTGGAGTATATGGTTGGGCTGGAACAACAGACAATGCTACTAAGAATAGTTTTTATTTACCAGAACATGCTTTGAATCAAAATTCAAATATCACTATAGACGCTACACAAGGTTCATTGCCTGCTGCAACAACAGGTGCTTTAACGCCAATAAATCCAGATACAGTACCTTTTGAATTTTCTCTTATTAAAGAGGGCATAAATAATTATTTTGATAACAATGTAGGTAGAGTAGATATAGTAACTTCTTCAAGTCCATCTACTACAGGTTATATAACAGATGGTGTTAGAGCAGGTAGTGTAAAAAGTTATTCTTATGTTTCTACAAGTGCTATTACTACAAGATATTGGTCTCCTGTTGACCAAGTTACTGAACAGGTAACATACACTCCAGCTGATATAAATGAAACAGATGTTTACTTCCCTTATGCAGGAACAAGACATGATGGAGACCAACCATCACTTGTAGGTACAACATTTACTGCTAATTCTACAATTCCATTCTGGGCAACATTAAGAAAATTTAATGAAGTAGATGGAGCAACTTATGCACGATATGAACAATATTTATATTTGTATCATAGAAGTATAAGCGGTAGAACTTATACAGGTTCTGAACTAAACACTCGAAGCTACAGTTCTACAAATAATAATTACTACTGGTCAGCTTCTTGGCAAAAAAACTATGGTAACTCTACTGGACAAGATGTAGATACAATACTTATTTCATACAAAATTAGAAATAGAAGCTTATTTGATAGTAACGCTTGGATGATTTCATATAGATATCAAAACGGTGATGTACTTTATGTTTATAACTACAACAACTCTTATGAAGAAGATTTACAAGGATTAATCTGTTTACAAGTAGAAGAAACTACCATATGGGATAACAATGAATTAACAGAGTTTATGGAGGGTATAATTGACGCATATGACGAAGGAATGTTTTATCCAACACTAAGTAATCAAACTACTTACAAAGTTAATGTTTTAACTAATGACAGAATACAGCTAAAAGCAGACAGTGGTCTTATTATAGATTTAGCTTCTGCTGGAGGTAATGACTTAGCTTTTACTACAGACGCAGAAATAGGAATTGTTGATGGAGCATACTCTGCTACAAATACTCAAACTGAATCATTTGATTTTTCTACTAACTTCCAAGTAGACCCAGTAATATACAGCTTTAATGGTGCAAATATTACTGCTGATGATGAAATAGCAATTATTAATGGACATAAATTACAAAATGGTGCTTCTTTAATTTATGATAATAATTCAAATACAGACATTGGAAACTTAACTGATGGTGTTACATACTATGCAATTGTATTAGATGATGTATACATTAAATTAGCAGCAAGTTTTGATAACGCTATAAATGGTGTAGCAATTGACTTAACAGGACAAACTGGAACACATAAACTAGAATCACAATCTATATCTGGTGTATCTGAAGCTGTAGGTACAGTAGACACTTCTCAAAGTAGTGACATATTAACAGGTAACGGAACATTATTTAAGAGATACTTTAAAGTTGGAGATACCATATTTGTAAAAGACAACAACAATACTCCCGGCAGGTTATTAGAGTTTTCAGTTGTCGCTATTGCTGACGACGCTTCATTGCAGGTAGATAGACCAGTTGGCGTTGACTTAACAACAACAAAACATTTTGTTGAAACTAATGTATATGCAAGACCGGACGGATTCTCAATACACAGACCATTCGACGGTGGTGTAGAGATAGCTGCTGGTACTGCTCCTTTCTCATCTATTAGAAGACAAACAAGAAAATACTTTAGGTATCAGTCTGGTAAAGGTATACAGACTTCTGTTGCTATTAACTTTAACCCACCAGTAACTATACAAACTTTAACTGCTAATGGTACAACTGCTACTGTAACTACAGAATATCCTCATAGGTTAAATACTGGAATGGAAGTAAGAATCAAAAATGCTTCAGAAGGTGTTTACAATGGAACATTTTCAATTACTAAAGTAGATGACTTTACTTTTACTTATACGCTTACTACAGTTCCAACATCTACTAAGCCAAATGGAATTATTAAGTTTAATGTTGTAAGCTACTCAGACGCAGCAACAAGAGTTGGTATGTTTGATATGCAAAATGGTTTCTTTTTTGAATATGATGGTGTTGCTTTATCTTGTGTAAGAAGAACATCAACTACACAGATATCTGGTTCATGTACAGTTACTAAGAACTCAAACTTAATTAAAGGTAATGGTACATCATTTGTAGGACAGCTAAATGCCGGAGACTATATAGTACTTCGTGGTCAATCATACAAAATAACTCAAATTGATGACGATACAACTCTATATGTACAACCAGAATATAGAGGTGTATCTGCAAGCAATGTTGTTATAACAAAGACTGAAGATATTAAAGTAGAACAATCTGAATGGAACTTAGACAAATGTGACGGTACTGGTGCAGAAGGTTTTGAGTTAGATATTGATAAAATTCAAATGGCTTATATGGATTACTCTTGGTATGGTGCTGGTAAGATTCGTTTTGGTTTCAAAGATAGAAAAGGTCATGTACGATATGTACACGAGTTCTTACACAACAACAGATTAGATGAAGCTTATATGCGTTCTGGTAACATGGCAGCTGCTTATGAAGTTATAAACGGAGCAAATCCTACTTATGCACCTAAGTTATTCCACTGGGGTACTTCTGTAATTATGGACGGTACTTTTGATGAAGATGAAGCATACTTATTTACAGCTACTTCAAACAACTTAGCTTTTACAAATGGTCAGTCAATATCTGCTACTACAACAGGTAGCTCTGCACTAATTAGATTTTATAATAGAAGTCAAAGAAATTATGACTTCTATGTAAGAATACCTTTTGGTGAAGCAGACGCTTCAAAGCTAACATCTGGTTCTCCTTTATATACATCTGGTAATGAGCTTTCTGGAGAAACAATAGCATTCACACAGTATTCTGGTTCTACAATATATGCTTATATATACATTAGCTCTGGTTCTTACTACAATACACCAGCTGTATATCCAGTAGTAGCTAGCGCTACTACTGTTACTATCGGCGAAGACCCGGGTGGAACTGATGAAACTGTAAATCTGGGTACTGACTTAATTCCTCTAGTGTCTTTAAGACTTGCTCCATCAGTTGACAATGCAATTTCTGGCTTCTTGGGAGAAAGAGATATTATAAACAGAATGCAATTGAGATTAAGTGAAGTTGGCTTAATTCTTACACATGACTCAGAAGTAAAATTAATTCTTAATGGTGACTTATCTAAAGTTGCTTGGAAAAATGTAAACTCTCCATCTTTATCACAGCTACAAACACACAATGCAGCTGAAAAGATAACAGGTGGAACAGAAGTATTCTCCTTCAGAGCAGCAGGTGGTGGAACCGATAGTTCTGGAGCTAGATTAAGTAACAGTACAAACTTCTCTCTTGAGCAGTTGATTGACATGGGTAACTCTATACTCGGTGGAGATGGTGTATTCCCTAATGGTCCAGATATTCTTACTGTAGCAGTACAGGTAGTAGATACAGCAGACATTTCTGCTTCAGCTCCTTTTAAAGTTTCTGGTCGTATAACATGGTCAGAATCACAGGCATAAGAGATTAAGTGATATAATTGAGGAGATTATAATGGCGAAAAATAAATCAAAAAAAATAAAAGAAATATTAAGCAGAATTGACGCGTTTGAAGTTAATTTAGTTAAAATGCAAGCAGCTCTCGAGACTATGAAAGAGGAGCTAGCTGAAGCAGAAGAAGCTGATATTGCCGCTAAAACAGCAGAAGAGGAATAATAAATGTCAGAAAGACCAATACATAAAGTTGAAACTAATGGTGATACTACTGGTTTAAGAGAGTTTGCTAATGGACAAGACTCTGGAATAATAATACCTTCTGGTACTACCCCTCAAAGAGAAAGTAATCCTGTTGAAGGAACTATGCGATACAATACAACACTTGATGGTGTTGAGTTTTACATAGGTACTAGCTGGGTAGTATTAACTGAAAATGGTGTTGAAGATTTAATTGGAGACGCAGCTGCTGATGGTTCTACTAAAGGTGTTGCTTCTTATACAACAGGTGAATTTACTGTAACGAGTGGTAATGTAGCTTTAGGTACTGTTCCTGCTACTAAATTAGACGGAACAACTGCTGAATTTAACGCAGCATTATCTGATGGTTCTTTTGCTACACTTGCAGGTTCTGAAACAATAGAGAACAAAACTTTTGATACAGGAACACAAACAGCAGTAACTATAGATTTATCTGATGTTGCTGGTGGTACATTAACTTTTACAGGAACTACATCAGAATTTAACAATGCTTTATCTGATGGTTCTTTTGCAACTTTAGCTGGTACAGAATCATTACAAAGTAAAACAATAGACTTAGGTCTTAATACTTTAACCGGTTCTACAACAGAATTTAACGCAGCATTACAATCAGAAAGTTTCGCATATTTACAAGCTTCTCAAACTATTGCTAATAAGCAAATAGATGATTCATCATTAGGAACTGCCTTAGACGCAGCACAAAATGCAATAGAGAATGCTAAATTAAAAGGTTATAGTGAAACATCACAAACACTATCAACAACTGCTGGTACTTTAACTGTCAATGTAGCTTCTGGTAATACAGGAACTATAACACTTACTGAAGATGTTTCTACACTAGCTTTTACTAATGTTCCTACAGGATTTGCTACATTTACTTTACAAGTAACACAAGACGCTGCAACTCCAAGATTATTTGATGATGGAACTACTACTACAACTTATACTGTAAATGGTACAGGTCAGACCCCACAAACTGCTGGTGGTTCTGGCTATACAGTTACTTCTACAGTTGGTGCAGTAGATTTAGTTACATTTATATTCTTAGACCAAGGCGCTCCTAAGATTCAATCACTACAGGATTTCCAATAAGGAGGTAGCCATGGCACCTCTAGGAGTAGCTAGACCTGTAATATATTCCGGAGCTGGCAGAGATGGCTCTACTGCGGCTAAAGCTGGAGATTCAGCAGAACAAATATTAGCAGATTATCCTAGTTCACAAGATGGTGTTTACTTTATTAATTTACCTACAATAGGTGCTACTCCTGTTTATTGTATTATGGATACAAACCATGCTGGCGGTGGATGGATGATGGCTCTTAAAGCAACTAGAGGAACAACTTTTGGTTACAATGCTAACTACTGGACTACTAATAATACTTTAAATTCTGGTGCTACAAATAGAAGCGACGGAGACGCTAAGTTTGATACATTTAACTACTTTCCTGCTGTAGATTTATTAGCTATATTTCCAGATATTGGTGCTGGTGGTTCTTATAGTTATGATGGTAAATGGACTTGGTTAGAAAATGGAATATACAATGGCGCTTCTGCTACAACTCCTACTACTTTATTAAATTTGTTTCAAGGTGGGGAATACTTTATACAAGACGCAAAACAATTTTCTGGCTATGGTAACGCATGGTCATCACAAAGAGATGTAAGATTTTATGGATACAATTACACTTCTAACAACGACACAAGAAGCCGTTGGGGGTTTGGTTGGAACGAAAATGGCGGTGGTTTATGGCCAAATGGTAATGAATCTTCAAACGATGTCGCTGGTGGAATAGGTATGAGATACAGAGGTAGTTACAATTATTCTGCTGGAGATGTCATAGGTTGCTGTCAAGATAGTAATGGTATAAATAGAAGTGCAAGGGTAGAGATATATGTCAGATGATATTTATAACATTTTAAGAGTAGTTGAAGAAGATATCTTCTACAAAGTTTATTTTGAAGTATGGGATGACGGAATGAACAATGGAGAAAAGATGTGGATGACTTCTAATGACTTTGATAATCCATTAGGTGCATTAGTAGAAGAATGGGTAAATAATGGAGGGGAGATAGAAAGTGTCTAATATTTGGAGAGAAGAACATCAGAAACCCTTGACATGGGACGATATGCAAGTATCTGAAGAAGTTTATAATGTTAGATTTAATACATGTCAAGGATGTGAGTTTTGGGTAGAAAGTCAAATAGGCGAAGAATATAATTTTGAAACAGAAGAGTATGAATCTTATAGAACTCAAATGCAATGTACTCAATGTAATTGCGATATGGAAGAAAAGGCATGGTTTACAAATGCGAAATGCCCGGTGGACAAATGGTAATTGGTGTAGCTAAACCTAACATACTTGAAAAATTTGCAAGCATTCCTAAAGGTTACAAAATGTTTTTAGACGCTGGTAACTCAGACTCATATCCGGGTACTGGTACAACTTGGTATGATTTAAGTGATAATAGTTACGACTGGATTGTTAGACAATCTGATTACAGTACTAATGATGGTGGAACATTTATATTTAATGACGGAGGTATTGCTGTAAGAAGTACTGATGTGCCTCTAAACTATCCAGCAACAACAATGGTTGTTGCTTTAAAATGGAGAACTGGAGGAACAGATTGGAGAACTTTAGTCAGAGGTAATAGTGCAGACCATCATGTCATGGTTCAAAATAATACAACTAACTTAGGTTTTTATGATAATAATGTTTCGGGATTTATAGACTCTGGTTATAACATTGATGATTTTACAAACTGGAATACTAAATATAATATATGGGTTTGGCAATATACAAACACAGGCTCTCCTTATTATAGAGCATGGGCTAATGGACAATATCTAGCACAAATAACAAATGTCAACTCTGCTATTAATAATGGATTTAGATGTATTGGTGGCTATCATGCAGGACAAGTTAATGCCGGTGTAACATCACAACAAGCTGGGGATGTAGGGGCTTTTATATTATATGATAGAATATTAAACGATAGAGAAATCAAGCAATGTTATTTTTACTACAAAGATAGGTACGGTATATAAATGGCACCTTTAGGACCTTCAAGAGCAATTATATTAGGAAATGTAGCTCCAGACTTATGGTATCCAAGATTAGATAGCGGTGCAACACCTCGACATCTTTATATACCCGAAACATATAATGATACTAATAATGTTTGGGAAGATTATATGGGTAATGGTAATTCTACTGCTACAAGGGGAAATCCTAATTATGTAAGTAGAAGTGCTGGTAATGGTGCAAATATTACAGAATGTGTTCAAGGTGGAACTGGAGATGGTCTCAGATTTGTAGGAAGATTAACCGCAAACACAAATTACACATTATTTCACATAACAAGATATAACGGTACTGAGGGAAGAATTTTTAATGGATATGATACTAACTGGCTTTCTGGATTCTGGAATGGTAGAACTCCAGTAGCTTATCACAATGGTTGGATGACTGACCAAGGCGATAGAGCAGGAACAAACTGGGTAGTGTCTGTTGACCAATATAATTATTTTAGAGGATATTGGGGAGCTAGTAACAATTATGGAGGTACTGGCGGCGGCAGTCAAACAGTAAGTGTAACTATTAATTACGGAAATACAATTACCGAATATAGTGCTTGGCAATGCTATCTAGTTATGTACTACAATACAGCATTAAGTTCAGCAGAGAGAGACGCAGTAGTAAACCACTTAAGAGCACTTGTTGAGCTACAATAAAGTATGACTGAAATACCAAAATTTCCAGAAGGAACAAAAAGAGAAGACGCTATCAATGAGATAATTGATGACGAGCAGTTTAAAGAAGCTGTTTTAAAACAATTAAACTACATGCGTATTAATGGAATAAATCTTGTTCAAGACGCTGATGATATGGTAAATCTATATCTTAAAATCTGCAAACAATTCGACGAATAAATAATTACTTCTAAAAACCAATAACCTACCAATAGCCTGTTATACTATAGGTTAGTTAATAGATAAATTGGAGGATAAATGGCAGGCAATGTCAATATCAATGACCTTAATGAAGAACAGTTAAAAAATGCTGTAACTTCACTATTAGCACAGGTACAACAATCCGAAGCCGCAGTTAAGGACTTAGGTGTTAAAGTTGCTAATACAGAAATAGAAAACTCAAAGCTAAAAGCAGCATTGGGTGCTATACAAGCTCAAAATTCCCAACAGGCTACTACAGAAGAAGAGCCAGTTGAAGAAGAGGGAGCAGAAGAAGAAGCCGAGTGATGGGTGACTTAGATACATTTGCTCAACAAGACATAGGCAAGACTAACAGGGTTGCGTGGAGAGATAAGAGCGAAGATAATCAAGCTGCTTGGAAAGAAGCTATGGAGGGTATAGACAAAGGATATCCTATTAGCACAATTGCAAGATGGCTTATGAAAGAAAAGAATTGTCCTTTATCAATTCATACTCTTCGTCATCAACTTAAGGAAACTCATGAGCAGCTTAGATGATTACACTAAAGCTGTTCGTTCTATAGAGAACGCTAAAAAACAAAAGAAAGAACACCCCAAAGGTTGGGAGCCGGGAGTCGTTCTTAATGGCGGTAAAAGTTTCGTAAGCTCTGGACCTGTAAAATCTAAAAAAGAAGCTAAAAAGAAATGGGACCAATACATTGAGCTATTGGGATTTGACCCAGATGAATTTGAAATTATTGAACCAGTTCATGTTAGAACATGGTCAACTCAAACTTCAGAAGGT
>Ga0099849_1000681_pt1 | contig 15676 bp, 11 predicted proteins | sample CB_VirMetaG_4_FD_78177 | JGI IMG/M metagenome (GOLD analysis project Ga0099849, IMG submission 78177) | Freshwater to marine saline gradient viral communities from Chesapeake Bay - CB_1508_1M Viral MetaG | ecosystem: Environmental > Aquatic > Marine > Coastal | place: USA: Chesapeake Bay... | reverse complement strand
TTTCTACTTGGTATGCTGGATTATCAGTTCCAATACCAATTCTGTTAGTTGTAGAATTAACGAAAAGTGTGTTTGTATCAACTGCAAGGTTTCCTGCTATATCTACATTATCTTGGAATGTAGTGATGCCTGTAACTATTACATTGCCAGATACATGAAGTCTTTCTGTTGGGTTAGTCAGACCAAGACCAACATTACCCGCAGTAAAGAAAGTGTTATATGAATCTGTTCCTGTTCCTACCCTAAATGGGTTGATCGCAATAACCGTTGTGCCAATACCTACGTTCTTGGAAGCGTAGAGATAACCATCATAGGTATTAAGAGCTACTTCGCCTAATGGCAGTTGGTCTGCTGTCGGTATTTTGCCATATACAGCCGACCGTTTTAACTTGATTATTGGATCTGCCATCTAAGTGCCTATGAAGTCAGTCTACCAGTATATACTGGCATTTTTTAATATTTATGCGAAATCACCAGCGTCTTTAGTTGCTCTTTTTGGTTTTGATAACTTTGATTCCAATTCAATTATTGTCTTATTAAGAGATTCAATAGTCTGTCTATATTTTAATTCTCTTGCTTCGAAGGCAATATTTTGATTAATAGTGTCAAAATATTTGTTTTGATACACCGATATCAAATTCTTATAATCCTGTTCATCCATAAAAAAAAGAGGGAGATTAACTCCCTCTATTTAGATTATGTGGTGAAGATTAGAAGGCACCACCATCAATAGTTGCGTTTGTGATTACAATTGTATTTCCGTCACATCCAATTACTTGATCGGTCGTTCCAGAACATCCATTAACATATAATGAAGCAACTTCTAATGCTCCACCAGTATTGCTGGTCAGAACTCCAGAAGATTCAGATACGTCAGCAGAGACTACAATTCTTGAAGTGCTGTCGTCCCAATAAACGGCTGCCTTCTTGGCAGAACCAGAATAATAGTTAAACAGAACACCAATATCCTTATTGAGATCTGAAGATGGTGCAGAACCATCAACGAATCCAAGGTCAAGCAGCTGGTCTTCAATAGTAGTTGTTGAAGTATTAACTTGCGTTGTGGAACCATTTACAAAAAGGTTTCCAGTAACGGTCAGGTTATTGGCAACAGTTACATCAGATGGCAATCCATAAGTGATTGATTGACCAGAAACAGTAACGTCGATTTCATTATTTGTTCCACTAAAGGTCATTGTCTGTGACGTTGCCACAGAACCTCCACCACCACCAGTACCATTTGTACCTTCAGCAGTTGTAATCGTTAAATCAACTGCTCCAACGGTAGTATCAACATATGCTTTAATTGACTGTTGAGTTGCCAGAGCAGTATCACTATTTGAAGACATATTGTCTTCATCTAAAACTGTAGTGATGCCAACAGCGTTTGCTGTTCCAATTTTAAGAGTGCCTGTTGTAGTAACACCACTAACGTTTACATTAGTAGCAGAGGCAGTTCCCAGGACAGGAGTTACAAGAGTTGGACTTGTAGCAAATACAAGTGCTCCAGACCCAGTTTCATCAGTTACAGCTGCTGCTAAGTTTGCTGATGAAGGAGTACCTAAGAATGTAGCAACATTAGCACCAAGTCCAGAAACACCTGTGCTAATAGGAAGATTAGTAGCATCAGAAAGATCAAAAGCTGGAGATGCGTCAGAACCACCTAATGAAAGTTGAACTCCACCATAAGATACTGTTGAATTATCAAGAGCTCCATTGGGAATATTTGTTAAAGAAGCACCAGAACCACTAAATGTTGTGGCAGTAACAATTCCAGAAACATTTACATTGTCAAGAGCAATAGTACCTGCGATATCGTGACCATCACCATCTACGTCTATGGATTGGTCGAAGGTTGCTATACCAGTTACTCTTAAGTGTCTAGTTGTGATATCTTGGCCAACCGAAGCGCCAACGGTTATTTCAATACCACCAACAAACAGAGAATTGTCAATATAAACATCCGATGTTGTAAATGTGGTGACACCAACAACGGTTATAACATCACTACTAGCATTTCCAAGATTTACATCGCCATTAGCATTCAATGTTCCAGTAACTGTTAATGCTGCGCCAACAGTTACATTGTCGGGAAGACCAATTTGAATTTGATTGTTTGAGACTGTGGTTTCAATTTCTCCAGTTGTTCCGGCAAAAGTTAAAGTCTCGCCAGTATTAAAGGTGTCGTTTGAACCACTATCAGCAGCAAGAGTGAATGAAGATGCTGCAGGTTGTGAGAATGAAAGATTCCCCAAACCGTCAGTAATCAGAACGTGACCGTTTGAACCATCAGTTCCTGGCATTGTGTAGGTAACAATTCCAGCAAGGCTATTAGGTGCCTTGAGAGTAATATAAGAAGTTCCGTTATCAGTTCCTTCTACTAGGTTAACACCACTACCAACGGTAGAAGAGTTTACTGACCAATATCTTCCAGATCCTACAAATTGATTATTTGCTGTTGTAGAATCAATACCGACGTATAAGTCATAACTGTCGGTAGTAAAGCCTGGTTCACCTGCCCTTAATCCAGGGAGATTAGCAAGGAGGCCTCTCTTAAACTGAATTACGGGAGCCGCCATCTTCTTTAGTTTACATTACTTTTTACTATTTAGACTAAAATGAACCTCCGTCATAAGTAAAATTTTGAACTTGGGCCACTTCAATCTCTTCTTGTAATTGATCTACAAATGGATCTGAAATATCCCTATCAGATGCTGACACTTCTAAAGCAGTGTCAAATGGAATTAAATCAAATTTTCCACTTGCACTATTATATCTCATCACATGCTTATTTTTTGCTCCAGTAAGAGGATCTACGTCTAAATCGGTAAGTTGTCTAATTCTAACTGCCATTAGAATGCTCCACCATCAACGTCTCCTGCTTGTATTTGTCCAAAGTCTAGTTCTCGTTCCAATTGATCTACAAATGGATCTGAAATGTCTTGGTCTTCTGCTGAAGTTGTAAGGGCATCATCTGGAGATACTAATATAAATTTGTCAGTGCTACTATCATATGTAACGATCAATCCATCTTTAGTGGCATCCAAAGTACCAAAGTTTGTGTCTCCCATCTCATCTATAGATGATGGTTGTCTAACCGATCTTACAGATGGTTTTTCAACTTTTGGTTTTTTCGCTATGATGTTAGCTACTGTTACCTTTTTTACTACTGGCATTTTAGGTAGTTGTAATTCCAGGTTCTACTAAAGCCATCCCTTCTACCAATCTAGAGACCGCACCAGAAGAGGATTGTAAACGAACATCATAATAATATCTACCAGGAGTCAATCCAACTGTAACTCCACTTGTCATAGCAATCGCAACTTCTCCAGTAGATCCTGTTATAGAAACACTAAATGGAGTTGATGTGGTTGAACTAAAATGTTTTTTCATTTTAGCACTACCACTATATCCAGAAAGGTTTGATGCCGAACCATCACTTTCCGTTGATTGAAATGTTTCGGAAAAATCAGAACCTTGAGGAATAACTATATTGATAACAGGATTTGCTGCCATGATCCTTTTTTAACTATTTAGTTTCTTCCTTGTCTAGATTAGTATTTTTGAGTAACTTTGATAATTCTGCTGTAGAACCAACAAATAAAGCATTGGTTACGTTAGTTGGTCCCTTTGATTTTGTCTCCTCCTCAACGTCTTTGAGTTTCTTTTGTAACTCCATCAATTTATCAGTAGCATCAGCCACGTTCTTAATTAATTGCCCAGCAACTTCATATGCCCTAGGCATCTCACTTTCCTGTGCTAATTCAAGAATACCATTAATTGCTTCCTGACCTTTTTCTATAAGAGAATATAAATTTCCTCTGGTATATTCATAATCTTTTTTTATGTCTTCTGCTGAAGAAGAAAGTTGCTTTAAATCTTTTTCTATTGGATCTGCGGAAATAATATCTCCAGCAACATCAAATGTTTCATTGAGTTCATCAAATTTTCTACTCATTTTCATCTCTCTATCAATAACTTACACTAAATCCAAAATCATCTCCATCTTCAATAAGAGAATCATCTGAAGTAGTAATAGATTTGACTGGAGCTCCTCTAAGATGAACCGTCGCATCTGTATTATCTTGACCTCTTCTAACTTTAATACTATCAGTTAGAATTTCAGTGACAAATACTTCTTCACCATCAAGATCCACATATGTATTTTCTGTAATTGTTGAAACATCATCAAGTTTGATTATGGTATCAATGGCAGTTATATCATCAGTTAGGTTAGTTAATACAGTTCCAGTATAATTCTTAATTGCTCTTGGTTCAATGGCATATTGAACGTCTCTCTGTGGAGTTCCAGAACCAGTAGTTCCTGCAGTAAATCCAACAGTAACTTTTTTGACAAGATCGCTGCTTGCCGAAGAAATAGGACCAAAAAGATATGTTTTTGCGCTAAATCTGAGAGTATAAACTAATGCTCTTCTTGTAGTATAATCTCCTTCATAATCATCACTCATTGTAATTCCTTCAAGAACAATTGGAATATCTCTTTTCTCTCCAATAGATTCTACAAGATTTACCGTCATATTATATGATGGTTGAAAATATGGAAGAATTTGCTCTATAATTTGAAGCATATCATCATTTAACTTGGTCATAATAGCCAATTCGAATTCCATGTTATATGGAACTGGCATATATGCTGTTTGAATATCTGAGCTATTTGAAGTTAGTGCTTTTTTGAATTTTTGGGTTTGGGTTATTTTTCTTGAAGGATCATAAGTTAAACCAACAAACTCAAAAGACATTCTTGGTAAAGATAAAGAGACCGCCTTGTTCAAATCTGGTTGCTGATTAATTCTTGCCAGAAATTTTTGTGTTGGTCCATAAGCAAGAGGAACTCTAAACTGGTTTGAGGTGTTTCCTGAAGAGTCTTCTTGTTTTATGACAATATTATTGAACAAAGAACCGAATGATATAATGGTTCTTCTGAAAATTTCGTTATAAAAGTATTCAAACATCTCTTGGTTCTTTGATTAACTATTATTTATGTCAAGGCATCCCGAAAGGATTTATCTCTGAAAAATCAATAATATTATCAGCCGCGATTTCTATCTCATTATTGGTTGTAAATCCATCTTCAGAATAAGCAGCAGAAGAAAGTTTGTAACTAGCGGAAGAAGCTGATCCGACAATATTTTCTCCAACAACAAATGATCCGTCTGGACTGACCACTTCCAACTTGGCAGTAGTTGCTACCCAATTGAGAACTCTTGCTGTAGTTCCCGAAATAGAACCAGTGACAGTTTCATTCTTTTGGAATGTTCCAACTCCAACTTGATTTGGTGCTCCAATAGTAATTGTTGGAGCCTCAGTGTATCCAAGTCCAGCATTGGTAAGATAAATGGCACTAATTGTTCCAGCAGCACTAACAACGACAGTAGCAGCCGCAGAAACTGTGGACAAACCAGTAAATGTGACAGATGGTGCTGTAGCCGTTGTGTATCCAGAACCACCTCCGGTTATAGTTACAATACCAAGAACACCATTTCCAATGGTTGCCGTTGCTGCTGCTCCAACACCATCACCAATAAATCTAATACCAGGTGCTTGAGTATATCCTGCTCCAGGATTAATTAATCGAACACTTTGAATAGACTGACTTACTGGATTTACGTTTTGCTCGCAAGCTACAATTCCAGAAATTCTTTCTGCGGTGGCAATTCCAGTTGTTCCTCCAGAAGGAGCTGATGAAATTGCTACGATTGGGTTGTATGTATATCCACCACCACGATTTGTTACTGTTATTTGCCTAATAGCACCGTTTCCAACATATCCAATAACCGCAGTTGCTGTTGTTCCAACTCCAACAAGACTGAGAATCGTTGACATTACTCCGGTTCCAACAATTTCTCCTCCACCACCAGAACTCAAATCATCACCATAACTTCCAAGTGTTCCCGTTATAGAATCATCAATTTCCGCAATTTCGGTATCTATAATCTCATTTTCTGGTCTGAAGAGTTCACACTTTAGAGTATAAACGTATGTTTTTTGAAGTTGATAGAAAGGTTGTTCATGCTCTACAAATTTTATTTCAAATAATCTATCTCCAAGGGGGAAATAAATCAAATCACCTTCTTTGGGCCTAGTGCTTAATTTAATATTTGGTTTCCCTGCCAAAAGCGGAGAAATATATGTTTGAAATCTTTCTTTCGATATAGTTATCGTTATTTCTTGTGTTGACTGTATACCAAATTTTGAAAGTATGGTCGTTTGATCTCCATATCCTTCAAAATTTTCCAAATATGCTTCAATCGGATGAGCTTCATCAAAATTGGATTCTATTACTTCTCTAATTACTGTTTTTTCTGTAATATATTTTCTGGGCAAATAATGTACTTCAACCCCGTACATACGAAGTTGTTCATTGATTAAATCTTGAACCAGACTTTGCTCTGATTTTGATCCTTGTAGAAAAAATGGATTTAATGCCATGTTTTTATCCGATCATGTCAAATGGTGGAAGTTCATAAGTATTTGACATTTTTTCCATTATTGTTTCGAGATCTTTTTGAGCATCATCATACATTTGTCTTCCATTCAACTCAACTCCCCCTGGAAGTTTGACACCAGTAAATTTCATCATATTCATTCCCCACTGCCTTTTGATCAATGCTGTGAGATATGGTTTAATAAACGAATCGTTCCAAACTCTTGCGTAATCATTAGGGTCCAGTGTTGAATAACAATCTATAATGAGATAGTCATCCACGTTTAAACTTGCCCAATCAATATCCAAATAGAGTCTATCTTGACGTTTATTAAATCTTATTTGTTTTTGTGTTGTTAATAAGAAATCCATATCCTCTAGATACGTCTTCACCATGGCATAAGAAAGTAATTCAGTTGAACCCCAGTAGTAAATATCATTCAAAAACAACTGATACTTAACACTAAACATATTGTTAGTAATTGTGTTCGATCCATCAAAATGGAATAATTTAGTAACTCCAATCACATTTGGTGGAACTTGAAGATAGTTACTATTTTCTTCATAACTAAATGAAGTTGTTGAAGATCCAGTGATAGAAGCACTCGCTGTAGTTGTTGCGATACCTACAGTGGAATTTCCACCTCTAGCTCTTCCCCTATCAATATCATCTTGCGTTACTTTATATTTGTAAAAAGTTTGATATACTCCGTCAAAATGTCTTTCTTGGAAAAATTGAATAGCGTCATCTACCAGATCATCAATCTGCTCATCTGCTACGTTAATTTCAAGAACAGGATAACCCAGTTGTCTCTTACAGTAGTCTATTAACTCCTGCCTGGTAGATGGTTGTGCCATTTACTCATTTCCCCCTATATTGATATTTAGTCAGATCCTTTTACCAGTTGTTGAAGAAAATTCTTAATAGTTTCCAAATCATTTTTAATCATTTCAATGTCACTCTCCAACTCTCCGACTCTTTGCGTTTCGGAGAGTTTTTTATTTCTTCTCTTCATATATTCTTCATACTCATTTTTATTTGTATTGATTATTGCATTAGTTTTTGGATCTCTCACCAAATTTAGATGATCCTTTACTTTTATATATTCCATAATTAAGCGAGTGAGATAACTCTCAGATCTCTAAGTGCTGGTGGATAAGCCTGATTTGTGGATGTCAATACCAGTTTGATTCTAAAATATTTGAATGATGGGAGATTATCTCTAGTGAAAGTAAAGTCCTGGAAAGTATCTGGAACTCCCGGTGTTGGGGATTGAATTAACTCCACATATGAGTCTGACTTTCCATTACAATCTTCAAGTCTGATAATTTCCCCTCTATCATTCAAATTATCCCAACCTGGGAATGGAGTAAAGATGGGATCAAAACCAGGATCATTTCCAATCGCATAAAATGCTCTGATGTCAGTGTATGGATTCATATGTGCTGCCGTTATGATCTTAATTGAACTTGCAGCATTCTCAAGAGTCATTTCTTTTGAAACATACTGGAAAGAAGATGGGTCATCTCCAATAGAACCGACTCTATTGTCTAAGGCAAAATCTTCAATAATTCTGCTGACTCTGTTTGAAGTCAGAATTACATTGACTCTTTGAGCATCAACAACTGGCGACAAACGAGAATCTGTCGTTGCCAACTGAAGACTCAGATTCAATGATTTATTACCTGGAAGATCTGTCAGTTGATTTGTGGAATTAATATCGGAACAAATCAGTCTAGTGGATGTCAAATAATTTGGAGTATTGAGTGATACTGGTTCAAATCCAGTATCAATAAATGGAATTTCATTTCCACTTAAGCTCTTTCCAGTTACTGTTCTCAGATTTGATGTGATATTTGTTCCCTGTGGGGTAATGTTTTGAACCTGAGGAGTAATAATTTCAAAAGGTATGTTTTGGGTTGCTTTGACTGAGTTTCCACCTGTCGATTTTTTGGTATTAGTGAAGAGTTTTGGCCATCCAGACGCTGCCGTTCTATCGACACCATTAGATGACATATCAATTTTCAAGTTATATGAATCAAATCCAATGGGATTAGCAACAGTAGCATCTCCTAAAGTATGTGTTTTGTTAATTCTTCTCAAAGAAACACCGTTCAACTCATACTTATAAACTGGAGTTCCAACAGGATAATCCTTAGGATTGCTTCCTCTCGTTATCGTTCCTCCAATGGTTCCAGATGTGGCAGTTGTAAATCCAATAACTTCATCTCCAATAAGAAGATAACCAGCGTTTGTAGTTCCAACTCCAACGTTTTCAAAATTATAGAAGTTAACTCCACTATCAACTGTAAGAGGTCCAGTTGAGGTTGCCGAATATGCTGCTGTCAACTTGGTTGGTTTTACATCAGATAATGCTCCAGAGATAGTAACACTGTTGTCTCCGTCATACATTCCATGATTCTTGTGTTGGACGAGGATGTGTAATCCATCATTTTCAACTTTAATTTCTGTTGGTCTTGGCCATGGTCCAAGAACACTACCATTAGTGTAGTGTAATGTTGTAGTAACACCAGAACTATTGATAAATTGAATGGTGTTTCCTACTCCAGTTAAGAAATCTCCCTGAACATTATCAAGGATGAGTTCACTGCTGCTTCCAATTGAAGTAACTGAGAATCTTGCTCCAGATCCCAAGTTGTTTGTTCCAATGGTCGTGATTCCAAGAACATCCCCAACCTGATATCCAGATCCACCACCAGATGGAGTAGAAATCGTAGCAAATCCGATGGTTCCATCGTCAGCAACTTGGATTTCTGCGGTAGCATTTCTACCATTACCAGTTACCGTTGTTAAAGCAACACCAGTATATGTAAATGGTCCAGTATATCCAATACCAGTATTAATTACGTTTAGAGTTCCAACTGCTGTACCAGCACTTCCTACATAATTGCCAGTAGCATCGCTTCCAACTTGAATAACGGTATTTCCAAGAGCTAAATCTGGTTCATTAAAGTATGTTGAAAGGCCAACTCTAATTCTCTTAGAATTCATTCCAAGTGAATTTGGAAGGAGTGTAGCAACTTGACCATTTCCTTCTTTCAGTGATGGGTTGTAGAACTCAACAGAACCAGATTCAATAAAGTCTGCTCTATAAAGAGTGAACTTAAGATCCTCCCACTGACTTGGTTCCCAAGTTGAAGCATTTTGTGACTTAAACAGTGATCCAAGATATGGTTGGTTGGATATGAATGTGTCACTGATCAGATCGTTTTCACCGACTCTAGAAATATAAACACTGTATTTTGTGGAGTTGGAAGCAACACAAATAGCATATTCTGTTCCTCTTCCTTCCAGATAAACTGGAGCATCAAATTCAAATGATGTAGCTACAGATCCGTCTCCTGAGATATTGATTTGGTCTGGATCTAAAGTAATTTCGGAGAAAGGAAGGATCTTTTGTGTTGGAAGTCCACCCTTCATAGTTCTGATTTGAAGTGTTACGGGAACGTCTCCATCATCTTTTGTTCTGAAGAATATGTCACACTTTGTAAGGTATATTCCAGTATCATCATCAACCAAGAATGATTGAGCAAGTGGATCATACCAGAAATTAACTCTCTGCTCAACAGGAGTTGAACCAACAACTCTACTATTAACAAGTTGAGTTCCCGTTGTTCTAGCAACAGACTGCTCTTCAAATTCGAGTTTATTTTGAATGTTAGCGTTTCTTACGGAAATGATATTTTCCTGTACCGTTTCGATTGTTCCGCTTGAGATGTAACCTTCTTCAGCAATTGTAGTTGCTGTTGATTGGTTATTCGTTTCGCTATTGACTAATGTCAGAATTCTTGTACCAACTTCAAATCTTGGATTTGAAGAAATGTTTGGATTTGGAATGAAGAAACTTCCTCTGAGGTCCGCACCAATGTCAGCAACCAATCTAACATTTGTAATTGTTGCTTGAGCACCACTAGTTTGGCCAACAAGAATCATATTTTGCTGAACATAACCAAAATAGTCTCCCTCAGGTTGATTTGCCAGTGAGAAAGTATCTACATTCAGGATTGTTGAAGTTGCTGAATATGATTCTGAAAGTGGTTGTGAATTGTATGGGTTTTGTCTGTAAACTCTATCTGGAGAATCGTATGGTCCAGATTTATGATTAGATTGAGCAACTCTGAATGTAATTTTTGGTGGGTTATCATTAACTGGACCAGTTCCAGTGTTTCTTACTGTACCAATTACAGTTTCTCCAACGTCAAAGGTTCCGGTAACCATTGAAATCTCAAGAAGTTTTGGTACACAGAATCTAGTTACATTTGTATTATCGAAGAAAGCATATAACTTCGTGAGTGGTTTTACTTTCTTAGCAACAAATTGAACATTTCTAGATCTCATGTAAGGAACAATGTCTCTACTTACAAGTCTGTCACCGACAGATTCCATATCAAATTGTTCGGTGATTATTGTTCTGTTTCCAGTCCTGGACATTACTCCAGTATCTCTAACCTCTCTGAAAGTATCCTCAATAACATCAGCATTGACGGTTCTTGTAGATACCCTAACTCTTCCTCTGCCACCATGTCCTTGGATATTAACTTCTCTTGGGGGATTAGTGGTTCTAGTTCTGGTTGTTTCAATGACATCCTGACCAGTCCAGTTAGTTTGCCATGCGTTCCAGACAGTAGGAGCAAATCCTGTCTGGGGATCAACTCCTTGCTCCTCAACAGCTCTTGCTAAGGTCTCAGCATAATTACCCTCAGTCTCAATAACTTTTGCTTCAAGTCTAACAGTATCAATCCAAGTATCAGTTGCTGGGGTCAATTCCAGAGAACCTTGCCAGAAACTTACCAAGAATGGAGTTACACTTTCAGATCTTGTAGCAAAAGTTTGTTTCAGCCACTCTACTTCAGCATAGTCTAATGTAATAATATCGCTAGACTTTCTGATATTTACACCTTCTGGTTGAGTCGAAGAAAGGTCAGCAGTTGTATCAACATTGACAACAGGACCTTGGATGAGATCAATAGCATTTGTATAATGTTGTGGTCTCAGAACTTTATTCTTGACATCGATGCTATTTTTGAATCTAAAAGCACCTTCTTGAGCATTGAGTGAGGTAAAGTTATCTACAAAGAAACCTGACTTAAATCTATTAAGTCCACTTTCATCAGGAATAAAGAAGTTGGCAGTATTTGCCTCAAGTAAAGAAAGAGCCGTGTAGTATTCTAAGTTTTTAATTCTATCTTCAAGTTTATTGATATCGGACATGCGATATCTCTTATACTTTAAGAATTGAAGTTTTATATCATTTACATTATAAACATATGGAGGTACTATAGCAGTAGCAATTTCAATAGCATCATCTACTGGTAATGGTCTCTCCAGAGTCTCTGATGGTGTTCCATATTGGACTTGGAATTTGCCAGATTGAGTAAGGAAAATTCTATCAACTCTTGGGAGATAGTATGAGAAACTTACGTCAAAGGCGTCGTCTGAAGAAATTACGCTTGAAGAATTGCCAGATTGGTTGAATGTTCTTCCATAGAATTCAAATGGCGATCTTGATCCTTCTGCCGTAGTGTAAGTAGAAACTTTTGGTCTGATATCAATAATATCAGTGTTCCTATGACCATCAACCGATCTAATATCATCTGAATAGTCAAAATCGGTGTATGAATTGGCGGTTACAAAATCTCCACTATCAGTAGATTCGAAGTATCCATTTGAAAAATAGATTTTCAGTTGTTTTGATGGTTCATCTATACCATCTTTTCTAACAATGGAGGAATGTCCGTAGAAAGATCCTTTTTGTCCAGTGTTAAATTTAAAGTTTTTGGAAACATTAAAACTGGGTTCATTTAACGTTGATATGATTCCTTGAACGCCGGTTTCCGCAAATGTAACAGTTTCTCCTTCTCTAAAATCAATTCCATTTTTGGATATGAATGAAATTTGACTGTCTGTGAGTTTTTCGGCAATAATTGCTTTAGCTCCACTGAGACGACCTACAACTCTTTCGCCAATTAACAAATCGCTAGTCTTTGCTGTTGGTCCAGTAAGAGAAGAAATGATCATTGTTGGTGCCGAAGCAGCACTTGTGTCAGCAGACTCATAAATGGCATGAATATTGATAACGTCACCAACATTGAGTGAAATTTTCTTATCTTGAACTCTTGTTCCATATGGATAATTTCCATATGTAAGGCCATCGTTTAATGTTGTTGCTCCAATTCCAGATCCAGATAATTTGGAGTTGCTAATAATGATAGAATTTACTCTATTTTTCTTTTTCTTCTTAGCAACTGGTTTAATTTTTTTGACAGTATAAATTAACTGAGCGTTTGTATCGTCGTTTCCGAGATTGTAGATTTGAAGTTCTGTAGCTCCATTAGCAAAAGAGAACTTATCCGACGTTAAAACTTCCGTAGATCCGTCAGACCTAATCAGAGAATATCTTTCCTCATCAAAGGGCAAGAAAGTTTCATTAGTTCCTGCATTTACGACAGCAGATAATTCATTGCCAGAAATATTGACGCTAGTGTATTTTCTGAGTGTAATAAATGAATCATTTACAATAAGTTCAGAAATATTTTCTTTTGGAAGTGATGTGAATAATGTGCTATCACTGGAGGCAGACAATGCAGTCTTTAAAACCTTCAGATTGGACACTTCAATTCTCGATCCAGTTTCTGGAAGTCTTCCTTGACATATTCCAGAAACAGTGGTTACTCCAGTAACGACAATATCAGAGGTGTTGACGGTCTTTACCGTCGCAAAGACAGGATCGGTAAAACTTTGTGCTGTGTCAGTGCTTGTGTAACTAATAAGATCACCAACACTTACAATTCCTGGGAATTGTGGATTGGTTGAAATTATTGTACTTTCTCCACTAGCATTAACGGCGGTGATAGTGGCAATTCCTATAGTAGATCTTGTTGTTGGTATAATATCCGCAGCAAAAGTCGTTCCTACACCAACTTTACCATATACTGATTGAACATCAGAAATACCATAGGCAGTAATAGCAGTAGCTACTCTTCCATTATCAATACCATCAAATTCAAAACTTTCATACCTTGTGAAAGTGCCAGTAGTATCATACAGTTCAATTACGTTAGTATCACTGATGCTGTTCTTTAAGAATCCTGTTGCTCCGCTATTTTTTCCCTTTACAAAGGTTGGTGTAGTTAAAGTAGTATTTTCATTTAATGTAATTTTGGTAATAGTCTGTACATCGAATAAAGACAGATCCCATTCGTTCAAATTGCCATTTGAAGTGCTATATGATCCAGACTCCAATCTAAAGTCATAAACTCTGGCAACTCCAATTTCCTCTCCAGCAGCATAAGTTTGACCAGCACCAACACTTCCATCACTTAAAGATCCAACTCTTTGACTTCTTAAACTCAAAACATAAGTATTTCCAGCACCAACTAATGGAGCACCATAAACTCTATTAAGTTTTACGGTAGAACCTGTATTATAAAATATTGATTGATTTTCTATAGTTTTTGTCGTTCTCGCCTTTGGAGCATCAAGAAGAGTCGATCCTACAGTCTCAATTTCGTATCCCTTTACATATGCCTTACCGGGAGAAACTTCATAAAGTGCTAAGTCATCTGAAGGAATGCTGCCGCTTGGTGCTATCTGATTTTCTTCTAAAATTCCCCTATTTCCTTCACCATCATTTAAAGATTCTTTTGGAACAATGGTGAAAGGTCTTATATAATAATTGCCAGATTCATCATATGTTCTTCTGGCGAGTTCATCACTAATAAGAGTATACTGAGTAGTATTTCTGGTTGTTCTTAATATGCCATTTTCTACAACAGCAAGTTCTACAAAGTTCTCATCATTAAAATCTGTCAGAGATTTTTTGAAGAGAGATGTAGAAATTTTTAATCTATCTGCTCCTGGAGCAGCATAATTGTTGTATCCCTGGGAATTATCGGTTAACTCTTCGTCTTGATCAGGTGTAATTATCTCTTCATTTATATAAAGACCAATTCTGTAAGATGGAGTATTTGTATATTGATCAAGAATTAACGTTTCATCCGAAACATTGACAAACTGACCTCTAATAAAATAGACACCATTTACAATAGAAAAAGCAGATCCTACTGAAGTAGCATTTCTGGAAATAGTATTAGCAAATGGTTCTCCAGATGCGATTATTTGATTTCCTAAAAGACCACTTATAATATTGCCCTCAGCTACAAGTGCTTCTCCACTATAAAAAGCCTGAGAAGCATTATCTTGATTGCTTGATGCCAAATAACTGACGTAAATGGTTGGGTTGCCCCTTTCAGAATCTGATGAAGTTAAATAATAATCAACTGTCGCAGTTACTCCAGAGTTCTGTCCAGTAAGTTTTAAACCAACGAGTTGATCAATATATGCGTCAACTGGAACACCTTGAAATGTGGTGCTCAATTCGACAGCATAATAATTTCTACTATATGCGGTATTTCCTGGAATTACCTTAGCACCTTCTTTGAAGAAGTGCTGACCAAATCTTTCAATCTGATTTTGTAAAATAGACTGAAGCGTTGTTAACTCTCTTGCCTGAACTGGATATCCAGGCTTAAACAAGACCCTATGATAGTTGTCCGTTGGGTCAAAGTCATCATAATATGGAGCAACGTTGAGATTTGTGATTTGCGACATAATTCCTTAGAATTGTAATATAACCTTGATGTCTTCTTTTTGGTTGGTTGATCTTGTCACAGATGGTCTATTATCAACATAGATTATGTTGCCTGAATATTTTGCAACTTCAGGATTCGCAATGCCATTAGTAAACGATTGACCAAGGTAGAATGTTCTATTATTTATTACGGTAGAAACACCTGTAAAAGTGCTATCAATAGTCAGTCCACCAGATATAGATCCTCCAGTAACTGTAAGAGATCCATCTCCAGTTGGAGATGCTGTAAAATCAACCTGATCAAATCCATATTGTGGATTTGTAATTGCTGCTCCAACAGTGTTAAATCCGGATTGAGAACGATCCTGCCAAACTTTCAATACGCCTGTTGATTGATCATAATTAATAACTCTAGCAACGGCAGTCGAACCAGTAGATACTGTTTGTGTGACAAATGAATCTGCCTCGTATGTTGCTGAACTGTATCCAATTCCAGTCAATCTCAAAGCAGTTACCGCACTAGCTTTATCTGCTGTTAATGGAGTATTTGTACCAAAAGTACTTGGTTTTTCTACAATCCCAACTCTTGCTACTTGGTTTCCAGTGATAAAGTCTGGAT
>Ga0099849_1000680_pt1 | contig 15677 bp, 16 predicted proteins | sample CB_VirMetaG_4_FD_78177 | JGI IMG/M metagenome (GOLD analysis project Ga0099849, IMG submission 78177) | Freshwater to marine saline gradient viral communities from Chesapeake Bay - CB_1508_1M Viral MetaG | ecosystem: Environmental > Aquatic > Marine > Coastal | place: USA: Chesapeake Bay... | reverse complement strand
GGCGATGGCCCGGCCGACGCCGCCCCCGTGCTCGCCGAGTTCGCCGATGCGGTGGTACCTTTCTATGATACCCCTGAAGATAGTGATCTAGATTATGCTAAAATTTTATTTTGGGTAACCAGCGCAATTGCTGTCTCAGAAGGAATTGAAATATCTGAAGGTTCAGCACAAGAAATAAGAGAAAATGTATCACAAATTATCAATAATGCAGAATCAATGGAGTCAATTCGGAGGGAATTAGAAGGCCAAACATCACTTATTAATGAACTATCCTATTTCTTATGGCTAAGCGGTCCTGATGATGTATACACCTCGGCCGCTGAAGCAAAACAAGAATTAGAAAAAGCATCATTAATTGTCTATGCAGCAGCACTTGGTCTAGAAATAAAAGATTTTCAAGAACTTTTAGAAAGTGATGGTGCCGGCGGCGCAATAAGAAGAGCTTATCAGTGCTATCTTTTATACAATATGGAAAATATTGCTCAAGCACATAGAACTTTATTATGGGAAGGAAGAAAAGATACCTCTTATAAAGATAGTAGAATAGAAACATCTAATTTAATTCAAACCGAAGGGTATATAAAAAAGAAAAAGTCGGATGAACCTCGGATTATTTTAGTTAAAGATTCTAATTCTAATGAAAGTCTTCCTTTAATGAATAAACTTTATATGTGTAAAGGTTCTGATAAATTTTTAAATATTAGTAATGCTGACTATGCACAGTTGGTACCAAAATTAAAAATCTATAAAGTTTATAGAAGTCCAGCCGACGCCGGCGGCCCAAAAATAATCGAAATGAAATTTGATAATTTTACCACTATTGATGGAATTGCTAAACAATTAACGGCTGCTATAACTCCTGGTGGTGGAACAAGCTCTATTTATTCTAAAGGTACAGCTAGCGGTATTAAATCATTTAAATGGTCTTTTCAAGGTACTGATCCTTATACTGCTACCCGTGACATAGATGCTACTTTAACATTGACTTTGCAGCATTTTTCTGAATTAACAAAAGATAGAGGAGATTATAAATATTTAGATCTTATTATTCAACCTGATTGTACGAAAGCAAAAAATAATAATAATTCACCTGGAGAGGAACCGTATCCAGTAGAAACTAATAATATATATAAAGCAGAATGCTACGAAATAAGAATAGATGTTGGATATTATGGACCTGATAATTACGAAGAAAAATATGGTTTATGTTGTCAGACGGAAAGTCTTTTTCTAACTTTAACTAATCATAGTTTTAATTTTAAAAAAGATGGCACATTAGAGGTTACTATTAATTATAAAGGCCGTTTAGAGACATTAATGAGAGATAGAAAGTTTAATGTTCTATTACCTGGCGGCGGTTTTGCAGATGTTAAATTTCAAGATCCTTATGATACTAGTCAGACACCCAAATTTATAGGTATTAAAGAAGTTGAAAATAAAATAATAGAAGAAAACAAGAAAGAAGAAGATCCTAGTAAGGAACAAGCATTAAAAGAACTAAAAGGTCAAAAAGATTATTTTTATGCAAATTATAAAAAATTCTTTTTTAATAATTTAATGACTAGATTATACAATAACCGTTTTATTCATCGTTATGTATTACCAACAAGAGAAATGTTAGCATTTTTATTATTAGGTAAAGTAAAGCCTGGAGATTTAGACAAAATTGACTTAAAAAGACCAAGTGCGGATGAATTTTTAAATAGCGGCATAAGTGAAGGGGATCTTAGAACGGTTGATATAAACACCGAGGTCGTCAAAGCGGCGTCTCTGGACGAAGAAGAGGATACCCCAGCATCTCCATCAACCGATGATGAAAAAGTAACCGATCCAGTACTAAAACAGGTTGAAAGAGAAAATTATTTAGTAAATTATATTTTTCTTGGAGATTTACTTTCTTTAATAACATCAAGTGTTCTTGGTGAATATTTCGATTCCGATGCATTTAAACAAACTAGTGGTGATAATCAGTTCGTTGTTTCTTTTGAACCTCCGGATGATTCGGGGGCAAACACTCAAGAACTTCAAACAATTCAATCATTATTAGATAATTTTCAAATTATTTTAGATAATTTAACAGTTAAATTTAATTATAATGATCAAACTACTACAATTAATTTAGCACATTTACCTATTTCAATAAATACTTTTGAAGATTTTTGGAGAAGGAATGTTATTTCTAAAGACATAGATTTTTATTCTTATTTTGGTTTTATAAGTGATTTATTAAAAGAATTAATGAGATTTTTAAGTACAGATTGTTTTGGTGGTATTATTGAAGGTAAAATTAGACCATTTACAGGAATGGTAAATTCTCAACAAAAAATAGAGAATGGTCGTTTATCTAGGCTCTACGTGGAATTCGAGAACGGCGAGCAATGCCTGCCGCCGCAGTTAACTTATTTAACTTTAGATCTACAAAAAGTTACTCTATCAGATCCTTTATTGAATAGATGTGATAAATCACCAACTGAACCATTTACTTATTTTGCTGTAAGCGCACAACAAACTATTCCTTCTAATTTAAATGGCAATGTAGCTGAAGATCATAAAAATGGTATTTTTCACTTTAGATATGGTTTAACATCTGGTTTATTAATAGATGCTAACTTTAATAAAACTGATCAAGAATATTTAGCAGAAGGCAGATATCTTAATGAAGGAAATTTAGTATTTAATCAATTAGCCAATGTTTATGATGCGCAATTTAATATGTTAGGTAACACACTATTTAGACCAGGGCAATATATATGTTTTAATCCACAAGATGTTGGTATGGGTCAGCCATGGGAATATAATGAATCAGACCGGTCGTGGTCGAATGTTATGGGCTTGGGCGGTTATCATATTGTAACAAAAACAGAATCAGAGATCTCAAGAGGTGTTTATAAAACAACAGTTAGAGCTAGATGGGAAACAGGTGGGAAACAATAATTAATTTTATAAGGTAATAAAAAAATGCCAGATTTTAAAGGTAATAATAATTTAGGTGCTAGAGCGTTATGGGCTTATCGTAATATTTACAATGGTGCTATCATATCCGAGATGGATGGCATTAGCAAGCCTAGACTTGAAACTTTACAAATAAAAGATTTTTTAAAAGACGAAAAGCTTTTATATGGTAGAGTTAATCAACAATTTGACCCTGTTTTCCCAGCAGCAAATTATATGACTACTGTTGATGGAAAGCCAATATTGAACTTTGTATCTGATGCTTTTATGGATATGAAGAAGAAGTTTGACAAGGCATTAAGAGAGGGCTATATAAATACCGATGGGCCGATAGGTAATTTAAAAATAGTTAAAGGTTATTCTGATCCTCAAAAGGAATATAAAAATTATTTACTTATTCTTAAAAAAGAATTTAAAAACTTTATTAAAAAGAAAAATAGATTATATAATCTTACTGATTTTGAATCTATGTTGCCTTTGTTTATGGAGTTTATGGATTTAATATCAAAAAGTATGCCAGTTTCAAAATCTGCTTTTTATATATCAAAGTATATGCATCCTACTACAAGTGGTTTAATGATAGAATTATATGCCGGAGATTATGGAGACGATAAACAAAAAGTAGATTTATTTTATAAACAAAGGAATTTTAAATATTTAAAGAATCTAGCATATGCTCATGGATTTGTAATAGACAAACATATTCCATGGAGATTAGTAGCAGATATAAATTCTCCAGCAATGAACAAATATATATCAAAAAGAATAAATGTTAATAATCCAAATACAATAACAATATTTAATAGAATTTATAAAGAAACATACCCAGATGATATACCTACATTTATTAACTTAATGGTAGAAATGTATAATCAAATTGTTGATTATCGTAGAGTAACGGCTGTTAGAGATAGCTCAAAGACAATAGGAAGAAATGGAAATTCAGACTTTTCTAATTGTAAAACAGTAAAAACAATTTATAGAAACAAAGTAACATTAAAAGAAGTGGTAGATAAGTATCCAACCGGCTATTGGATAGAGTTATATACTAAAATAAGGAATTCAGAAACCGGCTTAAAATTTGATGATAATTCTTTATCTCAAATAATTAGAAATGCAACCGATTTAGCCAGATCGCTTGACAGACCCTCTGCCTTGGGTTATATTATAGATAAGTTCAATTCAGTCTCTCATTATGAAGGTTCTTTGTACTACGATTATACAAGAATAAAAGAAAGAGAGAATACTGATAAGACAGATATACAAATTGCTGATAATGTAAGAAGAAGCACACAAGCATCTAAATTCTTTATTTATTAAAAAAGGAGAAAAATTGTATTTTCAGCCGCTTGATGACAAGGGTGAATGCGTAGGTATTTATCAAAACGGAGAACTTCATTTTGGTACATTACCAGACAATATTAAAAGAACTTGGAAATATGCAGATTTTTTAGAAGATAAAGAAATAGAATACGCTTCTTTATATGTGCTCAACAAAAGCTTAAGCGATGTTTGCCCAGACAATCTTATTGACACTTGGACAAATATAGAAAATAAATTAAAAGCTTTTTATCGTTCGTTCATTTTAGCAAAGATTAATTTAGACGAGGTATGTTTTTTTGACCTTGTTCCTCATCAATTCTTAATAGAATATTGTGATATCAAAAATAAGATAACAGAATATATTTTTGATACATATAAAAAACCAAATAACTATGATTTTCTTGTTGATTTAACAAAAAGTTTATCAAAGATTAAAAGAAGAAAACTAAACTTAAATAACAATAAAGCCTTTATTAAGAAAATAAATATACCAGCTTCATTTTGTAAATTTAAAATAGATGGAACTGTAACCGGAAGATTAACAACAGAAAAGAACTCTTTTCCTATTTTAACACTAAAAAGAGAGCATAGAGATATTATAGAACCTACCAATGATGTATTCATAGAATTAGACTATAATGCTGCTGAATTAAGAACTTTTATGATTTTAGCAGGAACAAAGCCTCCATTTGAAGATATGCATTCTTGGAACGCAAGAGAACTATTGAAAACATCTGATAGAGATTATGCAAAGAAAATCTTTTTTTCTTGGCTTTACGATGAAAACAAAACAAACAATAATTTAGAAACTATTTACAATAGACAATATGTCAAACAAATGTATTGGTCTAACGGTTTTGTTAAGACAATATTTGGAAGACAAATTGAATCTGACGAAAAACATGCTTTAAGTTATATTATCCAAAGTACAACCGCTGATCTTGTTTTGAGACAACTGATTAAGATAGATAATTTACTTAAAGACACAGAATCTTTTATTGCATTTACTATACACGATAGTATTGTAATAGACTTAAAACATAAAGACAGACATATAATACCAAAATTACTAGAAGTATTTTCTAATACTGAACTAGGAAAATATATGGTCAATCTTAAAATCGGAAAAGATTACGGAGACTTAAAGGAAATTAAACTATGAATTTAATGTTGTCTAGATACGGCAATGGAGCTAGAAAGTTAAAAGGGTGGGAATGGTTACCTGGAATGAGAGGCATTACCACAAAAGGAAAGAAATTTAGAGTAAGGATAAATAACGGTATTAAAGTTATAGTAGATTATGAGCCAGATATAGAATATCCATCTTTACATAGAGGATTGGATAGAAAGTTTATGGAAGATGATTCAATACCAGATTTAAATGACAGCGCCACTATTGGATGTTTATTACAGTTATTAAAAAGAAAATATTCAATTTATAAAATAATAAGCACATCTGAATCTTCTTTAATAATGTTAGAAGACTATGAAGGTTTAATTATGGAAGGAAATGGAGACACGCTAGGAGAAGCATGTTATAAAGTAGCATTAGAGTTAGGTGGCTGGAATTGATTAATGTTATAGGGATAGGCAAAGCTGGATGTGCTATAGCAGATATTTTTGCCAATTATCCACAATATAATATTTATAAAATAGATGTAGGTTTGGAAGGAAAGAATTGTCTTTCGGTTAAAAAACAGAAAGGACCTGAAGAGTATGAAAATAATTATGAGGGTTCAAATAATTTGTTTGACACATTGGAGGGCATGAGCTATATTGTTTTAGGAGGGTCAGGAGACATAAGCGCTATCTGCCTTCGTCTAATGGAAGAAATTAAAGATAAAACAAAGATAACAGTTATTTATATTTCTCCAGATAAAACACTTTTAAGTGCAAATAAAAAGATGCATGAAAAAGTTACATATAATGTATTACAAGAATACGCACGTTCAGGTGCAATAGAAAGAGTTTATTTAGTTTCTAATACAGAAGTTGAGACAGTAATAGGAGATGTTCCCATAATAGGATACTATGAAAAACTCAACAATGTAATTGTTTCTACACTACACATGATAAATGTGTGTTCTAATCAAACACCAGTAATGGGAGCTTTAGAAGAACCTGGTTTAACCAGAAGAATTTCTACTTTTGGTCTTTATGATATTTCAGAAGACAAAGAAAAACTTTTCTTCTCACTTGACAGCCCCAGAGAGTCATGCTATATTTATTGTGTTGGTGAGAAGAGATTGCGCGCTGATGGTACGTTACATAAAACCATTATCACGCAAATGAAAGGAAAAATAAAAGATGAAATACAAGAGATTTCATACGGAGTTTTTTCTACCAACTATGAAGAAAACTATGGATATGTAACGGTTCATAGTCCAATGATACAAAACTAGGCTGAACGGGACATTTGCCGTTCTTTCTCTAACTAAAAAAGGAATAAAATAAATGGCAATTAATCTAAACAAGATGCGTGCAAAGCTAGACGCACTAAATAATCGTGGTAATTTTGATAAGAAGGATTCAGTTTTCTGGCGACCACCAGAGGGAGAATCAGCAATTCGAATTGTTCCAACGCCAGACGGCGATCCGTTTAAGGAATATTGGTTTCATTACAATCTAGGAAAGAATGCTGGTTTCCTTAGTCCAAAGCGTAATTTTGGAATCGAAGATCCTCTTAATGATTTTGTTCGCCAGCTTTTCCGGGCCGGTGACGATGATTCAGTTCGTCAAGCAAAGGACCTAATGGCTAAGCAGAGGTTTTTTGCACCAGTGCTTGTAAGAGGAGAGGAAGATAAGGGAGTGCAGATTTGGGGCTTCGGTAAGACAGCTTATCAACAGCTTCTAGGGCTTGTACTTAACCCAGAATATGGAGATATCACTGATGTTGAGACTGGTACCGACCTTGTAATTAAGTATGGGAAGTCACCAGGAGCTAGTTATCCAACTACTTCTATTACTCCTCGTCGTCGTTCATCTCCTCTTTGTGATGATAATATCGGCGGACCAGAGCGATGTGCTGAACTATTAGATAATATTCCAGATATTGATTCTCTGTTCCCACGAAAGACACCAGAAGAGATCCAGGTTATGCTAGATGAGTGGCTTTCTGGTGAAGATAGTCAAGGTAATGATGAAATAGTAGCCTATGATAATAACAATACTACTTCTAGCGTTGATGATGCTTTTAATGACCTTATGAACGCTTAATATCCCCCAACCGCAGGGGGGCATGGGTTACAGATGCCCCACATTTATTAAATAGGATTTTTTTATGAGTGTTTATGAAAGTCTGAAGAATCTTGGTGTTTTGCCAACTGATAATGTTATTCTTTCTTACAATGATACCAGTGAAGTTATGTATAATGGAGATTATATGGACCAGGCTCTTGAAGATACTGGAATGTTAGACCGTCTTGCTGGTGCAATTTTAGAGACTCCACTATATAATAATAATCATATTCTCAACACTATGAGAGAAGAAGGTTATTTGGATGAGTATGAGAGAGGAGATAATAATTTCTATAATTTTGTTCGTGAAACAATAGAAGTTTATTATCCAGAACATCATTGGATTGATGAAGAGCTTATTACATTAGACCATAAGCGTGGTCAAGTAAACTTGTCTTTTTCGTTTGAAGTACCTTTAAATCTATTAGAGAATAATGAATTCCATTTTAATGGATGGAAGTTAGAAACTACAAAGGATGGAGTTAATTACTCCATTGATGTATAATGGCTTCTAAATCAAAAACAAAGGTAGGCAAATTATCAATTGCAGATATGCGAAAGATAATTAATAAGAAAGCTGGTTTAGAAGTAGCACATGATTTGACCGGCACTAATCCTACAGAAGTAACTGAATGGATTCCTACTGGTTCTAGATGGCTAAATTCTATTATTTGTCGCGGTCAATATGCTGGTATACCTGTTGGGAAGATTAGTGAAATTGCTGGTCTCTCAGCATCAGGTAAATCATATATGGCAGCGCAAGTAGCAGCAAATGCTCAAAAGATGGGAATTGATGTAGTATATTTTGATTCAGAATCAGCAATCGATCCAGAGTTTTTATCAAACGCCGGATGTGATATTGAAAATCTACTATATGTTCAAGCTCAATCGGTAGAACATGTATTAGAAACAATTGAAGAATTACTAGCTAGTAATGAAAATCGAATGTTATTCATTTGGGATTCTCTAGCAATGACACCTTCAATTGCTGATGTAGAAGGAGATTTTAATCCTCTTTCGAGCATGGCAGTCAAGCCAAGAGTTATGTCAAAAGGTTTTGCTAAATTAACAGTACCTATTGCTAATTCACAATCAACTCTATTAGTGCTCAATCAGCTTAAGACAAATATTACTAGTAATTTTGCCGAAGCTATGATAGAGCCATATTTTACACCTGGTGGAAAAGCGGCTATTTATGCTTATTCACTTCGCATCTGGCTAACTGCTAGAAAAGGTAAGTCAAGCTTTATCTATGATGATAAAGGATTTAGAATTGGTACTGAAGTAAAGGCAAAGATTAAGAAATCTCGTTTTGGTTCTGATGCTCGTGAGTGTACCTTTAAGATACTTTGGGCCGGTAATGATGTTAAGATTCAAGATGAAGAATCTTGGTTTGAAGCGATTAAAAGTTCTGATCAATTAACATCTGGCGGTGCATGGTGGACACTACACCATAAAGACGGAACAGAAGAGAAATTTCAAGCTTCACATTGGTTAGAAAAACTTAAAAACGATAAGTTTAGAGAAAGAGTGTTAGAATTAATGGAGCAAGAAGTTATTTTAAAATTTGACGCAAGAGAAGCAGAGGCTTCTGATTTCTACGATATCGATTCATATTCAGAATAAATCGTTAAACTTGACAGCCTACCCCCAACATGCTATATTAAGTGTGTTGGGGGTATTGCTATATGAAAATCAAGGGACGCCACAGGCGCTATATTGGGTTGGCTTCGCGAATTGCAGAAGACTCAAGTTTTGATATGTTTCGGCACGGCGCATTGTTGGTGAAGGGCGGAACAATACTAAATTGGTCTGCAAATCATAACAAAATTCATCGATGGGCACAGCGCTTTCGTAATTATGGTTGTGGCCATGCAACTCACCATGCTGAACTTGGTGCTATTCTTGGTATGTCTCGCGATAAGACGAAAGGCTCCGATGTTTATGTTATTCGACTTTCTAAGTCTGGAAAACTGATGCTCTCTAAGCCTTGCCAGATGTGTGAAGATCTTTTGCGTTATGTTGGGGTTAAGCGTGTATTCTACTCTGTAGATGAGAATACTATTGAATGTTATAAACTATAAGGAATAGAAAATGAAGCGTCTTGTTATTATTGATGGTCTTAATCTTTATTTAAGGAATTATATTGTTAATCCCATGGTTTCTACACACGGATATCCAATCGGAGGTTTGGTAGGAACTTTGAATTCAATCAAAAAGATTATTCGCGACATTCAACCAGATAAGTTGGTTATCGCCTGGGATGGTTCTGGTGGTTCACAAAAGCGTCGTCAGACAGTTAAAGAATATAAGCAGGGTCGAAAGCCACTTCGAAAGAATTATAAAATAGATGGAATGTCAGAGCAAACCGAAAAAGAAAATATGGTTTGGCAGCAACAAACACTTATGGAAATGATAAACGAAATGCCAATTATGCAGTTGGTATTGGAATTTGTTGAGGCTGATGATATTATTTCTATGGTTGCAAAATCAAAAAAGTTTGCAGGATGGCAGAAAGTCATTGTATCATCAGATAAAGATTTTATTCAACTTCTAGACAATGAAATTGTTCTTTTTAGACCAATCCAAAATGAAGTAATGTCTATAAAAACCGTAACAGAAGAATTTGGTATTTCACCAGAAAACTTTGTTATTGCTCGTGCGATTGCAGGAGACAAATCAGATAATCTTTCCGGTGTCAAGGGAGCAGGTTTACAAACAATCTCAAAAAGACTAGAATTTTTAAAAGAAAATAAAATGTTTTCTTTAAGTGATGTTTATAATGCTTGTTTAGAATATGAAGGAAAGGTAAAGTTTTATTCTAATGTTTTAGAAGAGTGGGATAAAATAGAAACTAATTATAAAGTAATGAATCTAACGCCTCCTAATATTTCAGCGATAGGGGCACAGAAGATTAATTATATTCTTAATAATTTTACAGAAGAGATTAACGCTACAGAACTTAAGAGAGCTTCTGTAAAACACGGCTTTGGTTCTTATGAATGGTCAGAATATCATGCTCTTTTGAGAGGAATGATTGAGAAGAACAAATAGCTTGACTAAATAAGTATAGACGGTTAAATAATAAGTCCATGGGGGAATATTTTGGACAATGATAAACCAAATTTTAATAGATTTGGTAAGGATTTCCAAGAATCTTTATGTCAATTGATTCTTGTCGATAGACCTTTCGCAGATCAAATTATGGAAGTTTTGGATATTAATTTCCTTGAACTTCATTATTTACGAGTATTTATTCGTAAGATTTTTGAATATCGAAAAGAATTTAATGTTCATCCAACTTACAAAATAATGATATCTATTATTCGAGCAGGTTTGGAAGAAGAAAACGCAGCGACACAACAACAATTAAGAACGTACTTTGCCAGAATTCACGATTCAGAAGTTTCTGGCTCTGAATATATTAAGAAAACTGCTTTAGATTTTTGTAGAAAACAAAAATTAAAAGAAGCAATGATTAAATCGGTTGGCTTATTAGAAAAGTCTTCTTTTGACCAGATTTCAAAAATAATTAATGATGCGATTAAACTTGGAGATCATTCTGATGGAGGTTATGATTATGTAAAAGATTTTGAAAAGAGATTCGAAATAAAAGCGCGTGACCCTATAACTACTGGATGGGAAGAAATCGATAATATTTGTCGTGGTGGTTTAGGTAAATCTGAACTTGGTGTAGTAATTGCTCCAACAGGAGCAGGAAAATCAATGGTCCTTGTTCATTTAGGCGCAGAAGCGCTTAAGAAAGGGAAAACTGTAATTCACTATACATTAGAACTTTCAGACACAGTTGTTGCAAGTCGTTATGATTCTTGTTTAACAAAAATACCTCTTTCACAACTTCATTCATTTAAAGAAGAAATTTATGAAAAGGTACAAGATATCCCTGGTGTTTTAATCGTCAAGGAATATCCTACTAAATCAGCGTCAACTCAATCTATACGCTCTCATTTGGAGAAACTAAGAATGAGAGATATGTTACCAGATATGGTTATTGTTGATTATGCAGATCTTTTACGTCCTATTTCTGGTAAAAATGAGAAAAGACACGAACTAGAATCTATTTATGAAGAGTTGCGAGGATTAGCAAAGGAATTTGATTGTTGTTTTTGGACGGCTTCGCAAACTAATCGATCTGGTTTAAATGCTGAAGTAATTACTATGGAAGCGATTTCAGAGGCATTTAATAAATGCTTCGTTTCTGATTTTATTTTTTCTCTTTCTAGGACAGTAGAAGATAAACAGAACAATACAGGAAGATTCTTTGTTGCTAAGAACAGAAATGGTCCCGATGGTTTAATATTTCCTGTTAGAATGCATACTACTAATGTTTCTATTACTGTAATCGAACCAACAGACGAAAATACTATTACAATTTCAGCGAAAGACCAGAGTGAAATCTTAAAAGAAAAATATCAAAAATTTAAAGCAAATAGAAAGGAAAAGAAATAAATGGAATTATCAACTAAGATTTTATCAGACATTACAGTATATATGAAATATGCAAAATATAACAAGGATTTGAATCGTCGTGAGACTTTTGAAGAAATTGTTGATAGAAACAAGGAAATGCATATTAAAAAGTTCCCTAAACTAAAAGAAGAAATAGAGGAGGCTTACAAATATGTTTATGAAAAGAAAGTACTTCCATCGATGCGTTCTATGCAGTTTGGCGGCAAGTCAATTGAAGTTGCTCCAAATCGTATTTTTAATTGTGCTTACATGCCTATTGACGATGTTCGTACTTTCGGGGAAATTATGTTTCTTCTTCTGGGAGGAACTGGTGTTGGATATTCAGTCCAAAAGCATCATATAGATAAATTACCACCGCTTCTTAAACCAAGTGATACAAGAGGAAGACGCTTTTTAATTGGTGATTCGATTGAAGGATGGGCTGATGCTATTAAAGCTCTTGTAATTTCTTATTTTAAAGGCACCTCTCGTTTAAGATTCGACTACTCTGATATTAGACCAAAGGGAAGTGAATTAATTACATCTGGTGGAAAAGCCCCAGGTCCACAGCCATTACGCGAATGTCTGATAAAAATAGAAGGTTTGCTTGAAACAAAGAATAATGGAGACAAATTACTTCCAATTGAAGTACATGATATTATTTGTTATATTGCTGATGCTGTTTTAGCTGGCGGCATTCGCCGCGCCGCCCTTATTTCATTATTTTCTGCCGACGATGATGAAATGATAGCAGCAAAAACTGGAAAATGGTATGAAGAAAATCCACAGAGAGGAAGAGCAAATAATTCAGTTGTTCTTATGCGCCACAAGATAACAAAAGAATATTTTGATAGTATTTGGGAAAGAGTAAAGTTATCTGGTGCTGGAGAACCTGGTTTTTATTTTACTTATGATAAAGATTGGGGAACGAATCCATGTTGCGAAATTGCGCTTCGCCCTTATCAATTTTGTAATCTAACCGAGGTAAATGTTTCTAATGTAGAAAATCAAGAAGATTTAGAAGCTCGCGTCCGCGCCGCTTCTTTTATCGGCACATTGCAAGCATCTTATACTGATTTTCACTATCTACGTCCAATTTGGCAAAGAACAACAGAGAAGGATTCCCTTATTGGAGTTTCGATGACTGGAATCGCATCTGGTAATGTTTTAAAATTAGATATGGAACAAGCAGCAAAAATAGTAAAAGAAGAAAATAGCCGCGCGGCTAAATTGATAGGAATCAATCCAGCCGCGAGAACAACATGCGTTAAACCTGCTGGAACAACCTCTTTAACACTAGGTACATCTTCAGGTATTCATGCATGGCATAATGATTATTATATGCGAAGAATTCGCGTTGGGAAAAATGAACAAATCTATTCTTATTTAGAAATGATTCACCCTGAATTAGTAGAAGATGAATTTTATCGTCCACATGACACAGCCGTAATTACTGTTCCACAAAAGGCACCAGAAGGCTCCATTACTCGCTCTGAGAGTGCTTTACAGATGCTTGAAAGAATTAAGAATGTAAGCTCTACTTGGGTTAAAGGAGGGCACAGAACAGGCCAAAATACCCACAATGTAAGTGCTACAATAAATATTAAAGAACATGAGTGGGACGAAGTAAGAGAATGGATGTGGGAAAATAGAAATACTTATAACGGTTTATCAGTTCTACCAGCGAGCGACCATGTTTATAAACAACCTCCATTTTCTGATTGTTCAAAAGAGGAATATGAAGAAAAAATGCAGAGTCTTATTAACATTGATCTTACTAATATTATAGAAGCGGAAGACAATACAGATCTCAAGGGTGAGTTAGCTTGTGCCGGCGGCTCTTGTGCCGTTATATAATAAATAATTTAATTTGACTTCAATTGTTATTTGTGTTATTTTGTATTAGGGGCGTTTAGATGAGACGAAAACCGGCAGAATATACCGTTGGGATGTGGCCCAATAGGATTAATTTTAGATGTTCTCCATTAGGAGTAGAAATTAGAGAAGGTAATTATGGAACTCATCGTGGTTCTCTTTCTTGGTATGAGATTGATGCGTTATCAAGAGTTCCAAAACATAAAATTGAAAGTCTAATAAGAGAGATTAAGAAAAATGAAATTTAACTATATGCTTCCAAAAGTGGAAAGAATAAAACGATGTGATAATGGTAAAGAACATTACTACATACCTACGTCAAATTCACAAGCAACAATAAATCATATTAGTATTCGTTTTGTTTGCAAACATTGCCGGAATTTAGCAATAGCATTTCTAACACAAGAAGAATATGAAATTAATAAAAATCTATTAAACAAATATGGAACAGAATAAGGATTTAAAATGACAACTTTAGCTCTACACCCTACTCAACCATGGGTATTGGTTGAACCTTCATTTGAAAAAGAAAAGAAAGAAATAAATTCTCTGATTGCTTTACCAGAAGATTATAAGCCATCTGAAACACCCTATAAAGTAGTTTCAGTTATTAGAGACCCAAGCTCAACTTATCGTCCATATGATGCCGTTGTAGTGCCTACTAATATGCTTATAGATATCACTATTCATGAGCGAAAATATTATATGATTCAATTGAATTATATAATGGCTACTGTAAAAGCGGAATAAATAATGGCAAATTCTATTAACTCTCATAATGAAAATTATTCTAGATGGAAATTAGAACAAAAAACAGAAACGAAAGAAATGATTGACCACCCAGAACATTATGGTGGAAAGGACAATAAATTTGAAGTTATAAATATAATAGAAGCGTATAATTTAAATTTTTCTCTTGGAAATGCTATTAAATATATTTTAAGAGCAGGCAAGAAAAGTGATAACCCAATAGAAGATTTAAAAAAAGCAGCTTGGTATATTAAAAGACAAATTGAATTTTTGGAGAAAAAGTGAATAACACAGTTGAATTAATAGGAACTTATGGTAATGATTTAACGCACGCATTATCAGCATGGACTAGCACTAGTAGAGAAATAGGACCTAAGAAACTCGCAAGAGTCGAGAAGTTGTTAAATATGTTAGCGTATGAAGGTCATCATACTCCTTTTGAAAAGTCATCACTACACTTTCTTGTAACAACTGATATTGCTACTCATATTCATCTTTTAAAGCATCGCATCGGAGTAAATATAAACGCCGAATCAGCAAGATATAAAGAATTTAAAATAGATAAATATTATCTTCCAGTAGACTGGCCAGAAACCGAGCGTGATAAATTAGAGATTTTTATAAAACAGGCTTATGAAAATTATCATAATTGTATTACTAGACTTGAAGAAACTGGCTATAGCAGAAAGCGAGCAAAGGAGAGTGCAAGACTGTATCTTCCTTATGGTATTCAAATTACTTGCGATATAATGTTTAATTGGAGATCTTTCGCGCATTTTCAAAAGTTAAGAAATGATGAACACGCACAATTGGAAATAAGACAATTATCAGCAGAAATGCTTCGCTTAGTAGAAAAAGAAGGAAATTTTCCTTATACGATCAATGCTATGAGAGCGTGTGGTATGATTCCAAAATTAAAAAATAATTAATGTAAACCATCGTTGGAGAGAAAATGTCCGTTCCTGAAATGAAAGAAAATGCCGACGGCTCGAAGGTATGGTGGTTGAATTGGAACCGTCACCGAACCGACGGCCCGGCTGTTGAATGGCCCAACGGCACGAAGGAATGGT
>Ga0099849_1000679_pt1 | contig 15690 bp, 28 predicted proteins | sample CB_VirMetaG_4_FD_78177 | JGI IMG/M metagenome (GOLD analysis project Ga0099849, IMG submission 78177) | Freshwater to marine saline gradient viral communities from Chesapeake Bay - CB_1508_1M Viral MetaG | ecosystem: Environmental > Aquatic > Marine > Coastal | place: USA: Chesapeake Bay... | reverse complement strand
GTTTACCTTTGACACACCATGGTCACCACCTGAAGAGTTGGCTGACTATATGTGGTCTGAGCGCGAAGCTCTTGGCATTGAGTCTATGGACTTGTATGCTGTCGAGCAAGGCTGTGACTTTATGTACAGCTGGAGTACGGGTGAAACTGTATCGCTGCAAGAGTTCGTTGAAGGCGAAACAGACTTTGATCCTGACTACTTTGAAGGATTGATTGAGTATGAGAACGGCGAGATGGACAAATTAAGCGAAGAAGCTTTCTTGCGTGCTTATCCTGACTTTCAAGAAGACTGTCCGTGGTCTTATCTTGACGAAAAGCGTTATGAAGCAGCTAAAGTATTCTTTGGCTTTGATTGGGATAACCATTTCGGAGGATAATTATGAATATCTTTTACCTTGACGAAGATCCTGAAGTGTGCGCAAGCTTACACATATGGCCTAAGCACACGGTAAAGATGATACTCGAAACAGCACAAATGTTGTGTACAGCACACAGGCTTCTTGACGGCTATCAGGTCGTTGAGAAGTCTAAAACTGGCCGTAACATTAAGCGCTGGCGTTTACACGATAAAGAGCTCGATGAGCTTATGTACTCGTGTACGCACATTAATCACCCATCGTGTAAGTGGATTCGTAACGACGGATTTAACTACATGTGGGCTTATGAGTTAATGATGGCACTCGGCGAAGAGTTCCTTGTTAAGTCAGACAAAGGTGGCGATCACCTTACAATTGAAAAATTTAGAGATGTGCTTAAGCATCCGCCTAAGAACCTTATATTCGATAGGTTCGAAGCTCCCTGGCCAGCAATGCCGGACGAGTACAAGGTGCCTGGTGATTCATTAGCCAGCTACCGTAACTACTATGAAATGAAGAAAGAGACAATCAAATGAAAACATTTACATACGACGGCAAAGTCCGCATTGAAAAAGAAGTTTATTCAAGTGAGTTTAGCATTCCTAGCTTTCTTGAGATTGAACATGATGAGCCACAAGAGTGCTACGTTGATGGTGATCAGATGAAGTTCCATTACGACCTTACTCGTGCAGACATTAAGAAGCTGACACACGGTATGGGCTTTAAAGAAATACGTAAGATGTTAATGCGTAATACAGCTAAAAGTGATCAAGGCGAGCGTGACCGTTATATCCGTCCTGTAACAATGCCACTGCACCATTCAGCATTCCCTATTATCGAAATGTTCGATCCAGAGTTCGTTGATGAAGCTAGAGGTGACGTATGGGTTCGCTTTATGTGTATGTCACACATTCAGTACGTTAAAGACGAAAATGGCGAAAACGTAATGGAACCGGCATGGAATAGGTACCGCGATGAGTGGCAGCAACAGCCTAAAACTTTTAGGACTTATAAGATTAGTGCTGTGCTAGAAGTTGAATCAGACTATCTTGACGTGCTTGATGAAGAATACGAAGTAGACGTTTGTGAGGCTTAAATGAAAACGCATTACACAGTTGAAATCTGGCATCCTATTCCAGGAAAGCCAGGTGAGTTTGAATACGGTGAAACAATACACACCTGCAGCTTATTACAAGAGGCAGAGTCCGTATACCACCGCGAAGCGTGGAAGTGGGTAGATGATGCTACTAAATGGCATCGCATTATGAAGAGAGGATAATAAAATGTCGTTCGATATTAATGCAGAAATAGAAGCTCGTAAGGCTGAAGTCTTTGATCAGCTTGAAGCGAGTAAACCCGACTATAATCTTATGGTTGAGGTTCTTGAAGACGAATTCTCAATGCTTGTCGATACTATTACAGACAACTTTGACGAATACTTTCACGATAATGGCGTTGCTCTTAACGCTTATGAAAACCTAACTGAGGCCGATGAAGAGACAGTGTATCATTGGCAGTCAGAAGTTATGAACCGCGTTCTGTCACGCTATGCTAAGAAGGTCGCGGATCGATATAAAATATAATAAGAGAGAGATTATGAAGATTCGTGAGACAATTGGAACAGTAATCGAAGTAAGTAAGGTTGCAGCACTGATCGCTGTGGCTTACTTTGCCTATAACATTTACAATGCACCAGAAGGAATTAAAGACAGTCTGGCTAGCACAGTTCAATTAGAAAGACAAGATGGTAAATGTTTACAAGGCGTTGACGAAATGTATTGCTTTATAAACGGTGAGTTAGTAAAGCTAGACAAGCCATATCAGCCACTAACATGGTTAGGCAAGCTTAAAGCCATTGGCGGAAAGGCTAATGACTAAGTGGCTAGTCGCTATTGCGGCTACATTTGGCGCATATACCGTGGGCGTTAACTCAGCCGAAGGCGCTTATCGGGACATAACACGAGAAAACAGTCATGCGATTGAAGTGTGTGAAGCTCGTTACAGGAACAAAGCTGATGTTGTTTCCTGTGTTATTAAAAGGCTGAAAGATTAGGAGAAATAATGGACATTTATGAAATGATGGTTGCTGATCTTGGAGGAGCTCTGTCCAAGCTTAACAAGCGCAACCGAAACTCGTTGTGGCTCAGAGAGCTTACAACACCGGACGAAGACGGCGTAGTCAAAGCTACGGAGGCAGATATTATTGATATGGCAGTAATGCCTGTACTGAAAGGCCTTCAGCAGAAAACTACGTTAGCTGATGTTGCAGTCACAATCGGCCGCAAGATCAGACAAAAGTTTAACTATGAGCAGGACTCCTTATGCTCATTGTTCGGCGGTTTGCTAGTACTCGAATCGTTCGCTAACGTCGACTTTCTCGGCACTAAGCGTACGTTTAGCAGAGGTAAAAGCAGACAAAAGCACCCACCGTATCACATCTATGTAAAAGACTGGGGTACGTATCAGGTGTTCCTTGACTCTATCGACGTTGATAAGCTCGAGGAGTCGCCATTGAAATCACCTGCTGCCCATTGGCATTCAGGCTTTCATGAAGATGGCAAGACGCTAATCAGGCACGGTAATATCGGTGCGCTAAAAGAGTTTAGTGAAACCGCTACGCCGCTAGTGCTTAACGCTCTTAATAAGCTACAAGACACAGGCTATACTATTAATAAGCAAGTGTTCGATGTTTATAAGCAGTGTATGGCATTGACTGATGGTAGCTCGCCATTTAAGTTTGAGAAAGAGACTAATCAAGAAGCACAGAAGTCTATGAAGACTGAAGCACAAGCTATTGAAAAGATGGCTGAAGCAAATCTTGACAATGAATTCTTTCACAGATACAGCTGCGACTTCCGCGGTCGTATCTACCCAGGAACTGCTTACCTTAACGAGCAGTCAAGCGATAACGCTAAAGGCTTACTACAATATAGCACTAAAGTTGCTTTCGGAGAGATGGGTCACATCTTTCTTGCTATCCACACTGCTAACAGCATCGGCGAGGACAAACTGCCGCTTACTGACCGAGTCAAGTATGTAGAAGACAATGCTGAAGAGATTATCTCATGGGCTGAAGATCCTATGACCAACCGTGGATGGATGGAAGCAGATAAGTGCTGGTCAGCCTTAGCTTGCGCTTTCGAATGGCAACGTTATTATCAGCATGTAGAAGTTGATGAGCAGCCTTCAGACACATTTATGTCTAAGCTGCCTATCTTTATCGACGGCTCTAATAACGGCGTTCAACACCTAACAGCTCTTGCTCTCGATGAAAACTCAGCGCCGCTAGTAAACTTAGACATCACACAACCAGGTGCAGTGCCTGGCGATATCTATATGTTTATTGCTAATGCTGTATGGCTAGAGCTTATGAAGCGTGATGAAGAAGTGCCTGAAGAAAACAAAGAAGAACTGCAGCGGCTAATCGATGAGATTAAAGCTCTTAAGCTTCGTTACGAGAACTGTACTGGTGGTCGTAAAAAGCGTGATGAGATTTATAAAGAAATTATCGAATGGCGTACTGAGAACCGTGAGCTTGTTAAGAGCTTATGGTCAACCTTCTGGCTTCGGCTGGAAGAAAAGTCTAAGCAGCGTAAAGCTGTTAAGCGTCCTGTTGTGACTCTCGGCTATGGCGTTACGCTTGCCGGCGTTCGTGAACAAATGTTCGACGATACTAAAGAGTTATCAGACGAGATGCGTTACAAAGAGAAGATGTGGGTTACGCCTATGGGTGATCTCGTATACGATACATGCTACCGTGAGCTTAAAGGACCAGCTGAGATGCTGACTCTATTTAGAGCACTTGCGGAAGATGCAAACAATCGTGACGAGTTTCTGTCATGGCATGTACCTGTAACAAACTTCCCTGTCGTACAAGCATACGAAGCACCTACCAAGACACAAGTAAACGCTACGTTTCAAGGTCAACGTTTGCAGCTGACTATTCAGCGTTACGAAGACATGAAGCTATCGCGTAAAGATCAGCTGTCAGGTGCCGCTCCTAATGTTGTACACAGCTTCGACGCAGGTCACTTAACTATGGTTGTTAACGCAGCTAAGTACCCAGTGACTATGGTACACGACTCGTTCGGTTGCCATATCGGTAATATGCATAGCATGTTCGCCGAAGTTCGAAACCAGTTTGTTAACTTTTATCAAGCTGATCCTTTAACAGATTTGCTTACACAGCTTAACAGCTTAGACAAAATGCCTAAGAGAGGCAAACTAAACCTAACCCATGTACAGCAGTCAGATTTCGCTTTCTGCTGATACAGCTAGTTAAAGAAGGACTGGAAGTTAATATCCTATAGTATAACCTTAGGATAACCTATAGTACACTATATGTAGCTGTGCTAGCTTCCTATCCTCTTTAATAGATATAAAACTACTAGATATAAACCAAGAAGGAAATAAAATGTCTGTATTAAAAAATGTTGAATTACACTGGCCAAAGCTAGATCCTAAGAACCCTGTGTCACCTTTCGGTACACCTGTGTGGGAATTACAAGTTCGCTCACGCGATAAAGCTGTGGCTAAAGAATGGAAAGAGATCGGTTGTAACGTAAAGACAACTGATGACGATGAAGGGATTTACTACTTTGTTAACCTGAAGCGTAAAGCTATCTACGAAAAGACCGGTGAGGCAGCCTCTCCTGTTATCGTAGTTGATGCTGCTGTTATGCCTATTGACCCGACTTCTATCGGTAACGGTTCTATCGGCAACGTACAGCTATTTACAAAGCCTTATGAGTTCGCTGGTCGTAGCGGCATTAAGGTTGAGTTGAAAGCTGTTCAGGTAACTAAGCTTGTAGAATTCAAAGCTTCTGGCGGTGGCAATGGCCTTGCGTTCGAAGCTGTTGGTGAAACTGAAGTTGTATCTGCTAATGCCTCTGCGGCAGCAGTTGATTCAGCCGACTTGTGGGACTAATAACATGAAATATATTATCGGTATTGCTATCGGTGTTACTGCTACACTGCTTTACACCGGTGACCTAACGGTAGCTGACATTCAAGGCGCTGCAGTCGCTAGCTATAGTGCTGTTGCACCTGTAGTTGTTGACCTTGTTGACAGCGTGTCTGAAATTGAGAAGTTACCACCAATCAACTAGTTAAAGAAGGAGAGTATTAACGTGCTCTCCTTTTTATACAACTTATCACAATGGAGAAACTAATGTATTATATTGACTTAGATTTTGTCGCCGACAACGGCGCACACGCAGTAGAACTCAGCAACGCAATGGGTGCTGACCACACTGAAATACTTATTGAAGAAGGCCCTGGTGGTGGATTTCCATACATCAGAGCTTGGTTTTATGAGCAGCCAATGGTTCGTGCTTACTTAGAAGCATACTGTGGCGATAACTCAGATACAGCAACCGATGACTATATGGAGCTAGTCCAGGAAGGCGAGTTGAATGTATAAAACACTTGATTACCTTAGTGATGATCAAATAGCCGAGCTAGAGCATAGTTATCTGTACTCAATGGCTCGGCACGTTGAAGGCAAGACCTTCGAACAATACGTAAATGAAGTACGACCATATGTTGGTGATGATCAAAGTGAACATGGCGTAGAAGAAGATAGAATAATAGGAGAACATATGGGCAAAAGAAATTATGTTGACGTAATGAACCAATACTTCGATTCAGTCGAAGATAGCAATGACCCGATTTTACGTCGGCAATTAGAAGAGGCTCTTGGCGAGCCAGCAGATCCAGAAGCAACACAAATGGCTGATGAGCGTGAGCACTATGTCTCAGGCAATCACTATAACGATGTTGTGCCTGGTATGCAATACATGGAAATGATGCAATACATGCTTGACGGTAAGTCAGGCGTTGAAGCACACTTGTTCGGTCAGATCTACAAGTATCTGATGCGTGCAGGTAAGAAAGATGATTACGAACAGGATATGCGTAAAGCCACATGGTACGCTATCTGCCTTACGAAGTATATACACACGGGCACGGTGTCCGCTGATGATAATGACATCATTAAACTGATGGATGAGATTAACAACGAAAGGAATAAGTAATGAAAAGAATTAAACAACAAATGCTAATTGGTCAGCAACTACTGCTTAAGCTTAACAAAGGCAGCTCTGGCCTTCGTAAAGCCTTGATTCGTGGCGGTGCACCTCGCAACTGGTACCACAATCGTGAGGCTAACGACTTAGACATTTTTGTAGAAGTTCACAAAGGCTTTGCTTCCAGAGAATACTGGGAGATGAAAGTTAAACTGGCGTTAGACGAGCTTTACAAAAAGTTCGATAAGCCAGATGGCGAATGGGCTGGCGTTGACAGCTCTCGCTTAGTGCGGCTTGGCGACAGCTACAGAACAGATGTCCATGACATTTACTCTGGTGGCGATGCTAACATTGTCTCTGTGCTAGAAGGCAATTTCGAGGGCAAACAGAAAGTACAGTTTGTGATCTACAACACTGAAGACCAATACCGGTCGTTAGAAGATCACTTCCCAACTGACTTTAGCAAGATTAGCTTTAATTACAATGGCGACATCATTGCTTCAGCTGAGTTCCTGAATTGTGTTCGCAACAGAGCAATCATGTACGATCGTTACGACATTAGCGATGAGTACTTAGCTCGCTTGCATGCGCACTACCCTGATTACGCACTGGTGCCAAACGATTCGCCAGTAGCAACCGCGGTGCTTTACCGCTAGAAAAGGAGTTAACATGAAACTGATTTGGGATATTGAGGGTAACGGGTTACTAGATACCCTATCCGAAGTCTGGATGATTGTTGCGAAAGAAATCGGAACAGGCTGTGTCTATGTCTTTAGTGATCACGCTACGGTAGATGATCTTAAAGGACAAAAGGCCGGTCTGTCCGGTTCTATCAAAGATGGCTTAGCATTCTTGCATAAAGCTGAGATGCTGGCAGGTCATAACATTTATGGTTACGACTTGCCTGCACTTAAGCAGATGTATGACTGGGAGCCAGATTACAATCGTACCAAGATAGTCGATACACTTATTCTGTCTTGGCTAGTAGATTATAAGCGTCAAGGCGGTCACTCGCTTGGCAACTACGGTACTCTATTTAAGTTTCCGAAAGGTGACTTCCATGAGTTCCATAGATACTCGCCAGAGATGCTACACTACTGTATTCAAGACGTAAACTTAAACGAAAGAGTCTACACTTACTTGTTTGCTGAATGTCAAAAGATAGCTTCTAAGAAAGAGCTATTTAAGCTTGGCATGAAGATCGAACACAAGTGGGCTTATTATGAAATGAAGATGCGTGAGAAAGGCTGGAAGTTTGATGAACACGGCGCACACATGGCTGTTAACAAATGGCGTGTGCGTATGGAAGAAATCGAAGCTATTATCGAGCCTCAACTAAAGACACGCGTAAAGAATAAAGGCGAAGTTCCTGAAGACCGTATTTGGAAGAAGAACGGTGACTATTATAAGACAGCATTACAACACTTAGCTGTTTACCCAGTGGTAGATGGTGAAGTTGATTACAAAGCATTTGAAGCTCAGGCTAATAAGTCTGCGCTGCTTGGCGGCTGCTATACTAAGATCACATTCGAAGACGCTTAAATGGGTAACATGGAAAACGTCAAAGAACACTTATTAGAACTAGGATGGATTCCAGATGACTTTAACGTTAAAAAGGAAAATGGCAAATGGGTTCAGACTGGCCCTAAGCTTACTACAAGCAGTCTTAATAAACTTGACGAAGCTCTTGATAATCGCCTCGATGACCGCGCTGGGATTGGTAAACTTATTGATGAGTATTATACTCTCCGCTCTCGCCGTTCTGTTACAGAAGGTTGGCTCAAGAACGTCAACGACGGGCGACTACACCCTCGTACTTGGGTTATCGGCACGCCCACATTCCGCTGCCGCCACGAGGTCGTTACTAACATACCTGGGGTTGATGCTCCAGGCGGCAAAGATATGCGTTCGCTCTTTGTGGCGGAACCTGGCTATAAAGTGGTCGGTGCTGACTCGAGCGGTAATCAATTCCGTGCGCTCGCACACTACATGCGCGATCCTGAATTTACGCAATCGGTTATTGCCGGTTCGTCAGAAGATGGCACAGACGTTCACACGCGAAACGCAAACATCATCGGAGTAAATCGTAAGACAGCTAAACCCTTTATTTATGCTCTGCTCTTCGGCGCAGGCGATGAAAAGCTTGGCTTGATTACTACCGGTGTTAAAAACCGTGAGAAAGGCCGTGAGGCAAGACTTAAGCTTATGAAAGGCCTTCCTGGCTTGAAAAAGCTGAAAGAAAAGCTTGATGGCGTGTTCTTCGGCACACAATCTAAATATGGCCGTGGCTGCTTCCCAGCACTTGACGGTCGCTTGGTTTATCCTGAGTCAGGTCACCAGGCACTTAACTACTTACTGCAAGCGTTCGAAGCCATTACATGTAAAGCAGCGCTTGTTTATGCATTCGAAAAGCTAGATGAAGAAGGCTTAGACTATTATCCTACTTTGTTTATGCACGACGAAATCGCATTCGTTATTCGTGAAGATCAAGCTGAACGTGGCCTTGAGATAGCTGTTGAAGCTATGCGTGAAGGTCCTAAGATGTTCGGTGTAGACATTATGGATGGCGATGGCTCTATTGGCGACAGCTATGCTGACGTTCACTAATGCCTATAAAGAAAATTAAACAACGTCTAAAGTATTTAGACATGACAGTTGCGGTTATGGGAATATATGCCTCGATGGCGGTAGCTACAGGCTTCCCACAACCGTATTTCTGGACAGCATTTCCGATATACTTTGTAATGGCTGTATTATCGATATATGCATTTTATTTACGCAAGAGTAAACCAATGATGTTATTATTCTGTTGGTTTGCCTGTATTGACGCATACGGCATCTATAATTGGTGGCCGTGGTAGAAAGGGAAATTATGAGAAAAGATTACGTATATCTAGCAGGTCCTATGGAAGACTGCACTGAAGACCATATGAAAATGTGGCGTTATAAAGCCGCAAAGTTTCTGCAGCTTGCCGGTGTTGATTCACTCGATCCGACAAGACGCGTTAACTTTCATAATGACATGACTAAACTTAACGATCGCAATACGCTCGACCAGTCTATGTGTCGTCGTATTTTTAAGATGGACTTACAGGACATTGCTAACAGCACAGTTGTGTTGGCTGATGTCCGTCGTGGTAGCGGCAAAGGTACTGGCACAGCCATGGAACTTATGTTCGCACACATGAAAAATAAAGTAATTATTCTATGGACAGATGACGGTGACATACCACATCCGTTCTTAGAAAGCATTTACACTGAGAAGTACAGCAACTTAGATGATTGTCTATTAGCTTGCTCGTACTACTATGAACAACCAACAGGAGCTATTTAATGTTTATATACTCTAAAGGCAACTTTAAGGCTTTAACACCAGAAATCGTATTCGATCGCTGGGATGAGCCTGTTATTCGTACTCGTGAAGACGGTACAGAAGTTAAAGGTCGTCCGTCACGTGGCTTCGGTGACTTCTCGTTTACATATGCTGGTAAGCACATGGAGCCAGAAGCATGGGATGCGCTAGCATGGATGCCTGCAATGAAAACGCTTGTTGAGCAAGTAACACACGACGTTATCGGTAAAGAAGTTAGCTACGACTTTTGTCTAGCAGGCTTTTATCCTGATGGCAACACAGGCATTATGCATCACTCTGATACAGTGCCTACAACTGAAGACATCGTATGCTCTATTAGCTTCGGTGCACCTCGCTTGTTTGTTCAGCGTCAGTATGAGAGCGCGATTAAAACGTTCTCAGACACATCTGATATTGTAACAGACGGCATTAACTACACAGATGACTTCTTCATGCTTGAGTCAGGTGACGTTATCTTCTTTGATGGCGAATCACAAATGACATCAACACATGATGTGCCTGCATTGCATGGCGTTGGTCCTCGCATTAATCTTACGTTCCGTACAGGTATGGAAGCTAATCGTGGCTAGATACCGTATAGACGTCAGCAAGATGACATATACACAGGGTGGTAACGAGCGCATATGGAAAACGCTTGATACTACCCATGTGCATATTAACGCATCCAATAAAGATGCTGCATTTGAAAGATTCGATAAGCAGCACCCTAACTTAGAAGAAGAAGCCATACGTGAAGGCTTTATCTACACGTTTGACATCAGGACAGATAACCTGAAGAAAGAGAAACCAGATGAAAGTAGTGCTAAGCAAAAAGCAAAGAGCGGAAACGCTAAAGGAACTAAGCGAAACAAAGTTCCGAACGCTCGCAGCAATAAACGAGCTAAATAGCGATATACAGGGATTAGAAGACTCTGTAATTATGGGACATGTATCTGAGAGAACTGTCGAAGAAGACATTATGTACATGGAACTAGAGTTAAAGATACTCGAGCAGTGTCTCGATAATCTTAACGAATCTATACAGTATTATTTTAAGGGAGAATAACAATGGCTGAATTTACAAATCCAACTAACGGTATCACACGCACTGAAGACTATCGCTTTACAGTAACAGACTTGCGTGACTTTGAACTACAGCAGCTTAAGAAAGCAGCTAAGACACATAACGAACGTGTACGTGCAGCAGCTCGCTCAGGTGAAGCTGTTGTTAAGTCATGGTCAAACATGAACGACTATAGCGTGCCTAAAGTATCTCTGATGCGTGTTCACATTATGCCTCGTGGTCCTCGTGCGGTAGCCGCTAAGCTAGACTATCCTGCGCATAAGACAGCTTGTGCGTATCAGTCTTACTTGCCACAGCGTCATGCTACACACTTTGACGTATACTTTCGTGAAGACATTTATAACAACGATATTCTGCGTCAAGAGATTGAAACAGGTCTTACAAGTGCCCAGCAGCGTAAGGTTGCTCAGGCTCGTTATGAAGTAATGCTTGCTGAAATGGAAGCCGCTAAGAAGCTACGTGAAGCAGGTATCGTAACAGTACACACACCTAACGGTAAAGAGTACACTACCGTAGAACAGCAAATTGCAGACTTACGTGCAGTTGGCGTATCTGAAGAAACAATTGAAAGGATGGTCTAATATGGCTAAACAACAGTATATTGTCGAAATGGAACTACCATTGACAGAAGAAAGCGAATACGAAGAGTTTGCTCGTAATCTTGAAATATTTGAGCTAGAGCTCGTAGGCGTTGCAGAAGAGGCTGGTCCAGAAAGCGGCGATAATCTGTTTTTCATTAGAGGCACAGAGCGTATGATTATAGAAATGTATCGTACGTTTGCTGAGTGCAGTGACGAAGAAATATTAGAAATTATGGAGTATGCTTATGCAATCAACTGATCAACAAATGATAGATCTATTTAAAGATCAATTTGAATCGTACATAGACGAAGCAATTTATGAGTTTATCTTTGAAGAAATGCTACCAGCAATTGTGCCATTAGTTGAAGGCGCAAAAGGCTTTAGCGGCAAAGAGCTAAGCGCTGAACTGCAGCAACATGTACACGACGAATCTATGGAATTAGCTAAGTCAATTATGAACGGCTTAGTTAGCGAATATAACAGAGAATACTACGGAGGCTAATATGGCTAAGGGTAAAAAGAAATCAGGTAACAGCTACACTTCCAAAGGTGAACGCCCAAACGTAGCTAAGCGTTTCCGTGGCAACGGCATTGAAGACTATGGTAACAGCTTTGCACGCCGTGCGAATCAGCTTAAAGCTTATAATGAAGGCAAACCAATAAGCAACGAAATCCTGCTTATGATGGGTCCTCGCAACTCAGCTGAAACAGGTCGCTTTCACGATTTAAGAAAGGCTAAGTAATGCCAAATCAAGCTAAACAAGATGCGATGTATATGGACATTGCTTCGCGTATAGCACAAGAGTCTCACGCTAATAGAAGTAAAGTCGGTTGCGTTATCGTTAAAGGCACTAACATCTTATCGATGGGCTGGAACGGTATGCCTTCCGGCTTTACTAACATGTGTGAGCTACCGCATGAGGTGATGGTTAACGATGTATATTATATTACATCTCAAACTGATCCTTATGTGCTGCACGCTGAAAGTAATGCTATTGCTAAACTCGCGCAAAGCACTTTGAGCTCAGAAGGCTCTACAGTGTATGTAACACTATCACCTTGTCTTGACTGTGCTAAGCAGCTATATCAAGCAGGTGTCGTAAGACTCGTCTATAAAGACGCCTATAGAGACGAGGCAGGATTAAAATTCCTAAACACAGCAGGCGTAGAAGTGGAAAAATTATGATTGAAAGAACAGAAGACGAAATTAAGATGTTTATCTTTCAGACATCAAACGATGTTGTAGACAAGTTCGGTGAAGAGTTCGCTCATAACTTAGAAATGTCTGGCATTCATAAGCTCAGAGACTATCTGACATACCCAGAGTATATTGACGATTGTATCCGCCAGTTCTTTGGCTTAGACGCTTATGCTTGCTTTGACGAGCACGGCATCTTTGATACAGTAGCAGATATGCAGTATGGTGCTATGGAACGAGCTGAATGGTGCATGATGCATCGCTGGTTTGAAGTAAATATTGGGTTAAACACCTACGATATCCCGTCACCTACAGACGTTGCTAAGCCTTCACGTCGCGCAGAAGAAGTTCTGTATGAATGTGCTGAGCTTATGCAAAAGAAAGGTGCAGCATATAACGGCTTCCCGCAAGCAGAGTACTATCCGTACGGCTTACGTGATATCTGGTATATGTGTTTCACTAAGGTCAAGCGTCTCGAATCACAGATTGTGAGAGACGGTGAAGCTAACTTCGAAGGTGTCGAAGATAGTGCACGCGACCTAATTAACTACGCGGCGTTCCTTATCGAATTTGCAGAAGGTAAGATGAACGGTCAGGAGAAATAATGTCAATTAAACATGAAGCTTTTGTTTACCAGTGGCAGAATGTCTGCAACGGTAGAACATATATTGGCTTTCATATCGGTCATCCTGATGACGGTTATGTAGCTAGTAGTAAAGACTTCCTTGTTGATTACACAGCAGATCCATCTTGTTTCGAACGTACAATACTTGCTTACGGCTCAGCCCGTGAGATGCAAGCGTTCGAGACAGGCTGGCTGCGAGCAATTAACGCTAGAACAGATAAGTTGTACTACAATAAGTGGAACAACGATACTGAATACACAGAGAACGGTGTAGCATTCGAACACCAGCGAGACTTTATCGAAGGCAAGCTAGTGTCGGCAGCTGTACAAGCAGGTGTCGCTAAGAAGGCAAAGAAGCAATTCTATGTCATCTACATCGATAATCAGATGGTTAACTGTAATCCTGACTGGATTAGCAGATCTGATGACAAACGAATACAGGACATGGTTGGCGAGCGAGTTGGCTGCACAGTCACATGGCGTGGCGGCTTTGCTTACTTCGGTCCTGCAAACTTAAACTTAATACAGAAGGAAAACACTGATGCATAATACTGTTGCAGACGTAAGAGCAATCTTTGCTGGCATGCATGAGCGTGGCGAACATATCGACACAATCAAGTCAGGTAAGATGCTCGAAGTACAAGGCTTAGCCTTCGTTGCTGATGAGAACAATATCTTCGGCAAACTAAACCATGAATACGCTGATTGCGAAGTTGAGTGGTTTAAGTCTATGTCACGTAACGTAGACGGCTTATTCCACATGTGGGGTAAGAAAGTTCAGATCTGGGATATGATCGCTGATAATAACCGTAATGTTAACTCTAACTACGGCTATCTAGCAATGCACCCAGATAACGGTTCACAGACAGACAAAGTAATCGCTACACTTAAGCGTGATCGCACATCACGTCAGGCTGCAGCTATCTACACTCGTCCTTCTATTCATGAAGAGTGGAATGTAGACGGCATGTCTGACTTTATCTGTACTAATGCTGTAATGTACAACGTCCGTGATGACGTACTGACTACAACTGTACAGATGCGTTCTAACGACATCATCTTCGGTTTCCGTGCTGATATGCACTGGCACTTATGGTGTTCACAAATGATCGCTGACGCTGTAGGCGCAAAGCTTGGTCCGATTATGTGGCAAGTAGCTTCTGCACACGTTTATTCCCGTCACTTTAAGCTCATTGATGCATATCTTGAGGAAGGTGGTAGAGTTGACCACTTTTGAGAAAGTAATTGTAGTAATCACAGCGCCAGTCATTGCATTGGTTGCTGTGTTTGATTACGGCAATGGTAAAACGTTTGTAGAAAATTTTAAAGAAGTTGGAGGCTTAAATGCTAAGTAAAGTTTATGAGTTTAACCGCGAAATACGCGGCGAGACACAACCTGAAAAGCCTCAGCAAATGACAATTCAGCAGCATCATGCAAGAGCAGTCTTCATGTCTGAAGAGTGTCTTGAGTTTGCTGAAGCAACAACACCTGAAGGCGAGCTCGATGCTTTAATCGATATCGTCTATTTCGCTATGGGCGGTATGTTTGAGATGGGCTTATCAGAAGACCAAGTCAACGACGCCTTTGAGAAAGTACACAAAGCTAATATGCAGAAAGTAGCTGGCGCTAAGTTAAGAGCTGCGGGTATCGAAGTAACTGATGCCTCAAAGCCTGACTCATGGGTTGAGCCTGACTTGTCTGTTTATTTTAATTGTTGTGGCTGTGGAGGCTGCGACGGAAAGGTCTAATATGTTTAACATTGATGACGTGGTAGGAGATATCTTTGAAGTGGTAGCTCCTACCCTTTTCCACGAAATCGAGACTGAGCGCATGCTGATTATCTCCGCTGAAGTTGATGACTTCGACGAAGGTGATCAGGCTCAGGCTTACTGTGGGTTTGCAGATACAGAGATCTGTGATGGCTTAGAGTTCCGCTCTTATTATATCGTATTTAAGGAAGAGCTACTTAAAGATCTAGACGTTTTTAAACGCATGATCTGCCATGAGTTAGTTCACGTCATGCAAGAAGAGCGTGGCGATGAGTTCAATTATGACTTGCCATACGCTAATCAACCCCACGAGATCGAAGCGTATGACTTAGAAAATTGGTTGTTATATGAATACAACCGAAAGGGAAAATATTAATGCAAGGTATATTCGATGCAGACGTTGTAGTCCACTGGGCTGCGCGTGCTAAGGACACACCTGATGATGCTGTAGAGTTTCTTCATGAGTTAATGGAAGAAGCTATTGAAGGCTCATGGTGTGACAGAAATAATATGCGTGTTGCGGTTAAAGGCAAAGGCAATTTCCGCAAAGACGTAATAGAAGACTATAAAGCTAATCGCTCAGAGTTAGACTGGGATCTTAAGCAACGCTTAGGTGCAGTCCATGCTGAGCTACTAAATAAATATAATGCAGTACCAGCTGACGATATGGAAGCTGATGACTTAGTTCGTATCTGGGC
>Ga0099849_1000674_pt1 | contig 15732 bp, 12 predicted proteins | sample CB_VirMetaG_4_FD_78177 | JGI IMG/M metagenome (GOLD analysis project Ga0099849, IMG submission 78177) | Freshwater to marine saline gradient viral communities from Chesapeake Bay - CB_1508_1M Viral MetaG | ecosystem: Environmental > Aquatic > Marine > Coastal | place: USA: Chesapeake Bay... | reverse complement strand
ATATTCTTTCCCAAAACACTCTGGTCGCATTGCTGCACCAACCAAACTTGTGATAGAGTCTTTAATAAACTTTTTTAATGAGTATTTTGAAACCTGTGGTTTGACAACCTTGTCCATAAACCAAATTTGAAACAAATTCAAAGAAATGGGAATATCGCACATATTATAGTTGTCAGTTAATTTATTTGAGTCTGGGTCATAATAGACATATGGACCCGTAATTACCTTCAGCCTCTCCAATTCAGGGGTGCCCGTCTCATAAAGGCACCTCAAGGCAATGTTCAACAAATCTCCATAATGAAAATAATGAATATCAAGCTCATCTTTGTCTGGAGATGCAGCACCATCAGACCTAAAAGAATTCGCAGCTTCGTTTGGGTCGGAAACCGCCTCGTTCGTAGCCGCTCGAAGGTCGGACAAAGTTCCTCCTGAAGCAACCTCCCTGTTGCTAGTAACCCAAGCTTTGTCCTTCTTGGTTCGTCGAGCCGCAGCGGTATCTCCCTGCGTCTGTTCGCCATCAAGTATACCTAAATCTTCCGCCTTTACAGTAACTTTATAAATTCTACCAGAATTTTCAAGTGCCGACAACAGAGCATTATATAAAATAGCCTTATCCAGAGCCTCAGCTTCTTTTTGCTCTTCAAGTAATTTCTTTTGTTTGTCGGTTTCAGTGTCTTTCTGATACCAACTGCTGGTCTTAGGCTTTCCACAGTTCGCCGCAGTCTCTTCACTAACCTTCTCAGCCTGAGCTTCTCTTTCAGCCGCTCGCTCTGCCTCTGCTGCGTCCATTTTGGCAGTTTTGCCAATCAATAGAACATCGGCTTTGCTGTTGCTGAGTGCACCCTCAGAAGAAGCAATATATTCAATCTCAAGGTCTACTGCTCCGTGCTCTTTAAACTCCAAAGAGTGTGAAATAATGTTAAGATTAAAAAACTGTCTAGCATTTTTAATAATTTCTCGTAATCCAGTCGGCTCCGAATCCCAGATTTCTCCAACTGGCTCTCCATAGCCGACTGACACCCTGATTCTAAAATATTTATCGTTGTAACTGCGGGAGCCCTCAGACGTGCCCTTTCCACCTGCGCCATCATTTTTAAACTTTGCAGCAGGCTCAATTAAATTTAAAAAAGAAAGTGTTTGACCATTGTGGCTCGCCCTCGGAGCAATCAAATCCTGCATGGAGTTAAAGTGTAGCTTTAGTTTTGCTTTAATATTATTGTCGGACTCAGCGGGGTTTGTACCCAAGAGTTCCCACTCAAAAGATTTAATACCTGCACCCAAGCCACGACTATATCCAGATTTTGTCATGTCCTCAACTCTATCTGGTGCCAAATAATCATCAAAAGGAATTTCAACCGCAGTGCCCTGTGAGTTTCTGGATGGGTAGTGAACCTTATATAGGCGCAATTGAGGCACCAAAGCTGACAAAAGATAAGGCTTGATGCTCATCAAACCTGCAAGGTCTGGAATCGCCAAAAGCTTTTGAACAATCTGCATGGGATTGCCATGAATTGGAACAAAATTGTCGAAAGTGCTGCCAAGATTTGAATCGGCAAAAGCTTCAAAGTTATAAGTTAAAAAACATTGTTCTTGGAGACGCCTTGCCTGAACCGCCTTGTCTTCATCTGTAATAATATCTTTATTCTCTGACATAGCATTACTCGTATCTCAAATACTCTAAAACTCGGTATAGCGGCAAGGGAATCTTAATAACCTCACCAAGCTCAACGTGTGACTCAGTTGGTTTTTTGTTGTACCATGCAATGACCCACCAATACTTGGAATTGCCATAATACTCGTGTGCCAGTTTGTAAAACCTATCTCCAACTTTCCAAACATGACCAACTCTCTCAAATTTAAGACGCTCTGTCGCAGTTGGGTGTCTTAAATTTGCAGTGCTAAATTGTCTTAATTTTTTTATTCCTCTTGCTTCAAACGCATCTTCATATATTTCTTCAGAATTCTCAAGAGGTGTTTTGTTGTCGTATCTAGTGCTCATGAGCCAGTCACCTCCCTGCCTGCTGTCTCAGCTTCAACTGGGTCCGATGTAGTAGCCTTTGGACCAGTCTCTGTTCCGTCTGGAGTTCCCGTTTCGCCCTCAGCATTATAAGGAAAGTTCTTAGTTCTCTTGACACCATGTGACCAACCGAGACCATGCGTATGGTTGACGGTATATTCGCAAGACAATTTAATTGTTTGTGGCAGCAAAGTTCCGATTCCTGCGTCGAAAAACCCCGAGTCGAAATCTGGCTCGTAAGTAAACCCACTAATAGTTCCGACCAGACCAGAAGACGATGCTGAAGCTGCCCCGCCAGCATTGGCACTAACATCTTGAATTAAATTTGCAAACTTTAATCTAAAAATCGGTCCCGCAGCAATAGTAGTAGCAACTGCCGAGCCGCTCTCTGAATAGGTCGGATATAACATAGAAAACAAAGTTGTGCACCTTTCCAGATTCTGTGCTGCTTCTGATTCCGAAGCTGAAACCACCTCCCACCCGAGGGAGATTTTTCTCTTTGTGCCCTTAAAAGTTTGAATTGGGTCCATTCGACCGTATACATCTTCAGAGTTATAATCTGACTCAAACTTATCCTGATAAGACGTTACGAAAGCTTTAAATTGAACTGATGTTTTAGTTGGAATGTGAAAAATATCAATAATCAACTTCTTGTCATTAGCCAAGAGGTCAGTATTGTCTCCGCTCATTCCGCTGTTAAATGTAGCCATAAGTTCTCTTTCTCCGCTTTAGTAATTAGGTGATTGATAAATTTACCCGTTTGTTGAGAATCGCCTCAACCGCTCGACCAAGCTCTCTTTCGTTGAGAACAAGAACAACATCCTGACCACCGCCCTGCTCTGCTGCCGCCTTATCAGCCTCGGCTCTTGCTTGGGTTGCCTTTGCGGATGCAGTAACCATCTGGGCAAATGCATCATCCTTAGTTGACTTCATTTTAGCTTGGACCTCGACATATCTTTCAGCCTCATCCACCAAACTTCCTGCTGCGACCGCAACCTCTGGTGTCATGCTTTGCGCAATATCTCCAAGTGGTGCCATCGACTCCATTGCTACGCCCATTGTAACAAGCTTGTCTTCTGGCATCGTGCTCATCGCCCAACCAAGAAGCCAAATTCCCAAAGCTAATTCTCTTAAAGCCTCTCCGACGCCTTTGAACTCAGTTAACACAGTCAGACCACCGAATATCTGACCCAATGCCACTGCTTTTTCTACGGGAATGCTACTCATAGCATCTGCGAAAATATACAAAGCTGAGGCTAGAACATTCAATCCAGTTTTAACGAAAGGTATCGCAGACAAGAGACCCAACATAAATAAACCAAATCCAAATATCGGTAAAGCAAGACCAAGAATAGCCAACGCACCTGCCATAGCATACATCTGTGGAACAACTGGAGCCAGCATAAGCATCGTAATTGCAAATTGCCGCAAGGGTTCGTTAACCAACGCCATTCCGATTGATAGGAACAAACCAGCGATAAAGAAGGCAGGTGCTGCGACCAAGAGAACCGACGATGCCAACAAGAACCAGAGAGCGCCCATTAATAAAATCGGCGAAGCTAGCATGAGCCCAAGTGCTGCTGTCATCATCAGAGGCGCAGCAAGAGCAAGCTGCTGACTTACAAACAACACTTGAACTGCTGGTATCAATGCGAATATCGATGTTCCAAGCAACAGACCCAGAGCACCTAAAACGAAAGGAACGGACGCAACCATCAATCCAAATCCAGCCATCGCAACAAGTGGTGCTGCTAACATCAGTCCAAGTGCAGCAATTGCAAGAAGTGGGGCTGCAACAATTAAGCCAAGCGCTGCTGCTATAAAGAGCGGCGCTGCCAGAACAAGCAACGAACTAACAAACAATACTTCTTGCGCTGGCACAAAAGACATTACAAACATACCAGCCAAGAATAATATTGAACCAGCCAAAAACATAGGTCCAGCAATTCCCAACAGAACTCCAGCAATAAACAATCCTGGTGCTGCGATAGCTAGACCCTGAGCAGCCATTATTAGTGACGGCGCTGCTTGTGCCAGTTCTTGCCCTGTCTGCATAACTGTTTTGGAGGGAACCGCTGTGAGCGCCATCAGCCCAATACCAAGCATAACAGCCCCAATCAAGAATGGATACCCTGCGATTGCCATCAGCACACCTGCCAAAAGCAGGGCTGGTGCTGCCATAACAAGAGAAAGTGCAAACTCTGGTAAGTTTCTTCCTAGAGTTTTCATGCTTCTTCTATATTCAATTAATTGTCCAATCCCGAGTCCGAGCATTAAGAGCCCAGCACCCAACATCAAAGCAGCAGGAGCAAAAAATGTCGCTGCCAAATACATCGGGAAAGTCGCAACTAAAAGACCCAATGCAAACACTGCTAAGTTAGCTCCGAGCGTTGGGAGTGCACTGGCATAATCAGCGAGCAACGAGACGCCAACACCCATGAGCGTCAATCCGAGACCAATAAGAATAGCAGCAGGAGCAAATATAGCAGCGGCAATATTCATTGGAATTGCTGCCGCCAAGAGACCAAGACCAAGCGCAGCAAGTCCCAAGCCAAGTTGAGGAAGAATGGAGACAGAGTTAGCCATCATTGCTGTTCCCGCTCCCAACAGAACCAGACCTACACCAATAAGCAAAGCTGCTGGTGCAAATAAAGCTGCTGCTAGATACATTAATGGAGCAATATACGCCAACATCACACTAAACGCAACGAGCGAAGCTCCCAAAGCCAGCATTCCAACTGGGTCGAACCCCCCTGCTCTGAATGCAGCGCCTAGAATGTACATGGATGTGGCAAGCAACAAAGAGGGCACAGCAAGGAACATCATACCATAACCAAGCATCAGCATTGCAGCCATTGCTCCTGGTGCAAGTGGTAACAATAAATTAAACGCATAAGCCATAATACCAACTGCACCCGTGACTATTAGAAGGGCTCCAGCAGCTTGAACTGCTGCCATCGGAGCTTCCATGAGAATGCTAAAGAAATAAACAAATGCCCATACAACGCCTGCGATAGCCGCTGCTGCTAGACCGATACCTAAAGCCAAACCTCCGATACCGATACCTAAAGCCAGAACAATTGGAATCGCAATAGAGCCTGCCGCTCCCAGCGCTGCAAGACCCCCTGCTGCTGGAACAGAAGTAGCTGCCACTGCTGTGTTTCCTGCGGCAGCGGCGGTTCCAGACACCCCCAGAAGACTTTGCGTACCCGCTAGAACTCCCGAGACTGTAGCCATTGCCATTTGAGCAAACCGCACAAATTGAATTGCCTTATACATTAAGAAAAATACAGATACAACACCTAAGATGGTTGGAACAAGCCAACCTCCCATGCTGTCATTTAATGCCAAAATTCCATTTAAAAAGAAATGTACGCCATCAACGACTGGAGCCATCGCAGCAATGAATCTGTCCATTAATAAACTTAATTTTTCTGTAACCGAGACAGATGCTGCTTTTGCTGCTGCCAACTCTTGCTCTGATTTAGCATTCTCAGCCATTTTAGCTTGAGCTTCGTCGTATGCTGCGAGTCCACCGCCAAATAATTTATTTGCCTCTGCCATATCTGTAATGCCAGCAGCGTTTGCGAGAGCTTTTCTTTCAAACTTGCCCATCGATGCAAAAGATTTTCCTGAAGCCTCGACAGACTGTAGAATCATTCTGATACGCTCATCTTCCGTGGCGTTAAGCATGTCCATAGAGTTCAGGAGGTCACCACCAAGCATTGCATTCAATCGACCAGCCGATTCTGCTGCACCCTCAAATGTATCAAACCTCTCAGTAAGCCCAAGAAGCGTTCCCATCTCGATACCGAGACCCTTAGAAGCTGCTGCCATGTTTTTAAAGACTTGAATACCTTCTTTGCCATATGCAGCCAACTGTGGAGCAGCCTTTCCGAACTCCTGTGCTAGTTGTGCTGGAGGCATTCCAATTGCCATGGCAGTTTTAGCCAATTCGTCTTGCAACTGAGTTGCTTGCTCGACACCCATGCCAAAAGAGTTGGTCGCTAAATCAATATTCTTTGCAGTCGTAGCTGAAGACACGCCTAGACGCTCCAAAGACGAAGCTGTCTGAATCATATCCGTCTGTAGGGTTGCATTTGCAGATGAAAACTGATTAAATTGTTGATATAGTTCACCAGCCGACTTAGCTGCCATCTCTGTGGAAACACCAACGGCGCTCATGCCCTGAGCCGAGTTTAAAATAACGTCATTCATCGCACCTGCGGTGCCTGTCAGTTGATTGAACTCAGTTGTGAGTTGGTCAGCCTTTGCAAACCCGTTTGTGAGAGCAGCGGTAAGACCAATTAGGGCGTCCGAGCCAAGCTCATAAGCAATATTTGCAGCAGCATTCTGAAGCTGCTCCATAATAGGAACACCAGCAGCCATGTTGGACAAGAATTGCTTGCCCCAAACATTAGACTGTGCTAACTCTTTATTAAACTCTTTTAAAGCTTTATTTTGTTTTTCTCTTTCTTCACTGGACTCTGAATCTACAGCAGCGCCCTCCTCCGTAAGTCGATTGCGCTCCTCTTGTTGCTCTATAATACGATTCGTTATGTCTTCATTCTCGCCCTGAAGCTGATTTATCTCGATAAGCTTTTGTATCTTCTTATCGATTAAATTAATTTGATTGGCTAATTCTAGACCTGCCTCTTTTAAGGCACTAGCATAGTCCTTGGCGGATATCTCCCCATCCTTCAATCTTTGATTGAGTTCTGCGGCAGCATCCAACTGTCCCTGTGTTATTTTTGGTCCATCAGCCATCTAGCCAGAGTCTCCCTATAAGCTAGGCTGCTTATCCCTTAAAGGGCCACTTTATGCCTGTTGCTCTCTCAAACTTTGCTGTAGCTTTTCTTAAAGAAAACTTATCTTTGTAGGTCTTAGGGTTGTTCAGCCCATACTTGGCTGCACTTTTCATATATTTTTTTTCTTTACCAATTGCATTGGCAAATGCAGAAATTTCTTTTTGATTTCCTTTGACACGAACTGGAATTGCCGTATCATCTCCAAACATCTTCCTCATCAGCATTTTAATTGCACTGCCCATCATTCGAAGGACAATCTCGTTAAGCTCTCCACGCCTATTGGCACCGAGGTCAATAACCATTTCTCTTTGATTTTCTCGTTCGTTCTCGTTCATTAGATAAGCTCCATATGCTACTACAGCTTCATTATAAATAGTTTGGAAAGGGAAATTAGCTGACTCAATCCAACTTCTTCCATTTTACTGGCTTGACTTCAACTTCGCCTCTTTCGATTTGCTCTTTTTTAATTACTGAACTCTTAATAGTCAAAGTTTCTTTGTCCCTACTGAGTATCCTCATCATCTCATCAGTAAGTCTCTCTAGCTCTTCGCCTTCTTCAATGTTCAACTTCTCTATTATAAAATTCTTCAGCATTTCTCTTGATTTTATCATTCATAAGCCCCCCCTTATTAATAAAATACAAAAACAGTTATAACCGTCGCAAGCATCAAAACACCTGCCATGACGATTTTCTTAATCAATCTCCTTCTTTGTCTCTCAATAGCTCTTCTTTCTTCTAATCTCTTAAGCCTCAACTTCAGTCGGGCAAGATTACGCTTAGACTGGAAATACTTGTCCATCATATTGCCCTCCCACACTTAATTATTAGTTAGAGATTGGAAATGTTTGTTATATAGAAAAAAACCACAGATTTCTCTGTGGTCTTTCCCTATGGCTTTTTAACTGAAGGCATCGATGGTCTGGAAGGCATCGATGGTCTGGAAGGCATTGACGGTCTAGAGGAGTTTGAGCCCTTTGTACCGCCATTCATCGCATCAGACTCTTTTTTAAGCTGTTGCGACAAGCGCTCTGCAAACCACTTTCTCAAGCCAACGGGCAGATTGTATGCTTCGAAGAAGCTCCACCCTCCATAGTATTTTAAAAAGAAGAACACCTCATAGACGTTCTCCATATACTCAGGACTTAGGCCAAAAAAAGTCGCTTGTAAGCGGCACCTCCATTTCAGAGGTCGTTAGACACTCGACACACGTTACCTCTTGCTTAAGGTCAACGTTAGGAATAATCTTTGAATATACATCACGAATCTGTCGTGACTGTTTACCAGTCATATGCTGAATCGCTTTATTAATTGTTGACCTATCAGTGTGACCTGAGATGGAAACAATCATTTGGCGAAGCTGCTCTTGAATCGTAGACTCGCTCATGCCAGCCTTCGTTCGCTGTTGAATTGCCTTTGACATTCTCTTCTCGTCGTGACCATTCAGGGCACGAACCTCAACTTCCCAACCATTGTCAAGCGAAATAATAAATGTATTTCTATCGGTGTTTGCCACACCATCAAGCTCATCTACATTCGCACCCTCAACGATTTGATGGTCGAATAGGTCGAATGTATGCTTGATTCTGGCTGAACATGCTGGGCATTGAATCTGGGTTGTATATTCAGCACCATAACCATCAACACGAGCCTGAACAATAAGAGCAGACTTGTCACCAAGAAGAAGGTCATTTGGGTCTAGGTTGGTTGTAATAAGCTTCTCAAGAAACTTATCAATTGCTGTGCCTTTTCTTAGGAGAACACGACTTGTCAGAATATCTTCTTCTGCCGTTGTCATGTGTCGAATCTCAACCTCACTAACACCGTGAAGCGGATGCCCTTCAGGATAGAATCGTCCACCAGATGGCAGGGAGACTAGGGATGTTGGTCGAACGAACTCTAGTGGGGCTAGGGATGGCGCAGAAGCTGCACTAGCAACTGCTGCTGTCGGAGAAGCAGTGGATTGTTTACTTCCTCCGAGACGGTCTTCATTTCTACTCATTTTTACCTCTTTTCTTAAGTAGTTGTTTAGTGAACAGTATATCCACCACGCACACTTTAATTACATGGTGAATATACTATACATCACTTAGTGGCAAATGTAAATAGTTTTTTATTTATTTTTTTATGGCTTGAAGAAAGCGTTACCGCCACCTGCTGCTGAGCCGTTTTCGGTCTCAAGGTAAGCCCAGTCATAACGAAGCTCGATTTCAACGTCTGTCAAGTCGTCACCATCATAGTCGAGGTCACCAAACTTAACATCCTTAATCCAAGCGTTCCAAAGAACCCAAGTTTCAAGAGCGTTACCATCAGAGTCGATTTGCTGAATTTCTACACGACCGAGAGCACCAGTAGCCTTTGACTTTGACATAGTTGTCAAGTCATTTGGGGCGAGAGCAGGTGTATACCCACCCTTCTTAATAATGTCAGCCATAGTTGCTGCCATATCTGGGTCTACTGCATCAGCTAAAGTCATGCTGACCGTGTTCCATTCTACACGACCTGGATAATAGTAGGTGTGATTAATATATTTATGTGTTGATTCTTGAACAGTAAAGCTTGGCTTTGAAACCTTCTTGAGTACGAACACTGGAATGTTATCGTTTCTCAAAACCCATCTGAACTGTCTTTTAGGGTCTTTAACCCCCGCACTAGCGTCTGACCAAAATGCCATTTTCGTTTTCTCCCTTAAGTAATGTGCCTTTGTTAGGCTTTTCTTTTATTTAAATAGTTTGGGGGGAGATAAATTCTCCCCCTTCACCCGTTTTCAACTAGTCGTCAAAAGAAGCACCACTGTCAGTAATTACAAAATCAATTGCAATGTACTCGATGGCTCTTGTAGGCTTAAGAAGAATCTTAGCATACATGATATTTCTATCAACAAGCTCTGCTGTGGTTGTTGTCTTATCGAGGACAATCTTATACTCACTAAGACCGAATCGTGACTTGACCGATGCCAAGAATGGGTCAGCCTTTGAAGTAAATCTCGCCCAAGTGGTTTCGACGTTTTGGTCAAACAAGACAGTCTTTGCCATGCGAGAAATTTGCTTCTTCAAGAAAATCATCAGACGACGAACGTTAATTCTGTCGAGAGCCGATGGCGTTACCTGAAGAGTCTTCTGACCGAAGATAACAATTCCTTCTGCTGGGAACTGAGCAATTGGGTTAATATTTGCTTCGTAAAGCTTGTCACGCTCCTTAGAGTTGAGTCGGAGACGGACAGATGAAACAGGGACACCTGCTGCACCGTCGGTCAAGCCACCTCGTGTGAAACCTGCTGGAGCAAACCAAAGCTCCGACTTCTTAGAAGAGGAAGCCATTGTTCCAAGAGCAGCAATTGAAGGAGGTGCCCATAGAACACGTCCTGACATTGTATCTGCAATCTGAACCCAAGGGAAGAAAGCACAACCATAAGAAGAGTTCAGTGAACGCTCTCTAAGAGCCGAAATCGCCTTATCAACGTTTGGCAATCGAGCTTCCTCTGACTGGTCCTTGTCCATACCTCTTGGCATGTAGTCATGGTCGATATCAATAACTGCTAGAGCATCACCACGCTTCTCACAAACCGAAACCATGTGGCTTGTAACCGCTGGGTGGGACATACCTGGGGCTGCGAGCAAGTTCATGTCAACAACCTCTGGGTCTGCAACCATATCAACTGCTTTCTTAAGCGAGTTAATTGCATAGTGCTTCAAAGCTGAGTCATCCGCACCTGCGAGGTCGCCCTCACCATAATTGGCGTGATAACCAAACGGATGAATTTCGAAAATATTCACACCATCGTGACCACCAAGAAGCGGAAGCGTGAAGCTATTAACACCCTTGTTAAGAACAGCCTCATAGCCGCCTGGGACTCCTGGGCTGGCATTAGGACCAGCTATAACAGGCGTATAAGCAGTCAATGAAGCGATTCCGCTAGCGCCAAGCGAAGCTCGTGAACCAGCTTCCCAAATGTAATTCTTTGGAGGAGTATTATTTGGGTCATTAGGGTCACCACCACCGCTATATCCTTCGGCGGCTGAGGACGCATAGCGAATATCGTCAAGAGTGTAGATAAACTGATGTTGGTCTTCTCCTGTCACTAGCCCAACAGGGTCAGCCGATGCGCCGTGTCCACAGAATCCAGCAAGGTCGCCATAAGACTCATCGAATACTGTCGATGTACCCTTCTTGGCAACACTAATACCAAAGTTGGCATCTCTAGGTGATGACAGCGAACTATCAGCAGATGAAGTTCTCAAAGACATTGAAGGGAACTTCAAAGTTACCTTGAAGGTAGTAGTGGTGTCATTGGTTGTTGCTACGTCGCCTGAGATTGGACCAATTGACAAGTCGTCTTGAGCGGGGTCGGCTTGAGTGGATGCGATTCCGCCTTCCACTACCGCCTTCATGCCTTGTGAGGCACCATTGAGAAGCTCTGATTTAGCGCCACCTGAAAGACCTACGCCGTTCTCAAAAACAACATCTTGTCTCTTTCTTGGTCCAAGGAACCCGAAAGGAAGCAATCTTGGGTCAGCCATGCCATCTTCGATTGATGAAGAAACTTCAACACGAACAAATCGTGACTGATTGTCATATTGACCATAAGAGATGTATCTACGCTCTTCGTCGTCCCATCTCATTTCCATATCACCAACCTTCTTACCAACATAATCGGCAGAAGCTGGATTTAAATTACAGGAAGAGAATCTTTCGACAACGACAGGCGCTGCGTCTGAATCTTCTGCTTTTCTTACGACAACAGAGAAGCTACCGTATGGGTTAAACTTATCTGTTGGAGCTTTAATATCTTCAATTGCAATTTTAAGATTGCTTCTCTCCCACTGTCCAGTGTAGAGCGAGTGGAATCTCATAATCTTTTCAACACCCAAGGACTCAACGTCACCTGATGCAAGCAAAGTTCCATCTGATGTGTCAAGCTGACTTGGAGCACCGTTGTGCTGTGAAATAATCCAAGGAGTCAAAGCTGGTGCTGAGTCTGTCTGAAAGTCTGCACCACCCTTGAGAGGAATGAGACAAGCAAACTGCTCGCCCTTGGCAGTTGTTAGACCGTCCTGAATCTCAGCCAAGTGCTGGTCGAAGGTTTCGCCCAAGAAGTAAGCTTTAAGCTTTCCGCCGCCAGCAATGAAATCATTGCAGAGAGTTGGGTTCGTGTTAAGAACGTTTCTAATGTAAAGTCTCGAACTATCACTGAAGTTAAAAGCAATGTCTTCCATGTTAGAGTCGTCTGTTGCGTTAGCAGCAGTGTTTCTAACACGAAGTTTAAATTGGTTGTTTGCACCGTCTGACTTCACCCAGCCGTTAACTGCATCGTATTCTCTACCGTCTGATGCCGCCTCACCCAAGAGTGTAATAGCACCGCTCTTTGCATAAAGAATTGCTGCAAGGGCACCAGTCTGGTCGCCGAGGTTGGTATCTGCACCGTCGGAAAGGTCTGTTGAAGAAGCAACAATATTCCCGCCGTCGCCAGCGAGGGCAATGTCAGCATCATTTCCTGCGGCTCCTGCTGTTGCTGCCTCGATGATGACCTTAGTCAGGTCTACGCTATCAACGGACAGTTCAAAATTAGCGACGGTCTTTGCAGCAATCTGAGCAGCAAGGGCTCGGTCAACTGTCTCGGAGGAGCCAGCAGCCACGGCGGTTGGTGATACACCAGCCGAATCACAAGCCGCTGCAATTGAAAGTGCATTTGCAGCGGACTCGTCCGCCCAGTTTGCTGGGGCTGGAGAGACATATGCAGCAAACGACTGGTCGAATGCTCCAAAGTATCCAGTTGTCACTGCGCCGAAGTTTCCTGCGCCGCCTGCGACGACCTGTGCAGCATGGCTGGGTGCGGCACCTGTCTTTTGGCGTGCTTCTTCATAGATACGAACGATTGCTCCATCAGCCACCGCAGCCAGACCATCAGTATTTCCATTAACATGCGCTGCAATATTTGAAGCTGTGTCCGATGTGCTTCCTGGTACAGTAGCTGGAAGTCCAACGTCGCCAGAGTCGCCAACTCGGATTGAAGTGACTGAGCCGTCTTGATGAGTATACTCAATTACATCGTCACCTGGGGCGGTGCCGCTGACTGTAAAGCTCGCAGCAGGATGCTCACCGCTTGTCTCTGTCAAAGTGACTTCCGCAACGAAACCGCCGCCAGCGTCACTGTCAAACGCCAAAGTAAAGCCAGCTTGAGCATCACGGATACCGTTAATTTGAATGTCAGTCTGAGCCTTCACTGCGCCTGTACCGCCATTGGCGATGAAAAGACCATATGCACCAGTTGATTCTTTAAAAACTTTTCCATCGGGGTCAGTAAGCATCCAACCAGCTTTGCCTTCTCCGTCTGGGTGTGCTTGACCTAAAAGTCGGACGAATGTAACAGGAGAAGCATTACGCAAGTAAGCTTGAGCAGCATAAGCAGCATAGGTAGGTGCTAGTCTGTTCCCTTCTCTCCATACATCTGAACCTTCACTACCAGAGAGTGGCTCACCGAAGGTCTCCACGAAGTCTGAGAACGACTCGATTCTTGTTGGGACCATTGACGGTCCTCTTAGCGCAGTACCAATAATTACTGGTCCAATTTCATCACCTGTTTTTGGCAACTGTGAATTATCAATCTCATTGACGAAAATCCCAGGTGATACGAACTTAAATTTCTTAACGGACATTTGTTGTTTCTCCTTAAAGCATATATCTTATTTTGCGGCTTGGGCACCTAAAAGCCTTGCGGCATTTCTTTAATAAATAGTAGAGGATTTCCTCAAAAGATAAAATTACTCACGATATTTTTTGTCGTCAGTAAATTGAGCCTCATCTCCTATTACTACTCTTTCTCTCATTAGTTTAACATCGACAATAGTTTCTCGAATTGCACGCTTTGGCTTCTCTTGATTGGCTCCATCGCCGATAAGAGCACCGAGAACTTTTATCTCGATTGTTGTGACGTAATTGCGCTCGCCATCGCCCATATCAGCCACTGTATTTTCAAAAGAAAAGTCTTGACCAATGAAAGCTTCATAGCGATGCTTATTATGTTTGATTATGGTGTGATTTGGACCTCCAGTTCTTGTCATGAATGGTTGAATTAAGTCGTTCATTTGTTCTTGATACTCAGTTCTTAACTTTACCACATAAGTAGCCTCAACGTAAACTGGATTTGGAATATTTATTACCTCATAGACAACTCGCTCGTTGCTTGAGGTTCGAAAATTAATTGGTGGCTTCTTTCGAGCCGTTGCATTAGCAAATGTTGCAGTTTTGTCTTGTTTAATTCTTCTGGCAATTGTAATTGCGCCACCTTTCTCGTCTGAATTGTTTGGAGTGTTGGCAGCAGCAGTACCCCGCCTTGTTCTGTCTTTAACAACGCCAGTTCTTTCGACCGTTGCCAGAGGAAGAATAAGTGCACCAGATGAATCTCGCAAATCAGGGTTGTTTTTTGCTTGAAATACTTTTTCTCCAGCAACCCAGATAACTGGTGTCTTTTGCCAGCCTTTATTTGTCTTTGTATGCAAGTCCATTGTCTCATTGAGCCAATTAAACACTGCAAAGTCGAAATCTTCTAAGGTAGAGTCGCCTAATTCTTTAACCAAGCTTGCATCTTTATCATCTTGCATTGAATACGCCCTCCCTAGCCTTTCTACAGGTTGCTCTTATCTCGAATCTTTGATTATCTTGCCCAAATAAGTATCTTGGCTGGCTTAAATCAGCAATTTCATATAATTGACCATCATATTGGATGAAGTCTCCTTCTCTGACCCAAAGGTCTTGGTCTTCAATTAATCTTCTTTTATGAAAGAAGATAGTAATATTGCTAATCTTGTCAATTCCATAGTTTGTATAGGTTGTATCAGTCTCTTCTTTCTCAATAAGAGCATGAACCCTCACTGGAGGAAGAAAAGTTTTATTTATTGCCTCGCCATAAAGCGGATGGAACTCAGATGCTTCCAAATCGATTGGATAATATAAAATTGTTTGCCCAATGACTCGCTCAATAAGCTCATCATTGACTTGCTTGACCAAATCTCGCTCTTTTTTACCTGCAAATAACGGAGGTGGTGGAGCGTCTGGTTGTTCCCATTTATTATCAGCCATTTTTTAGCTCCTCTTACCCTCGGTAAATCAGTGTTGGCACCTTCTGCATAACTTTATTTGAATTTTCAACTGTTTCAGCATCGCCTTCAAGCATCTTGCCGTATGTAAGCTCGTCAAGAGTTTCCTTAAGCTCTGTTCTAAGGGCTTCCTGCTCTTCTTTGCCTGCTGAAATAAGCGCATCGCCGTTCATTGACAAGTCGTTCCCAGGAATTGGAATAGAAGAAAACTTTGAACGAACCAAACCAAGCATTTCCTTTGAAAGAGCAAGTGCGAATCGACGAATCCACTGCTTACCGATAGAGTTAATATTTCGATAAGGAATGTTTTGCAATGGGATGGTGTTCATATTGTTAACACCACTGATGCCATTATTAATTCCATCTGACTCGTCCCAAGTATCTGAAGGAACCAAGAATTCAACCCACATTTTTGCTGGGGTTGTATCACCTGGGGTTGGGAAGATTCTTAATTTATTATTTTTAATTTCATATGAAGAGTGCGAAGCTCTTACATATAAAGATTCTTCAAAAGCTTTCGCTTGAAGTTTGTTTTGCCAAGCTGGAACCAACTCATAAGTCGAATCATCAGAGAACTGCCCATAAGTTGACAAGTTACCCATTACATTGACACCACCATAATAGCCATAATAATTCCACATCGTCTTTGGTGTTTGGTAATAAACTTTTTTAATTAGAATTTTATTTGTTCCAACAATATCTGTGAAGTCGGCATCTTTTGAAATAATATCTTGCAAGTCATAATCTTGTACATCTTCCTGAATGTCAAAAGAAGCTGAATGGATGGTTGTTGAACCTCCAACATTTGCTTCT
>Ga0099849_1000669_pt1 | contig 15817 bp, 22 predicted proteins | sample CB_VirMetaG_4_FD_78177 | JGI IMG/M metagenome (GOLD analysis project Ga0099849, IMG submission 78177) | Freshwater to marine saline gradient viral communities from Chesapeake Bay - CB_1508_1M Viral MetaG | ecosystem: Environmental > Aquatic > Marine > Coastal | place: USA: Chesapeake Bay... | reverse complement strand
CATATCGCAACTTTGGTCCAACAGATGAAGGCATACCTGGTGGTCGTGATCCTTATACTGATGCAGGATCTGGACAAGGTTTTGGTCCAGGCGAAGGAACTGGTGGCGCTTATTATGGTGCTGTTCCGCCTGCTGGGTTTGGTCCTGGCAAAGGTCGACCTAATATGCCTGCCTTTATGTATGGTGGACTTGCATCTTTATGAGGGGTAAGATAGAACGATTATGATGAACGATCAAATGATGGAGCAAGCACCTAGCGGTATGACAGCTCCAGCTGAAATACAAGCCGAGATTGATAAGCTATCGCCGACACAAAAACAAGAAGCCCGCGAAGCATTACGTGAAATACAACAAATTATTCAAGAAATGATGGCGCAAGGGGCGACCGAAGAAGAAATAGAAGCCTTTTTAGCTGAAATGGGTATTTCTATTGAAGAACTAGAATTTGCTGAGAAATTATTTGCCGAAGGTGACGCAGGTATAGGAATCAGCATATAATCAGAACATTATGGGATTATTTGGCAGAATAAGGGAAAATTTACAAAAAAACAAAGGTACCCTAGCTCAAAAGCTAATGGGTGGTATGGGTATGATGCAAAAGATGCCCGAAGGTATGCGTCCAAGACGTGGGGAAGGCATAATCCAAGGCATGTTTCCTAGACTCGATAAAAGCAGAATGGGTAAAATGCCTTCAATTGAAGAACTTGTTAGGTTTGCCCGCGAGAACAATTTACCTTTACCTCCAGGACTAAGAGGTCGCTTTCCTGCTGACGATCCTTTCGACAGGTTTTCCGTTAACTTACCGCCAGAGGTAGAAGTTGGAGGTATGAATGGTGTTCCAGGCGGAGGCTTGGAGAATGGTAGATTTATTGGTATGCCACAATCAGATATGACAAGGATGCCTATGATGCCACCAACGCAATTTATACCTAAACCACCAAGCAAAGGTATGCCAATCGACCCAGGTCGTATGCCTAGATTTGCAGGTGGTGGTGGTGTTTACCCCAACAAAGGTTTGGCCGCTTTAGCTGAAGTCGCACCCGAAGTTGTTAAAAGAATGGGTTATCAAGATGGTGGTAGCGCTGCAAAAAGTTTTGACGATTTAAGCGATTATGAAAAAGAAATGGAAATGCTTAAATTAAAAAATGTAATCGTTGATATGCCAAGAGGTTATGAAGCTGATAGAACCAAAATGGATTTTATCAATCAATTCGGTTTTGAAAAATATGTTGAATTGATGGAGGATATTTTAGCAAATGAAAGAAACAAAAATGCAGGCTTACCTTTTTCAGAATATTTCTTTACAAAACCATTTACCGAAGAAGAAATGGGTGGCTTTTCTGAACCTGTTACTGCTAGAATAACTCAAAACTTCCCAAGACGTTCACCAGAAATGTTGGTTGACCAACTAACAGATATGCTTGATTTAGATACAAAGTATTCAGAATCAAGATTTTTACCAGAAAGTATTTTTAAAGATGAAGAAGATTTGTTGCGTAATAGAAGGGAAAAAACAATAGGCGAGGGCGCTCCATTAGATCGACCTTTATCACCTGCTGGCATGTTAATAGGTCAAATAAGAGATTTAATTATGGGAACCGATATTGAAAACGATCAGGTTGCTTTACAAAAAGTAAATGAATTACGTCAAAGACTAATAGACAACATCAAAGCAATTGAAGATCAAGGTGGGACTGTCGATCCAAAAATAAAATCAGAAGCTCAGATGATTGAGCGTAGATTTATGGAAAGAGGCATGCCATTATCAAGCGGTATGAAGGTAACTGAAACTTCTGTCGAAATGATGCCAGGTGATAACATATCAGAAATGTTGGCAAGTATGAGTTAGTATGAATGGCTGTCGAAGAAGTTACCCGCAACAAAATATCATCTGAAATAGGTAAGCTTATAAGCGAAGGCAATCTAAGTGGTGCTTACGCTAAATTCGAAGAACTCCCAATAATTGAACAAATATCTCTGTCAATAGCGCCAGGTATCGGCGACGCTTTAGCCGCTTATGAAGTTAAAGAGTTTGGCTCAAGAGGCATTAAAAATTTCCAAGAAGGCAACGTCTTAGGTGGCTTGGGTAATTTATTAATGTCAGGTTTAGCTGGTGCATCTTTGATTCCTATTTTGCGTGCAGGTCGTGGCTTAACCAGAGTTGCTCGTATGGGTGACGATATGGGTGGTGGTCCATCTAGCTTAGTTGAGTTTAAACCGAATGAATACGTTGGCACTAGACCTTCAAAAAATATTACTGGTTCGTTTGGCTTAAAATCTCCCAACAGAGAAGCTCTGCAAAAAATGGATCAACCTAAAAAATTAGGTATTTTAGTTAGTGATTTAAGAAAGGCTGCTCTAGGGAAGGAAGGTGAGTTACGTTTGTTGCGTGTGATTGATGAAAACAACAACCTCACACCAGAAATACAAGCATATTTTCGTGGCGTTGATAAAGTTACACCAGCAGGCCTGGATCAATATTTAGCACAAAATCAAAAAGGATTGGAGGTAGCATTTCCACCCAAAGAGCAATACAAAGGTAGGAGTGTCCAATCGCCTATTGCAGTTGAGCGTGCCTATAGGGTGGAAGGTGTTGAAGGTAGAAAAGCACGACCTGATGAACACTACAACCGAGAATACCCTGATGTGCTTGCTTTTGACAGTTCTGAAGTGCAGGGTGATATTTTTAAAGTAAATAGAATACAGTCCGATTACGAAGAAGATTTGCGTCGCCTGGCTACGACAGGAAAGGACATCGAAAAAGTTTCACCTTACAAAAAAGAACCTTTAAAAGTGCTTCCAGATTTAGATGAAATTGCAGAAGAAATAAAACCTTTGGTCGAGGATATCAACAAAGAGGCAAAGAAACTAAATTTTACTTTTGGCAAACAGTTTGACGAACTATATGATGCCGAAGGTTTCCCAAAATTTATTGGTGATATGGGTAAAATAGAAGAATTATCAAGCAAGCCTTTTAAAGAGTTTGGTTCGAAAATAAAAGAAGTAACTGAAAACTATCATGACTTGCAAAAAAGATTAAATAAATTATTGGATCAAAAAATAACAGGCGACCCTGAAAAAAGATCTGGTTTTGGGGTTGGTTATAGAGCCAACCCAGAATTGATGCCAAAAGGTATGCGCAACATTTTTGAGCGTGAAATAGCATATCAAGCCCCTTTTGAAAATTTTAAGTATTTATTCAATCCTGATTTGAAAAAACCAATACTAGGGGGTTCTAGTATAAAATTTGAGCCTGGTATTTTTGGCATATCTAACCAAGGGTATAACAATAGAATTAATTTTTTTGGCGGAACCGATACCGAGGATTTTTTAGACAAATTACGTGAGGTCTACAAAACACAAAATGAAGCAATTATTAACAGAAATGCACTCAAGTACAAAAAAGATCCATATGCGACCGACACCTCAACTAAATCTTACATTTTGCCAACCAGAAGTTTGGTTAACGAAGCAGCACAAACAACAGATGCTAAAAGATTTACGGTAGATCCTGTGGAAATATCAAGGCGCGAAGGTATGCCAAAAACGGGGTACTTGCAGGGCTATTATAATAATATCGGCAAAGAGCTAGAAAAAATAACTAAAGAGCTTGGCCTGCCTACAGGATCAACTTACAAAGTTGGCAGCGAATACGTTTTAGATCTAGAGGCTGTACGTAAAGCCCTAGAAGAAGGCAAAAGAATATCTGCTTTTAAAGATGGTGGCTTTGCTTCTCGTTCTATTGCTAGTGCTTTAAATAATTTATGAGTTTACAAAACTTAACAGACGCCGAATTAAAAGAGGCGCTGCTACTAAGAGAACGTTTGGAATCTCTTAAAAAACAAGACAAATGTCAAGAATCCTTTATGGATTTTATTTCTCACATGTGGCCTGAATTTATTTGTGGCCGTCACCATAAAATCTTTGCTGAAAAACTAGAGGCTATAGCGACTGGCAAGATCAACCGCCTAATAGTCAATATGCCCCCTCGTCATACCAAATCAGAATTTGCTTCAACTTACTTTCCTGCTTGGGTGATGGGTAGATTCCCTAATAAAAAAATTATGCAGACAACCCATACAGGCGAGCTAGCGGTTCGGTTTGGTCGTAAGGTCAGAAACCTAATGGATGGTGAAGATTACGGTAAAGTTTTTCCAGGCGTACAACTATCAGCGGATTCTAAGTCTGCTGGTCGTTGGGAAACCAACAAAGGTGGCGAATACTTTGCTGCTGGTGTGGGTGGTGCTATTACAGGTCGTGGTGCTGATTTGTTAATTATTGACGATCCACACTCAGAACAAGATGCTTTGAGTATGACGCAGATGGAAGCCTGTTGGGAATGGTACACTTCTGGTCCTCGTCAGCGTTTGCAACCAAAAGGGGCAATAGTTTTAGTCATGACCAGATGGAGCAATGTAGATCTAACGGCTCGTTTGCTAGATGCGCAAAAAGAAGCCTTGGCCGATCAATGGGAAGTGATAGAGTTTCCTGCAATATTTCCTGATACCGAAAATCCTTTATGGCCAGAGTTTTGGTCAATAGATGAATTGCTCAAAGTCAAAGCTTCGCTACCAAACATAAAATGGAATGCCCAATGGATGCAGACACCAACCGCTGAAGAGGGTTCAATTATTAAGCGTGAATGGTGGCAAGAATGGACACACGACAGCTTACCTGCGGTACAATACATTATCCAATCATATGATACCGCTTTCAGCAAAAAACAAACTGCTGACTTTAGCGCTATTAGTACTTGGGGTGTTTTTAGACCCTCAGAAGACTCGCCTGATTCGATTATTCTTTTGGATTGTCAAAAGGGCAGGTGGGATTTTCCAGATTTGAAAAAAGTCGCACACGACGAATATAAATATTGGGAGCCAGATATGGTATTAATTGAAGCTAAAGCATCAGGCACACCACTTACGCACGAGCTTAGAAGGCTTGGGATTCCTGTTGTCAATTACTCACCATCACGTGGTCATGACAAACATGCGCGTATGCACTCAGTTGCACCTATATTTGAATCAGGGTTAGTCTGGGCACCTAAGAAACAATTTGCTGAAGATATGATTGAAGAGTGTGCGTCCTTCCCATTTAGTGCGCACGATGATTTGTGTGATACAATGACTCAGGCTCTTATGCGATTTCGTGAGGGTGGTTTAGTTTCTTTGGGTGATGACTATATGGAAGAAGAAAAAGCCCCTCTCAAAAGAGTGTATTACTAAAATGATTCAGTTCTATATGACAGAATATGAAAAGGATGGCAAAGTATATGACGGTCCTATTATAATGGCACCTAATTTAGAAGTTGCTAATCAACAGGCAAAAGACTTAAAATTAAAGCTAGTTGGTGAAATGTTTCCTTTGATGGATCTAATTGAAAAAGCCGACGAAACAGTACATTAAAATGGCAATAGAAAGACAAGAACCTCTACCACTCAATCCCAATAAACCAGAAACGGTTGAAGAAGCAGAATTACAAGAAATTATTGAAATGGCACCAGAGCCTACAGAAGATGGTTTCATGCTTATGGAAGATGGCAGCGCTGTATTGGGCGCCGAAGAAGACATGCCAATACCAGTTGGTTTTGATGGTAACTTAGCAGAATCTTTAGATGAATCAGAGTTGCAAAGGATATGCAATCAGCTTTTAGAAGGTATTGAAAACGATAAGTCATCAAGAAAAGATTGGGAAAAAACTTATACCGACGGTTTGAAATATCTCGGCATGAAGTTTGATGAGGATAGATCTGAGCCATTTGAAGGTGCATCAGGTGTTATCCACCCCTTGTTAGGAGAAGCCGTTACTTCATTCCAAGCACAAGCATACAAAGAACTTTTACCATCTGGCGGCCCAGTCAAAACACAAGTAATAGGTGATTACAATTCAGCTATAGAAGAACAAGCACAAAGAGTTAAAGAATTTATGAACTACCAAATAGTTCATGAAATGGAAGAATACGATCAGGAGTTAGATCAGTTATTATTCTATTTACCTCTGGCTGGTTCTGCTTTTAAGAAAGTTTATTACGATGAAGCACTAGGCAGAGCCGTTTCTAAATTTGTTGCACCAGAAGATTTAATCGTACCTTATTACACAACCGATCTCGAAACCTGTTCACGCATTACCAACGTAATTAAAATGTCAGAAAACGAAGTTAAAAAACTTCAAGCGCTTGGTTTTTACAGAAATATAGAAATACAAACAGGCGACGATAACAATCAGTATGGTGAAGTCGACGAAGAGATAGAAAAGCTATCAGGCATGCAAGGGCATGATGACGATGTAGCTGTCTTGTATGAAGTCCATTGTAATTTAGACATTCCAGGTTTTGAAGATATAAGTGCTGACGGTATTGCAACAGGAGTTAAGCTACCTTACATCGTTACTATAGATTCCAATAGCGACAAAATATTATCAATCAGAAGAAACTATCGCGAACAAGATCCACTCAGAAAAAAAATAGAATACTTTGTACATTTTAAATTCTTACCAGGCTTAGGATTTTATGGCTTTGGTCTTACACACATGATTGGCGGTCTATCAAAAGCATCCACATCCATTATGAGGCAATTGATTGACGCAGGTACCCTCGCAAACCTGCCTGCAGGGTTTAAGACGAGAGGTATTAGAATAAGGGACGAAGATACCCCTATTCAGCCTGGAGAATTCAGAGATGTGGATGCCCCTGGTGGTTCTTTAAGAGAATCCATACAACCATTACCCTTCAAAGAGCCAAGCGGTACTTTGTTAAACCTTTTAGGCATATTGGTTGATTCGGGCAAAACCTTTGCATCTATAGCTGAAATAAATACAGGACAAGGTAATCCGCAAGCACCAGTTGGAACAACTATGGCTCTGCTTGAAAGATCGACCAAAGTCTTATCAGCAATTCATAAAAGATTGCATAATGCACAAAGAAAAGAATTTAAAATATTAGCAACCGTATTCCAAGAATATTTACCACCTGAATATCCATACATGACAGCTAATGGTAATGTACAAATCAAAGCACAAGACTTTGATAATCGTGTTGATATTATTCCAGTATCAAACCCAGACATATTTAGTACAGCACAAAGAATTGCTATGGCGCAGGAAATGATGCAGTTGGTGCAATCAAACCCACAAATTCATGGTCCAGATGGTGTTTATGAATCCTATCGTAGAATGTACGCTGCTATAGGTGTCGATAATATTGATCAGCTACTAACACCACCACCCCCAACACAACCAGCACCAATAGAAGCTGGTATGGAGAATAACGGTTTAATGATGGGGCAACCAGCATCAGCATTTCCACAACAAAATCACGATGCGCATATTGCTGCACATATGGCTTTATTAAACACTCCACCAGTACAATCAAATGCTCAGGTGCAAGCAACCATACACTCACACATTATGCAGCACTTACAGATGAAAGCAGACGGTTTAGCAATACAACAAATGCCACCAGAAGTTAAAGGGCAGTACGATCAAATAAATCAACAGTTGCAACAAGTGCCACCAGAACAAGGACAGCAACTACAAATGCAAGCACAAGATCTATTGGCACAATTTTCATCACCAATACTAGCTCAACTTGTTAATGAGTACACACAACAAATAGGTGCACCTGCTGATGAAGATCCGTTAGTAACAATCAGAAAGCAAGAGCTTGCTTTAAAAGGTCAAGAACTAGCACAAGAACAACAACAGTTTGTTGCTGATCAACAAAGAAAAATAGATGAATCACGTCGACAAGATGAAATAGATCGTGAAAGAATTGAAACTCAAGAAGAGATTGCACGCTTAAAAGACGATACAACAAGAGATCGTATGGAAATGCAAAAACAATTGAAAATACAAGATTTAATTAACAAATATAACAAATAGTGTAATAATACGGACATGATTAAAAGAACAGAAGTATCAAAGCTTTTAAAACCTAAAGTTCATAACAACAAAAATAGCTACTCTAATAAGGGTAGTGTTAGTTATGCCAAGGTTGAAAAATTTGATGCAAGTGTAGATCCGAAACCAGGAATGGGCAAAGGTAAATCTAGGGGTGTTGGTATAGCTGAATCAGGTACCAAATTCTCTGGAGTTTATTAGTGTCGGTTATTTGGTTACGGGATAAATTAACAAAACATCTTCAACAAAGAAAAGAAGATATACAAGACACATTATTGGCTGGTGTCAAAGATATGAGCCAATATGAGTTTCTACGTGGACGTTACAGTTCTCTCGTCGATGTAGAAATTGAACTTAGAGAGCTGCTAGGAAGAGTTATAGAAGATGACGACGAACAAGGTGATAGTTCCTGATCACGTTGCTAGAAAAGTAGAAGAGCAAAACAAAGATACAGGCGATAAAATCGACCAGGCGTATGTGCCTGAAGAATCACGTGTGTTGGACCCAACACTTTTAGATAAATCTATTATAGAAAGAATGCCACAACCAACTGGATGGCGTATTCTCATTCTACCTTTTGCTGGTAGAGGAGTATCAAAAGGCGGCATTCATTTAGTACAGAACACAATTGATAGGGAGACCCTAGCAACCGTATGTGCATACGTTGTTAAGATGGGGCCGCTCTGTTATAAAGATGACAAGTTTGGAGGAAAGAGCTGGTGTGAAGAAAAACAATGGGTATTGATAGGTCGATACGCAGGCGCCAGATTCAAATTAGGTGATGATGCTGAATGCAGAATCATTAATGATGATGAGGTGATTGCGACTATACAAGATCCTACCGATATCGTTGCAGTATAGGAGTACTTATGGCAGAAGAAGCTAAAAAGGAAGAACTAATTGAAGAGGGTGAGGTCGTTGAGATTGACTCTCCTGAAGAAAGTTCTGAACCTCAAGAAAGTGAACAGCCTGAAGAAAAAGTAGCCGAATCTTCTGAACAAGAAGAAGGTGAGCTAGAGGATTATTCAGATCGTGTTCAAAAACGTATATCAAATTTAACTCGCAGACTGAGAGAGGCTGAGAGGGCAAGTGAGTCCGCATATTCGTATGCAAATCAATTGCAAGAAGAAAACAAAAAACTTCAACAGAGAAGTTCAAGCTTAGATAGATCTTATTTATCGGAAGCTGAAAACAGGCTTAAATCCCAAAGAGCACAAGCTACTGCTGCACTAAAAGCGGCTCATGAAAATGCAGATTATGATAAGGTGGCTCAAGCTCAAGATATTTTGGCTAAAATTGCTGTTGAAGAAAATAAGATAGCAACCTCTCGTTCGCAAGTTGAATACCAAAGTCAACAACAAGAACAAAACTATCAAAATTATCAGCCACAACCGCAATATCAACCTCCTGCTGATCCAGATCCAAAAGCTCAAGATTGGGCGCAAAAAAATGAATGGTTTGGACAAGATGAGACTATGACATTAGCGGCTTTTAACATTCATCGTAATCTCGTTGAGAATGAAGGATTTGATCCTACATCCGATGAGTATTATACTGAGGTTGATAAAAGGATAAAACAAGAATTTCCACACAAATTTGACGTGAAAACAAGCAAACCTCAACAGAGAGTTGCTTCGGCAGCAAGAGCTGACACCAACGTCTCAGGTGGAAAGAAACAAGTAAGATTATCGCCTTCTGAAGTTCAGATGGCAAAGAAACTAAACGTACCTCTTAGTGAGTACGCAAAATTTGTAAAAAGGTAAAAAATGGAAAGAGATTCAAAGGGAAGATTTATTAATGACAGAGTGTCCCGCTCTGCTGATACTCGTGAAGCTAGTAGCGCACGCAAACCTTGGGCACCCCCAAGTATGTTAGAAACCCCGCCTGCACCTCCAGGCTACGTTTATCGTTGGATTAGAGCAGAAGTTCTAAACCAAGATGACAAGAAAAATATAATGGCTAGAACTCGTGAAGGTTTTGAACTGGTACGAGCAGAAGAGCTACAAAATTTTGACTTGCCATCTATTCAAGACGGTAAACATGCAGGAGTTGTAAGTATTGGTGGTTTACTTTTGGCAAAGATTCCAGAGGAAACAAGAAACGAACGTAACGCCTACTATCGCGGCAGAACAGAAACTGCACAACAAGCGGTAGACAACGACCTCATGAAAGAATCTGATAGCCGTTCTCCAATAATGGCACCAAGAAGAACTTCTAGTGTGACCTTTGGTGGAGGAAAACGTAAATAATTTTAGATTAACTTTTAATAAGGATAATTATGGCAAACAAAGATAATCCATTTGGGTTTAAGCTAGTAGGCAATTTGTCTGGCGATAACTTGAACAAAGTTAGCGAGTACAATATTGAATCTGGTTCAACTCAAGGTATTTATTCTGGAGATCCTGTAAAAATGTTAGCTGGCGGTTACATCGACGTAGCCGATGCTGCAGCTGACGTTAAAATTCTAGGTATCTTTAGAGGATGTAAATACAAAGATTCCGTTTCCAAAGAGGTAGTTTATAACTCTTATTTCCCTGCTGCTCAAGCGGCAACAGGTGACATTGTAGCTTTCGTAGAAGATAACCCGTATAACCTATACGAAGTTCAATCAGCTGGTACTTTGTCCAGATCTGATATTGGTGCTAACGTAGATATTTCATATACTGCAGGATCATCATTCTCAGGACAATCAAAAGCTGAGGTTGCTGGAACATCAACAGCTGGAACCGCTAACTACAGATTAGTTGGGGTTTCAAAAGATCCAGAAAACAATGAACTAGGTGCAGCAAACGTAAACGTAATCGTGAAGATTAATGAGCATGCTTACGAAGCAGATGCTGGTGTTTAATAAGGTAGGATAATAATATGGCTATAAATAGAGCGCAATTAGCAAAAGAATTAGAACCTGGCCTTAATGCCTTGTTTGGTATGGAATATGCTCGTTACGATAATGAGCATGCTGAAATTTTCGAAGAAGAGTCTTCAGATAGAGCTTTTGAAGAAGAAGTCTTAATCGTCGGTTTCGGTAACGCACCAGTCAAGCCAGAAGGTGAAGGTGTAGCATTTGATAATGCTAACGAAGGATTTACAGCAAGATACGAGCATGAAACAATTGCTCTTGCTTTTGCTTTAACTGAAGAAGCAGTTGAAGATAACTTGTATGACAGACTTGGTTCAAGATATACCAAAGCACTAGCTAGAAGTATGGCTAATACTAAGCAGATCAAAGCTGCAAGTATTCTTAATAATGCTTTCTCAACATCATTCCCAGGTGGCGATGGTCAACCTTTGATCTCTCTATCACACCCACTATCAAGTGGCGGGAGTGGTTCAAACAGAGCAAGCACATTTGCTGACTTGAACGAAACTTCGTTAGAAGATACCTTAATCAGAATTTCTACTCAGACTGATGATAGAGGACTAAGTATTGCTTTACAGGGTATGAAACTAATCGTTCCACCACAACTTCAGTTCGTGGCTGATAGATTAATGAATACTCCAGGTAGAGTTGGTACTTCTGACAACGACATCAACTCAATCAGAAATCAAGGAATGCTTCCTGACGGTTATGTGGTAAACCATTACCTCAATGACCCAGATGCTTTCTTCATTAAAACTGATGTGCCTGATGGCTTTAAGCATTTTGTCAGATCTCCTCTTTCAACTTCACTAGAAGGTGATTTTGATACAGGAAACATGAGATACAAAGCCAGAGAAAGATATTCTTTCGGATTCTCAAACTGGAGATGTGTCGACGGTTCACAAGGTGCATAAGCATTAAGTGTTCTTTTCGGGGAGGCTTCGGCCTCCCTTTTTTTTTGACTTGATTTTCTACCTGTAGTATATTTACTTTGTTACTGGAGGTAATATGAAACTACATGATCAAGCCTCATCAAGTTTGTGCGAGAATCCTTGTACGGGAAACTGCACGACCACAAATATTCCATTTCACGATCGTTGTCAGGGCTGCGGAAGGACCGTTGAGCAAATCAGAGACTGGCCAGGGTATTCTGATTTAGAAAAGAAGTTGATAAACTTAGAGAATTCATTAGAGTATGAGATTCGGCAAAAAAAGGAGTTTAGAAATATGTCACAAGAAAATAAAATAAAAGAAATCAATAACAAACTATTCGCAGCAAGATGCTTGATTGAAATGATTGGCGATGAGCTAATACAAACGTATGGCAAAGATCCAATTATTGAAAAATCATACAAGGATCTATTTAACTCCTTATCTTCAATAAAAGAAGCTGAACAAAATTTACCAGTTGAACTGAAAGAAGCTGTATAATACACTTAAGTTCTAGGTAATTAATCTAGCTATCGACTGACCTAGCAGACAAGCCAAGACGATAGTTATAGGAGGCAAAATAAAATGGCAAAATCTACATTTTCAGGACCTGTAAAATCTTTAAACGGATTTATTTCGGCAGGTAGTGGTGCAGTTGTCAGTCTGACAGCTGATACAAGTTTAACAGTTGATGATCATGCTGGAAAAGTATTGGTCTGTAATGATGCTGATGGTAAGTTTACGTTACCAACAATTAACGCATCAAGCCCAAGCGATTCTACAGATCCAAATCAACTAAACAATTTAGGAGCATCTTTCTATTTTGTTATAGAAACTGCAGCAACAGATTTGGACATCTTAACAGATGGTACAGATAAATTTGTTGGTGGTTTGTATATTGGTGTTAACAATGCAACAGGCAAAACATTTATTTCTGGTGCAACAAATGACGTCATTACATTAAATGGTACAACACAAGGCGGTTTAGCAGGTAGCGTAGTTAAAGTAACTGCAGTTGCAGATGATAAATATGCAGTTGAAGGTATAGTTCTTGGTTCAGGAACTCTTGTAACTCCATTTGCTGACGCATAATTAGGATAATATATGTCTAGTAGATTAACTGGATCAGATGTAAAAACAGCAACAACAACTAGTGCCGCTACTGGCGGCGTTAGTCTTGTTAGCGGTAGATCTAGATTAAGAGGGTATGTAATTGCAGGAGGAGCTTCTGATGGGACCGTTACTTTTAGAGATGGTTCTGCTTCAGGAGACACAATATTTATTGCTCCTTGTAATGCTGACGATACTGAAACATTAAATATTCCAGATCAAGGAGTATTATTTGAAAGCGGTATTCATGCAACACTATCTAATATAGATCGCGTTACTGTTTTTCATTCATAAAAAATGGCACAAGAAGTCTCATCAATTTCAAGAGTTGGGACTTCTGAACCTTTTGAGCTTCAAGTTGCAAGAGGTCATATTGGCTTTCACGAACCCGTACACAAATTTGGTTTTAATGATGCTGTAGGTACCAGTTTAGCAACCGTATGGCTTCAAGGTGGTTTATATTCATATTTAAGTTCAGCTTCAACACTTTATATATCAAGCTCATCTACTGATGATACAGCAGCAGGTACTGGTGCAAGAACTGTAACAGTATATGGTTTAGATAATAATTTTGATGAAAAAATAGAAACTGTAAGTTTAAATGGTCAAACAGGTGTTGAATTAAATGGCAGCACTTGGTTTAGAGTTAATAGAATTGTAGTAAATACTGCTGGTACTGGCGGTGGTAATGCTGGTGTTTTATATGTGGGAACAGAAGCAACACCTTCAGTTGGAGTGCCTACCAACAAATACGCTACAGTAGGTATAGGCGACAATCAAACTCTAATGATGACCTATACCATACCCAGAGGCTATACTGGTTATATTACTCAAAAAGATGTATCGGCATCTTCTTCGGCAGGTAAATTCGCAATTTTAAGTTTAGTAGCCAGACCTTTTGGCGGTGTTTTTAATGTAAAAGACAGAGTTTTATCAAGCGAAGGATATAGCACAATTCCATACCCTTATGCTTTAAAGTTTACTGAAAAAACAGATATAGAAGTTAGAGCACAAGCAGACTCGGCAGGAGGAACAGTTACCGTTTCTGCTGCTTTAGATATTGTTTTAATACAAAACAGACCTTACCCAGAATAATTATGGCTGATTACCGCGGGAAAAAAGTAACCCTAAACAGACCCAGAGCTATCAGAAAAGGCGAGCCTGGTTATGGTAAAAAAAGAAAAGTTGTTTTTGTAAAAGGGTGTAGTACTGAAAAAAGCCGAGTAAAAAGAATAACTTTTGGTGATGCAAAATTAGGAATGCACAAAAATACCGCTTCTAGAAAAAAATCATATTGCGCTAGGAGTGGGGGTATGGGCGGAACTACAGACAGATGTAGTGCAAATTATTGGGCCAGACGAGATTGGGATTGTTAAATATGAGTTTCTTAGAAAAAGTGGCTAACTTTTTTAATATTGTAAGAGTTAGAAATAGAGACATAAAAGGTAGATATGTTGCAGACGATAAATCTACTAAAAAAAATGAAGCATACAGATTTGTTCACAAAAGTATGGTCAAAAAAAATAGATAAATGTACCAATACAAGTGTGAGGTTAACAGAGTAGTTGATGGCGATACTATTGACGTTACCTTAGACTTAGGCTTCTCAATACTGCATAAATGTCGTGTTCGTCTTTATGGTATAGATACACCAGAATCAAGAACTAAAGATTTAGACGAAAAAGCTAGGGGCAAACTAGCAGCAAAATTTCTAGAAGATTCAATAAAAAACGGCAAAGAAATATTGCTTAAAAGCGAACTAAAAGATTCGAAAGGAAAATATGGTCGAGTCTTGGGTAGCATATTTGTTGATGATCTTAATATCAATGAAGCTATGGTCGCACAAAATCTAGCAGTTAAATACAATGGTCAAAGCAAAGATGACGTTGAGGCAGAACATATGGCAAATAGAGAAATACTTTTGCAAAATAAAGCATATTCTGTTCCAGGAGATATATAATTAAATTATGGCTGCAGGTACAAAAGACGCGTGTTATCACAAAGTTAAATCAAGATATAAAGTTTGGCCCTCTGCATACGCTAGTGGTGCTTTAAGTAAGTGTCGTGAAGTGGGTGCAGCAAACTGGGGCAATAAATCTAAAAAGAAAAAAATGGCAGGAGGCGGTCCAGTAACGGTTAAATCACGCGGTTGTGGCGCAATGATGCCAGGCAAAAGAAAAGTCACAAGGATGAGCTAATGGCTAAAAGTGAAGGCTTAAGAGAATGGTTTGGCCGCAATAAGGGCAAAGGTTGGGTTGATTGTAAGACAGGCAAACCTTGTGGTAGGAAAAAAGGTGAAAAAAGAGGCTATCCTGCTTGTCGTCCAACAATGGCTCAATGTAAAAAAGAAGGGGCATCAGCCGCTATAAAGAAAAAAACAAGCTCTAAAAGAGTCAGTTGGCAAAAGAAAAAGACAGGTGGTTTTATTGCTAGAGGTTGTGGTAAAGTTATGAATAATCGTAGAAAAGTAACTACAATAAGATAATGATATGCCTTTAAAGCAAGGAAAATCACAAAAGACAATTTCTAAAAATATTAGAAAATTGTTAGATGAGGGTAGGCCTCAAAAACAAGCCGTAGCTATTGCTTTGAGTGCGGCTGGTAAAAGTAATAAAGCAAAAGGTAGCAAAATGAAAAAATATAAATATGGTAAAGAAGTAAAAAAAATGAGAGGCGGCGGCATGTACCAAAAATTTAAAGATGGTGGTTCTGCTTGCAAATCTGGATCTGCAAATAGCAGAAGATCAAGACAAGGTGCAGAAATAGTAAGATAAGATGGCAGTATCAGGTAGTACAGATTTTGAGCCAGACATTACTGAGTTTATTGAAGAGGCCTACGAAAGATGTGGCTTAGAGCTTAGAACTGGTTATGATTTAAGAACCGCTATTAGGTCAGCCAATTTAATGTTGGCAGAATGGGCTAATAGAGGGTTGAATCAATGGACAATAGCAACAGGGGCTCAAACTGTTACTGAAGGAACAGCAAGCTATCAGTTAGGAACTGATGTTATTGATGTTTT
>Ga0099849_1000667_pt1 | contig 15844 bp, 15 predicted proteins | sample CB_VirMetaG_4_FD_78177 | JGI IMG/M metagenome (GOLD analysis project Ga0099849, IMG submission 78177) | Freshwater to marine saline gradient viral communities from Chesapeake Bay - CB_1508_1M Viral MetaG | ecosystem: Environmental > Aquatic > Marine > Coastal | place: USA: Chesapeake Bay... | reverse complement strand
TATTCAGTTCTTTAATTCTATTGAAGATAAACTTGTGTCCGACTGGTCCTACATTCTCTTGGATGGGACTCAGTTTAAAAACATTAAACAACGTAAGAAGGCAGGTGAAGGCTTTGATAAATCAAAACGACCACACATGTCTAAATATCAAAAAACATCTAAATATAGAAAGGTATCATGAGTCTTAGTCCAACGTCCAGATTAGAGGCTATTAATACTATGTTGACCAGTATTGGTGAACAACCTATTCAAAACGAAAACGACCTTGCTGGACTATCTGATGCCTCTATAGCAGGTCAAATACTTGATAATGTGTCAAGAGCAGTTCAAGCAAGAGGATGGATATTCAACACTGACTTAGATGTTGAACTTACAACAGATCAACGTGATGAAATAGTTGTTGACCCAAGTATACTAAGAGTAGACACGACATCTCTAGTTAGAAGTGGTGATACAGACATTGTGGAACGTGGTCGAAAGTTGTACGATAGAAAAAAGAATACAACTAAGTTTCCCGCTGGAACTAAAGTTAGAGTTGATCTAATTACACAACTTACGTTTGATTCTCTTCCTGAACCTGCACGTAGATATATAGCAATACGTGCGGCTAGGATATTCCATGATCGTGTTGTAGGGTCAGGTGAGTTACATAGATTCTTTCAAGAAGATGAGATGTATGCGTGGCAAACTTTACTTGAGTACGAAGGTGATGTAGCTGATTACAATATATTCGACAACTACGATGTATTTAGAGTTATTGATAGAAGTCACACTTCATCCTATGACCTTAGACGTAACTTAGTAGACTCAGTAGAAACTGCATAATGCCTTTAATATCTGGAACTGTACCTAGTTTAGTTAATGGAGTATCTCAGCAACCTGCGACCTTACGTATGCCAACTCAAGGTCAACGGCAGGAGAATGGTTTCTCACATATTTCACGTGGGTTAGAGAAAAGACCATGTACTGAGCACCTAGCTGAGATCCAAGGTATTACCTCTGCTAACTCTAATGATGTCTTTATTCACACAATAAGACGATCAGAAGATGAAGCGTATGCTTTACTTATTAAAGGGGGAATATCTGGTGGTGCAGATCCAGTAGTTAAACTATATGATTTAACAGGGTTTGCTACAGGAACTCCAGGTAATGAAGTATACATTCATCCTACTGAACAAACTGGTGCTGTAACGGGTAACGGTATAATTAACACAGATGTAAAAAACTATCTAAAGAACTTTACATCTAGTGGCTCTAATGATTTTACACCAAATAAACTTTCAGTAACTACTGTTGCTGACTTTAGTTTTATCTTAAATAAAACCCAGAGAGTAAAGAAGAAGAACACTGCTCATAGTAATCGTCAATATGAGTCTATGGCTTTTGTTAAGATTGGTGACTATGATGGGCATTATAAAATTCTTGTTACACAGTTTGATGTCTATCCCGCTGGACATGAGAAAGCAGGAGAAATAGATCATGATGCTTACTTGTTTCAGTATGAAGTAGAATACGCTACTCCACAAAATAACACCGAAAGTAAGACTCAAGGTGGTAGTAGTGCAGCCGCTAACTCAGCTTCTATCAACAACCAAGCGGCTGTAGTAGTAAATAATATTGCAGAGTCATTGTTTTTTGGTGCTGATAACACAGATAAAGTTTATTTAATTCAAGAGACAAGTAATAACACTCCTATCATAATTTCACATATAAATGCAGATGGAAGCCCAGCTTACGTAGGTCAAACAGGTGTAAGAGATAAAGGTGTAGTTAAAACTAGATATAGACATTGGAACCATACAACTAACGAATTTGGTGCTTGGACTTCTATATCTGCAAAACAAGAAGTTGTTGATAGTGTTACCCCAAATGACGACTTTATTAATATTGCAGGTACAACATTTGTTGATAATGATAAGGTTATAGTTCACTCATCAGATGGTCTACCTGCTCCATTAGAAGAGTTTAAAACTTATTATGTTGTAAATAAAACTGTTGGTAAATTTAAGCTAGCGTTAACAGAGGGTGGAACTGCTATAAACCTAACTACTGCTGGAGGTAGCACTCTTTTAGTAACACAAGATAACGCAGGGTTAAAGAATATTAATGATTACTTACCATCTAGTGGAAAAGGATCAGCAACTAGCTGGACTACTAGCTATGTCCATGGCGAAAGTATAATATATATTTCTGCTGACTATGATGAAACAAACTCATACCCTTTTGACATAGAAGCATCTGATGGTAAAGGAGATGCTAATATGGTGGCAATTAATGGTGCTGACGAAGTACCTGCTTTTGGTAAACTTCCAGGGTCTAAAGTTGAACCTGGGTTTGTAGCTAAGATTTCAGGAGATAAATCCACAGGCCAGGATGATTACTATGTTAGTTGGAATGGTAGTGTTTGGAAAGAAACCTTTAGACCTAAGTATTCCCAAATCTCAAACAAGAGGGCAAGAGATCAAATCGATGAAACTACAATGCCAGTACAGTTATACAAGGCATTCGACACCAACGATAAAATCTACTTTATACTAAAGTTAATTGAGTACCCAGGTAGAACTGTGGGAGATGATGTAACAAACCCTTTCCCTTCGTTTGCTGACTATGATGAAGACTTGCATCCTAATGGACTATATAAGATTAACGATATATTCTTTCATAGGAATAGACTTGGGTTTATTTCGGATGAAAATGTTATACTATCTGAAGCCGCTAATTACTTTAATTTCTTTGCTAATACTGTACTTTCTGTTCTTGACACCAGTGTTGTTGATGTGGCTGTATCTAACAACCAAGTAGCTATATTGAAATCAGCTATACCATTTCAAGAGAGTTTGCTATTGTTCTCTGACCTGCAACAGTTTAAACTATCGTCAGATGAGTTTCTCACTCCTACCTCTGTCTCTGTTGCTGTTGCTACAAACTTTGAGACCTCAACGGAAGCAAAACCAGTACCTGCGGGTAAGACTATATTCTTTCCATTTCAACGTGGGGCTTTCTCAGGTATACGTGAGTACATGATTGATGTTGCATCAGAAACCAATGATGCCAATGAGGTGACATCACATGTACCTGACTATATTGAAGGTGTGGTTAAGAAAATGGCTGTATCTTCAAACGAAGAACTACTATGTGTACTTGCAGATGACTCTAATAATTCTGATAGTTTAAAAAGAAAAGAACTTATAGTATACAAATACTACTACTCTGACCAAGAGAAACTCCAGTCATCATGGTCTAAGTGGATATTTGATGCTGAGATTATTGACATGGAGTTCATAGGTTCTGTTGCGTACCTCTTGTTTAGAAGGAATAACAAAATCTATTTAGAGAAGTTAAACCTGTCTGTTGATGTTGCTACAAACACAATGGACGACAAGATTGGAGTAAGGCTAGATCGAAGAGTTAAACTTGAGTGGGATGAAGTTAGTGCTAATCCTCCAGCATTGTCCAGCTACTACAATGACATCAATCATGATAAAGTAGGACAAGCAGTTGAGAAAACAATATCTTCTATTGATGTAGCTAATAATGTTTTTACTTCAACAGCACATGGATTTCAGAATGACTACAGAGTTCACTTTACAAGTACCACTACGTTACCTGGGGAAATCAAAGCTGACACAAAATATTATATAGTCAATAAAACTGACAATACTTTTCAAGTAGCAAAGAAACAAGAAGGTACACCCCACGTAATAGCTAATGCTGGGTCAGGTACTATCAAAGCTGTATTTGATGACACGAAGGCAAAAGGGGTCTTGGATACTAAAACAAATGAATACTTAGATCAATGGGGTAAAAGAATTAACCTAGATAACATAGAAGAGAAACCCAGAGTTGGACAGAAGTTTACTCTAGCCCACGATAGAAACAATACATATACTGTAACAGATGTTTCAGATAAAATAGGGACTACAGTTGAGATTGAGTTTACTCCGAGTATTGCTTCAGAAGCCTCAATTGACCAAGGTGGTCCGTTACCACATAACACTTCAGTAATCTTTGAGGAGAGAGATGTTTTATATGTTTGTGAAACTGGTGAAATACTTAAAGAAGCACAAGTAGCAGGTGTATTAAAAGAAGGGACAACGTACTCACAATCAAGAGGAAACAATCACCCAGTGGTATTCGTGGGGATACCTTATGATTTTAGATACGAGTTCTCAGAACAATTTGTAAAATCTGGTGAAGAATCTATTAACTCAGGAAGACTCCAGATGAGGAACTTTGAGATTTCCTATGATCGTACTGGATTCTTTGAGGTGGAAGTTTCACCTAAACCCTATGACAATAGACTTAGACGTATATTTAATAAAACCTTTACAGGACGAAAGATTGGGTCTCTGTTTCTTGGTAAGCAAGAATTAGACACAGGGGTGTTCAGAGTTCCAGTGTATGTCAATAGTAAGGATGTCAAGATTACTGTACAGTCAGACTCATGGTTACCTGTGGCTCTACAGTCGGCTGACTTTGAGGCATTCCAAGTCCTGAGAAACAAAAGAATATGAGTTATTACATTAGATCGTCAAAGCGTAATGATTGCTATGAATTAGCTAAAACTTTAAGACAACAAGATGTACAAGAAGTATTTGCTTCTGGAGGACGTAATCCTTCTCAAGCATTAATTAGAGCCTACTTGACATCTCACTTACATTGTTATACAATAATACTAGATGATAAGGTTGTGGGTATGTTTGGTATATCCAAGTTACGTGATGGTGTTGGGTCACCTTGGTTACTTGGGTCTGACAAGTTGACAGAACATAAGTTTGAATTTCATAAACATGCAAAAGAGCATATAGATACATTTATGGACGAGTATGACGTATTATTTAACTATGTAGACCAACGGAATACTCAGGCTATCAAATGGATAAAAAGCCTTGGTTTTACTTTTACTAAGTTAGTAGATAACTATGGCTATGAACAAAAACCATTCTATGAATTTGTAAAGGCAAATAATGTGTGATCCAGTAGCAGGACCAATGGCGGCATTGATGGTAATACAGTCATACCAAAGTCAACAATCGGCTATGGCTAGTGCTGAAGCTACTAATGATGCCTTTTCTACAAACCAAGCACTACAGAATGAAGCGTATACCAAAGACATGGAGGCATTCTGGGGTGAAGAGATTGCTATACAAAAGCAAGCCTATCAGAATGCAGAGGATGCCGCTGATGCTAAAATTGACATGCTTATTCAAAGCCAAGAAGCTAGTGCATCATTGAAAATGGCTAACCTTGAGTCTGGTGCTAGTGGTGCTTCTCCAAGTAGAGCACTTCATATACTACGTAGAGATATGGCAAACAGATGGTATGACCTAGATGAACAGTTTCAACGTGGTATTACTAATTTAAAAGGAGAGCTTAAATCACTTCAGCATGACAAAATTGCACGTAGGTATAGTGCTATGGGTCAAATTAATTCAATGCAGAGAGACCCAGGATTAAGTAGTTCTGAACGTATGTTAGGTTACATAGGTGCAGGAGCACAAGGTTGGTCCATGGGTAAGTCTTTTAATAAGACTCCAGGTGCTGATACCCCTACTACTCCTTCAAGAACCTATAGTAAAAAGTTAAATGTAGGTAAAACTGGTACTAGATTGTATAGTCAAGGTGGTAGACAAAGAATTGTAGGAGGCTTCTAATGAGTAAACAACAACAAATACTAGCACAAGCTAAAAGTGGGAGAGAACCTCAGTCACCACAGATATACAGAAGAGGGAGAGTTACAAACTCAAGTGCTTACTATCGTGGTGCTAGACCTGATGTTGAAGCTGGTAAAGACCAAAAAGTAGTTGCTGATTTTCTAAGTTCTATTTCTAAACCTCTAGCTCAAGCTATGGGACAGAAGGTAGAAGAGTTTGCACAAGCTGAGAGGGACGCTGGTATAGCACATTTTATGAATGCTACCCCAGAGCAACGTGCTAAAATGCGTAATGCTATTAAAAGTGGTGTTATAACAGAATCCCAGTCTCCTTATTTTAGAGAAGGTGTCAGCATTGCGTACACTAAGAATCTCTTGGGTAAATACAATCAGGATCTTTTTCTTGAATATGAAGACTGGAAGAGTAAAAATGATGTCTCAAGTGAATCGTTTGATAAATTTCTGGATAACTTCGATTCTTATTTTGCTAATAACTTTGAGACTATACATGATAGTGTTCTAGTAGAGCATTTTGTACCTGGACAGATGGGTATCCGCAGACAGTTACAGCAGATGCACACAGGTAGACTTGCAGAAGACTATAGAGAACAAGCTGAGTACCAGAAGAATGGTGAGTTATTTGGTATATTTAAAAGCTACTCTGATGGTGTGTATTCTGATTTGTTAAAGAGTGATACCCCTTTAGGAGAAGAGTTACGTAATCAAGAGTCTAGTAACTTTAAATTTGGTCAAAACCAAGAGCAGATGCTCAAGGCACTCAAAGATAAAAATATTACACCTGCTACACGTAAGTATTTTGAGAGTTCAGAGTATGGTCGTAACTTTCTTGAGTCGTGGGATAAGTTAAGTGAGAAAAAGAAGCCTAAAGTAAAGAGCAAACCAAAAGAAACTACTAAAGTTGCTCCTAAAAAGGGAGAAGGAGCAGATGCCTTTGCTAAAAGATTAGGATATAAAGAAGGGTGGAAACAAATGGCTAAAAAACTTAATCTTACTACAAAAGGACCAAGAGTAGACAAAACTTACCCAAGAAATTCATGAAAGAACTAACTTTAAATCAACAGAAACAAAAGTTTTTAGAAGAACAACTCATAGCTCTTGAGGCAGAAAAGTCAAAAGCTAACTTAGGTTTCAAGCTAAAACGTGAGTTAAACACGTTTATTGAGGATGCAAGGGAACAAGGGTTTCATGACATGGGTAAACTCAATAAGATGGTGGGTGACCAAATAGCTACTCAGGCTTTGTTGTATCGTGACAAAGACTTTCTTGACTTTATGTACGAGATTAAGACCCATGGAGGATCTAACTACGGACAAACAGCCGCAGGTCAGAACTTAATAATGAGGGTTAGTGATCAAATTGATGCTAAAAATGATCAAGATGAAGCACGAGCTTGGGAACGAACAAAAAGACAGAAAGAACAAACCCTTTGGGGTGCATATACAAAACTTGGGGAACTGAGAAATAACAGAGGTCAAGAAGGTTTTGAACAAAAGATGAACCAGTGGATCTCAAATATGAATGCACAAGGGTTTACTAAAGAAGCAGAAAGTGCTACCAAGTATGAAGAAGATTTCAAAAATCAAAAGGTAAAGGACGAAACTATTACATTTGGAGACACTAGAACTAACTCGTTCCTCCAGACACTCCAGAACAAAGGTAAATCTGCTATGATACTAGAGTTGTTGAATAGCGGCAAGCAGTTGGACCCTCAGTATGTCAACTATTTAGTAGCAACAGACCAACAAATAACTCCTATCTCTAGTATACCTGAGTACAAAGAAAGAATGTCTGACTTTGAGTCTACCTTAAAGAACTTAGGTACTCAAAAGATGAATGATTTTATAAAGAGTCTAAACCTTGACCCAAATCAAGCAGGTAATCTGAAGTTGCCAGCAAAGTTCTTTCCTATTCTTAGTGATGGTCTAGCTAAAATAAGACAACATTTAGCTACAAACTACAGGAATATTGCCACAATGAAAGAGGGTAATATCCCGTTCCTTGAGTTTAACCAGGATCAAAGAGGCTTATTTCAAGAACTACTACAACCAGACTGGAATTCAACTGATTTAAACACACTTGGAGGCATTTACAACGATACTGCCTCAAAGTTGACTCAGGTTATGGATGATTTTGTAGGTAAAAAAGATCCTATTAGTATAATGAGGAGAGCAAATAATCTTCAAGACAACTTGTACGAAGCAGTCTATAACAAACAAAGACCCACTGGTAAAAAGTTGGATGGTAGAAAGCTCATGACTCGTTTTCTTAGACTTCAAAGAGATATGAAAAATGACAGGACTTTCTTTGATAATCCTCTTGAAGCTCATTTGGAAAAACATTTTGAGGGTCTTGATATTGGTAGTTGGTCTGAGTTGTCAGCCGAAGATCAAGCTGATATAGACAAATATTTACAATTGTTAAATGATGACATTGTTGAATTACAAAACCTTGATAAAGAAAAGGAATCTGAATGAAGTGGGACTTTAACGGATTACTAGCACAACACGAAGAAAACAACACACGTTACAGTATAGCCGAAGCTACAAGTAGATCAGAGCAAGACCTTTACACAAAACTAAAGGAAGCAGGGATCGAACCTCCTTCAGCCCAAGAACTAAAGTTTGACATAAATGAAATAGAGCCTACCGAAGCAGATACTATTGCAACAGAAGCTGTAAAAGGGGGTCTACAAGGTTTTCTATTTGATGTGGGGGAGAACATTATAACCAATGTAGAAGACTTTCAGCCTGACTCGTTAGACAAAACAAAAGTCATCTTTAATATTCCAGGGTTAAAAAACTATGATAAAACAAGACCCTACATGTTTCTCATGGAAGGGGATGAGTTTGACAAACTTAAAGAAGAACAAAAGATTAGCTATCTTCCACAAATAGCAAACGAAGGTACAGCCACATTTGAATTCACTAGAACCATGGGTAAGGTAATACGTGGTATTCAGATGGGGTCTACAATTACTAAACCATTCACAGGTGGGACAGGAGCACTTGCCTATGTTGCACCTGGGGCTGTAGGGTCACAAATATCCTTCAACCCATACGAAGAACGTACAGCTAATCTAATCAATGAAATTATCCAGGACACACCATACGAAGTAGCCTCACCTTTCTTTGAGTGGTTACAAGCAGACGACAGTAATAACGAAGCAGAAGAACGGTTTAAGATGGCACTTGAGTCTGTTGCTCTTGATGCTACTTTTGGTTCTGTGTTTAAACTGTGGAGAGCACGTAGGAACATCTTAAAAAGCCAGTTACTCAAGAAACCATTAGATGAAATAGCAAAAATAGAGGCAGAGGAAGTTGCTTCTATTAAGTCTAACAAAGTTACCAAGAATGAACTAGCAACAGGTAACCCTGAGTACACAGGTAAATCACCTGCTACTAAGGTTCTCAATGCTAAACTAGAAGATCCTACAATCTTTGCAAGTCCAGATGCTGCCAAGAGAATTGTTGAGACCCTAGTCCGTGGAGACTTCCGTGATGTCAATCCTACAGGATACCGAGTATTCAATACAAAGTACCTAGAGGACGAAGGAGCCGCTGAAGCAGTCAATATGTTTGAGACTCTGATTCGTAAAGAAATGAGTCGTAAGGTTGAGGGGTTAGATGTACCAAAAGGCCCAAAAACCTTTGCTGAAATAGAGAAACAAGGATTAGCTTTAGCTGATACTATTCAAGGCCAACGTATATCCAATCTAACAGAGGATACTGCTAATCAACTTGGTTTAGAAAAAGATGTCTTGATGGAACTCATGATGAAAGACCTCAACGACATCGCAGGATTAGAAGCCAGGATACTTGCGTACAGAGGTGTTATTAGCCAGTACGGATCAGAATTACAGAGTCTCCGTAAGCAAATAATGAATAACCCAGATAACAATGCTGTTCTAAGAGCAAGGTTTCACAATCTACTTGTGGAAACAGAGGATGCCCTGAGAGTCTTTGGCGAGGTACGTAGAACAGCCGCTAGAGCCACTACAGCCCAACGTATCAAGGTTCCTAACATGAACCAAAGGAAAGTGGATACTGATGAAGTAAAGGACTTCTATAAAGCATTAGAAGACTCTGGTATGGACACAAAGAAGACTCAATTACTTGCTGAAGTATTGGGTATGGGTAAAGGACCACTTGAGTCTGTACGTTTAGCACAGATTGGTAAAGAGACTTGGTTAAAGAAGGGTGCCAGAGGTTTAATGGAGTTCTATCGTGGTATGCTTCTTGCTAGTGCTAAGACCCATGTAACAAACGTAGTCTCAGGTACTGTAGAAACTATGATTACTCCAGCTACTAGAATGATAGGTGGAGCACTCACAGGAGACAAAGAGTTAATCAAAGAAACTGGAAGACACATTATTGGACTAGGATATGGTTTTAATGAGTCTTTTATGAAAATGCTTGACTCTATATGGCATGAACGTAATATTCTTGATCCCATGGGTACCAAGATTGATGGATTGATTTCTCCGTATGGTAATGGAATTGCTATGTCAAAACTAGCACCTAATCAATCTTCGTGGCACCCTGTTAATTGGTTGACTCTGGCAGTAAATACCACAGGTAAAGTAGCTCGTGGCTCTATGAGGCTACTTGGAGGTGAGGACGAGTTCTTTAAACAGTGGAACTACAGGGCACAAGCGTATGCCAAGATTACAAAGAATGTTCCAGAAAATCTCACTAGAGCACAAAAGAAAGACTATATTGCTAGAGAGATGGATAAGTATTTCAATGATGTTGGTGTAGCAACTGACCAAGACTTACTTCAATACTCTAGGAAGATTACATTTACAGAGGAACTCAGAAGAGGTTCTTGGTCTGACGGACTACACAGAGCATCCGTTAAGTTCCCTCCATTACAGTTGTTCTTGCCTTTTATTCGCACACCTGTTAATATATTAGGTAGAGCAGTAGAACGTACACCTATTCTTAATATGGTTAGAAAACACCATAGGGATATGTTTATGTCGGGTGACAAGACTGCAAGAGCACAAGCAGTAGGTAACACAGCTTTAGGTACTATGTTGTGGGGTTCTGCTATGTATTGGGCTATGAGTGGTAGAATCACTGGTGGTGGGCCTATTGACCCAGATCAGAACAAACTCTGGAGACAAGCAGGAAACCAACCTTACTCTATACTAACCCCTAGTGGAAACTGGGTTTCTTACAACAGACTTGACCCAACAGCTATGCCTTATGTATTTGCTGCTTCTGCCTACGAGAATGCACATGTATTTGCAGAAGAAGAAGGTACACTAGAGGAAATGGCGTTAATGGGTATACTTGGTGGAATTAGAGCAATGTCGGATAGGACTTATTTACAAGGTCTTAAAACCATGGCTGACTCTATTACTATGACTACCACAGGTAATGCAGACAGATGGCATGAACCTTTTGTTCAACTAGGTGCCAACATGATTCCTGGTATCATTCAACAGTCCCATGATGTAGCCACAAGCTATGGTCTTTACGAAGGGGCCGAAGGATTCCAAGAAGCTATTCAATGGCAGGAGAAGTTCTTACGTAGAGCACCTCAACTTACAGGGTACAATGCTATTAAGCATAACTGGATTACTGGTGAACCTGTAGTTTCCCCTTTTGGGTATAACACAGGAATACCAGTAGCACCAGATCGGCCTAACAAGTACATTAATGAAATAGTACGTATGGGTAGATCAATAGATCCTCCTGACACGTACATGGGTAACGTAGAACTTAACGGACCTCAGTATGCTGAGTTAAATAGGTTAATTGGTACTACTGAACTTGGTGGGTTAAGGTTGACTGAGGCACTCCAGGTGTTTATGGAATCTGAAGAGTACAACTTTAATCCTAATAGGAAGTACGATCCTGACTACGATGACTTTAGAGTTAAAGGAGTCAAGAAGATTTTACGCAGGTACAAAGACGCAGGTAAAAAGAGGTTACTAAGCTCAGACCCTGAGTTACTTGATTTAGTCATTCAAGACAAGATAAATGAAGCAACCGTATTACAAGGTGACGAAGCATTCTTTGATTTGAACCAAAGATAATACGACATTTACGGATTGAACTTTAAAAAAACATGAGTACAGACGTTACATTAACCAGTTATATTTTGAATCCCTGGACTGGGACTTACCATGGTGGAGGCACAGATTTAATTGCTTTGTCTTATGCTGATCTTGACTATATTCCATCAGCTAATGACCCATACAAATCCACAAGTGGTGACGTATTTAAGGTATATGTTAATGGTATAAGAATATACAGGACAGATGATCAGAATTACGCAGGAGGTAATGGGTTTCTTGAAGATACTGATTCTTCAGGTATTGAGTTAAATGACCGACCAGCCGTTTGGACAGATACAAGTAATACTGTTTGGACTATTGATACTGCAACTCAAAAAATCTTACTTAGTAAGTCAGCTATAGCCGCTACTACTTTATATGGGTCTAGTGGTCTGGCTATTGATTTTACAACATCTTCTACTGCACCTATTATCGAACTACGTAGAGCAGTACAAGACCTAAAGACACCAGCGGTTGACTTTAGTAACGCATCAATCCTAACAGAACAAGACCTAGATAACTCTGCTAAGAACGTATTCCACGTAGCACAGCAAGCTGTAATTAGTACAGAAAATGCTATGCTGTATGACTCAGGTACCGATACATATAAATCTACACAACCTGGGACATCCACTCCAAAACGTATTTCTAGTGTTGCTACACCTACGTCTGCCAATGATGCCGCAAATAAGACCTATGTAGACGGAAGTAGTTCTACAGTTACAGTCGCTGGTATTGCTAGTGATGTGACTACTGTAGCTGGAATCTCAAGTAATGTAACTACAGTTGCAGGTATATCAGCCGATGTAACCGCAGTAGCAAACGATGCCACAGATATTGGTACAGTAGCAGGTCAGGCAACTGAGATTGGACGTTTAGGCACTGCTGATGCTGTAGCTGACATGGCTATACTGGGTACTGCCGATGTAGTCAATGATATGAACATATTAGCGACAGCAGATGTTGTTAATGACATGAATGTTCTTGGTACGGCTGATGTTGTCAACGATATGAACGTGCTTGGTACCTCAGATAACGTATCAAATATGAATACAGTAGCAGATAATATTTCTGATGTAAATACTGTAGCCTCTAATATTAGTACCATTAATGCAAAAGTTTCTAAATCAGGTGACACAATGACAGGAGCATTAACCTTGTCTGGAGCACCTACCGCAGATAACCATGCTTCTACTAAAGCATACACAGACTCACAAGCCACTGCTCTCGCTTTGGCATTAGGATAAAATATGGCATTTAAAAACTACACAAAAACTATAGCCGCTGGTGCTGCCGAAGGTGCCGCTACCCAGGTAAGAGCCGCAACTTCTACCGATGTAATCATTGGTCTTAACGTAGCAAACACAAGTGCAAGTGCTACTTCTACAGTTGCCGTTAAGATGGCAGGAACAAAGTTACTAGATAATGCACAGATTCCTGTTGGTGGGGCAATAGAAGTTATCCAAGGTAAAATTGTGCTAGAAAGTGGGGATGATATAGATGTAATACCCACAGGTGCAGGAGTAGATGTGGTTATGTCGGTATTGGAGAACGCATAATGGCAAGAACACAAGGTGCTGTAGACACAGGTATACAACAGACTACCAAAGATGAACTAGAGTTACGTGCAGGATCTAGCACGATCTCAAAGGTAGACGTAAGTGGTATTCGTAGTCAGCAAGGTATCATAAGACACAAGAATACCATATCTACCTCAGTAACCATTGCATCCGATGAAACGGCAGTAGCTGCTGGACCCCTCACAATCTCTTCGACAGGAACCCTTGAAGTTGCTTCAGGTGGAATCATGGTGATCGTATGACAGGAATTGTAATCCCCGATGGTGGGACAATAGGGAGTGCTTCTGATACTGATGCAATTAGTATAGCATCAGATGGTCAAATAACTGTTAATCAAAATAATCCTACAGTTACTCTAGGGAGTAATACTACTTTTGGAAGTGGAGTTTCTTTAGCCAATGCGACTTTTCCGTCAGGCCATGTGATCCAGCATAAAGTTAAACAATTATCAACTCCAAGCAACGCTGAAAGGAATCACGATATATCAACAAATTGGACTGTAATTGATTTAGGAGAAGCATTTCAATTAACTGGTTTTTCTGCGACACAAGGCAACAAGTTAATTATAACAGTAGATGGTTTAAACCATTACGCAATCACTGATAATACATATTCAACTACAATAGGTGTTTCAACAGATGGAGCTAGTGTAACAGATTTAATGTTTAGTCATAGTTTTTGGACAGATAGCGATGGTAGTAATCAAAATATTCCCACTCATTTTCAATGGATTTATGATGTTCCTGCAAATTTTACAAATAAAACACTATCAGTAGTTACAAGGAAACAAAATGGTGCTCCTGCAAATACTTGGAGATGGAATCTACTAATTATAGCAAATGATGATCCTAGTGGAATATATAGAACAGCACACTGCAATCTATCAGTAATGGAAATACAAGCATGAAAAATCTACAAAAGCCGACTAAATTAGATGCAGTAAGAGAATTAGTAGGTCACGGAATATCTGGTGATTCTAATGCTACTGATATTAATTACAGAGGTAAAACTCCAGCATCTCAAAGTGATATTGATGCTAAATATGCTGAAATGATAAAAGCATGGAACGATAACGAATACCAACGAGATAGAGCATCCCAATACCCAAATATTCAAGATGTAGTAGTAGCTTTAGCAGAAAAAGAAGAAGGCAACGATACTATGTGGAAAGAAATAACTGCAAAGCGAACTAAAGTAAAATCAGACAACCCTAAACCAACATGACCAGTATACTTAAAACAGACGAGATCCAATCGCAGAATGGTGGTGCGGTTGTCAAGATGCAGACCCTGAAGCACCCAAGTGCTAGTGGGAATAATATTACTTTAGATGGTAGTAATAATGTATCTTTAGGCGGAACTTTAAGTGCAGGGACTTTAGGTTCTTCAGTTGTGTCTCCTGCATCAGTTGGTGGAATTTGGAAACTTTTAAATAGAACTGCAATTTCAGGTTCACCTACTTCTGTAGAATTTATTAATGGAAGTAATGGAGTTGTTATTGATCATAGCACATATCAACTATATCGGGTTATTTGTACTGGATTGGGAAGCACGACAAATGTTACAAATTTAGGAATGCAGCTTGGAAAATCTAATGGAGGTGTAGCTTATGAAAGTTCTGGTATTTATAAAATCACAGTAAGCGACAGACGATCCAACCATTCAGGGAGTTTAACTTCCAGTACTTTTCAACACATTCCCGTTGGTGGACATGTTGGGGCAAATAATGGAAGTGGAAAAAGAAACATGCATTGTAATATTGAATTTTCTTTAAAAGATTCAACATATCCGACTGTTGTGTTTGAATCGGTTTTATGGATGGATAACGATGCGTCTGCAAAACAACATGGAGGAGCTTCCTTCTCAAATGGAAGTTATCTTGGAGATGATATTGATAGAATAAGGCTTTTTTTTCATACAAGTTATAGTTCTGCAACAGTAGGAACCTTTCAAACTATGGCTAACGAAGGACATATTGCGATATACGGATTAAAAACATCATGAAAAAATTAGTAAATGGTCAATTAATGGACATGACTGATGCTGAAATAGCAGAAGCAACGTCTGGGAATGATGTAAGTGAGTTTGACAATTTGTTGAGGGAACTTAGAGAAGTTAGAAATACTAAACTTCAAGAAACAGATTGGATGGCTTGTGCCGATGTACCAACCATGACAGATGAGTGGAAAACTTATAGGCAAGCTTTAAGAGACATAACTAAAGACCTAAAAACATTAGATAATGTTAGGTCAATAACTTGGCCCACTAAACCAAACTAACCAATGGCAGAACTAAGACTCAAAGACGGCATGGTACACAATACCAACTCGTACACAGGTTCCGTAACAGTAAACGCAAATGACCGAAGTATGGTTGTAGGACCAGTGACTTTCTCAGGGACAGTAACGTGTAACGGATCGCTGACTGTCTTGAACGAAGTCAACATAACAGGAACTTTGAACGTCAATACTGGCGGTTCTTTTGATGTGAGATAATATGGGAACTTTACAAGTTGGTGGGACTACAC
>Ga0099849_1000666_pt1 | contig 15872 bp, 17 predicted proteins | sample CB_VirMetaG_4_FD_78177 | JGI IMG/M metagenome (GOLD analysis project Ga0099849, IMG submission 78177) | Freshwater to marine saline gradient viral communities from Chesapeake Bay - CB_1508_1M Viral MetaG | ecosystem: Environmental > Aquatic > Marine > Coastal | place: USA: Chesapeake Bay... | reverse complement strand
CTACGAGTTATATGCTTACGCAGAATATGTAGAAACTGTAAAAGTTAAAGAAAAAAACATTTTAGAGTGGGCAGATTCTTCGATTTGGTATATAATAGGTGGGATACTTGATCAGTACGGTGGCCAGTACGCTAAATGGCAGCAGCGATATTACGCTGCTATTAAAGAAAACCCATTGGCTGATGAAATACTCGTAATCAAGAAACACGCCGAAGCTAGAGTAAGAACATTAGAAGGATGTGCTAGTAGAATTCTAAGCATGGCAGACATACTAACCAACTTAGCTAGGAGAAAATAGTGACTAAAAAAGATAAGATTAAGAAACTAATTATGAAGGCGAAAGAATCAGGAGATGTTGACTTACTGGAACTAGCTATGGAATTACTAGATGAAATTCCAGTTCCAGAAAACAATGTAATTGCAGGCCCATCAACAGATAGATCGCAGCTACCTTCTAAGTTCTCAGAATTTTCTATGAACAATATCAACAATGGCAGGCAGCCGGTTTCTACTCCTCCCGGTAGAATTAATAAGTTTGTGGATGATGGCACAGAGCATCGGGATGATATTAATAAAACTCCCGATATTACAAGAACAGAAAGAACCAGACCTAAATTTTCTAAAGTTGTCCAGATCTGTAGTAAATGCAGTGCAGAAGTTGAGGTTAACCCCGTCTTTAAACGCGATTTTTTTGTTTGTGATAAATGTCTAAGAAAATAAATAAACTAGAAGATTTGGCATCAGAAAGAGCGGTCTTGGCGGGATTGTGTCAATTCGGTCTGGATGCATATCTTGACATTGATTATGTCACATCTGACACTTTTACAGATGATGTTAATCAATTAATTTTCGACTGTGTGTACAAGTCTATTTCTGAGAACACAGAAGTTGAGCTATCTTCTATATTGTCCGTTGCCAACAACTTGGGTGTGGAAGAAATAATCAACACCAAAGAAGAAATCGGCTATATCAGATCTCTCTTTAACATGCCTGTCGTAAAATCCAATTTAGGAACATACGCTGCAAAAATCACTAAGTTAAAAGTAGCTAGAGATTTTCGCAAGATGATGAAGGCTTGCGACTCTGAACTTAGTTCGGTTACTGGCGATGAAGATATCATGGATATCATTTCACGGGTCGAGAATCGCATATTAGAAGCTACTGGTGATATCTATCAATCAGGAAATAAGAAAACAGAAACGCTTGGGGAGGGTTTAGAAGAATATTTAGATTTCTTAGAAAATAATATATCGGACTATATTGGTATACCATCTGGATTCGATGCTTATGACCGAGCTATCGGTGGAGGCTTTAGAAGAAAATGTGTTGACCTAGTAGGCGCTCGCCCAAAGGTGGGCAAGTCTATGTATGGAGATGCTGTTGGACTTCATGTCGCTGGAAACGAAAACGTGCCGGTCTTGATGCTCGACACAGAAATGTCAAAAGAAGATCATTATCATCGTATGCTGGCTAATATTTCTGGCGTTGAAATCAACACAATCGCAAGTGGGAGATTTGCTGAAAGTCAGATTGAAAAAGAGAAAGTACACAAAGCAGCTGAAAAATTAAAATCAATTCCTTATCACTACATCAGTATTGCCGGAGAATCTTTTGAAAACATTCTAAGCCAAATGAGAAAATGGATTTATCAACATGTTGGATTTGATGAAAACGGAAGAACTAACGACTGTTTAATAATTTATGACTATCTAAAATTAATGGGAAGTGAAGGCATCAGCGCTTCTATGCAAGAATACCAAGTGCTAGGCTTTCAAATCACGCAGCTTCATAATTTTACTGTTAAGTATGATGTTGCGTGCTTAGCTTTTGTGCAGCTTAATAGAGACGGCACTACTACTGAGACAACAACAGTAGTATCTGGATCTGATAGGCTAATCTGGCTCTGCACAAGTTTCTCAATATTTAAAATGAAGTCTCCTGAAGAAATAGCGGCAGACGGGGATAGTAATGGAAACAGGAAGCTGGTCCCCGTTGTGGCTCGTCACGGCGAAGGTTTAGATGACGGAGACTATATAAGCATGGTAATGCATGGCAGATTTGGAAGAATTGAACAGGCTTTAACAAGAAATGAGATCCATGAAAACGAAAGAGCAAGAGAAGAAGGCTTCGAGACCGATGCTGTCGAATCAGAAGATATCTTCGATATGCAATGAATTGCTGAACAATCTTGAAAAATTATTGGTATACCTTGACGTAGAATACGTAGAGTTTCAAAACAGAATTGCTTTTCCTTGTCCAGTACACGGAGGTGATGCTCCAGAAGCTTGCTGTGTATTTACTGATGGGACAACATCAAAGGGTAACTGGCAATGTTTCACTAGGGGTTGTCAAGAAGAATATGTCAACAACTTATTTGGATTTGTTCGTGGATGTCTTTCGTATCAAAAAGGCAGGACTGCGACAATGCATGAAACAGCGGATTTTTGCTTAGAGTTCCTTGATAAAGATATTGATGAGTTGACGCTGGCTCCTAGAAAAAGCTTTAAAGCATTTGATCTATTTAATAGAAAAATACAAAGAGAAGAAGCTGCAATTTCCAGAATAGATATACGTGGTAAGTTAAACATACCAGCTCCATATTATTTAGGAAGAAATTATAGCCAGCTTGTGCTTGAGGCGTTTGATGTGGGTGAATGCACCGCTCAAAATCAACCCATGTCTGGACGTGTAGTAGTTCCGGTGTATGACGAAGAGTATAATTATGTAGGATGTGTTGGCCGAGCAATTAAAGAACATATTAAACCGAAGTGGCTGCATAGCCAAGGCTTTAAAAAAAATGTTTTGTATGGGTTAAATTTGGCAAAAGAAGAGATAATAAAGACAGGAACAGTTGTCTTAGTTGAAGGACAAGGAGATGTTTGGCGGCTTCACGAGGCTGGGATTACTAATGCTGTCGGTATTTTTGGTTGCAGTATTAATGAAGATCAGTTAATATTACTAGAAAGCAGCGGCGCATTAAATGTTATTATCTTGACTGACTATGATGAAGCTGGCAAAAAAGCCGCCGAACAAATTATGCGAATGTGTGGCAGGCGGTTTAATTATATCCGTCCCGATATGTTAGACAACATTAAGGACGTTGGAGATTTGACAATACAACAAATTAAAGAATTTCTCTATCCACAACTAAAAGGATTTATAAATGAAAACTAAAATTATTGCCTTTGCAGGCGGTAAAGGATGCGGAAAAACAACTAGTATGAATTTTTTACACGGATATCAGCTACGTGCTTATCAAGTGATTGAGAATTTTGCTATTTCCGACAAAGGAGAGCTTGTAGTAAAAACTGAAATTGAGCAAGACGGCAAGACAGAAGTGGCAGACACTTATATGGACATCAACAGAAAAGATTTAGAATTTATTGAATGGGCAATGTATAATGTATGGCCATTTGTTAAAAAATACTCTTTTGCGGACCCTCTGAAAGAGATGGCTGTTGGTTTATTCGGCCTTAAAAATGAGCAGGTTTACGGAAGTTTAGAACATAAGAAGCAAGTAGTTCCTCATCTAAGGTGGGAAAACATGCCAAAGCCGGATAGATTAGGATTCAAACGAGGACCAATGACCGTTCGTGAGTTCCTACAGTTTTTTGGCACAGACGTTTGCCGTAGAATGCATGAGAATATTTGGGTCGATAGATGTCTGCAAGACATTCAGCTAGAGCAGCCACTACTCGCAGTAATAGATGATTGTAGATTTCCTAATGAAGTTGAAGCTATTCAAGAAATAGGCGGCAAGGTTATCGGACTTACTCGCTCTACTGAAGGGGTAGATCATCATTCCAGCGAACAGGAAATAAAAAAGAGCTGGGACACAATAGATCATGTTATCGACAATCAAGATATGACAATACATGAAACATGCGCAGCTATTATTGAGGCAATCAAAGACTTTGGTTGGCTTCAAGAGGAAATTGTATCGGATTCAAAAAATCCAAAGAAAAGAAAAATTCACACTATTAAGTAAGGTTTTAAATGATTGTTACCTATATACGTAGCTCTAGCTACAACAACTACGAATATTGCCAAATGCAATACTTCATTACATATGTTTTAGGACACCAAAGCCTGTCAGGAAAGAAGGCGCAGTTAGGCACAGTCGTACATAAAACCTTAGAAGTTCTTGCAGCCTGCGCAAAAAAACTGCAAGAAAATCCAGAGAAAAAAAGTTTATATATTAACGATGACGCTATCGGAAAAGTCAACTTTACTCCTAGATCATTAGGTACTAAAAAGTTTGTCTCAAAAGTGTTGGATTCTAGCTATAAACATTATACCGAAAATTGTCATCATAAATACACAGGTTCTGATTTTAAGTTTTGCGAAACGCAGACGGCAACAGCTATAACCTTCAACGAAGGTCAGTTCGATCCTCGTAATAGGAACATTGTAGACACTGAACCGCAATTTGATATTCCCATCGAAGAGGATTGGGCTAAGTTTAAATACAAGATGCCTGATGGCAAAGAAGTGGAGGGACAGTTGGCAATCAAGGGAACTATTGACTTAGTTACACAAGTTGACGACAATATTATTGAGGTTGTGGATTGGAAGACTGGGCGCAGACTTAACTGGGCGACCGGAGAGGAGAAAACTTACGAAAAACTACTTGAAGATCCGCAGTTGTTATTGTATAATTATGCCATATCAAAACTTTACCCTCAATACGAACAGTCAATTATGACGATATTTTACACAAAAGACGGCGGTCCTTTTAGTATGTGCTTCGATAAATCTGATCAAGTAAAATTTTTAGAAATGTTGAAAAACAGATTCAAACAGATTCAGGGAAACACTTATCCACGTCCATGTAGCCCGAGGAGGTCACATTTCAAGTGTACAAAATTGTGTCATTTTCATAAGAATAACTGGCCCGGAACAGATAAAAGTATGTGTCAATATGTAGAAGATCACTTACACGCTCTTGGCCATGATGAAACTGTAGAAAAGTGTACTAGAGACGGATTTAACATTGGTTATTATGAGGCGCCCGGATAATGCTATACAAAAATGATTTTTACAAAAAATATAAAAGAAACGTTCATTCACAAAACGGAGAGGACGGAATTATTGAAGAGTTATTTAAGAGATTAAATATAGACACTGGCTGGGTTTGTGAGTTCGGAGCATGGGATGGAATACATCTTTCAAATACATTTAACTTGGTAAAAAAGGGATTCAATGCAGTATTAATAGAATCAGATGAAAAAAAGTACAAAGATTTAATCAACACAGCTCAAAAGTATCCTAATATCACACCTATAAACTCTATGGTTGGATACTTAGAAGAAGATACATTGCTTGACAACATTCTTCAAAAAACTGATATACCAAAAGATTTTGATCTTCTTTCTATAGATGTTGACTCGTGTGACTATTTTATATGGGATGCATTTACTCAGTACAATCCTAAAGTTGTAATTATAGAAATCAACTCTTCAGTTGATCCATACAACGAAGATTGGATCTATACACCTAATCATAAATCCTACAAAACCACAGCGTTTAGACCAATGTACAACTTAGGTTTGTCTAAAGGCTATAAATTTGTATTGCATACAGGCAATATGGTGTTTGTTAGAAATGATCTGTTTGACCAGCTAGATATTTGTTATGTTGACCCTTTAGAAAATTTTAGAAAATTTTGATACAAATGGAGTATTAGGAAGTAATGATTGAAGTAGAAATTACAGAAGAGATGAAAAAACGAGCATGGAGAAAAGCCCGAGAAATGGGGGTTATTAACAATTCCATTATGAAGGGTGATGGAAATATTGCAGGATTTTTAGGGGAAGAGGTTGCAAATTATGTTTTGTGTGGTATAATCAATAACACATACGACTATGATATTGTTACTGGAAACCTTTGTGGAAATAGCCAACAGGTTACTTGGGACGTAAAAACCAAACGTTGCACTAGCCCGCCTAAGCCCTACTATGATTGCTCCGTTGCAAACTATAACACGAAGCAAAAATGTGACAATTATATATTTGTACGAATTGAAAACAAGAATGGACGATGGGGACGAGCTTGGGTGCTAGGCTGGCTGCCTCACGAAGAGTATTATAAAAAGGCACGAAAGCTAACGAAAGGCGAAGTAGATCCTTCTAACGGCTTTATAGTTAGAGCAGACTGTCATAATGTTGCGATTAAAGATTTGAACAAACCTTGAGAAATAAAATGTGGAATCCTATAAATTGTAAAACACACTTCAGTCTACAAACTGCATTTTGCAAAACTGAAAAATTAGCTCAAAGATGCAAAGAATACGGCTATACCGCTTGTGGTATTGCAGATTTCGAAAGCGTATCTGGCGCTGTGGAATTCAGCGCAGACTGTAAAAAGCATGGCATCAAACCAATAATTGGCTGTGAGTTTGACGGTTATATTTTATATGCTAAAAATAAAAAGGGATGGTTTGATTTAGTGCGATATGTTTCTAATAAAAATCTAGACGTTCTAAAACAAGTTGCTAAAGCTGGCAACGTTATATGCGTCACAAAAGAAGTAAATGGACTAGCTAAGCTGTTTAAGCACAATCATCATCAGGTAGATTATGAAAATGAAGCGATTTATTATGTTGACCAAAGTGACGCTGATTGCCATAGAATTATGTTGTGTGGCAAACTCAAAACTACCCTCAAGAAAATCAAAAACATAGAACATGACTACCAGCAGTTTTTTAATGGTGAGGACAAATGGTTTTTACCTGAACCTGACGAGGCGGCTACGGGATTTGGAATCGCTGACAAGTGTGAAGATTATGACCTTGCCGGACCTCCGCTCTTGCCAACGTTTGAATGTCCAGAAGGTTACAATGAAGATGAATATTTAACTCAACTATGTAGGGACGGCTGGGCTAAATTGCTAATTCCTTCAGGTAAAGTAAAAGATGTTCGCGATAAAGAAATTTACGCAGATCGAGTAAAGCACGAACTTAAAGTTATTTTCAAAGCTCAGCTATCTGGCTACTTTCTGATTGTGCAAGACATTATTCAATGGGTCAGAGATAACGGTATGCTGGCAGGTCCGGGAAGAGGGTCGGCGGCAGGGTGTCTAATATCCTATCTGCTGGGCATCACAGAGGTTGACCCTATAGAGTACGATCTTATTTTCGAACGCTTCTACAACGAAGGAAGAAACACTGAGGGCAATGTGGCGATTCCCGATATTGACATGGACGTTCCTGCCGAAAGAAGAGATGATGTTATCGACTATATCAAATCAAAGTATGGGAACGATAAGGTTGCTCAGATGATTACTTTTGGCCGATTGCAGGGTAGGTCTGCGATTAAAGAAGTATTAAGAATTAATGGAAGTGTATCTTTTGATGAGATGAATGATATCACCGATGCAATTGCTGATGAAGCAAGTATTTCTGATCAATTAGAGTTAATGGAAGACAAGTCGGTTATTAAATGGTCTTTAGAAAACAATGTAGATGATTTAAGAAACTGGGTTGTAATGAACGAAAACGGCGGCTTGGACGGACCCTTAGCTAATCTTTTTGAACAAGCTATCAATATCGAAGGTACAAATAAATCACAAGGCAAACATCCAGCCGGAGTTATTATTTCCAAGGTTAATCTGGCGGATGTATGTCCTATCACAACCGATAAAAACGGCGATCCCATCGTAGCATTTGAAATGAACGCGCTAGAGTTTCAAGGGCATATTAAATTCGATGTTTTGGGGATTGCATTACTTAGTAAAATAATGGAGGTATGTAGAAATGAATGATGTTGCAGTATATAAATCTGTAATTTTCTCTGGCTGCTCAATTGAGGCTAAAGGTGTCTCGGTTTGCAATCTAGAGGACTGTATGATGGGGCAGTTTGTGCCGCGAGCTAAATATCAAGTGTGGTCTGATCGTCATAAATTTTACAGATTGTACCATAATATTGATGATGCCGTTGAAAAATTTATTGAGCTTAGGAGAAAAAGATGAATCACAGAAATATTATCGTATTTGACTTTGAAACCACTGGTCGGAATCCTCACAAGTGTCAGCCTACGCAAATTGCTGCCGTCGCTATTGATTCTAGAAGATTAGAGCTGATGGATGGAGGTATTTTTGAGAGTAAGATGAAATGCATTGTAGATGATGAAAAAGCTATTGCTGCCGGATTTGATCCCGTTGAAGACAAGGCTTTGGAGGTTACTAGAAAAACTAGATCTGAAATTTCTAAAGGTCCAATGCCTAAGACTGTTTGGAAAAAATTCACACAGTTTGTTGATAAGTTTAATTGGAAGGGAACCAACTGGACCGCGCCTATCGCTGCTGGCTGGAATATTAACGGATATGATATGCATATTGTAAATCGTATGTGTAAGGCATTTGGTCCTTGGGACAAACAGCGCGAGGAGCAAAGGTTATTTAATCCAATTTTTACAATGGATGCAATGCAGCACGTATACTGTTGGTTCGAAAATAATGCAGACGTTAAGGGGTACAACATGGACTACATGCGTGATTATTTTGGTATGTCTAAAGACAATGCTCACGATGCACTTCAAGACGTAAAAGATACGGCTAATATTCTAATCAAGTTTTTAGTCATGCAGCGAAATCTAAACAAGAAAATTAAATTTGAAAAAGCTTTTGCTAACAAGGAATTATACATACCATGAGTAATTTCAACATCAATAATTTTGACGATCCAGAAGTCTGGGATTTGATTTGCGAAGGAGACACTAAAGGTGTATTTCAGCTTGAATCTAATCTAGGAAAAAAATGGGCTAGAGAAAGTCAGCCTAGAAATATCAAGGAGCTTGCGGCACTAATTAGTCTAATTCGTCCCGGTACACTATTGGCTAAGCATAAAAGCGGCAAGAATATGACTGAAGTATACTGCCTTAGAAAAAGTGGAGCGCCCGACTTTCCAGTGGAATACGATCATGAATCTTTAGAGCCAATCTTGAAAGAAACCTATGGTGTGCTTGTATACCAAGAACAGTCCATGCAGATTGCTCAAAAGTTAGCAGGGTTCGATCTTAAAGAAGCCGACGCTTTACGTAAAGCTATCGGTAAAAAGAAGGCCGACTTGATGGAACAAGTAAAGAAATCTTTCCTAAGAGGAGCCGCTAGTAAAGGAATCGTTACTAACAAAGTTGCTGAGGAAATTTTCGCCAATATTGAGAAGTCTAACCGCTACGCTTTTAATAAATCTCACGCCGTCGCTTACGCCATCAATGCTTATTGGGCCGCTTACTGTAAGCACCACAGAAGAAAAAAGTTTTACCAAACTTGGCTAGACGGTTCTGAAGGCAAGCCTAAGCCTGAGATAGAAAGAAAACAGCTAATTATGGATGCTAGAAAATCTGATATTGACGTGTGGCCACCTCGACTCAATAATCTGCATACTAATTTTACCAGAGATCCAAAAAAAGATATCATTCATTATGGACTGCGATACATAAAATTTGTAGGGACCGCAGAATGCCAGAAGATAGAATCTTTAGAAAAAGACATCATCAAGGACTATAATTGGATGGATTGTCTTGTAAATATTATACACGAACTAAAACTTAACAAAAGATCTGCCATTGCTCTAATTTCAGTAGGGGCTTTTCTAGGTAAAAACAATAGAAACTGCACGCAAAAAATGCTATATGAATTCGATAGCTGGAAACAGTTGTCGGCCCGTGAACAGCAGGCTATCGCAGATAACCATAATAATGGGGACAAGTGTAGCTCTTTGTCCGATGCTGTTAAGAAGATGACTCAAACCATCAAAGTAAATAGCCGAAGAATGACAACAATAGATGACATTATAGAATCGTTAGATAATCCATTTTATAATACCGAGGACACTCCGTCACAGATAGCAAAACAAGAAACTAAATATCTTAGCTGCTCACTTACATCAAGTGTTGTTAAAAATTTATCAAATTTATCACTAAACATGTGCAAAGACATAGCGAATGGGGTGATAACAGGTAAAGTAAATATTGCGGTCGAAGTTGCTGTTGTAAAAATTATCAGAACTAAAAAAGGTGATTGGATGGCCTTTTTAACTGTCGAAGATATTAGTGGTTCATCAGACTCTATAGTTGTGTTTCCCGAAGCTTGGGAAAGTTATAAAGATCTGCTCATTGAGGGAAATACAGTACTGATAACCGGAAATATTCAAAGTAAAGATAAAACATCTGTAATAGTTGATAAAATAAAGCAGATATAAGAGAGGTCATCTTTTACCAGCGGCTAGTTCGCAGGTCAAAATATACCTCTTTTAAATTAAACACATTAAGGAGTCAAACCGTATTTGCGGCTAGATCGCAGATTAATGACCACTCCTTAAATAAATATTGAAAGGCGCTAATGAATAAATGTATTTTTTTAGGTAAGCTTACAGCCCCTCCTGAAGTTTATATTGATGATAACAACAATACTCCAGTTATAGATTTTGAGCTAGAGATTGAAGAGTTTAGAAGAGATAGCAGAGGTGAGAAAAGAAGAGACTTGACCTACTTATTTTTTCAGGCTTGGGATACAGCAGCACTAACTATAGAAAAATGGGCTCAAAAAGATTCGTTGATGTCTATAGAATCTAGTGCAAGAATTGACGATGAAGGACACACCTATTTTAGAGTAACTAATTTTAAAATTCTATGAGAAAAAAAAGAATACTATGGGTTAATGAAGCTTCTTGGAAAAACACAGGATACGCTGTGTATGGTAGAGAGGTTCTTCAAAGACTGAATCAAGTGCCTGATTTTGAAATTGCGGAACTAGCTTGTTACGCCACACCGGAACAATCTGAAGAGAATCCTCAAGAATGGAGTGTTTATCCAAACAAGCCCAGCGAGGATAGTGCAGAATTCAAAGATTATTTATCCTCACCCAGTTTGTCATTTGGTGAATATACTTTCAATAGTGTATGCTTAGATTTTAAGCCTGATATTGTTATGGATATTAGAGACTGGTGGATGTTTCAATATCAACAAAGATCTCCTTTTAGAGATTTTTTCCACTGGGCAATTATGCCAACAGTAGACGCTGCTCCGCAAAACCCTCAGTGGATCAACACATTCGCAAGTGCTGACTCTGTTATGACTTACTCAGAGTTCGGAAGAGATGTAATACTAGATCAGTGCCGTGATATTAACTTTATTAATGTAGCATCGCCAGCGGCAAGCGAAAAGTTTTATAAATTTGAATCAAAGAAAAAACACAAAGACGACATGGGCTTAGATCCTAACGCATTCATCATCGGCACTGTGATGAGAAACCAAAGAAGAAAGTTATACCCAGATCTTTTTGCCTCGTTTAGATCCTTGTTAGACGAAACAAAAAACCCTAATCTTTTTCTTTACTGCCACACATACTACCCAGATATCGGATGGGAAATACCCGAGTTGTTAGATACTTTTCGGCTTAACAACAGGGTGTTGTTTACCTACAAGTGTGAAGATTGCGGTGACGTTTCAATTGACTTTTATAGAGACGCTGCGTCATACTGTTCTAAATGTAAAAAGTTTGAGAAAAGTTTTGTAGGAATTAAAAATCCTATTGATGAAAACGAACTTAATAAAATATACAATGTGTTTGATATATATGTTCAATATGCCAACAGTGAAGGTTTTGGAATGCCTCAGCTAGAAGCTGCCCGATGCGCACTTCCAATCATTACAGTAGACTACTCAGCTATGGAATCAGTGGCTAAGAATATAAACGCATTCGCCGTCAAGCCTCTTCATTTATCAATGGAATGCGAAACAGGATGTTATCGTGCCATACCTGATAATGCAGAATTTGTAGACGCACTAAAAGTAATGATTAATCACAAAAACGGCCTGCACAACAAAGGGTTGAAAACTAGAGAGCTTTATAATAACCACTATAGCTGGGATAAAACAGCTCAGATATGGATAGACCATTTTAAGTCAATTCCCTTGCGAGACTGGTCACAAACATGGCAATCTCCGCCTCAAATTAAAAATCCAATTCAGGGAATGCCTTATGATATTATTGATGCAGTAGACAAAGTAAACTACTTATTTACCAATGTTTTACACAAGCCAGAATGGATCGGAACTTATTTTTGGTCTAAAATTCTTAAGGACTGTAGTTTAGGATACAGAGTAAAAAATTCGGAAGACGATTATTATTTCAATGAATCTCACATGCCGTCTATGAACAAGCACGAACCGTTTAATTTCATACAGGCTGGTAAAGAGCTTGCGCAACTCAGAGAAATCTGGAATAATTGGGAAAATATTAGAGTGCAGCGTTTGACAAGAGGATTAAAATGAAAATTTTATACATAGGTCACTACAGAGATGGCACAGGTTGGGGTAATGCCGCGCTAAACAACATACTCGCTATGGATGCGGCTGGAATCAAGGTTGTGCCCAGAGCAGTTACTTATGAAGTTCAAGATCGAGAATACCCAGACAGGATTAAAAAATTAGAGAAACAGGATCAATCTGACTGCGATATTGTTGTTCAGCATACTCTGCCGTCTAACTATGTTTATGATGCAAGTTACAATAAAAACATTGGTTGTTTTTGTATCGAGTCTGATAATTTAAAGCCGACCGGATGGGTAGAGCATTTAAATCTTATGGACGAAGTTTGGGTGGCATGTCGCACAAATAAAATTATAGCTGAAGAATCAGGAGTTACTGCTCCTATTAAAGTAGTTCCGTATAGCTTAGATTTAGATAACTATCAAAATCCAGAAGGCAACCAAATAGACTCGCTGCAAAATAATTTCACTTTTGGTTTTGTGGGCGAATTTGTTGAAAGAAAAAATTTAAAGGCGTTGGTAAGAGCTTTCCATATGGAGTTTGACCCCAAGGAGCCGGTAAATTTATTTATAAAAACTTCTCGCACGAACTTAGAAGGCGCTCAAAAATACTTAGAACATATCAAAAACGGCTTAAAGATTAGAAGCGCATACAAGGAAGAGATCGTTGTGGCGGGCATGTTGCCGGAAAAAGATTATATTTCTGTGCTAAATCAAATTGACTGTTTTGTGATGCCTAGTCGCGGCGAAGCTTTTTGCATTCCCGGACTTGAATGCATGGCTCTTGGAAAGCCAGCAATTTACACAAAAGGCACTGGCATGGACTATTTGGTGGGCTATCCTGTAGAGGCACACAAAACGCCATGCTTCGGGGCAGTCGATGCTATGCCATACATAGACACAGCTGAATCAAATTGGTTGGAAATTGATGTAATTAAACTTGCAAAAACCATGCGAGAAGTATATCATAATTATGACAGAGAAAGAGTTAGCAAAAAATGCAAAGCGGCAGCAGCGAATCTGAATCATGAAAAAGTGGGAAAAATCATAAAGGACTATCTAAATGACAACTAAAGCTAATCAAAGAAATGTGCGTTCAATTATGAATAAAATAAATCGCGGCGACAAACTGAACGTATTTACTTTTGCAACACATGAGCGATACGAATCCAACCTGTGTAAAACAGGACATAATTTTTACTCATTTAAATATGGTAAAGAATGGGATACTACATATGCTCCAATTCCAGAAAACTATCATATCATAGATTATATTCCTGCCGATCTAGATATTGACATAATTTTACATCATACCAGCGATGAAAGACTAATGATCGCTCACAACATGTTGTCGCAAACACAGACAACTGAAACTCAGGGACTTCCAGAATTAAATAAACTAGCAATACCTACAATCAGACACTGCCACGTTTTGCCCAATTTACAGGCTCCAAAGGCCGAAGAAATGTTGGCAACATACAAGAAAATTAATGTCAGCAAAAACTCTTTTATTTCTAAATATAGTGCTAACGCTTGGGGTTATGATGAGGCTGAGTGTGAAATTATAGAGCATGGCATAGATACTGAGTTTTGGTGTCCAGACGATAGACCTAGAAAAAATGTATGTCTGTCAGTTGTAAATGACTGGATCAATAGAGATTGGTGTTGCGGCTTTGGTTTGTGGGGCGCTACAGTGATGGCAAATACGCCACATCAATTACCTATTGCGGTATATGGCAAAACGCCGGGACTGTCTGAACCAGCTAAAGACACTAACCATTTAAGAGATATATATCGAGAATCTTCTGTGTTTTTAAATACATCACTAATTTCACCAGTACCCACAGTGTTAATGGAGGCTATGGCTTGTGGGTGTGCAGTTGTGTCTACAGAGAACTGCATGATTCCTGAAATTATAGAACATGGAGTAAATGGTTTTATGGCTAATGATCCTAACGATCTTAGAGATTACTGTTTCAAACTACTCGATAATCCCACTTTAGCACGCAAGATGGGAGAAGCAGCAAGACAGACTATTGTATCTAAATTTGGACTTGCCCGATTTGTTAATAACTGGAACAACTTACTATACAGCACAATAGGAGAATACAATGAAGGTTTACTTAGGAACTGATGGAAGACAGGGATATAAAACCTGCGAAAATATAGCATCACTGAGCCAACAAATATTAGAGGCAGAAGCAACAGAAATATACTGTGATCGTTTTTTATCTAAACACAACTTCCAAGACGTTCCCAAAGTTTTAGAATTGATTTGTAGTAAAATCCGAACTAATGGAAATTTAATTATACATGACAATGATTTTCAAATGATATCTCGTCAAATTTTTAGGGAAGACACTGAACTAGAATTGTTGAATAGTTACGTATTTCCAATGACCAATAGCGTTATGAAGTGCATGTTAAATCTAAATATTGTCAAAGAGTTACTTCCTAGTAATTTTGAAATGTATAAAGCTAACTATGGCTCCCATACATTCTTAATGGAATTAAGGAGAATTAAATGAAAGATAAAGTCGTTACACACTGCAAGGGTTGTGTTTTTGCTACAAGTTGCCCAGAAACACCAGAGTACAAACAAGGAGGCTGCGCTCTAAACAGGGACGAGCTGCTAGGAGTTAAATCTTTACAGGACAATTACTTTGTTTTGGAAGAATTTTGTTCTACTTTTCGTCCTCAAGAATGGCTAGATGGTTTAGTTTTTGAAGATCAGTTAAGATCACGGCAAGTTGTTTTAGATGAAATTTATCCTAAAATGGGATATTTTATAAAATTTGATAATACACAAGATGAGCCAATAGCGCAACTAAGAAAAACTCTACAGTCTATCGCAGAAGCCTCCTATAAAACACAGGGAATGCCTATGTTTGTAGTTGTTGTTAATGACAAAGTTGAATACAATGAAGAAATATGGACTTTGTTTTTAGCTCAGTTTCAAGAAGTAAGCGACACTGATTATCATATTGTGCAAATTAATGAAGAAATGGAAGATAGATATCTTGTTGATGAAGCATTTATTCATGCTAAGAACGCTTGGATTCACACGCTTACGTCAGGTCAAGAAGTGCCTTCCAACATTAATGACAAGCTACATGAAATAATTAATATCAAAATGGAAAAGCTAACTTTAGTAGAACCATATAACGAATTTGACGGGTTTTTATTTCCTGCTTTCTTGTTTAAATTTTTGAATGGGAACAGGGTAAAAGTTTTTGTTGACGAGCAAGTAGACGCTGGTACATTTTTAGAAAAGGTTAAATCAGCTGAAGAAAGATCCGACTCTAAAACAGTATACACTTGGGAGGAGTTTTATGCTTCCTAAAGTAGCTATTATTTGTGCTAATTATAACTATGGCGATTACATTATTCCCGCCATAGAAAGTATTGTAAACCAGACTTACGAAGGACCAATTAGACTTTATGTTGTAGATGACGGCTCCTCTGATGATTCTTGGGAAAAGATTAAAGGTTTCAAAATAACTTACGGTGTGCAAAACTTGCATGATGTGGAGAAAATCAACGTAAAAAAAATCAAAAACTCCGGTGCTAGTGTCGCCCGCAATGTAGCGATTGAAATGT
>Ga0099849_1000665_pt1 | contig 15879 bp, 25 predicted proteins | sample CB_VirMetaG_4_FD_78177 | JGI IMG/M metagenome (GOLD analysis project Ga0099849, IMG submission 78177) | Freshwater to marine saline gradient viral communities from Chesapeake Bay - CB_1508_1M Viral MetaG | ecosystem: Environmental > Aquatic > Marine > Coastal | place: USA: Chesapeake Bay... | reverse complement strand
CATTGGCGGCTGCGATAAGATGATTTCCAGACTTGACAAAAGCAACTACATGATATGAAGAGTCTTGTCTTGGCGCAAGCTTAGTAACAGTATTGTACTACAGTCACCATGTTCATAACTACCTCTATTCAGTTTCGCAATAGTCGACCTTGCCCTCGAATTCCAAAACGTGTCCAATATTTTGGGTAAAGTCGTAAGTTTTTACAAGATTTTGAAGTGCATACTCGGTTTGAGCACTAGATGTTAGCTGTACAACATTTTCATTGACTGAATGTGCTGGAGCTACCATTGAAAAAATAACTACAATTGAGATGGCGATCATTATCATGACGCCTGTTTTTACAATATTATTCATAATGACCTCGTTCTTAACCGTATATTTAGGCTCCGCGGGGAAAAACTTCCCCGCGGAGTTGTTTTTCCTAAACTCCTGCTGCAGAGATTCGTGCAACTTCCTGGAAACCAGACTTGCGAAGATTAAGAAAGACGATGTGACCACAGCCACCGAAGCGATTCTTCTGTGTTTCAAGAACTCGGCATCCACGCAGATCCTCATCCTTCTCTTCAACAGAGAGGTGGATGTGCGAGTCAACCATGTGCTTAAGCTTGTTAGAGCCTGCCATCTTGCCATCCTTGGTAACCTGTCCGATTACAAGAATATTGCAAGCATGCTCCTTCGCATAGTTAGTAATCATCTGGAGGGCTCGTTCACTTGTTGCAGAAGTAATACGACCGCTCTTGAAGTAACCGTCGTTCATACACTGCAAAGAGTCAACGATCAAGAAGAAAGGACGATCAGGGTGTGCATCACGAACCTTGTCACAACCCTTGAGAAGCTCCTCAACATTGTCAAGACCACCGACCATAAAGGAATTTCGCAGACGAAGTCGCTCAGATGTCATTTTGACCTGGTGGAGTGACTCTTCTGCTGTATTGAAGACAACCTGACCGCCGTTGCCCTGGATCGAATTTGCCAGAGTCAACATCATAGTCGTCTTACCGCAACCAGGGGTACCTGTGAAGAGAGTAACCATAGATGGAGTAAACCCTTCGCCGCCGATTGCAGCATCGAAGTAGTCTAGACCTGTTGGAATACGCTTCTTCAGTACATCAGGTACAGTGATATCCTGGATAGAAGTTCCGAATGGAATGTCGTCGATTGCCACATTGATTTTCATTTTATCTCCTGTTGTTGGCTTTTTTATTATACATTAATTAGGTTGTAATTGCACTCAATGTGCATTTAATTCAAACTCTCGAGAACGAAAGTAAAACTATCAGGTGCTTCTTCCCAGTAAGCAATTCGCTCCTGGAGTTTATCCATTTTCTTTTCAAGACGATACATCTCAGAAGCAATAAGCTTTCGAACTCTTTCACGCTTTTTTAGTGTAGAAACAGATCGATTATGCAACTCTTCCATCCGAGACTTAAACTTTGCAGTTGCATCTTTAATGTCTGCATTGAGAGAATCAACATAGACATCGTTTCGCTTGATAAAGCTTCCAAAAAGCGGAGTACACTTCTTCATACCCTTCTCCTTGTTCATGCGTGACTTTCCTCGTGAGCCGCTAGCTGGCGGAAAGAAATCATCAGGAGTAAGACCTTCAAAGAAAAGAAAGGCAAACTTCTCGAAGTTTTCATCTGCAAGCATGTAGATGTAGTCAAGCTTCTCCTTGTTGCAAATGGTTTCCCAGTCAGTTCGAAAATCGAAGCTAACAGAATTACCAGTCTTAGAACCGCTTGTCAATTTACACTCGAGTTCAGCATTAATTTCACCGATAACGATGTCAGGCTTGCCTGGCGCGCCATCAGAAGAAACACCCTGGAACTTGCGAGACAAAACACGCGCAGTTTCAGTTTCCTGCGACATAGACACAAGAGCATTTCGTCGCCCGAGATTTTCTCGAAAGTCATAGTCCCAGGTTTCATATACCTGTCGAAGATCTGATTCGAAACCCTTCACACGAGACAAGATTTCTTTGGCATCGCATTCAGTAATGTAAAGGCTCATTTTTCCTCCTTGTGGAGTTATTTTAAATCATTAATTGAGTTTATGCACTCTAAATCAAACCTGCTCTTTTTAGAAACCAAGACTCAATTCTCAAACAAAAGAATTTTTCTTCAGATTCGCAATTGAGTATTTCGTCTAAGTCTTCGAAATGCACGCATGAAGAAGGCACAGTTACAAAGTGAGAATTAGAAAGAAATCTAACAGTCAAAAACTCTTTTTCTTTTTCAAGACTCTTGACAAACCCAAAAACAGGAACAAAATCTAATTCGGCATAGTTTTTATATGCTTCTAAAAAATCAGGCCAATCAATAATAGACCCAACTTTGCTCACACATTTTGCAGTTGTAAAATAGATATTTGACTCTGCAGTGAGAAGAGATATTTTTTCAGTTCCCCATTGTGGGTTTGACGTCCACTTTGACCAAACAAGACCTAGTGTTTCAACCGGAGCCTTTTTGCCTGGAAACTTGCCTCGAGTTTTCTTTTCGACAAGCACTACATCAATTTTTGGTTTTAGATCGCAAGAAGCCATCAATATAACCTGTAGGTACTTTAAAAATCAAAACATACTTTTTGTTAAACTTCATTGGAATATGATCCCAAAGATGGATTTTTTCTTCAGTATCTTCTAGTTCAACATAGATTTGATATTGAGAACCCATTTCTACTACATGAAATGCATTTTCCCAATGATCGACAAGAATTGATTTAAGCTCAGAAATCTCAGCTGAGTCCATCAGAGTTGCTCAAGAAGAACATCAAGCTGCTGGTCTACCTCTGCATCTTCAGTTTGCGAAAGCTTCTGTTTGATCTTTGCAATTCGAAGTGCATAACGAAATGCTTTGATGTCAAGCTGATCCTTGTACTCAGCAAACAGCTGCTTCTCATACTCTTTAAGCTCTTCTTTTTCGGACTCGAGCTGCTTAACCTTTCCAATAAACTCTTTTAGTACTTCAGTATTTGCCATGATTACCTATCCTCCGGTTTCTTGAATGGCGTGTCGAGAGCCTTATAGAGCTCCTCTTCACTTTTGAATTCTACAATCTCACCTGTAGATTTACATTTAAGCCCATATTGTGAAAGTGAATATCCCATCTTGGTCGCCTTTCGGCGCAGCGATACGTTATGATAGGCACTGCCAGTCCACATCTGGACAAAGGTGCCAAAATTGTTTGGAGATGCGATATAGAACTCTGTCTGCACACCGCGGAAGAGACCATTCTTTGCAGGCTTTCCGCTCTTCTGATGTCCGAACATACTGACAAAAAAGTCATCAAGATCTTTCTTGAGTTGTGGATTATCTGCAGGAACGACAACGATATCCAGATCGCCGCACGTGGGCTTTAGACGTCTTGCGCTCCCACACAATTTTACAGTTTCTACAGTCGGCATTTGATCTACAATCTCAGAATATAGAACCAATGCAGTATCGCGGCTAATTCGCTTGCCGCCGTGAGCTTTGCCACCCATGTTAACCTCCTTGGTGAGGTTATTTTATAACACATTAATGAAATATGCACTCAGGTCAATATTGCGGCGGGCCAAGATATCCAAGACGATCGAGAGCATACACAGATCCCTTGTATTTATCTCTAATTTTAAGTGCTGCTGGGTACACACCCTGACTATTCATTTCATTAAAACCACCAAACTCTTTGGCAAGCTCAGCAAGTAAAACATCTAAAACTTTTTCATACACATTACCTTGAATTTCGGAATCATGTACGTCCTTATATTGGCCACTGGCAAAGTGTATCTGAAATCTTTTTCCTCTAATCTCTACATAAAAGAGTGGACCTTGACTTGCGTATTGTTCATAATAGTTTGTGTCAACTGTAGCACCTGTACACCAAGCGCAATGCTCTCTGCCCTGAGGTTTGTCTCGACAAAAAGCTATAGCTGCTTCTCTATTTAGCTCCTCAGCTACGACTATTCCTTCACTATCAGGCTTTGTGTAATATTCTGTTTCTGGGTTGGGAGTAAGCCTACCTTCTTCGTCAAGGTTCCATCCACCTCTAAAGAATTTTGCGCCACTTTGAACTGCTGCTGCTAGCTCTTTTGCTGCTTTCTTTTCTTTATACAATGCTATCGCAGGCTCTGCGGCTTCAAGTGTTTCGCGGAGTTCTTTGTAGCTGCGAAAACTATTCAGCTGCCTTTTTTCAGCTGGCAAAAGATGGCGAAACATATAAAACTTTTCAACATCAGAGCTCCAACCACCAGTATGCATATTCAAATCTCGCGCTGATAGATAGTGACCAGTCTTTCCGTCGTAGCGCGCTCCCTGAATTTTGTCATAGCCTTTTTTCATATCTTGACTGAGTACTTCTAAAGAGTTTAGTATTACTATTGTAAGAGGGCTCTGAATTTCATCGTCAGTGGCTAGTGATTCGACATGATAATGCTTATCGTACAAAGGTTCAAATTTTTGAACATCATACATTCTTATACCCTCAGCTGATTCTTTACTAAGCTTTGCAAAATCTTCGGCTGATTTTTTGACAAGCCAAGTCAAAATCATTCCTTTGTTTACTAATGCGTCTTTAGGCATCTCGCCAGGACCCGTTACATCGCTCGGAATAAGTGAGCTCATATATGTAATCGGCTGAGTAGCGCTTGCCAATATCATCAGAATTCTTTTTTCTTCTTCTTTCCACTCTGGACTTTCATAATCAATAAAAGAGTAATCACCCTCAAGTATTCTGTGTAATAGAACCGGCACTTGTTCTTCCGGTGCTACTTTTCTTAGATAGCCCTTTAACATGCTGTCAATTATTCCACCCAGCAGGCCTTCACGTGTGGCGCTACTAAGTGATCTTGATATGCTAAAAACAATAGACTTGTATATTTTTAGAATTTTTTTCTCTTTGCCCGGCCGTAAATCTTCAAAAGACATGCCCTCAACCAAAAGGCTTTCTACTAAAAGACTTAGATTTCTTCTACTGATTTTCATGTAGATAAATATAACTTTCTAGATGAATTTTTTCAGATCACGTAGATCTTTCTTGTAAAAATCTTTTGGTGTGGTCTTTTCAATCTTTTCACGCTCTTTCTTCAGATCAGCAGCTCTTTTCTGCAACTCTTCCCATTTCTCTTTTGTCAGTGAGTGTACAGACATATCAAGCAAATATCGATAAGAATCTTCGTGCTTCTGAATATCAAGACCGGGCAGATCGTTTTCTACATCTGCACGCTTTCTATTTCTTAGCTCAAGCTTTTGGTCAATAATTGCCTTGATAAATTTTACTCTGTTGTCAATCACAAATAAGTCACGGTCAATTTTATCAAGAAGATATTCTTTACGCTTGACATAATAGCCTAGACGAAAATCTACAAAATAAGCGAGCAACTCTTCAGCTGTTTCAAAAATCTTTAGCTCGCCATTTTCATCAAGCGTGGTAATGTTTTCAGTCTGCTTTTCTTCAAGCTTGAGCGTTGACACAAGCTTATTTTTGTCAATCAAAGATTTGAGCTTGACTCTTTGAAACTTAAGTGTATAGCTGACCTTGTCAGAAGAATCATCATCGTAGCTTGTAATGATACCCTTGTCTTGCAGCTTATCGAGATGTGCCTCGTATTTCTCATACGTCCATCCGGGCGGGATTTCATTAATGATTACAGTGGACGTATTCTTAACTTCATAATCGCCGTGAAAAATCCAACTGCGAGGAGTATCAGGAACAGGCGTAACTGTGCCATGAAACCCGTTAATCCACGGCTTGAGTCGTTTAATCTTCCGATTGGACAGATGATCCAGGCAAGCTTCGATGATGTCAGATGGGTTACGGTTCAAGATGTTGGTTGCGAAGCCTACAGCGACCCCTGAGCCTCCATTAAGCAGTACTGTGGGAACAATTGGGAGGAAGTACTTAGGCTCGATCTCCTGGCCTTCCTCAAACTTCGGTGTTGTAAGACCGAAGTCCATGTAGAGACGTCGAAAGTTTTCGTTAAACTTTACACCGATATAGCGAGGAGCTCCTGCTTCTGGAGACCTAAGTGAACCAAACTGACCCACACCCTGAAAAATAGGCATGGAGTTTTTGAACGTTTGAGTCATTCCAATAATGGTTCCATCAAGAGAACCGTGATGGAAGAATGAGATCGCTGCTGCCTGACCACCCAACTGAAAGACCTTCATCGGCTTTTCTTTGCCGGTCTTCCAGAGTTTGTTGGCCGCGTAAGCAATCTTGCGCTGGCTTGGCTTAAAGCCGTCTACTAGACTTGGGATGGCACGATTTTCGACAACGTATCTCGCGTAACCAAGATATTCAGTATCGAAAAAGTCCTGTGCTTTTCTTTTAATTGCGTTCATTTGTTTTCCTCAATGGGCACACGGGTAACTTCCTCATTATAGATGTTTATAGGAGGCAAGCCTCTCTGCAGCCTAAAATCATTAATAACGCGTACGTCTTCTTCCGTGTATACGGGTGTTTTTGTCTCTTCGTTTTGAAAATCAACTTCAGCAGTTTGCTCTTCAACATTTTCTATTGTATTTGCAGAAAATGCATTATTGCTCACAAAAATATTGTTTATATTATACATTAAAAGAAAAAAGAATACACACAAGCATACTCCTGCAATTATTCCTGAAAAAAATCCTAAATTATTTTTTCTGACACTCTCTAGCTCAGATTCTGAAAGTTTAAGATTGTTTAACAAAAGAGCTTCTCTTTTTTCTACTTCTTCTAATCTTTTTGTTTGATTTGTATGTACTTTTCGTAATATTTTTATCTCATTATTTAGAGCATCAATTTGTCTAATATACTCGTCATAAAATATATTATCATTTTTAAAATATTCTTCTGCAGGAGTTAAATCTGAATGTCCGTCATAAATAAGTTTCATTCTTCCATAAGAAGTCATTAGACTTATTTTCCCCTTCTTGATAGAAGCAAGAAACATAGCGCCTATCTTAGGATAAGGACCTTCCCATGCCCAACAAAATACTTCTTGATATCCTTTTTTGTCATTGTTAAATCTTACAATAAGATACTTTCTGTTGTTTTTGTCAATTCTTTCATAGAAAGAATTGACTTTAAACCAATAAATACCAGGTTCTGAAAATTCACTTGCATTTTTTACTCCTGACTTTTCTAATTTCCGGGGGAGACTTTCCAATTGTACTGGATGTGTTCTCTTAAGATTTTCTATACATTCGGCAATGATTCGCTTGACTTCATCTCCGCTTCCTGTATCAGTGACAAAATGAAATTCTTCAGTGTTGGATGAAGTTGGGTCCCATATAACATCATTTCTTTCCCTAAGCTGCTCGTGAATGTGAGCGTCTTCAAATTCTCCCAAATCAATATCTTGAAGAAGAATCTTCCATTTTCCACCAGCAGATTTTTGCCTGTAATCTTTGTCACTTAGTCTTTCTTGAACTGTTCTTGTGGTTTGTCCTACGTTGGCAAAAAGACCACCATTTATTTGAGCAGCATTAATGTTTCTTTCTCCAGCGATGACGTAGAGCTTATTCATTCTTCGCTTTCCTCTTCACGAAATTCACCGTTTTCTTCAATAAGCATCTTTGGTTTACCATGTCTTTCAATAAGAACTTTCCAGAACTCTGGCGAAGCAATTGAACACTCTTGCTTGAAATAGCTTTTAAGCCATTGATGTCTTGCCCATCCACCGAAAAAGCTAGATGGCCTAGGGACAAAGATCGATCGGATCTTATTTCCCAGCGAGTCTGTGTTCTCTACTTCGATAAACTCGCATCCCTTCCAGCCTTTGTCTAAGGGTTTTACCCAGTTCCTATGAATAAGCCATAACTCGTTACCAATTTCTAATCGAATCCCACAACGACAATTATCATGAGGGTGAGATTTAATTGGAACATCTATTTCTTTTATGACGCCAATCTCACCGTCTCTCTTTCCTGGGTGTGACATTATCGCCCTATCCCCTACTTTCATTCTTCGATCTCCTTGTGAATCTGTACTTGTCCGCTGGGGAAAATAATCATAACTTTTTTGCCCATCTTTTTTGCCTTACGGATTGTGCTCCAAGTTCCCGACCTTCTTTCTTCGCTCATTCCTTTAGGAGTTGCCAAAAGAATTTGAGTTGATTTTACAATTTCAAGGTTTCGTTCAAGATAGGGTAAGGCTTGCTCCTCTTTGTCAGCCTTACAAAAAGCCCTTTTTAAAGATTTTGTCGGAGGATGAAGAACAATAGAGTATCCTATCTCTCTTGCGATTTGATGAGCCTCGCTATCAGCGCCTATGCAGTCTCCATGATGAAACTTGTCGTTTTCTTTTCTAAATAACTCAAGTGCTCTTTTTACAGCCTTTTTTTGGATCTCTGTCATCCCCAATTGTGTTCCTGTAAAACCAACGCTCATTCTTCGATCTTCCTATACATAACATCAGTTCTTAGCACGTATTTTGCACCGCCTAGCGCTTCGCGAGCTTCATGAAGATAATTGTGTTGTGTCATAAAAGCTGCCAACCCTGTCTTAGGTTCGATTTCCCCGTCAATAAAAGAAGTTTGGCCGCCTTCGAAATCTTCATTTAGATATACAAGCATTGTCACCCAACTTTGTTCAACAAAAGGAATTCTTTCAAAGCTGCCGTCATAATGTGAAGCAAAGTACTGATTGGGACCTGAGTACTTGTATATCTTAAAACGTTCATTAAGACCAATGCACTCCCACCCAGGATTGTGCAATCTCAGATCGTCCTTAATTTTTTGAAAGAGTTCAGATGCAAGGCCCGGGTCGTCAAAGATTACTCGGTCATTATGACGGTACTCAATTCTAAGAGCAGGCCCACCAGGCGTTGTAATTGTGGCTTTTTCAAAGCCTATTGATTCTGCCCGCTGAATCATGTCTTGGCAAAATTCAGGCGTTTCAAATTTTTCAATTTGCCATCGAATCGGTTTCATTCTTCGATCGCTTCTACTTCAATCTTTTTAAAATACATGTTAACCGTTTCGCCATTCATACCTTCAAAAGACATTATTTCGTCGTAATCCTCACCTGACATGACAGCTACATAAGGACCTTCCTCAATTATCGGATTGTTCTTTTTGTAATACTTTACAGCGCTAGTCTGGCGATCGCGTGTAACACGCTTTGTTTGTTTTGTATATGATCCGTCGTCTTCCCTTTTAAAAGTTACTACAACTTCATCAAACTTTACTTGTCCTTTTACAGGAACTCTACTTCCCATTATTCGTCCTCTTCGTCGTTAGTTTCATCTACTTCTTGATCACTTAAGTCTCGACCAAGAATCTTCATTTTTCTGTGCATAGGGTTCTTTGAGAACCAGTGATTTAAAGTGGCATGAAAGTTATCGCCTTTCTCGATCACAAACATTTTAGGATCTTGAATGATTTCTTTGTATTCTTCATCTTCAAGTGCGGCAAGACCCTTCTTGTATTCGATTTCCCAGCCTTTAATTTTGCTACGATCAGATACCCATTCATCAAACTCTTCATTCGTATAGAAAGATTTCTTCTGCTTGCCTTTTTTTGCGACAACGATTGGTGTAATTACGCGACAAATCATGCCCTGTTCAAACATTTCAGGCCAGTAACGACCAAAAAAGTTAATGAGCAAACCTGCAATAGAATCGCCATCAGGATCAGCATCTGAATAGATTAATATTTTTCCGTACCGAAGGTTCTTTGCTTCTTCGCCTAGCTTAAGGCCGATTGCACCAAGAAGAGAAGTTACCTCTTTGTTTTTGACAACCTTGAGAGGACTTAAACCCGATACGTTAATAAACTTTCCTCGAAGTGGAAAAGCACCTTGAATCTTAGGATTGCGATACTTTCGGAATGCAGAGGATGCAGAATCACCCTCAAAGATAGCAAGCGAACAGTCTTGTCGACGAGTTCTTGCTTTAGCATCAATAAGCTTAAGAATCTTTGACTTACTTAAAGTCCTGTTAAGTTTTCTAAGCTGTTTCTTTTCTTCAGCAATTGCTTTCTGTTGCGCCCAGTCTAGAATTCTTTCAACCACTTCGGAAGAAGCAATCTTCTTAATCGTAGCCGGAGAAAACTCAAAAGATGATCCAAATTGCTTAGGTTCAGTAATAAGCTTTTCTTTGGTCTGCGAAGAAAAGATAGGATTGACAATGTCAGCCTGTACAAACAAAAACAAGTGATTCTTGATTTCCTGCGGCCGGACATCAATCTTGTGCTTCTTTTTAATTAGTGCACGAAGGTGTGTTACAATCTGATTTGCAATGTAATCAACATGTGTGCCGCCGTCTGAGGTTTCAACAGAGTTGACAAAACTAACTTGTTGCATTGAACCGTTAGAGGGTGCAACACCGATTTTCCAACGACTGCCTTCAACGTAGATGACATCTTCTGCATAGAGTTTGCAGTATTCTTCAAAAGATTTGAAGGAATGATCTTCATTATTGAATGTAACTTTTAGTTTAGGATTGCAAGCCGCAAGATCGATGACACGTTTTTGAAGCATCATCATATGATCTTCGTCAATTGTCTCCATCTCGAAGCGTTCAAAATCAGGCATAAAAGCAATTTCTGTGTAACCCTTTCGAGACTTTGCCTTTACAACGGCTGGTTCTTCTCGGTCTGTCATATTGTCGACAAACTTTTGAGAGAATTCTTTTTTACCGTCACAAGTCTTTACACGAAATACTCTTGAAAAGATGTTTGTAAGAGTTGAACCTACTCCATTTGTGCCAGCAACGAGTCGCTCTTCAGAGTCATCAAAGTTTGAACCTGCCTTGAGATTGCTAAAAATAAGCTCTGGAATCCACTCGTCATGCTCTGGGTGCTTATCAACGATAATACCACCGTTGTCTTTGACTAGAATTGCACCTCTTTCAGGATTAACAAGAACGTTGAGTTGATTTAGCTTGCGTGGATTACGACGATGCTCATCAACAGAGTTGGACACAATCTCGTCAAAAATCTTTAGAAATGCTGGATTATAAGTAACACTTTCTGTCTTGAATCGTCCTTCGTCGTAAATAGAAATATCGTCAGTCCTATGCTTGATAGAACCCACGTACATTCCCGGCCGGAGCAAAACATGCTCAATGTCAGTCAGCTTTTTGTATTTGAGTAAATCAGACATAATTCCTTAATGTGTGAAAGTACAATTATATTTTACTTTGTTATTGTAAAGTTTACACCCGAAGTTTTTACAAGGTCATTGTAATGCTTCTGAATTTTTTTAAAAGACTTCACTTCGCGCATCATCTCTTGCATCACACGGAACGCTTCAGCGTTACCCTTCGCGTCATTGACAGGATTGTGATCGTGAGGCGTCTTACGAAGATGCTTCCACTTTGCGCGCATGTTACCCATCGCTCCGCAATAGACATCACCGATGCGACGGGCTGAGTATCCAAAGGGATTCTCGCCCAGGTAGCGGTGGAAGTAGTAGTTAATCCACTGCCAGTCGAATGCAGGATTGTCAGACATAAAGATCGGACGTGAGCCTGTGTTGTTATTCAAGATCCACTGTTCGAAGTCTATCATCGCCTTGTGCGGATCTCCGTATCCTTCGTGAGTTTCTCGATCAGGGCATGAGATTTGCAAAGCTTCTAACTTGTAATTATTTGTAATTGGAAAAGTTTCTCTATAAAACGTGGTCTTAAGATCGTCATCAAACTTAACAGCACCAAAACTCACCATCGAGTAAAGTCCTGGACAAGGACCATCTGCTTCTACATCAACAAAAAAATAACTCATTCTACGCTTCCATCAGTTCATGATATTTTGGAAACAGTAGCTTTTCAAACTGATCCCATTCAAGTGTCACATGTCGGCCGCTTTCATAACCAAAATCATGTTTAAGCGCGAAACAAATTTCAAACTTCCCTAGCGCATCGTATCGATCAAAGTCAACAATCTTTACCTTTCCGTAGGGTTTTAGTTTTACTATGGAATTAATTGGCATCGTCTTGTGTAAAAGTATTTCCAACGCATCGTGTTTTTTCTTCATTTTGCTGGACCAAGAAAACAAAGCGGTATTACAATCATCGCTCGTAATTTTCTTTTGTGCAAAGGAAATAAGGCTCGGTTTGTCCTTTAGTATAAGATAGGCATTGTAAGCCAACAGGCAGGTTGTTGTAAATAGAAAAAAGTTCATTCTTCGTTCTCCAATCGCTTTTTCCATAGCCAAGCCACTATTGCCATTCCTGTCCAAGTGGCGAACACATGTAGTATTGTTTCAATCATTCTTCGTTCTCCTTGCAGGTACATTCTTGATCTGAATAACCGGTGTCACAATGAGCACAGTTATACCATTTCCCCGCGTCTCTTCCTTGAAATGCTCCAAAAATTCTATTTAAGACAAAGCTAAAAGTATCTGGATCGCCGTCTTCGTGAGCAATCATTGCAAGAAGTCTGGTAATTTCTGATTTTGTCATGGTGCAGCCTCCAATGCGGCAACGAGGGCTTTTATTCCAGGGATCATGGCACGAACAGCACCAAAGAGATGGCGATGGTGGTGCCGATGACGATGATGGCGGTGAGGACCCCCGCCGCCAGCTCGGGGACCGCAGAGTCTATCCCTCCGAAAGCGTCGTGGACGTTATCCGCCACCCGAAGAAGGAACGAGTGCAGGTCCGTGATCAGACCGCCGACGAGAACGAATGGGGCCATGGCGCAGTACGCCAGACGAGCGACCCACCGCACAGCAGTGGAATCGGGTTTTTCGATCTCCTCAAGATACCCTTCGTCATAAGACCGAAACTCTACGATTGTAGGCGGCCCTAAATCTCTAACCATTTCTTGCAAACCTTTACGAAATTCCAAGTCAGCTGACGTGATAAAATATCCGTCCGGCCAACCAACAAAAATTCGATGCTCTCTCAAGTCGGCTCGATCAACCACAATGGACATGTTACTTCTTTTCCTTCGTAATAATCACGCTTCTTTTTTACTTCAACCCAACCTTCAGGAGTTTCAATGACACAAACTTCATTGTCACACCTGTCAATTACACATTCGCTCGGTGGGTCAGGATAATCGTATCCCATTAACAAAAAAATTATAGAACTACTTAAGATCATACTTTGATACCTCCTCAATTCTTTCAAGTCTTGCAATTTCGAAACCTAAGTATTGAGCAGCCTTTTGCAGATCTTCTAATGGGTTGTCAGACTTCTTTCCTGAACGTTTGATGTACTTCAAAACATTGCCTAAACTAAAGTTCAGACCCCATGCCTCAATGACTTTTATTGCTTCGTACTGATTATTCTCTCCGCCGTAATGATCCGGATGTTCTACCGCTTCTTTTTTCAATTATCTCTCCAAGAATTGTTTCGATGCTTCATATAGCACAATGTTTGCCGCCTGGGCAGTGTTCAAGCAGAATCCTGGCCCAGGCATGTCGATCTCAACACAATCTGCTACGTGAACAATTTCACCTGGCACACCTGATGTTTCGTGTCCAGTAAATATACACACGTTTTGCTTATAATCAAATTTATAGTTTCTAAGCTTAGAAGACTTTTCACAAAGCTCAGCTGCTACAATTTTCGTGTTGTTTTCTTTGGCCCACTCAATAAAAGATCGAGGAGTTTTATGCTGAATGAGATTAATAAAATCACATGTGGAACCTGATAGTCGCCGTAGTTCTGCACGAGCGGGAACAGAACCGACAACATGAATATCTTTTACACCAAAGCATGCAGCAGATCGAATCAAGAAAGCCAAATTCCCGTCATGCATAAAATTAACACACCCGATAGAGATAGGTAAAAAATGTGCAGACTTAAGCTTTTCTCTGTACCTCTGCTTGCGAGTCTTTTTTCTATGTTCAAGAAAGTTGTTTTGAACGATATTGTCAAAATTGGTTTCTGAAAGCAAGATACATCTCCTGCTTTTATTTTAATAAAATACCTTTAATTTTGCACTCTATCTTTTTTTGCTCTATTGCTTTCTAGTTTTTCTTCATATCTTTTAATCCATTCTTTAAGAATTATTTCTTTGTTTTTGTATTTTTTAGAATTCTTAACTTCGGTCACGAGATTTTCAAAAGCTTCCATAATTATTTGTTTAGGAACTAAGTCGTCTTGGATGTTGTGTGCAGACATAAAATTAGTAGATTCATAAAAATGATAGAATAGTCCGTTATATGTAGAAATTTTCTTTTCAGGCGAAAGATATCGATTCATAATCCTTAATATTCCTAAAAAGGAAGCAATGTCTCTAACATCTTCAACTGTTGCTCTGTTACCAAAAATTGCTTCAAAAACATCCTCGGCTTTTCTAAACTTAATTTCTCTTTCTGAGACTTTTAGATAGCGATAAACATCTTTTTGGCCTACTTTATAAGGTTCAAGTGCATATTTGACTTGCAAGCCGTTCCCCATGGAAAAGGACATTAAACTTTTGAATGTGTCAAAATAGCTATCAAGTTCAAAATCTTCTACAGTAGGAGAATGAACAATAAAAGTAACCAAAAGAGTAATTGTTTGATTTTGTCCCAGTCCTTGTTTATTTAGAATTGTATTTAGAATTGAAATTCTTTTTTCATCTAGACTTTCTACAAATCTATTGATTTCTTCAATAGAAACTTTTTTCAACAAAGATTTTAAATAAGATTTAGAAATACCACTTAAGTCAACTACAGACCCTAAGGTATCTTGTAAAACTGCCATGTCAATACCTGGTGTGCCTAATCTAATATCACTAATATTCGGCATTTTTGTCTTTAGTCTGATTTTATCAGGTCTGCTTGAGCCTGTTGCTAGCAGTGCTGATCCCCAGGGGATTGTAACTATTTCAGAGCCTAGCGACTGTAGAATTAGCTTGTGTCCGATTCCTTTGATTCCCTGCTTTATGTCTTCCCAAGAACTACCTCTTAAAAATTTTTCTTCTTCGAAAGGTCTGCCTTCGTTGTCGAAAGGAACAAAAACAAAATCAATCTGAAATAAAAAATCTCGACCCGGTACTTTAAATTCAAAAATACCGTTTATTTGCTCGCCTCTAATTTCAGTTTCAGATAATTTATTGTGACCAACAAAAGTAACTGTAGGTGAAAGTTTTCTGCCGCGCAACTCATTTAAAATTTGAAATAGAGAAGGAATCTTGTCTTCAGAAACTAAGAGATCAATGTCGCCTGTTTTCTTTTTATACTTGTTGTATTCTTCGTCACTTATTTTGTCGTTTGGAGCAAATAAAAATTCTGATGATCCCATAAATGTATATGCTGTTTCTAGAATTTCATCTCTAACTTTTTCTTTGTAAAGACCTTCCCCAAATGCTCTTTTGTGAATATTGTCTATTATTTTTATAACATCCTTTACGTCTTTTACAAACTTATCTCTAGTTATTTTTTCATCAAAAATAATTGGTGCAGCCTGCGCAAGATTGCCATTCCACAAGACAGGAGATCTCTCACCATCTTCTCCTCTAACAAAAGCTATGGCATTTCCGCCTTCTGATAAAATGACAGGTTTTTTAATGTATGCTTTCCAGTCTAAAACAAGTCTTCTTAAGTTCATTTTTTCCTCTTTAAGATAAGTATTTCTTAAGTAGTATATTATCTCTACTAAGACTCACCCAAAAGATAAAGCGACGCAAGGCATAGAAAAAGTACAATAGAAAAAAATACAACTACTTCTGCGCCAATTGTCATTTTAGATGACACAATTTGGACATATCAGTCTAAACCCTGATTCATCAACTGTAACATGCCAAGAATCAAGCAAGGTCTTGTCATTTTTATCAAAAGAAGTTTTGCATACTGCACATGAATTAGACATATTTGATATTGTCTCTTCAATCTCTTCCATTTTTTCAACTACTTTTGATCCGTACACCTTCTTCATTGCTCTTCTTTGCTTTCTATTCATTTTTAGCTCCCTTCTCAAGCAATAGATATTGTTCTTCAAGATTTTGAATTTCCGCCATAACTCTTCCGTAGGAACGCAAAT
>Ga0099849_1000664_pt1 | contig 15899 bp, 14 predicted proteins | sample CB_VirMetaG_4_FD_78177 | JGI IMG/M metagenome (GOLD analysis project Ga0099849, IMG submission 78177) | Freshwater to marine saline gradient viral communities from Chesapeake Bay - CB_1508_1M Viral MetaG | ecosystem: Environmental > Aquatic > Marine > Coastal | place: USA: Chesapeake Bay... | reverse complement strand
TGGAATGGGAGCGCTAAGCGCAGGTGGGTTGATATCTAATGTGCTTGATGGGTTAGGGTCTTTGTTTGGGGGAGATTCTCCTATAGAAAAACTTAGTAAATTAAGCGATCTAGCAGTTCCGATTTTAGTACTATCCACAGCATTTAAAGAATTAGGACCAGCAATTGATAAAGTGATGGAGTCGGTTAAGGGAACAAGCTTTGACACTCTATCTTCTGATACCGTCTCCACTTTAACTTCACGTATGAATAACTTAACAACCGCTTTGGGAGGTTATGTTGACAAGTACAAGAAGTTTGCAAAATTAAATAAACCTGAAGATCTAATTGATGGTGTACATGAGTTAGGTACTTTAGTACCGACGATGAACATAGCTACAAACGCTCTTAATAGCATGGCAGTAGCAGTAATGAGTCTTGCATCTGCATTAAAAGCTGTTACAACAGATGATATCAAGAAGATTCAAGATCTTGTTGAAGCTGGCTTTGAATCAGATACTAGAAGCACATTTGAAATCATAGCAGAGCCGGTTAACAAGCTTGCCAAAGTACTTGGAGGAGGAGAAGAAGGAGATGCTGCCGATATTGTAGCAAAATTAGATGAACTTATAAAGGTTGTTAGAGACGGCGGAAATGTTTATATGGATATGAGAGATGTCGGAGAAACAGGACAACTTAGATACGGAAGCTTCTCTTAACAGAATATATTTATAACAAATTAACCACCAATAAAAAACAAACATGGGACTATTAGATAAACTACCTGAATCACCTTTTGGACTGAAAGGGGAAAAACCAGAAACAAGAGAGAATGCTCTCCCAACTTCTCAGATTCATGCTCAGGGAAGCGGACAGGATTGGTCTTCTAAAGCAGATCATTCTGAATTAGACTTCGACGGCAAGAAACCACCCCAGTATAGAGACAGATCTCCTGAAGGCGCATCCTTCTAATAAATGGCTGTAGAAAGAGAATTTACTACTGAACCTCTACCAAGGCCGGAGACGGTTCCTCAAAGGAATCCCGACCTGCCCTATTTTACTCCGGGTGAAGGAACATTCCTCCCTCCCTCGGCCGGAGGAGGTGCGTCTCCTACAAGACGTACTAGAGGACTATTGGATATTCAAACTGATCTTAAAAGTTTGAAGTTTCAAGACTTTGGAGTTAATCCTGCTGTAGTAAAGGATATAAACAATCCACCAAAGTATAATACTCTTTCTAATCCAGCCACACGTAGAGCTGACGACCTAACTAGGATATCTAAATTTTTAGCTTCAGCAAATGGAGTTCAGTTCTTAGCTAATCAGTCTTCTCTTGCTCAGATACAGCTAGATAAAAGCAAGTCTACTAAGCAGCAAATTTTAGGTGCTTTAAAAGATGGACTGTTTAACACTGCTAAGGTTGCAGGTAGTACACTAGCACAAGTTCCGGTTGCCGGTACAGGTACTCACTTCATAAGAGGATTTGGAGGCAATAGCTACCTTGTTGAGGGTGGAGAAGACTCGGACACTAGAACTGGCCTGTTAGGATTTATACAAAAAGTTAGAAATACCCTAGGAAACTCTGATGATATAAGCGGGGCTAAAGAAGTACTTGCAGGAAACCCGGTTCCTACTACGAAAACTAGGAACGGAGGTACAAACTTTAGACCAGCAGCATCTGGTATAAATTCATTAGCAATACAGACTAAGTCTATATTAGGATCTTCCGAATCTCCTGTTGATATAATTCCGTTTGAAATAGCGGTAATAACGCCGGAGGTTACAGATATTGTCAACAGTACCGAAAACTTCTTATACTTTCAGGCACATCTTACTTCCCTTAGTGATAATTTTGCTGGCAATTGGAACTCTACTAACTACATTGGAAGAGCCGAGCCGATGTGGACGTACGATTCTTTTGACCGAGATATTTCTTTTGGATTTAAGTTAGCTGCCTTTAATCAGAGTGAGCTACTGACACTGTACAAAAAGTTAAACTTTCTAGCAAGCTCTACCGCACCGACTTATAGTAAAGAATCAGGCTTTATGAGAGGAACATATAGCAGGATTACAATTGGTGATTACTTTATGGATATTCCCGGATTTTTCTCAAATATCGGAATGAACTGGGATCTAAACTATCAGTGGGAGATAGAAGACTTAGACGGGGTACCAAAAGTACCGCATGTATTAGACGTAGAATGTACGTTTAAACCAATTCACGATTTCATTCCTGAAGTAAATGCACCGTTTATAATGAATGAGGATTTTAGAGACACTAGTGATCTAGCTGGTCTAGATCTTGGAGATGCACTACGAACCAGACCTGGAGCCGATCAACTGAGAAGACTGGGTAGCAGAGCAGGTCGACGAGCAGTAGGAAATTTAGCAAGAAGTATTTTAGGATAAGATGCCTAATAGATATAAGAACATATCAAGAGATAGAACCGAGGAGGGTAGAGAGTATATTTCTAACCCAATTTATCCGGATATTCCTGAAACCCCGGACGATATTTACCTTATAACTACCGGAGGAGACAGATATGATGTACTAGCTCAGCAGTACTACAGTGACTATACCCTCTGGTGGATTATAGCCACAGCTAATTCAGATCAAAAAAGAGACGGTTTAATAGTTAAACCAGGGGTCCAACTCAGAATTCCTGCTAATAAAGACCAGGTACTAGAAGCTTTTGAAAATTTAAACGCTTCACGATAATGTCTAAGTTTTTAGGAGAACCGATAGATCAGGGAGTTACCGATCAACTTTCTCGAAGAGGGGACATTATGAGTTCCCGAAACCGTACTCCTGAGCAACTTCGATATCTAGCCTCCAGAACTTCATGGGTGCGTCTTACCTCCGGTGTCGACACAGAAACAGGACCAGACGAATGTAAGGAACTTATACTTCAAGGTGGTTACGGATATTACAACTCAATAGAGGATAAGCTGTTTTTGAGAGGAGGTATATCCTTTCAAAATAATGACCCCGATATATCCAAAGCATACAATACTGCAGGAGCATTTGGAACTAGGCCCATGCCGGGTATAACAGATTTTTCTGTAAAGTGTAAAGGTAGATTTGGCTCCATAAAAGAGACTAACATTAGCTTTAATGTATGGTCGTTAGAAGATCTAGAAAGAGTTGAACGACTATTTTTTAGACTTGGATATAGCTGTATCGTTGAATGGGGACATTCTATTTACGTTGAAAACGACGAAACTATCACAACTGGTGGACTAACTGCAAATTACAACCAGTTCTTTGACTCTCCTTCGTCAAGAGAGAAGGCTCAAAGTGTTATAGATTCTCAAAAAGAGAATACTTCGTATAACTATGACGGATTCGTAGGACTTATAAAAAATTTCTCGTGGGGATTTAGAGCAGATGGAGGATATGATTGTAACATAAGTATAGTGTCTTTAGGAGAAATAATGGAATCTTTAAAGACAGATAAGTCAACCTTAGACCTAGAACCACTTCCCTCATCTGACAAAGAGTCTAACAGTAGCAAAGCGAGAGCTAGTTATTTTCATTTTCTAAATTATGCTCTTTCTGAAAATACACCCACTGACGGCTCTTTCCAACCCCTAAGGAACGTAGAAGTTAAGAAAGCACAATCCAGTATTGACTCCCTAGTTACGAGCCTTAGGACAGACCTAGAGGAAGGCGGACTAGGATCAAATGTTCCTTTAGGTGTAGTAGGTTTTAATGTGACTACCGACCGATCTGAGGGTACCCAAGAAGATCAAGTAGTAAAAGTGTTCTATATTACATTAAGAACATTTTTAGCAATGCTGAATAGGTTCTACCTCCTTAAGGTGAATAATGTAACGGAGCCGAAGTTTGACGTTTCTCTGGATAGAGCACCTAAGTTTAATACGCACAAAGGACATTACTCATCGGATCCTTTCGTTTGTCTCTTACCAACCTCTCCGAATACCAGAAGTATTAGTAGCTTAAAACTAACTGACCTATACGAAGGCGATAACAGTACCATTTTAAACATTCCAATCAGCTTACCCTATATAATTGAGACATATAACAGCCTAACAGAAGGTTCAGATGCTGAGAGTTTTTCACTTTTAGTTTTTGTAAATAAGATTATAGCGGGTATTCGAGAGGCGTTAGGTAGGGTAAATGATTTTGATGTTGTATACGACGATGAGACCAGACTATTCTCTATTGTAGATAGAAACAAAATAGATGTATTAAAATCAGAACTGCCAGAACTAGACTTAGTAGGACTGAGAACTACAGTATCAGATTTAAAAATAGAGTCAAAGATAAGTTCAAGATTAGGAAGTCAAATAGCTATTGCGGCACAAGCATCACCGCAATCTTCGACTAGTCTTTTAACCAATCTTATAAAGTGGAACGAAGGAAAAGCAGACCGGTTTGCACTCCTAAAATCCGAAAATCAAACCTCAGACAACACCTCATCTTTACCCTCTATAAGATCAGTAGAAGCCCAACTAAGAGATTTATCCAAAGAGAAATATAACGAAAACTTAAATAAACTATACCGAAAATTAAACAGAACACCAGGAGAATATGTATCGGAGGAATGGCAAAACTTACAAAAAGAATCTTTTCAAGATCAAATAGAGGCTAATCAGAATAGCAAAAAAGAGAAAAATTTTCCTTTAGCTGGTATCATTCCAATAGATGTCTCCTTCACCCTTGATGGTATCGGTGGAATTAAGATAGGACAGAGTGTTCGGTTCAAAAAAGGATTTTTATTGCCAAAGTACGAAACTTTTTCTTATATTGTTACAAGAGTAGACCATTCGATAGGACAAGATAACCGGTGGACTACTCAGCTTCAATTCAATCCGATTATTTACCCGTAGAATGTACCTACCAAAGAGCAAATATCGAATTAGGAGTACCCCCGGTAACGAATTCGTTACATCGGATGGTACTAGCTATAAGGGCTCAGTTGTAATAACGTACAAGGGAGAGGTATTTGCCGGCTCAAGTCTTACAACAATCGGAGAAAAACTTTTTAGTAAAGAAGGATTTGAAAAAGTTGACGATACGGAAACGCCACCGCTGTTTAATGAATATCCCAAACCTTCTGAAAGAGACTATACAAAAGGAAGGTTTACGAGATATTTTTGCATAGACCAAAGGGATGGTAAGATTTACGAAGTTACTAAAGACACCCAAGATAAGTTCAAGAATTTTAGGTTTATAACTAGAACCTCAGTAGACTGGAATCTTATCGGACCAGTTGAAGATACGAAAGTAGGTGATTATATTTACCCCGGCACGGGTAAAAGAAATCAGGATATTATAGATAGATTAGAAAGAGCTGTTCCGGGGTTTAACGATTTTCTATCTCCCGAACAGTTTGTTCGATAATATACTTTTCGTATATTTAGGAAAACGGTTTTAAATAAATGTTTTATATCGTAGAGACGCCCGAACAGGTTAAGCGTCTGTTAATCTTTAAGAAGAAGGATTCGTACGTCGAGGTAATTCAAACCTCTGACGAATACCATCCTAAGCTTTCTTCTCCAATTGCTCTCTACATTAGACCTCTTGATCAACCAGAAGGTTTTATACTGCCGATAGATCATCCGGAAGGTCTTAATATACCTGCAGAGATAATCGAGAAGGTACTTTCTTCTTTCAATAACAAGTACGTATACGACAAGAAAGCTTTTCTGTACCATTTTAACTGCAAAGATCTCAAGGATATTCAACTGCTTAACGCACTCGCCATCGGAGATACGCTCAATCTACCGAATCCACCAAAGATCTTCAACCACTTCTACAACAAGCATAGAGAATCTAATCAGGTAAACAGGTTTATTCCGCTATCAAAACTGTACGAAAGAGCAGAAAATAACTTTAACTATCTGCTCCCGGTTATAGAAAGCAATAGAAACATAGAATCATGGGATTGCTGGGAATTTTATAACGAGGTAGGTACAGAAGTATTCTTTAAAGCTGAGCAACATGGGCTTAGAGTAGCATATCAGTCCTTTATAGACCTGTTTTCTCCTCAAGTACCTGATTACAATATCAAAGATAACGTAACGTATACATACTACAACCTATACAACGTTACATCTAGACCAACAAATGCATTCAATAGCGTTAATTATGCAGCTATTCCGCATAAAGAGCAGCACAGACAGGCTATCCTACCTCAAAACGATCTTTTTGTAGAGTTCGACTTTGATGGATACCATCTTAGACTTTTATCTGAACAAATAGGCTACGAACTTACACAGGAAAGTGCGCATAAACAGCTGGCTAAATTATACTTCAAAAAAGATGAGATATCTGACGATGAATACTCAGCTGCCAAGCAGATTAACTTTCAAGCACTTTATGGTAAGATTCCTGCAAAATATAGAGACTTAGAAGTTTTTAAGAAGATTCAAAGCTTTATAGACGATTTATGGGATACTCTACAGCACTCCGGTTATGTAGAAGCACCTATTTCGAAACGTAGATTCACTTCCAAGCTTGAGAAGATGAACCCTCAGAAGCTTATGAACTATGTCATGCAGAATTTGGAGACCTCTAGAAACATTCTTATATTAAAAGAAGTTTTAGATTTCTTAGAAGATAAAAAGACTAAGGTAGCTCTCTATACGTACGATGCTATCCTGTTTGATTTTAGTAAAGAAGACGGTAAAGAGCTTTTAGAAACCTTAGAAACACTATTAAGCCAGAACAATTTATACCCAGTCAAGTTCAAATATAGCAAAGACTATTGTTTGGAATAGATACTTCTATTTATAATGGATATACAAACTAATAATATCATTTCCTTCGAATACGACTTTGAAGAGTCGTTTAATTTCGACGATATGAATAATAAACTATTCTGTACTTTTACGACCGAGGAGGAGCTAGAGAATACCATTCAGAGCATCAAGGATAAGTACAGTATCGTATTTAATAAGATTTTTGTTCTTTTCTCCAAGAGCCAGAACGAATACATGTGCACCTACAACGTAGATGAGGCAAATGTATCTACCTTTCTTGAGAATACTATTCTGGTACACCGGAAAAAAGAATCAAACACTCTCTACACTATCAACGCTCTAAACGAACTCATTAAAGAGCTGAATGATGGAGAGTTAGACACTTCCTTTAGAGTAAATTGGAATGATTACAGAAACTGTATTCTTCTGACTAAAGGAGCCGAGCTAAAGAGAATCAATACTAAACTTCACGAAATCGTAGAGTTTTAGTTGATCTTTAGCATCCAAGGTACTATATTACCTTATCAACTAGTTACAAACAATAAGTTATACTATGGATCTTAACGCAATTAAAGCACGGCTGGACTCTATGAACGAGAGCTCCCAGCAAAGAGAGAAAGTTGATTACGATACGATCTTTTGGAAACCGCCCATCGGCAAATCCGTAATTCGTATTGTACCGTCAGCTTACGATCCCACCTTTCCATTCTCAGAGCTTAAATTCCATTACGGTGTAGGGAAGTACCCTATGATTGCTCTATCGAATTTTGGTAAGCAGGATCCAATCGAAGAGTTCGTAAAAGAACTTCGTAAGACAGATGACCGGGATAACTGGTCTCTGGCAGGCAAGCTTACTCCTAAGACTCGCACTTTCGCACCCGTTGTAGTACGCGGTGAAGAAGATAAAGGTGTTCGTCTATGGGGCTTTAGTAAGACTGTTTACAAAGCACTTCTTTCGCTTGCCGAAGACGAGGACATCGGAGACTACACAGACGTAGTAAACGGTTTCGATATGGTAGTTGAAGTTACGGAAGGTAATCCCTACCCGGTAACTACAGTACGTATCAAACCTAAAATGACAGAGCTGCACAGCGATAACAATTTGGTAGAGACTTGGCTGAAAGAACAGCCAGAACCTAAAACATCGTTCTCTCAGTACGATTACGACTTTATCAAAAGACAGCTTCATAACTTCGTAAACGGTACCTCGGACGATGAAGAGACAACACCGACCCCTCAGGTTACTGAATCTACATCTTCGGATGCAGAGGATAGGAACTTTAGAGAGACCGGAGAGTTTTCTTGGGAGAAAAAAGAAAGCACTGACTTCTCTCTAGAAAATAAGTCTGCAGTAAAGTCCGACCCTGTCTCTAAATTCGATGAACTCTTTAACGATTAATGGCTAAATCAAAAACTAAAGCTAAGGCTGAAGATATCGTCAAAGGTAATTTCAATCTTGGCGCATTCAAGAAAAAGAAAGGTTTTGCCAGTACGTCTGTAAAGTTCAAAGATCAGGGATGGATTCCTCTATCGGAAGCATTCCAAGAGATCACATCTATTCCAGGCATTCCTACAGGCCATATCACACTCCTTCGGGGGCATAGTGATACCGGAAAGACTACAGCACTCATCGAAGCAGCTGTAAGCGCCCAGAAGATGGGCATCCTTCCGGTCTTCATCATCACAGAGATGAAGTGGTCCTGGGAACATGCCCGGGAGATGGGTCTCCAGTTCGAAGAAGTTAGAGGCGATAATGGTGAAATAGAAGACTATCAGGGTTTCTTCTTATACGCAGATCGAGGTTCTCTCAATACGATTGAAGATGTAGCAGTATTCATTGCCGATCTTATCGATGAGCAGAACAAAGGTAACCTACCTTACGATCTATGCTTCTTCTGGGATAGTATTGGCTCGGTACCGTGCGAGCTATCCGTTCGTTCTAACAAGAACAATAACGAATGGAACGCAGGTGCTATGTCTACCCAGTTCGGTAATAACCTTAATCAGAAGATTCTACTATCGAGAAAGGCTTCTTCTAAGTACACCAACACACTTGTTGCGATCAACAAGGTTTGGACTATGAAGCCTGAATCTCCTATGGGACAGCCTAAGATTCTCAATAAGGGAGGTATGTCGATGTGGTATGATGCCACTCTAGTAGTAACCTTCGGTAATATTACCAACCCGGGTACGTCTAAGATCAAAGCTATCAAGAACGGAAAGCAAGTAGAGTTTGCAAAACGTACGAACATTCAGGTAGAAAAGAACCACATCAGCGGTGTGACTACCAGAGGACGTATCGTTATGACAACTCACGGGTTTATTCCGGACGATAAGAAGGCTATTGATAAGTACAAAGACCAACATAAGGATACGTGGCTATCGCTACTAGGCTCAGTCGATTTCGATCTCATTGAGGAAGGTGATTTAGAGGAAGATTTTAGAGATATAGGACTGACCAATGGCGAGTAAGTACGATAATATCCTAAACAAAATAGAGGAGCGTCCTCCTAGAGGAGAGAATGATCATCTCTTGATCATTGACTCGATGAATACACTCATCCGTAGCTTTTCTATGCTTAAGACCATGACTCCGCAGGGCCACCACATCGGTGGCCTTGTGGGGTTCCTTAGGTCGTTAGGGTACCTTGTACGTACGTTCGATCCTACTAAAGTAATCTGCGTATTCGACGGACTGGGCGGAAGTATGAACCGGAAGAATATAAATCCGGAATACAAAGCACAGCGAGAACATACTAAGATTACAAACTGGGGCCTGTATGATACGAAAAAAGAAGAAAGCGAATCGATTACAGCCCAGCTCAACCGTCTAATAGACTATCTAGAATGTCTTCCAGTCCATATGATAATGATGGATAAGTTGGAAGCGGACGATATTATATCTGTGATTGCGATCAATGCATCGAGATATGGAAAAAAATCGACTATCGTTTCTTCGGATAAAGACTTTTTACAGATAATCGACCCTAACATCGAAGTATATGCTCCGGTGAAGAAAAAAGTGTTTACTAGAGATAATATTGAGGCAGAGCTTAAGATGCCTCCATCGAACTATCTCATAGCAAAAGCACTTCTTGGAGACAACTCAGATAACCTTTCAGGCGTAAAAGGTCTAGGAATTAAAACCCTACTTAAAGAGTTTCCTTTGATCAGAGAACGTCCTGGAATGACTCTAGAGTATATTTACGATGTCTGCGAACAGAACATAGAAGGTAAAAAGATCTTTGCTAAAATTATCTACGATTGGGATAAGGTAAAAACTAACTATGAGTTGATGAATATTCAAGAATCGACGTTGGACGATAGGGAATTAGACATTATATTAGATGTATTGAAAGAGCCTGCACCGAGATTACAGACAGGTACTTTCTTACATTACTTAGATAACGATAAAATTGAAGGCATAACCAAGAATACGGAAGCTTGGTTAGAGACCTTTAGAGGATTAACAGGTTTTAGAGCAAGAGAGTTATAAATGACCCTACAGAAATTAACGCAGTACGGAAAAGGATTTCAGATAAAAGTATTAGGAGCTCTTCTTACCGACAAAGGTTTCCTTTTGAACGTAAGAGATGTACTAAGACCGGATTACTTTGACTCTGATTCACATAGGTGGATCATTGAGCAGGTAAACGACTACTTCGACAAGTACCATACCACCATTACGATGGATGTTCTCAAAGTAGAACTCCAAAAAATTGAAAACGAGGTACTTCAAGTAGCTGTCAAAGAAGAACTACGGAACTCATACCAAGCTTCACAGGACGACCTTGAGTACGTTGAAGAAGAGTTTACTACCTTCTGCAAGAATCAGGAACTCAAGCAAGCGCTTTTAGAGAGTGCCGATCTACTCAATGCCGGTGATTACGATTCCATCCGGGCTCGTATTGAATCTGCTATGAAAGCCGGTATGGACAAAAATATCGGACACGAGTACAATAAAGATATTGAGTCCCGATATAGAGTAGATTACCGCCCGGCTGTTCCTTCACCCTGGCCTTTGGTAAATAAAGCCACCCAAGGTGGATGGGGACCTGGAGACCTTATTATTATGTTTGGTAATCCAGGAGCAGGAAAGTCCTGGCTTATGGTTGCTGCTGCAGCTCATGCAGTTAAGTTAGGGTTTAAGGTAAACTACTACACTCTAGAGTTAGGAGAGGACTACGTTGGAAAGCGCTTTGACTGCTACTTTACCGGACATAGTATTGATGTTGTGAATAAACATCGAGACGAAGTTCAATATCAGGTAGACAATCTTAAAGGTAGCTTGATCGTAAAAGAGTATCCGCCTAAATCTGCAAGTATTAGCACTATCAAGGCTCACGTTCAAAAATGTATCGACATGGAACATAGGCCGGATATGATTATTATCGACTATGTAGATTACTTGAGAGCTCCTTCCAAAAACAGAAAGTTTGCCGAACGTAAAGACGAGATCGATGATGTGTTTATCGCAACTAAAGGTCTCGCCAAAGAATTAAAAATACCAGTTCTTACACCTTCCCAGGTTAACCGTATGGGTGCTAAGGACGATGTGATCGAGGGCGACAAGGCGGCAGGATCATACGATAAGATGATGGTTGCTGATATCTGTCTATCTCTTTCAAGAAAGAAAGAAGACAAGGTTCTGGGAACAGGCCGCATGCACGTAATGAAAAACCGATACGGCATGGACGGTATGACATACGACCTTGAGATGGATACTAACAATGGGCATATCAACCTTCTAGGAGAGATGGATATGGATAATCTCCTGAATAAAGAGGAAAAACCATACCAGGAAGTAGCACGAAAATTTTTCTCTCTAGAACAGGCTCAAGGTTAGATATATATTCTATTTATTAAACCCAATCAAGCATTTGCAACCTTAATAATACTATACTAAATGGAAATTAGCAGCCAGATCTTATCGGATATCACAGTCTATATGAAGTACGCAAAGTACAACCCATACCTGCAGCGCAGAGAAGACTGGAATGAACTTGTTACGCGAAATAAAGAAATGCACCAAACTACTCATCCACAGCTCAAGGATGAGATTGAAGAAGTATACAAGTTTGTATACGATAAGAAAGTGCTACCCTCAATGAGATCTCTTCAGTTTGGTGGCAAGCCGATTGAGATTTCTCCTAACAGAGTATATAATTGTGCGTATGCACCCATCGATCATATCGATGTATTTCCTGAGATTATGTTTTTGCTTCTTGGCGGAACAGGAGTAGGGTATTCCGTCCAGAAGCATCATGTAGAGCAGCTACCAGTAATTAGAAAGCCTCTAGACAGGACTAGACGCTTCTTGATCGGAGATTCTATTGAAGGATGGGCCGATGCAATCAAAGTATTGTTCCGTGCTTACTTTGAAGGCAAGTCGACTCCTCTCTTTGACTTCTCTGATATTCGCCCGAAAGGTGCGATTCTGGTAACAAGCGGCGGAAAAGCCCCCGGTCCACAGCCCCTCAAAGACTGTATCCACAATATAAAAAGTGTACTGGATGCTAAAGAGGTAGGAGACAAACTAACAACCCTAGAGGTACACGATATCGTCTGCTACATTGCGGACGCAGTCTTAGCCGGAGGGATCCGCCGCGCTGCTCTCATTTCTTTATTCTCCATCGATGATGAAGATATGCTCACCTGCAAGTTTGGAAACTGGTGGGAGACAAACGCTCAAAGAGGTAGATCAAATAATTCCGCTGTTATCCTTCGTCATAAGATCACTCACGAAAGATTCTTAGAGATTTGGGAGAAAGTTAAGAATAGCGGATCAGGAGAACCTGGACTTTACTTCTCATACGATAAAGATTGGGGTACAAACCCATGCTGTGAGATCGGACTACGCCCTTACCAGTTCTGTAACCTGACTGAGATCAATGCCTCCACAGTTGTTGATCAGGAAGATCTGAACGCAAGAGCAAGAGCTGCTGCATTTATCGGAACCCTTCAGGCTTCCTATACAGACTTCCACTACCTGAGAAACATCTGGAAGAGAACAACAGAGAAAGATGCTCTCATTGGAGTAGGTATGACCGGTATTGGATCGAACAAATGTGCTGATCTTGACCTTACAGAAGCAGCCGAGCATGTAAAAGAAGAGAATCAGAGAATTGCGGAGATTGTAGGAATTAATCCTGCAGCACGTACTACTACAGTCAAGCCGTCTGGTACGTCCAGCCTTGTTCTCGGTAGCTCCTCAGGTATCCATGCATGGCATAACGACTACTACATCCGTAGAATTAGAGTAGGAAAGAACGAATCGATTTACCAGTACCTGGCCGATAATCATCCAGAGCTTGTAGAAGATGAATTCTTCCGTCCGCATGATCAGGCCGTCATTTCGATTCCGCAGAAAGCACCGGAGGGTTCTATCCTCCGTACAGAAGAAGTCGTAGACTTCCTCGAAAGAGTTAAGCGTTGGAATACAGAATGGGTCCGTCCCGGACACATCGATGGTCAAAATACGCATAACGTTTCTGCAACCATCTCGGTCAAAGAAGACGAATGGGACTTGGTCGGAAAATGGATTTGGGAGAATAGAGAAACCTTCAACGGCCTCTCAGTACTTCCCTATCATGGTGGAACCTACAAACAGGCTCCATTCGAAGACACAGACAAAGAAACATACGATGAGCTTATCACACACCTCAAAGCTGTAGATCTAACCAAGATTGTCGAGCTAACAGATAATACAGATTTATCTGGAGAATTAGCTTGTGCAGCCGATGGATGTGAGGTAGTATGATAGATCTATGAGCACTATACAGTATCAAATCTGGGATGACCACTACTTTCCTCTGCTTAAATGACAGTTCCTATAATTACACTAACAACAATCCCAAGCAGATTAGAGAATACTAGTGAGTCGGGATTAAAATCATGTATCAATTCTCTCTTAGATCAGGATTGGGAAAATTACCAGGTTTGGATCAACATTCCTTTAATACATTCTCAGTCTGGTAGGGAATACAACATACCCCCTTGGTTAGAAAAGCTTGTTGAAATAGATACCAAGTTAAAAGTATACCGCACGGAAGATTTAGGACCCGCAACAAAACTTATACCAACAGTTGAAAGAATCTCTAATTCTGACCAGATCATTATAGTAGCCGACGACGATTTAGTCTACCACAAAGGTATGGTTAGAGCACAGGTGAGCAATCAAGAGAAATGGCTAGAAAGTATTGTAGGTTATGATGGACTCAGAGGACGAACAGAAGATGGTAAACCTTTAACAGTGTTCGGAGATAGTCGTGATCACTACTGTGTATCTATTCGAATGAATGTCAAGGTTGATATTATACAGCATTACAAAACAGTTTCGTATAAAAGAAGGTTCTTTGAAGAAGATTTTTTTAATTTCTGTAAGGAGTGGATGACATGGGATGATGACAAGTTAATGGCGTCCTATTTTTCACACAAAAAAAGAGACAGAAGAGTTACTTTTCATGAGACAGATCCTGTTATCGAAAGCTGGGAGGAGTGGTTGAACAAGGGAGGTGTGCTGACTTTTCCTGTACTACGTCATACAAACCATGAAGAAAAAGAAGGATGTTTTATATACAGACAGGAAACAGATGGTAACTTTTTTGATAAATACTATAAACGGTTCATAGATAAAGGATATGAGTAAAATATTTGTACAGATTGCTAGCTATAGAGATCCTGAACTCAGGCCAACTCTAAAAGATCTGTTTGAAAAAGCAGATAAACCTGACAATCTTAAAGTTTGCGTGGCCTGGCAGCACTCCTCTGACGACAAATGGGATACGTTAGATGAATATGTTAATGATGAAAGAGTGAATATTTTAGATATTCCCTACTCTGAATCAGAGGGTGCCTGCTGGGCCCGCAATTTAATTCAACAAAAGTATAGAGGAGAGAAATATACTCTTCAATTAGATTCTCATCATAGATTTATTCAAGGATGGGATACTGAGTTGATTAAAATGCTTAAAGGGTTACAGGATAAAGGTTTTAAAAAACCTCTCCTGACATCTTATGCATGTTCGTACGATCCCGAATCCGACCCTAAAGGTAGAATTACTACTCCCTGGCGTATGGACTTTGATAGATTTTCTCCCGAGGGGGTCCTACATACTCGCCCATCCTCCATCGACAATTGGAAAGAATTAGAACACCCAGTCCCAGCTAGATTTTACTCAGCTCATTTTGCTTTTACATTAGGTAAGTTTTGTAGAGAAGTTCCGCACGATCCTGAACTGTATTTTCACGGCGAAGAACCTTCTATTGCAGTTCGAGCCTTTACTCACGGATACGATCTATTTCATCCTCACAGGTGTATACTATGGCACGAATATACAAGAGAGGGTAAGAAGAAAAATTGGGACGATTATAAAAATTGGGGAAATAGAGATAAAAGATCTCATAAGAGATTTAGAGAGCTTTTAGGATCGGGTACTGAGAGGATAGAGGACTACGGTAAGTATGGACTAGGAATAGCTCGTCCTTTGGAGATGTGGGAACAGTACGCCGGAGTCCGGTTTAAGGATAGAAGTGCTCAACAGTACACGTACGATCGGAATGATCCACCTAACCCTGCGTACGATAGTTCTGAAGAGTACGATAAGTCTTTTAAGTTAAAATTTAAGCATTATATAGATATTCATAAAAGTTCTCTTCCCGAGGATGATTATGAGTTCTGGGTTATAGCTTTTGAAAAGGAAGATGGTACTCCGATCCACCGGGCAGATGCCGACAGTAAAGAGGTAAAACGTCTCTTAAGACGATCTGAGGATTTTGTTAATATACTCAGAGAGTATGCCGGTGAACCCCCCTATCAGTGGGTTGTGTGGCCGTATAGCACTTCCAAGAAGTGGTGCGATAGAATAGTAAAAGTTATAGATTATGAAGGCTAAAAATCGACGTAAAATCTTTGTACACCTTCCAGCCTACAGAGAACCGGAACTTGTACCGACCATTAAGGATGCGCTTAACCAGGCCAAATACTCCGAAAGGCTTGTCTTCGGTATATGTAGACAGTATGAAGAAGAAGACGGATTTGATAATCTCGACGAATTTCGGAGTGATTCCAGGTTTAAGATCATAGATATACCAGCCCAGGAAGCTAAAGGGTTAGCGTACGCCAGAGGCCTTATAAACGATACCTTGCTAGAAGATGAAGAATATGTTCTTCAACTTGATTCACATCATAGA
>Ga0099849_1000660_pt1 | contig 15932 bp, 15 predicted proteins | sample CB_VirMetaG_4_FD_78177 | JGI IMG/M metagenome (GOLD analysis project Ga0099849, IMG submission 78177) | Freshwater to marine saline gradient viral communities from Chesapeake Bay - CB_1508_1M Viral MetaG | ecosystem: Environmental > Aquatic > Marine > Coastal | place: USA: Chesapeake Bay... | reverse complement strand
GATGACTTCGAATTATTATGTTGGGATTTTGTTTCTACACCTTCTAATCCAGGTTCATTTATGAAAACATTAAATGAAGGAAAAGAAACTATTACCTACGATTATACTAATGTTAACAACATTGTAAGAGAAATTCTTTGTTCTAAAGGATTTTGTCCTGTTTGTTAATTTTATAGAATCCCCATATACGTATAACCGTAATACACCATCTCTTATATGGTGTCAACAAATGTAAAACTTTCCTATTACGGTTCCTAATAACCGTATTTCACAAATTTAAATTTTGCGATTATGTCTAACAACAGAGATTTGCTTAAAGAAGCAATTGCTGATGCTAAAGCGGTTAAAGAAACTGCCATAGCAAACGCTAAAGCTGCTTTAGAAGAAGCATTTACTCCTCATTTAAAAGATATGTTAGCTGCTAAACTAGAAGAAATGGACAAAGAAGATGACAAAGTTGAAGAGTACGGTAAAAAGTACGAAGAAGACGATGTCAAAAAAGAAGAAGTTTCTGAAGAAGTAGAAAACGTAGATGAAAATGAAGAAGTAAATGAATCTGAAGAAGTTGATGAAGAAATCAACTTAGATGAATTACTTGCAGAACTTAATGAAGACGAAGAAATCAACGAAGATAAAATCGAAGAAACTGAAGAAGTAACGGAAAATGAAGAAGTAACTGAATCTGAAGAAATCGAAGAAGCTAAGGAAGAAGTTTCCGAAGTAGAAGAGGTTAAAGAAGAAGAAGTTAAAGAATCAGAAGAAGTAACTGAATCAGAAGAAATCGAAGAATCTGAAGAAATTGAGGAATCGGAAGAAGTAACTGAAGCTGAAGACGACGACGCCAACGAAGAAGAAGGCGAAGACGAAGAAGGTGAAGGTGAAATGGAAGATGAAGAAATTGATTTAGAAGATATGTCTGAAGATGATTTAAAAGGCTTTATTGAGGATGTAATTAAGGACATGGTAGAAGCTGGTGAATTAGAAGCGGGAGAAGAAATGGAAATGGATGGCGAAGAGTCAGAAATGGAAATGGATATCGACCTTGAAGATGATGCAGCTCCTATGATGGAGAAAAAAGACGAAGACAAAAAGAAAGAGGAAGTAAAGGAAGAAGAAATTAACGAAGAAGAAGTTAATGAAGAAAAAGTAGAAGAAAGCAATGAGCTTGAAACTGCTTTAGCTGAAGTTGAGGAACTTAGAAAGGAACTTAACGAAGTTAACTTACTAAACGCTAAACTACTTTATACTAACAAAATCTTTAAGTCTAAGAATTTAACTGAAGACAAAAAAGTTAAAGTGCTTAAAGCATTTGACAAAGCGTCTACAGTAAAAGAAGCTAAAGTTATTTTTGAAACATTAAATGAAGGAATTACAGCTAAAAAAGCTAAGCCATCAATTAATGAAGTAAAAGGTAGCGCTTCAAAAGCAACAGGAATTGCTCCAGTTGCTAAACAGCCGATTGTTGAAAATGATGCATTTAGAAGAATGCAACAATTAGCTGGTATAATTAAAAATAATTAATTTTAACCCTATTTAAAACTTTTAAATCATGAGTTTACAAACTTTATTAGAAAGTGCAAACCCATATCACTCAGTACAAAGCGACGCTGCTAGATTGGCTGAAAAGTGGGAAAAAACAGGTTTATTAGAAGGTTTAGGTGGTGCTTCCAAAAATAACATGGGAATCATCCTTGAAAACCAAGCTAAACAACTTGTAGTAGAGTCTTCACAAACAGGTGGAGGTAGCTCTATTGGTGGGTCAGTATTTGGATCAGGTAACGCTGGTGAGCAATGGGCTGGAGTAGCTCTTCCACTAGTAAGAAAAGTATTTGGTCAAATTGCTGCTCAAGAATTCGTTTCAGTACAACCTATGAACTTACCTTCAGGTCTTGTATTCTATCTAGATTTCCAATACGGAACAGATAAGGATCCATTCTCTAACGGTTCGTCAATGTACGGTGGTGTTGAAGGATTCGCTTCAAATGACACTTCAGGTGGTCTTTACGGAGCGGGAAGATTCGGTTACTCAATCAATAACACTGGTTCAGTAGCTGTAACACACACTTCAGAATCAGCTTTATGGTCAGATATGAACTATGAAGAAGGATTTGGTGGTGCAGATTCATACTTAAAATTCTCAGTAGAAACTGCTTCATTACCAAACGCTGATTTAGATGGTGTAAGAGGATTCTCATTAGTATCAGGTTCAGCTGTTTCACTTCCTGCTTTCACTAAGCATGTAGGTGGAGACGTTGTATTCATCGTACCAACTGGTAGTATTACTGACGGTGGTGATGTAGACGTAACTTACCAGTTACAACCAGTTGATAACTTAAGAGGTGATTTCGAAGACGGAAATGCAGCATTAAATGCTTCTAACTCTGCTTCAATTTCAATCCCTGAAATCAACGTACAGATGAAATCATCTGCTATCGTAGCTAAAACAAGAAAGCTAAAAGCTGTTTGGACTCCTGAGTTCGCTCAAGATCTTAACGCTTACCACGCTTTAGACGCTGAAGCTGAATTAACTTCAATCTTAAGTGAGTACATTTCATTAGAAATTGACTTAGAAATCTTAGATATGTTAATTGAAAACGCTTCTGGTGGTACTGAAGTATGGTCTGCTGTTAACAACAGAAGATTATCTTCTGCAAATACTTTTGCTACTGATTTAGGATTCTTTAATACTCAAGGACAGTGGTTCCAAACTTTAGGAACTAAAGTTCAAAAGTTAAGCAACAAAATTCACCAGAAAACTTTAAGAGGTGGAGCTAACTTTATGGTATTATCTCCAAAAGTATCTACAATTATCGAATCTATTCCAGGATTTGGTGCTGATGTAGATGGCGATGTAGAAAAATCATCTTATGCATTCGGTGTACAAAAGATCGGAGCAATGGGTGGTGGAAAAATTAAGGTATACAAAAACCCTTATATGACTGAAAACCAAATCTTATTAGGATTTAGAGGATCTCAGTTCTTAGAAAGTGGTGCTGTATTTGCTCCTTATATTCCATTAATCATGACTCCTCTAGTATACGATCCAGATACTTTCACTCCAAGAAAAGGATTGTTAACTAGATACGCTAAGAAAATGGTAAGACCAGAATTCTACGGATTAATCCAAATCGAAGGTTTAGATACTATCTAATAGATATTTAAACATTTCTTAATAAATTAACCCGGTCTTTGACCGGGTTTTTTTATCCTTTTAATATTTATAACCAACAACGTTTTATGGGTACTATACTTATCTCATTATCTACTTATATTGGAATTTACCCGTATCTTAACGTATTATCACTGTTTGCTTTAATCATTTGTATAACCCCTAATTTAATAAGTCTATGGCGTCAAAACCGCACACAGACGAAGTTTATCGTCCAAAGAGGATTCCAAAGAATCCAATTAAGTTCAAACTACAACTTAATGAAGAACAAAAAGAAGCGAAAGCAGTTATACTCCAAAATACAATCACCTTATTAGCAGGTGGAGCTGGAAGTGGAAAAACACTTTTAGCATGTAATGTTGCATTAGATGGTCTTTTAAGAAGACAATATGATAAAATAATCATTACACGTCCTACAGTATCAAAAGAAGAAATAGGATTTTTACCTGGAGATTTAAGAGAAAAAATGGATCCATGGGTTCAGCCTATTTATCAAAACTTCTTTGCCTTATATGATAAGGTTAAAATTGAAAAACTAATAGAAGATGGTAAAATAGAAATTGTACCTGTATCATTTATGCGAGGTAGAACATTTCTAGAATCAATGATCATTGTTGATGAAGCACAAAACGTAACTCATGAACAAATGGAAATGATTACATCTCGTATTGGTTTAAGAAGTAAAATGATGATTTGTGGAGACCAACATCAAACGGATTTAAAGAAAAAATCTGAATCTGGATTTAAATTTTTATATGCTGCGGCTAGAAAAATTAAAAACTTAGAAGCTATTACTTTACATAGTAATCATAGAGATCCTATTGTAGAAGATTTATTACAATATTATCAAGATGCAGTAGAAAAAGGTATATCAATAACTACCTCAGGTTCCTATATTTATAATAATAAGAATTAATTTAATATTTATAACAAAATTTAAATATGGCTAATATTCCCATATATGATGGTAACCCTAGTTGGGATTCAGCAGCAGTCCCATTTGGCTTCTATAACCTTGATGCTGACTTTCAAGGAGATGCGGTTAAAGTTGCTAAATTCTGTGCCCAAAGACTAGGTTATCCATTAGTAGACGTCGAGTTACAATCAGGTTCTTTCTTTACTGCATTTGAAGAAGCAGTAACTACTTATGGAAATGAATTGTATGCTCATATTATTAGAGATAATCAATTATCTTTAGAAGGATTATCAACTGGTAGTAATTTAAATACTAGTATTATAACTCCTAACTTTGAACCTATTGTAAGATTAACAGAACAATATGGTGCTGAAGCAGGTAGTGGAGGAAATGTACCTCATTATACTGGTTCATTTGTAATGACAGCAAGTCAACAAGATTATGACTTAGCACAATGGGCATTAGATCAAGGTATATCTGGTAGTATAGAAGTTAAAAGAGTATTTTATCAAGCATCCCCAGCAATTACAAGATATTATGATCCTTATGTAGGAACTGGATTTGGTACTCAAAATATGTTTGATAGTTTTGGATTTGGTAGTATGAGCCCTGCTATTAACTTCTTGATGATGCCTTTAAATTTTGATTTACAAGCAATTCAAGCAATTGAATTAAATGATCAAGTTCGTAGATCTCAATATAGCTTTGAATTAAAAAATAATAAATTAAGAATATTTCCAGTTCCATCTTCAGGTAGTAGAAATTATTGGTTTGAATATATTGAAAGAGAAGAAAGAATATCTGGAAGTGTTAGTGATAGTCCAGGCGATGTTACTAATGTATCTAATACTCCTTATTCTAATCCTACTTATGCTCAAATTAATAGTGTAGGAAGACAATGGATATTTGAATACACATTAGCATTAGCAAAAGAAATGCTAGGATACGTAAGAGGTAAATATAGTAATATCCCAATTCCAAATGCTGAAGTAACATTAAACCAATCTGATTTAATTACAGCGGGAACTGCAGAAAAAGCATCATTAATAGAAAGATTAAGAGGATATTTTGATGAAACTTCTCGTAAATCATTATTAGAAAGACGAGCACAAGAAGCAGAATTTAAACAAACGGAATTAAAACAAGTTCCGTACACAATTTATATAGGATAGTATGGCAATGTTTGGTCGCTCACGAGATGTGAGTTTAATAAGAGGACTTAATAGGGAGCTATTACATGATATTATTACACAGCAAGCTGCCTTTTACAAATATAAACTAGAGGAAACTATAGTTAATTTGTATGGCGAAGCATCAGGTGAAAAATATTATGATGGTCCTTTCTTATTTAATTGTCTTATTAACAGACAGGATCCAACTTATCCTGATATAGATGAAGGGGTAGGATTTTCTCAAAATATATCATTTGCATTTTTAAGAGATGATTTAGTAGATGCTAATGTAGTACCTGAAGTAGGAGATATTTTATTATATCAAAAATCATATTATGGTGTTGATTCAGTAGTTGCAAACGAATATTTTGTAGGTAAAAATCCATCATATCCTAATAATAACTCTGATGGTACTCCTAATCCTCTTAATCCTGGATTAGAAGATTTTGGAGTTAATTTATCTATTATTTGTAACACATATAAAATACCTGCTGATAAAGTAGCTATTTCACCTTATAAAGAAAGATTTTAATGCCTAATTTTAAACCATATCCTAAAAAACAAGAAGAAATTAGCAAAAGCTTAGTTAAGCCTTTTGATGCTAAAAGGGGTAATCCTAATAAAGATTTAAATCCAAATAAATCTCAAACTGGAATTGAATTTAATAGATCAACTAAAATTAGTCAAAAGAAAGATACTTCAAAACAATTTTCAGTTGGTATCAAGGATATTGATGAAGCAGTATTTTATTATTTTAATAATGTTATAAAACCATTCGTATATCAAAATGGTGAAAGAAGATCAGTTCCTATTATCTATGGTAATCCTGAAAGATGGAAATCATTTCAAAGAGATGGATTTTATAGAGATAAAGGTGGATCTGTAATGTTACCTATTATTGTAATTAAAAGAGATACTATTACAAAAGATAGAACATTATATAATAAATTAGATGCTAACTCACCTAATGCTAATTTATATGCAGGATTCCAAAAAACATTTAATAAAAAAAATACTTACAATAATTTTAATTTATTAAATAACAGAGTCGCTACTAAAGAATTTAATGCTGTAGTTGTTCCTGATTATCTTAATATAACTTATAGTTGTATTATACAGACATATTATATGGAACAATTAAATAAAGTAATTGAAGCAGTAGAATATGCTTCTGATTCATATTGGGGTGATCCTGAAAGATATAAATTTAATGCTCGTATTGACCAATTTACAACCGCAGTAGAAATAACAGCTGATAAAGATAGATTAGTAAAGGGTACATTTAATATTAATTTAAGAGGTTATATTGTTCCTGATGTAATTCAAAAAGATTTAAATGCAATTAAAAAATTCAATTCAAAATCTAAAATTACAATTACTTCAGAAACAACTGGAAATATTAATAATATTCCGTGATAATCTAAATTAGGGTTTTTATATTATCATACAATGAAAGTTTTATTTATAGCACCACATTTAAGTACAGGAGGAATGCCTGCGTTTTTATTAAAACGTATTGAGGCAATACAAAAATATACTGATTTTGAAGTCCATGTTATAGAATGGAAAAATGTAAGCCCAGAGTATATTGTTCAAAAAACCCAAATCCAAAAATTAGTAGGGGATAATTTTACTTCTTATAATGGGGATATAGAACAACAAAAAGGTATTGTAGATTATTGCAACAAAAATAAAATAGATATAATTCACATTGAAGAAATTCCAGAGGGATTTGACAAAGGAAATGAATTTAATATTGATATTCAAAAAGAATTATATAATAAAAAACATCCTTGGAAAGTAGTTGAAACTTGTCACAATATTTACTTTAATCCTGATGAAAATAAAGTTTTTGAACCTGATGGATATGCATGTGTAACACCCCACCACATTGATACTACTTTTAAAAATAAAAAAACCCCTAAATCATTAATAACCTTCCCAATTGATCCCTCTATTTCTCCTTACGAGTCTAAAGAGGAAATATTATCATCTAGAGGATGGTTAACTAAAGGTGAATTTCATATTGTAAATGTAGGACTTTGGACCCCAGGTAAAAATCAGGGGTATGCAGTAAAATTAGCAAAACAATTATGGGAAAAATATCGTTGGACTTATATTTTTCATTTTGTAGGAAATCAAGCACCCAATTTTTCTCATTATTGGGAACCTATAATGTTAGAAGGTTTACCACCTAATGTATTTGTTCATGGTGAACAAGCAGATACTGATTATTACATGAAAATGTCAGATTTAATGTTATTTACTTCAACTTGGGAGTGCAATCCTATTGTCTTAAAAGAAGCTATTTCTAATAACATTAAAATAATGGCTTTTGATTTAGACCACTATGGAGAAGAATATGTTCCTTTTATAGTCCCCTTAACAGGAAATCAAAATACAGATTATGCAAATATAATAGATACAATACATTCTCCTATTAAGTATGATAAATCTGATATAGAAAATAATGTCAAACATTTTGCTGAAAACCATATTAATTTCTACAGTTCTTTATTAAATGAAAAATAAAACTTTAATATCCTTTAATTATAGTCCCAAAGTAGAAATAGTAGGGGACAAAGAACAAGATTATTTTATAGAATTTATAGATTCTAGGAATAATAAAGTGGTTTATTCTACTACTATAAAAAATAATATGTGGACTAAATGTAGTCAAAAATGGCATATTCCTTGGGTAATTAAAGTAAATAATAAAATAGCTCATACTTTTAATTTAAAAGGCAAAGATGTTAAAATATCTTTATCATCTAAATCAGTAGGAGATACTTTAGCATGGGCTCCTCAAGCAATAGAATTTGCTAAAAAATATAAATGTAAAGTATCACTCTCTACTTTTCATAATGAATGGTTTAAAAATAACCCAGAATATAAAAATATAAAATTTGTAGCTCCAGGGGAAGAAGGAAAATATTATGCTTCTTTTACTATTGGTTGGTTTATGGGTGATAATAATAAATGGGATGTAGGATCATACCACCCAACTAGACCTAATACCATCCCTTTAATTCAGGCTGCAACAGATATTTTAAATTTACCTTATAAAGAAATAAATTATGGTATTGATTTTAAACCTAAAAAAAGACCTATTACTTCTAAATACATTTGTATAGGACCCCATTCAACTTCGGGTTTAAAAGAATGGCCCTATAATTATTGGGAAGAATTAGCAGGAATGTTAAATAGCAAAGGTTATAAAGTAGTAGATATATCATATGAAGACCATAATAAAAAAAATATTATTAATAAACCTAAATTATCTTGGGAAGATACATTTAATTATTTATACCATGCAGAATATTTTATAGGATTAGGCTCAGGTTTATCTTGGTTTAATTGGGCTATGGAAAAACCTACATTAATGATAAATAATTTTATTCCTTATGGATATGAATTTACAAAGGGTTTAACTAAAGTAGAAGATTATTCGGTGTGTAATAATTGTTGGGTTAATGATAATTATCAATTTGATAAAGGAGATTGGGATTGGTGTCCTGAAAATAAAAATACATCTTTACATCATATTTGCCATAAAGCAATTACACCTCAAAAAGTATTCAAAACACTATTTAAACTATTGGAATTTAAATAAACCTATATATATTTATAACAAAAGAAAGTATGAAGTTGTCAAAAGAAGAGTTGCAAGAATTACAATCTAATCAACAAGTAAGCAATGAAGTAATATTTGCTATTGGAGAATTAGAATTACAAAAAGCTGGATTAATTGATCAATTTAGAGAATTATCTCTTCAACAAAAAGATTTAGGCGATCAATTAACCAAAAAGTATGGAGATGGAAAAATTAACTTAAACACTGGAGAAATTGTTCCAATTGATTCCGAAGTTTCAGATAGTTCAGTTTCCTCTTAGTTCTTTAAAGAATTTTTTAATATTTATAACAAAATAAATAAATTAAACATATAAAATGGCAGAAACATTAATTTCACCTGGTGTATTGGCTCGCGAAAACGACCAATCTTTTATTCAAGGTCAACCCGTAGAAGCAGGAGCTGCTATCGTAGGACCTGCTGCTAAAGGTCCCGTAGGTATTCCTACATTAGTAACTTCATTTAGTGAATATCAAGCAGTCTTTGGTGGAGCCGTTACAAGTGGTTCCTCAGAATACACTTACTTGACTTCAATCTCAGCAAATAATTACTTTTCTCAAGGAGGAAGTTCATTATTAGTAACTAGAGTAGTATCTGGATCATTTAGCGGTGCAAGCTCCCATAAATTATACAATAATGCTGAAAGTGGTGTTATTGATACCGATGCTTCATTATCAGTAGCTTCAGGAGGAGAAGGTGGTACAGCTGGTACTTACACTGTTACTCCAACAGGATCAAGTGGTACAGGAGCAGTATTAAGTATTGTTACTAGTACAGGTAATGGTAAATTACTTGCAACTGGTTCTTATGAGAATGAAATTCAACAAAATACTGAATATGCTTTAAATACTGGATCAAATGCAAGTTTAGGGCCTATTAGCGATATTACCTCTTCTTTAAATGGAACAGGGGCTCAATTTAACCTAGAAATAAGCTCAGGTGTTGTTACAGGTATTACTTGTGTTGAAACAGGTAGTGGATATGTAGATGGAGAAATTATTACAATCCCTTCATCAGGATTACAATCATCAGTTGATTTAACATTTAGAATTGTTAACGCTTTAATGTTTGTTGAACCTACTTCAGTATCTGTTACTTCAGGAGGAAGCGGATATGAAGTTAGTGAAGTATTAAGTGTAGCAGGTGCTCAAATTGGATCTGCAAGTGATTTAACACTCAATGCATTAGGAGCTGCAGATGTAATTAATGGAGTACCATTTGAATTAACTACTTTATCTGAAGGTGAAATTATGAATAATTCAGGTTCAGAAGTAGGAAATGGAGCATTAGCTGAAGGATCAAAAGATAATGTAAGATGGGAAATTGCTTCTAATAATACAGGATCAGGAACATTTAGTTTATTACTACGTAGAGGAGATGATAGCCATAGAAATAAATCAATTCTTGAAACTTGGTCTAACTTATCATTAGATCCAAAGTCTCCAAATTATATTGAAAGAGTAATTGGTAACACAAGCTACTCAATTGAAGAAGATGGAGCTGATTCATATGTACGTTCTCAGGGTGAATATAACAATAAAAGTAAATACGTAAGAGTTTCTGCAGTAAATTATAAAACTCCAGATTATTTTGATAATGCTGGAAATGCGAAAGCACAATTTACTGCAAGCTTACCAATAATTTCATCAGGATCATTTAATGGTGCTGAAGGTCAATTATTTGGTGCAGGTGCTAAATTTTACGACCAAATCGATAGTGATATCCAAGGTTTAGGACAATTAGATTATACATCATCAATCCAATTATTAAACAATAAAGATGATTATAGATTTAATTTACTAACTGCACCTGGATTAAACCATTCAGATCATGCTACTGCAACTACTTTATTAGTTAGTACTGCAGAATCACGTCAAGATTGTATAGCAGTTATTGATTTAGATGGATACGGAACTAACATTGGTACTATGATTAGTAACGCTGCTTCATTTGATAGTTCATATGCTGCTACTTACTGGCCATGGTTACAAACAGTTGATCCAAATATTGGAACAGTTGTTTGGGTACCCGCTTCAGCAATGATCCCAGGAGTATATGCATTTACTGATAGATCAAGTGATGCTTGGTTTGCCCCTGCAGGTTTAACAAGAGGTGCTCTTGGTAACGTAACTAAGGCAGAAAGAAAATTAACTACTACAAATAGAGATTCATTATACGAAGCTAATATCAATCCAATAGCTACATTCCCAGGAAGTGGAGTTGTAGTATTTGGTCAGAAAACACTACAGAAAAGAGCTAGTGCATTAGATAGAGTAAATGTAAGAAGATTATTAATCCAACTTAAGAGCTTTATTTCTCAAACAGCTGATAATTTAGTATTTGAACAAAATACAATTGCTACAAGAAATATTTTCTTAAGCCAAGTTAATCCATACTTAGAATCAGTACAACAAAGACAAGGATTGTATGCATTTAAAGTAGTAATGGATGATACTAATAACACTCCAGATGTAATTGATAGAAATCAATTAGTAGGTCAGATTTATATCCAACCAACTAGAACAGCTGAATTTATTATGCTAGATTTCAATGTATTACCAACAGGAGCAGTATTTCCAGAATAAAAACTAAAAATTAGAATATTTATAATAAAATAAAAACATAAAATGGCAGTATTAGATCCAAACGAAATTTTTTATACGGCATTTGAGCCAAAACAAAAGAATAGATTTATTCTTTACATTGATGGATTTCCTTCGTACATTATGAAGGGTGTCGGAGCCGTATCTGTAACCCAAGGAACTGTGCCTTTAAACCATATTAACGTTCAACGTTATGTTAAAGGAAAAACAGTTTGGAATACAATCCAGTTCACATTATTTGATCCAATTACACCATCAGGTGCTCAAGCTGTAATGGAGTGGGTAAGATTACACCATGAATCAGTAACAGGTAGAGATGGATACAGTGATTTCTATAAAAAAGATTTAACTGTAAACGTATTAGGTCCTGTAGGTGATATCGTATCTGAATGGATTATCAAAGGTGCTTTAATTACTGAAGCTAACTTTGGTGAGTTCAATTGGGATACTGAAAATGCTGCTCAAGAAATCACAATGACTGTACAACCAGATTATTGTGTATTAAATTTCTAAAAAACCCAACCCTCATACTTTTGAAAAATTGCTTGGCTTCGGTCAAGCTTTTTTTTATATTGAACGTCAATACTAAAAGGAATAGTTCTTTGACATTTAAAAATAATAAGATATGGAAAATTTAGAATTTGTTTTAGGTGTCCTGTCCACAGTAGGTATATTCTTAGTAGGGTATGCTTCGATAGGAGTGTTTAAGGTGAAAACCAAAGTTAGAGATGTTAACCAATCTGTAGATAATGCTTATTTAGCTATAGATGAAATCGGTAAAGATTTTAATAATGAAATTAAAGATTTACGATTAGATTACCAAAATCAAATTGATGATATTTATAGACAAATTGATTCAAGATTTGATAAGTTTGAAAATAGAATAAATAAATAATTAATAACCCGTTTTAAGAACTTTCCTTTTTAGTATTTATTAACGATAAAAACGTTTTAATTAAATAAAGATTATGCCCGAATTTAAATTCCCAACTGAAGAAGTTGAGTTACCATCAAAAGGATTAGTTTATCCTGAAGATAATCCCCTTTCAAGCGGTAAAGTTGAAATTAAATATATGACTGCTAAAGAAGAAGATATACTTTCTAACCAATCATATATTCAAAAAGGTACAGTATTAGATAAATTATTAGAATCTGTTATTGTATCCTCTGATATTAAAGTAAAAGATTTAATTATTGGAGATAAAAATGCATTATTGATTGCTACTCGTATTTTAGGATATGGAAAAGAATACAAGTTTAATTATGGTAAAGAAATAAGAAATGTTGATTTAACTGAATTAGAAAATAAAGAATTTGATACTAGTTTAATTAGCAAAGGAGAAAATTCATTTTCATTTGAATTACCTCATAGTGGTACTAATATAACTTTTAGAATATTAACGGGCCATGAGGAATCTAAAATTGAAAGAGAATTAGCAGGTCTTAAAAAAATTAATAAAGAACCATCAGAATTAACTACTAGATTAAAATACATCATTACATCAGTAGATGGAGAAAACGATCCTAAAACAATTAGAGAGTTTGTTGATAATTATTTACTAGCAAGAGATTCTAGATCACTAAGAGAATATATTAGACAGATTCAACCTGATGTTAATCTTGAATATCAGTTTGATGATGGGGAGGAGGTAGTGATCCCAATAGGGATAGGGTTTTTTTGGCCTGACTTCTGATAGTGCTCCTTCATTAAGAAGAAATTTATTCAAACAAATACATGAAATAGTCTTCCACGGTAAAGGTGGTTATGACTATAATACAATTTACCATATGCCTATATGGTTAAGGAAATTTACTTTTTCTGAAATAGATAAATTTTATACTAAAGAAAAAGAATCTATAGAAAATAAAAACACATCAGGAAGTAAAAATCTTATTAATCCAGATGGTACAGTTAATACACCTGAATTTATGAAGGCTTCTCAAGACTATAAAGGTAAAACTAGTTATAAGTAGTAATATTTATAACATATAATATTTTTATGGCAACACCCCAAGAAATACAAAAATTACTAGATAGGTTAGATAGTTCTTTTAGAAGATTAGGTGAAGATAATCCTTTCAAAAGCTTTGATTATACAAAAGTTGAAAGTGCCGAAGCTGCTACTAAACAATTAGAAACTGCTTTACAAGGAGTTGAAAGAAGATTAGCTAATATCAATGAAGACATATCAGGAGTAGCTAGTGCATTTAAACAGACAGTAGATGAAATTAAAAATACTAATTCTGGATTAAATCTTGCTGCTCGTACTTTTAGAGGATTAAGTGATATTGCTACTAAACTAAAATATGACCAAGAAGGTATTTCTAAATTAAATTCTAAAGATTTAATTAAGCTTCAACAACAAGCAAGACAAAAAAGAGAAGATTTAAAAATTTCAAAAGATTTACTTGCTACTACTATAGATGAACTTAAAGAAAAAGAAAAAAATGGTAAGTTAACTGCTAAAGAACGAAAGTTATTAACCCAAAGCTTATCAGCTAATAATGCTATAAAAAATGAATTAAAAGATCAGGATACTCTATCAGAAATAATTAATGATAAATTATCCTCTAGAATAGCTCAAGAAGAAAGAATTGAAAAAAGTCTAGGAATTTCAGGTGGACTTCTTAAAGGTATTGAAGGGTTTATGAATAAAATAGGACTAGGTGCCTTATCTAGTGCTGTAGGATTTAATGATATAAATACTGAACTTAGGGAATATGCCGAAGAATTAGATGAAAGTGAAAAAGGACTTTCTGAACAAGCTAAACAACAAAAAATATTAGATAAAGGGTTTGGGTTAATAGGTGAAAAAGTCAAATCAGCTTTAAGTGATCCTATGGTTGTTATAGCTATTGGGTTAAAAGCTATAAATGCTCTAACCTCAGCACTTTCAAAAGGATTTGCTAGAAGCCAAGAAAATACAGGGGCATTAGCTAAAAATTTAAATATTTCTAATGAAGAAGCAATGGGTTTAAGCAAAAACCTATCTGCTGCTTCCTTTGGTTCAGATGCTTTATTTTTATCTAGTAAAGGTTTAACAGAAACCTTAGTTGAAATTAATAAAGAATTAGGAACTAGCATACAATTTTCAACAGAACAATTAGCTACTTTTACTAAATTAAGAGAAACAGCTGGATTAACCAATGAGGAATTAATGGGGATCCAAAAACTTTCTCTTGCTAATGGTCAATCTTTTGATGCTAATGCCGATAGTTTATTAAATCAAGTTTCTGCTTTAAATAGAGCAAGTGGAATTTATATTAATGAAAAACAAGTTTTAAAAGATATATCAAATCTTACAGCATCCACCCAATTATCATTAAGCAAAAACCCAGAAGCATTAGCTGAAGCCGTTACTGTAGCTAGAGCTTTAGGTATGGAAATGTCTAAAGTTGAAAATATTGCAGATAGTTTATTAGATTTTGAATCATCAATTACTAATGAATTACAAGCTGAATTATTAATTGGTAGAAATATTAATTTAGAAAAAGCAAGACAAGCTGCTTTAAATAATGATTTAGCTACTTTAGCTAAAGAGATAGCAGAACAAGCAGGGACAGCTGCTGAATTTTCTCAAATGAATAGAATCCAACAAGATGCTATTGCTAAATCTGTTGGAATGGGTAGAGAGGAATTAGCTCAAACTTTATTCGTACAGGAACAATTAGCAGGAGCTAGTGGAGAAGAAGCAGAAAGAAGACAAAGATTATTAGATGCTAGAATAGAAGAAGTTGGATTAGCTCAAGCTCAAAGGGAATTAGAAGAAGGAGGTTTAGAAAATATGCTAAACCAAGCTACTGCTACAGAAAAAATGCAAGCTTCATTAGGAAAAATTAATGAATTATTTACAGCTTTAGGAGCAAGTTTTGCTCCTATAGTAAATATGTTTGCATCATTTGTAGGAATGATAATGGAAAGTAGAGTTGCTATGATGGCCCTTTCTGGAATTATTGGGGGTGTTACTCTGGTATTAGGAGGATTAGCAGTAAAATCATTAATTACTGCTGCAGGTCAAATTATGGCTTCATTTGCCCAAATACCCTTTGGTTTAGGAATTCCTGTAGGGTTAGCTACCATTGGGGCTTTAGGGGGTATAATATCAAGTTTCGCAGCAACAGCTAAAGCAGATGATATTCTCTCAGAAGGAAGTGGTGGGAGTGGTTATGGTAAAAGAATGTTATTAGCTCCTGAAGGTGCTTTTGCTTTAAATAATAAAGATACTGTTATAGCAGGAACCAATCTATTCAAAGGAGATGATGTAATATCAGCAGGTGCAGGACAAGTTAATGTTGCACCTCCAGATAATAAAACAGGAGAACAAACAAACAGATTATTATCTACATTAATTCGTCAAAATGCTAAAAAACCTGAAATGTCTCCTATGAACTTATACGAAATTTCTTAATTCAATATTTATAATAAAATAAAATTATGGG
>Ga0099849_1000657_pt1 | contig 15966 bp, 25 predicted proteins | sample CB_VirMetaG_4_FD_78177 | JGI IMG/M metagenome (GOLD analysis project Ga0099849, IMG submission 78177) | Freshwater to marine saline gradient viral communities from Chesapeake Bay - CB_1508_1M Viral MetaG | ecosystem: Environmental > Aquatic > Marine > Coastal | place: USA: Chesapeake Bay... | reverse complement strand
TAGATGTGATAAATTATACGACAAAATAAGTCGAATAGAAGAATTAAATGACAATAACAATAAAAGTCAGTTATTAACTGATTAATAATAATAACATTTTAGATTATACATTTAAAAACCCTCAATGAGGGTTTTTTTATTTTATATCAGTTATTTCTAATTCTACCCTTAATGTTTTATCCGCCAATGGGTGATTACAGTCTACCACATAATGATCGTTAACTTCTTTCTTAACCACACCATTATATGTTTTATCATTATTTAAAGTTATTAGAATATTATCACCTGTTTTAATTCCTTTATTTAATTCTTTTGGGATAGAACCTACTAAATTAGTTTGATAGTGTCCATATGCCTCTGTTGGAGATAAAATCAATTTTTGTTTTTTACCAATAATATCTGACGGTTCTTTTTTAGATAGGGTATTAATATAATCCTCAACACCTTTTAATAAATTATCTTTTTTTGGGTTTATAGTGAAATTTGTCTTTTCTTCCATTAAAACATTATCCACTTCTACTTTGTAATTAACTTTTAACATAACATTTTTTTTATATAAATATTTGTTTTTTTATAATTTTGTTATTATATTTAAGTATGAGTTTAACAAAACAATTATACGAAAACATATATTACGAAGAGGATGCGGAAAGAGAATTCAACATTCTTTATAGTAAAGATAGATTGTTCTTTGAAAAATATGGGGATGACTTGGAATTGATTGACGTAGAGAAGTGTCAAGATTCAGGTATGGGTGATGACCAACATCAAAAACCTTAGCTGGAAACGCTGAGTATGCTATGGCAGCCTAATTAGATTAGATGCTAAGCACATCATGTAACTGAGTATACTTGTAGGTTACTAAGATGTAAAAGGAAGTAGATGGTGATGTTTGGTAATGATAGTGATCCGGAAGTAACGACCTTACAGTTAACAAAAACCTATCAATTTATGGAAGTTTAGAAAAACTTATCCTAAACCTGTAAGAAGATCTGGTATGGATGACGGACAAGACGAGGGTTCGAGCCCCTCCATCTCCACTAAATTTAAACCTTGTTTCGGAAATCGGAACAAGGTTTTTTTATTTATAATAGTGATATTTATTATTATATGAAGAATCTAATTAAAAAAATATTAAAGGAAGAAACCACTAATAGGTTTATTGAAAAAGTTGCAAATTATCTAAAACCGCCATATTTTCATAATATGGTAGAAATGTATGGTGCAAGTGAATCAGAGTTTGTACCTATAATGACAAAAGTATTCAATCAATATGTTGAGTGGGAGGATGATGCAAAATCCCATATGGGTGGATGGTCAGAGCCTACAATGAATATATTAAAAGATAAATCAGGATATACAATCTATAAAGAAGATATTAATGGTGATTGGGAAAAATCTGAATATAATGAATGTGGTAGAGAAACCTATCATGAAGATAATACTGGTTATTGGTCAAAAGCAGAATATGATGAAAAATGTAATGAAACATATTTTGAAAATAGTAGAGGGTATACATATGGTAATAGAAGATTATAGATAGAAGATGAAGAATCTAATTAAAAAAATATTAAAGGAAGAAACCACTAATAGGTTTATTGAAAAAGTTGCAAATTATCTAAAACCTCCATATTTCATCAATATGGAAGGTCTCGGATTATCAGAAGATGAATATCCATTAGTATTTAGTAGAATATTTAATCAACCTGTTACCATTGAAGGTAGAAGTGTTTATAACCAATATGGTAATAGAATCTATTATGAAGAAAGTAATGGTTTTTGGTCTAAAAGAGAATATGATACCAATGATAATTTAATCTATGATGAAGATAGTGATGGTTTTTGGACTAAACATGAATATGATACCAATGGTAATAGAATCTATAGTGAAGATAGTGATGGTACTATCATAGATAAAAGATAAGATTATAGATAGGAGATGATAATTTAAATGCTTAATATTAACTTAACAATTATTTAATCTTCAAATACATACTTTCTAAACGATTTATAGTAATTATTGTGTGAACAAAATTATTAAAATGAAAAAAGTATTATTATTAGTGTCCTTAGTATTATTAATGGGATGTAAAAAACAGGGATGTACTGATCCAACCGCTTTAAATTACAATCCACATGCAACACAAGATGACAACAGTTGTGATTACAATGCAGTAGAAAATGAGATAACAGGTAACATAACAGAAGATACCACATTAACAAATGATAGAATATGGGTTCTTAATGGTAGGGTTTCTGTCGTAAACGGTGTTACTTTAACAATAGAGGCGGGTACAATTATCAAAGGAAACGCAGGAACAGGTGCAAACTCATCGTGTTTAATTATTGCAATGGGAGGTAAAATAAATGCGGTAGGCACTCCAGAACAACCTATCATATTTACCTCAATAACTGACGACATACAATATGGACAAAATCATGGAACAATATTAGATCCAACAATTAGAGGTTTATGGGGTGGAGTATTAATCTGTGGTAAAGCACCAATATCAGCACCAGGAAACATACATTCTTTTCAAATAGAAGGGATTCCGGCATCAGATCAAAATGGACTTTATGGTGGAACTAATGAAAATGACAATTCCGGAATTATGGAATACGTCTCAATTAGACACGGAGGTGCAAATATTGGAGCAGGTAACGAAATCAATGGTTTAACATTAGGTGGTGTAGGTTCTTCTACAGTTTTAAATAATATTGAAATAGTTGCCAATCAAGATGATGGTATTGAGTTCTTTGGTGGTACTGTTAATATATCGAATTTATTAGTGTGGAATGCTGGTGATGATGCAATTGATATCGATCAAGGTTTTGGTGGTTCTGTAACTAACTCTGTAGTTGTTATGGGTGAATCCACTGATCACGGTTTAGAAGTAGATGGTCCTGAAGGTGGAATTAATATGAATTCTTTCTTATTAGATAGTATAACTTTGATTGGTTCTAGTGAAGACTGTTTCCCTACAGGTATTGATGGTGAGATTGCTGATTATAGGGCAGGTGCTATAGGTACTTCATCTAACATATTGTGTAAAGATTTTGGTATAGGTACTGATGTGTCATTAACACAAGAGTCAGAACAAACATATGTAGATGGTACATTGGTATTTCATAATTGGCAAATTCAAAATCCAGTAGATAATGAAGGTAACATATGTTTCGGATCACCTCTTTCAATGATATTTAGTAATTCTACAAGCACAAGTTTTTTTAGTCAAGATGCTGACACTTTCGCAACAATCACAAACACACCTACTGTTGGGGCAGATTTAAATGATTTTAGTTGGACTTATTATATGAATTATTAAAAAAATTCATTATGACTTTACATACATAAAAATATGTAGTATAGTTGTGTATAATAAAAAATTAAAATTTTAAAAAAATGTCAAAAGTAGAAAGCGGTAAAACGGTAAAATTAAATTATACTGGTAAATTTGAAAATGGTGATGTATTTGATACATCTTTATTAGAAGGTAGAGAACCTTTAAAAACTATGTTAGGACAGGGTAATTTAATTCCTGGTTTTGAGAAGGGATTATTAGGTATGACTGTAGGTGAAACTAAAACTATTAGTGTTGATCCAGTAGAGGGTTATGGTGAATATCTTGATGGTTTAGTAACAACAGTAGAAAAGAAACAAGTACCTGATGCAGTTAAAGTAGGGGATATGTTACAATCACAAAGTGAAAGAGGGGTTATGAATGTAACTGTAACTGAAGTGAATGAAGATACTGTAACATTGGATGCAAACCACCCTTTAGCAGGTAAAAAATTAGTGTTTGAAGTAGAAGTTTTAGAAATTGTTTAATTTTTTTTAATTTAGGTATTGATTATTAAAAATAAAATTCCTAACATTGAAGTAATAAAATAATTAAATAATTAAATTTTTAAAAAATGAGTAAAAACACAAAAAACACAAAAAACACATTGAACAGAGAAGAGTCGTTATTAACACTTTTCGGACCAACTTCAAAAGAAGTACCAACAGAATCTTTAACATACATTAGGAAAAATCCTAAGAGATTTGTAAAGAAAATTACAGAAATCTACGGATTGGAGTCTGTGGTTAAATGGGTTGGTGAATCTGTTTAAAAAAACATTTTAAAAATTATTGTGAAAGGACTAACTATATTATTTTTTAATTGTTAGTCCTTTTTTTATAAAAAAAAAATTAATTATGGCAAATCACGTATATACAACAATTAACATCACAGGTAATAAAGAAGTGATGGAAAAATTAGATGATATTAAAAGCGTAGTAGACGTTAATAATGAGGATAATTATTTGGCGTTAGCTAAAGGATTTTTTGATACTATACAAAATGATAGAGTTTGGTTCGCAGAGAATATTGGTGCAAAATGGTGTTATCATGATGACTTTTGGGTTGATATTGATGGTGAAGTGGCGGAAATTATGACAATATCTGCTTGGTATCCACCTTTAGACTTAGCGAAACATATCTATGAAATTTGTTCTAAAATTGATCCTAATTGTGAGGTTGATGGTGACTATGAAAATGAAGCGACTACACCAATAGGTGGGTTCGTAGTCAATAAAAACGGATTCCAACACGAAGAATATGAGGGTGATATTGAATATCCAGATGAAGAAAATTATGAAAAGGAAGATGGTGAAGTAGATTATGAATCATATGATTACGCAATGGAGGAATACTACCAAAAAGTAGGTAATCTAAGAAGTGAAATGAAAAGTTTGGCTCATCATAATTTAAATAATAAATTAGAGTCGGAAACTACATAATAAGTAGTTAATAATAACATATATTAATATTTTTTAATATGGAAACAATAAGTAAAATAGTTAATAATAGTCTTTTTAGGACTGGTGTATGTGGTGTAATTGCTACTGCATTATTTATTAATGGAAGTGTATTGTACGCAGGTATCGCAATAGGTGTTGGTGTAAGAGAATTCTTATTAGCATTTAAAACTGCATAAAGATACATTACTTAAAAAAATAACCCATCTATTTAGGTGGGTTTTTTTATGCTTTATTAATATTTATTAATAAACAAAAGTTATGAATTTATTAAGAAGATGTTGTGATTCAAAAAGAGAATGTTTGACATATGTTATAATTTTAATATGGGTGGGTATCGGAATTTTAGGTACTTATTTTGAAACTAACTTTACTGAATTAGCAACTTATTTTATATCACTTACTGGTTTTGCAGGTGCTTATATGTATGGGGAATCAGTGAGACAAAGTGACGATACATCAATATTCAGTCCGGGTAAATCTAGTAAAAGAGAAATAGTAATATATGTTACAGTAGGTTTATGGTTACTGATAGGTATTTTTACTATTATTAATCAATCTGATTTGATGGGGATGAGTGCGTATTTTGCAGCATTGACACCATTCGTTGGTTCTTATATTATTGGTGAGACACATAAAAAAGAATCTTTAGATAAAATAGAGGAAAATGAGGGTTAAATTAACAGAAGAACAATATAATAGATTATTAAAAGAAAATGATAAAGATTTTCTTGATGGTAGAGTTAATTTTAAAGAGATAGGTAATAAGGTTGATAAGTTTATTATAAAGTGCTTTAAATATTTAAAAAGACGATATCCTAATTTTAAACAATTAAGGGATATACCTAGATACGCAAAAAGTTTATCGAAAGATATGTCACTTCCTTTTCCAGTTTCTTTAATTATTTGTTATAACTATTATTTACTTTGGAATAAAACAAACCCCTTAAACTATGAAGGAGACTTTAGTGAATTTTTAGGTGAACCATTAGAGTTTTATGGGGAGTTTGAATTTAGGGAGGATATTCCTCTTAGAGGGTATTTAAGTGGATACCAAATGGGCGTATATACTGGTTATGCAACTAATGAAGAAGAGTTTTTAGATCAATTAGAAGATGGTGAATATGAAGATTATGACGTAACTGATAATTATGTTGATTATGATGCAAGTTATATAGACTGGGAAATAGATGACGGATATATAGATGATTTCATTGGCGAAAGAATATACAATCAGGATAGAGAGGATATAATAGATAATGTAGTCTTAAAAACAGATGTCAAATAATGAAAGTAAAAATAACAGAGAGTCAATATAATAGATTATTAACCGAGAATACCGGTGATGAATGGGGTAGGGTTAGTAAAACTGTTGATGCTTTCACAATAAAAGTATTTAAAAAAATAAGAGATAAAATCCAAAACGGAGGTTTAAAAATGAATTCCGATATTGTAGATTACATAGTGAATAGTTTGGTACTTACACAAGAAGAAGCAATTATTTTAACCCATAACTTTAAAGTTATGGTGGATTTACACTCACAAGATGATTTAAATGAGTTATTGGGTAAACCTATGGAGTTTATGGGTATATGGCAAATACCTACTCACGTACCTACAGTTGTAGAATTGACAGGTAGGGGTTATCCTGAAGGTAGAGTATATGTAATGGGTAGAACACCACAAGAAGCATTAAGTACAATTACACATGGTTCAGAAGACGATTTTGAAGTTGGTGATATGAATGAATTGGATTTGGATGCGGTACTGGATGAATTTGATATAGATATAGTAGATGATATACCACAAAAAGGGATGGTAAAAGATGATTTCTATGAAGGTGAGGATGGTCGTGGTAATAAATTTGAGGCACTACCATATATAAAAGATGATGTTAGTATGGGTGTACAATCACTCCAACACGACTTATCAAGAAAAAAATTAAATAATTTATTAAAAAATATAGGTTAGGAATGAAGATTAAACTAACAGAATCCCAATATAAGAAGATTGTCCTAAGAGAGTTTGGGGAAACGGTTATTGATCCTAAAGAATGGTATTTACAGATACTTTCTTGGGTGGATTCACCTAAAGATCTAACTTTTAAAAGTAATGCATCTGAAATAGTTGTATTTGACCAAGACGGTGTATATTTAGGTTACTACGATAAAGAACAACAGTTTGGTTTTGTAGTTACTGAATATAATGTAGATACTATGGATGATGAATTTATTGATGAACAAGAAGGTGGAGGTACTGAAGATAGCGGTACATCATCTGGTTCTCCCACTAAATGGGACGTATCACCCGCAAGAGGACCTGCAAATACATTAGATAATAGTCCTTGGTCAGTAGAACCTGCGAGAGGTCCTTCTAATACATTAGATAATAGTCCTTGGTCAGTAGAACCTAATAGAGGACCAGCAAATACTTTAAGTTAATTATTTTGAAGAAGTAGGTTTAGTCCCACTAGATTGTGCAGGTTTAGTTGTAGTTGAACTAGGTTTTTTTACTGTTGGTTTCTTTTTTTTACATCCACATCCCATAACATTAGATTTTTTGAATTTTTATTATTATATTTACTAATAAATACTTAATAAAACCAAATTTGTAAATAATTTTAGTTAAAAATTTACGTCTTAATATTTGGTAGTATGGAATTTATTTACTATATTTGATTAAAATTAATAACTATGAATGTAGAATTTTTAAAAGAGGTACTATCTTTACCATCAATTTCAGGAAATGAAAATATGGTTAGAGATTATATTATTGAGTTTGCACAAAGTAATGATATAGAGTACGAGGTAGACGTAAAAGGTAATGTTTATTTAACTAAGGGTAGAGATAAAGTAACTTCTGGTGAATACTATCCTTGTGTGGTTTCACATATAGATACAGTACATCGTTCACATATAGATCTCATAAATAAAAATATGAGGTTAGATATCGTTGAGAGAGGTAATGGTGATTTAATTGCGTATAATCCACTTACTAATGAACAAACTGGAATTGGTGGTGATGATAAATGTGGTGTATTCGTATGTCTTTCACTTTTCTTAGAAAAGGATGTCCTTAAAGGTGCATTTTTTGTAGAAGAGGAAATTGGTATGTTGGGTTCTAGAGAAGCAGATCCAGAATTTTTTAGTAATGTAGGTTATGCAATACAATTCGATGCACCATCCGCAAATTGGATTACTGAAGTTTGTAGTGGTGTTAAGATTTTAGATGAAGAATTTAAATCTAAAGTTAAACCTTTATTAAATGAAGGTGGTTATACTAAATTTAGTGTTGATCCATTTACTGATGTGAATCAGTTAGCACAAAAATTCGATTTTAATTGTCTTAATTTAGGGTGCGGGTATTACCAACAACACACTAGTGGAGAATATGTTGTTATTGATGAGGTAGAAAAGTCTTTATCTATGGGAATCGATTTAATTAATTTCTTAGGTATACACGATTATAAAAGAACACTTAGTGAAACTGAGAGTATATATAACATCAAAAATTTAGATGATTCAGAATATATTTACAACGGTGATGGTGTATTTGATGATGACTTAGAAGAAGAGTGTTTAGATGATGCGATGGACATCGTTGATTTAGTTTTTGAGTTACAAAATGAAGGTTGTAGTAAAGACGAAATTATTAAAGAAGTTAGTGAACTAATTTATTATAGTACAATTTTTAATAAATAAAAATGGACGAAGAAAAAATTAAAAAAGCATTATTGTGGGTTATATTAGGTTTGAGTATATTTTTTGGTATACTTATAGTTTTCCCCTATATTTCTTACATAATCGTAATAGCTGGTATAGTCATACCGAGTTATATAATATATAAAAAACATAAAGAAGAAAAATGAGTAAAAATAACCACAAAGAAGTCAGTGAAGACTTAGCACAAAAAAATCACAGATTACGTTTATAAAAATTATTCAACCCACTATAACAAAACTTTAATTATAAAAGATTGTGGAACACATTATAAAATTATTAAACATAAAGATGGTGGACCACTAATTTTAGGTAAGGAAATAGTATAGTAAAAAAAACACAAATAACTATGGATAACATTTTAAAAAACCCTAACATTGTTACTGATATTTTAAACAGATTAAGTAAAGTATCTGTTATACCTGATCACGGTTTTTTAGCGGGTGGTGCAGTTGCTAATACTCTTTTAGAAATGAAATATGGGGATAAGAAATACCCCATAAATGATTTAGATATATATGTGGAAACTAAATCTGATTTAATATCTGCAATATCTAGGACACCAATGAGAAGTAATGAATTAGTTATCTTAAATGGTTATCATACTAATAGTATTGGTTACAAATATGGTAGTAGTTACAGAATAGAAGAGGTTAGTAGAGATAATATGTTAAATTGGATAACTATATCTAAATTATCTAATAAACAACCTATAGAAACCAAATTTAAATATATATTGGATGGTTTTGATTTAAATTGTTGTCAAGTTGGTATTGACTTAACAACGAATAAATTATTTTATACTGAAGATTTTGAGAATTTCTTAAATAATAAACAGTTGGAGGTTACTTCGGTATATACACCACCACATACTGCTCTTAGACTTCTAAAAAAGAAGGAAGAATTAAATTGTTATTGTAATGTCGATAAATGTATGGAATTATTATCCCAACCATTAATTCCAAAAAATACATTTAGAACTAGTGATAATTACGGTATATACTTTAGTCAAAAGTATAAAGATTTATTTATGACTTATTATAGTGAGATTAAAAACTATTTTAAGATGGTTAATTTCTTCGAACATAAAAAATTATTATGGGAAAAAAGAAATATTTTCTTACAAAAAAATAATCTTAATGAGGATTTACCTAATAATCATGTGACAAGATGGTTGGATCCTAATAACAGTATACCTGCAAATTTATTATCAGAATGGGCTAAGTATACAGATGTTATGTGGTCTTTAGTTCCCATCAAATACGATGAAACTAGTAGTGAAATATCTTTTGTTTATGATGAAAATTTCACACCAGAACCTTGTATTCTTATGAATGCTTTTAAGTTAATTAATGGTAAGACAAAAAGTGCTAAGATTAAAAAGGCGAAAACAATCATCGAACACGGTAATTCTAATTTAAAATTACTTTGTATTGTAAATACAGATTTTTATGATTGTGATTTTACTGAAGATCATATTAAGAAATTAAATACAATATTGGATGGGTTTGATAATGATTTACTTCCTATATTATTAAAGTTTAAGACTAACGTACAGGAATCATTGTTGTTAATAAAAGATATTGATAAAATAAAGAAAAAAGAAGGTGAATGGATTATGTCGGTTTTATTTGACATATTATCTAAAAGTAACTCATCCATCAAACCTAACTTTGATAATATGATTCTATGGTTAGAGGATAAGAAGAAAGAAATGAATAAACCTTTGGTAGAACCTTTGAATATCGGAGACATAGAAAAGGAAATCAAAGACACTACTATATTTGAATTAATCAATGAATATCAATTAGAGTGGGCAGGTAAAAAACTAAGAAACTGTTTAAATAATCCTGGTCAAGATTATGTAAATAAAATAAAGACTGGTAACACTAAAGTCTTTATAATTAAAACTAAAAAAAGTATTTCTGCTTTAGAATTGAATTTAGATAAATCAAAACTATATTTTAGTGAAGTACAATTATTATCAAGTTGTAATAAGAAACCTAGTTTATATCATAGAATAATATCTGATATATTAATAAGTAAAATAAATAGTTTACAACTTAATAAACAAACTAATATAATGAAGAAACATTATGAAGATATTATTTTACTTAATAAAGGTTTATTAATCACCACCAAAGATACTTCGACACATAACAATCCTACCGCAATGTTTAATGAACAGTGGTTTGAGGAAGACGAAATGGTTAATGTATATGATGACGAACATCAAGAAATGTTTTTAGATGTTCCTGAACCAGCACCTACACCTAACAATGTAGGATTGTTAGAAAACATATACGGAAGAAGAGGTAATATAATTGGACAACAATTAGTTAGAGGAGAAAATATAGAATCTGAAATAGAAGAAGAGCAAGGAGAAAGAGAAATATTTAGAAATTATTTAGATACAAATAGTGAGGATGGAATCAGTCCTTTCTAAAGTTTGTGAAATACAATAATATTTATTATTAAATAGGAGTGGTTATGGAGAATATTTTAGTCCTAAATAACGACTACACACCACTTAACATTACTGATTTAAAGAAAGCTTTTAATTTAGTTTACAAAGGTAAAGCGGAAGTAGTCACATCTAACAAAAGTAATCCGATAATAACGGATTTAAAAAACTATGTGAGACCAACAATAATTAGATTACTTTATTATATCTCTATCCCTTTTAGGAAGGTTACATTAAATAGGGAGAATATTTTTAAAAGAGATAATTATGAGTGTCTTTATTGTGGTAGTAAAAAAAATTTAACTATTGATCATGTGATACCAAAATCTAAGGGTGGTAAGAATACATGGAAAAATTTAGTGACTTGTTGTAAAAGTTGTAACATACAAAAAGATAGTAAAACACTTAAACAAGCGGGTATGGAATTAAAATATAATCCATATCGTCCCACATACATACAATTCATTAAAGAAATAAGTCTAAAAGATAATAATGATTGGATACCTTATTTAGGTTAAATAAATGAACCTATTTAGTATTATAAGATATTTATAATAAAAGGATATGCCAATTTTTAGTGATGAACATAATAACGATAGTACTTTACTATTTTTAGGGAAACACAAGGTAGAAGATTTCGAAAAAAATTTTGATGTGTTCTATGACAAATATCGTGATATCTCTAACAAAAGGGGGTTTTTTGGTGATATAAAATTTGTTATATCCTATGGTGTTGTATGGATATATGTGATAGTTGAGTAAACTATTCTGTTGTTTCTTCTGGTGTGTTACCTAATAGTTTATTGATATTATATAACCCCACTCTATCCTCACCAATTATTTTTAAGTCATCAATGATAGATTTAAATTTAGCTTCTTCTTCTCTTTGTTCACTAACAAACCATTGAATAAAGTTTTCGGTAGTATAATCTTCTAATTCTTTACATTTAGAAACTATTTTATTGATTGATTCAGTTATTCTTCTTTCATTATATAACGAATTTTCAAAATGACTAAGAACATTAAATTGTTCTTCACTATCCTCCATAAAATTATATTGTGGTAATTGAGGTGTAGCATCTTTCTCTAAAAGGTAATCTACTAACATTAACATATGTGTTCTTTCTTCATTAGATTGGTCTAAAAAGAATTTAGATATTCCGTTAAAACCTTCTGTATCAAATTTTATTGAAAGGTCTAAGTAATAAAACGAAGCATTGTTTTCTAACCATATCTGTTCGTTTATCAACGTAATAATTTCTTTATCTAACATATTAATTTTCTTCTTCTCTTTTTTTATTCTGAACATATTTTGCCTTTTGAATTTTTGCTCTTCTTTTTTTAGATGGTTTAGTAAATTCTTCTCTTTCTCTACATTGTTTAGTGACTTTAGTTTTAATGAATTTACTCTTTAATTCTTTTAATGCTCTTTCGATATTTCCTTTTTTTACTTTTACTTCTAACATTCTTTTTTAATTATATTAGTTTTTTTCTTAAAAATAAAGTATATTTGTTTAAAAAAATATATTTATAGTAAAATATAAATAGTGTTAAAATTAGTAAACATATTAGAATCAGAAGAAAAAGATAAACTATCTAAATTAGATAAAAAAATATTATCTACTATCCATAAAAAAGTATGGGTAAAACATGAACAAAATGATCAATATAATGCAACAGAAGAATTACATAATTTTGATGAGGAGTTATTAGAAAAATTATATATTTTTTTAAAAGATATTATGGGGTTCGTTGATGAAGATAAAATAGAGTATTATATAAAACTATTTATAAATAATTTTCAAGAAGATGGTGACTATAATAAATTAACTTATCATTCAGAAAATAAAATACCGACACCTAACAACTATCAATTAGCGGTTGCAGAAAGTCAAAATAAACCACCTATTTTAATACTCGATAAAAGAGAACAATGGGATAAAGGAATGTATGTTTTTTATGATATATCAAGTGATAAATTTTTTCAAGTAGGTACAGAAGAGGCAATTTTAGGTGCAATTAAGGATATGTTGAGAGATAGGTACTATAGTTTTTATGATGCATATCAACATAACGGAGGGTTAGACGGTATTACTCAATTCTTTTATATTACAGATACAGATAAAAGAATTATTGCTGGTGAATATGCAGAACATATGGAAAGTGATATGAGAGATCAAGATGTACTTCATATGGCTAAACATGAAAGTCATTCAGAAAAAATTGAAGATTTAGTAGATAGATATGAATCATTGGAAGATGGTGAGGGTGATCCTATGTTAAATACTGGTGTCCCACCCAAAGTGGAAATGGATGATATAATGGATACTTTAAGAGAAGCGGTTAGAGAAATTATATATGAAGAACAATATAATAAAATGGATATTTATCTTGATGATTGGTTAATGGAACATGGTTATTTAACGGAAGATAAATGGGGGAGTCCAGAGTTTACTAAACAATATTTAAATAAGTGGGATGAACCCGATGTGTCTAAGTTACCTGATTGGTTAAATTTTGATTTAGATGAATTGGTGGATCATCATGCAGACATAGACAGGGCTGGTGAATTAAGTAATATGGATGATTATTATGATACAGAAACAATAAATGGTGATACTTATTATATAATAGAGATAGATTATTAAGATGAAATTATTTAAGATATACGAACAAATAGAAGGTGAGGAGAACAAAGAACCTAAAAAAGTTACATTAAGTAAATTTGATAAAAAAATACTTAAATTAATGTCGCGTAAAAATATAGATAACAGTGACCCTTCTGAAATATGGAAATTTTTAAATGATACTGTATCTATTGATGATCAAGATTTAAAGTTAAAAATTTCATACATTTATATGGAAGATTTAATTGATGAAGATGAAGGTGAGTCCTATGATGATTTAGTAACTATTAATTTAGATATAGACGAACTTAACGATAAATTTGATGATAAAATACTGGCACTATCTAGTAATTTAGATGTACCACCATTTTTAATTGAAGAGGAAAGGTATGGACATTATGGGTTACAGAGTTACTCAGTAGATGGTCGTGATGAATATGCGGTTGGTGATGAAGAAGAGATGGAAGAAGCAATGTCAGAACATGCCCAAAACAGAATTGATGAGGGATTAGAATACTTTGAAGAATGGTGGGTAGAACAATATTTAGAACCAAATGACTCGGACATAGAACAATTTGCGGAAGAAGAAGCTGACAATAGAATAGAAGATATGAGTGATGAGGAAATATTGGATGAGGCTGGATATGAAACTCCTTCAGATTATGAAGAATATAAAGAAATAAAAGAAGGGGAATTAGAAGAAAAATTAGAAGAAAAAGAAGAGTTAGAATTTGAGTTAAACGATCTAGATATCGATGAAGATGAAGAAAGAATGGAAGAATTAGAATATGAGATAGATATTTTAGATACAGACATTAGAGAACTTGAAGAAGAAATATCTGAATTAGAAGATAAAATGCAAGACCCCGGTATTGAAGATGCTAAAGATGAATTAAGACAAAAGTATATTGAAAATACATTAGATGAAATAAGAGATCAAGGAGTTAGTTATTTTGTTGATAATTTAGGTATGGATTTTCAAGACGCAGTAGATTATTATTTTTGGTTTGATGAGGAATCTGCAAAATATGACTTAGCAAATGAAGGTTACGAAGCTATTTGTACCTATAATGGTGACTATGATACTGAATTTATAAACGATAAGACTTATTTTATTATACGAATTAATTAATTTTAAATAAAACCAACTCAACGATCATTTAACACACAAAATTTATTATTTTAAAACATATTTATAATATTTATATATAAAAAATATAATGAAAAATAAAACTAACCCAACATATTTCCAATGGTTTTTCGGTGAACACTGTAAAGATTGGAGAGGAAAATTAAAAGTAGTAGCAACGCTTTACGGCATATTTCAAATAATATATCTTACACCTATCATTAACGAAGAATACTTAACTGCGGGTGATTTCCCACTTATTACATTTATACTTACACATCTTGCAATGTGGGGATTCTTAATAGGAATCATATACCAACCATACAACATATACAGAAAATTAATAAAACTTGATTGGTTTAATAGAAAAAAAGATAATTTTATAAAATAGTTTCTTTTTCATATATTTATAGAATATGAAAAAGAAACACATTATTTCTTCGGGTAGAGAACTAGTAAAGAAAAAAATAATTAAAATTACTGAAGGTACTAAACGAGTACTATATAGTGCAGTGGTTTTAGATGATGATGCTAGAACTCATTTATTAAATTTAGTTAAAAATTACGTAGAAATCCCTTTTAATTGGAAAAAAATTGCGCACCATATGACAATAGTTTTTGGTGAGGGTTTACCTGAAAATTTAAAAGATGATTTAGGTAAAAGAGTACCTTTAAAACTAAAGAGTGTTGGTATGTCTGATGACGCAATAGCGGTACAAGTAGAGGGATATCCTAGTAAAAATAAAATTCCCCATATTACAATTGCAATCCCTCAAGATGGTAAACCATATAATTCTAATTTAATTACTGATTGGAGGGCAATAGATGAGGATTTTATTCTTTATGGTAAAGTAACAGAAATAATGTCTAAATGATATTTATAGTATATGATTAAATTTTCTGACATATTAAAAGAATCTGTAGATTTAGATACATCACTTAATAGGAAATTATTGAATTTAGTTGAAAATAAATTTAATTTAAATTTTAAGTATAATGATAAGGATAAACCAATATTGAAGCAGATGAGACAAGAAGGTATTATTAGATTTATGGATGAAGTATTAGCTTTAGACTTTAAAAAAATATCTGAGTTATGTTGGTTAATATTTTTAAATGGTAAAATAGATTATTTAAACGATCCACTAAAAACAAATGAAACTTTTTATGTATATGAATTAGGATACTACAGTGATATTTACTCAGAAGAGGTTGATGTAGAAGGG
>Ga0099849_1000656_pt1 | contig 15970 bp, 18 predicted proteins | sample CB_VirMetaG_4_FD_78177 | JGI IMG/M metagenome (GOLD analysis project Ga0099849, IMG submission 78177) | Freshwater to marine saline gradient viral communities from Chesapeake Bay - CB_1508_1M Viral MetaG | ecosystem: Environmental > Aquatic > Marine > Coastal | place: USA: Chesapeake Bay... | reverse complement strand
TGTTAGCAGTTTCCCACATTTGGACCGCTTTATCCATTTCTTCAAGCAAATTCGGATGTTCACCCACAGCAACAGGGTTTGTCGCGTAATTTTTGTAAATAAAAAGTGCATTTCTTTTTTGGGCCTCGTATTTGTAGCGAAGTGCGTCAAAAGCTAGTTTTTTCATTTCGTACCCCTCAACAAGCATTATACACCTCTTTTTTTAATTTGGCAAGAGTTATTTGTTGACAGCAAGCCAAAGAATAAACGAAATAAACGAAACGACTACCGCACCAAACAGAATGATTGCGATAATTTCAAGAAACTTACGACGACGTTCGCGCTGGCGATACAAAGTTTCCTGCCGCTGTTTGCGGATGTCAGCTTCCATACGGATGAGTTCGTCCCATTTAGACTGGCCCATCGTGTATTGTATCCACGTCTTTAGTTCGTCTCGCTGCTTTTCTGCTTTGGTTTTTGCAGCAAAGGCTTCCATAGCCTCTTGTTCGACGGACGAACCTGCAAACAGCTTTTTAAAGATAGGCGGGTTCTTTGCTTCCTTTTCTGCCTGTTCCAAATCGGACAGGGCACCCATCCATCGGCCCAAGTCGCTGGCCATCTGTTCGATGTCACGACCTACCTGAAAACCTTTTTTTATTGTGTTAAAAGCCGCCGAAGCGGTTGCCATTGCGGTAATCGGGTCCATCAGTATACTCTTACGTTGTCGGTGTTGATGTATTTAGGTACGCAGTATGCCGTGACCCTATCTTTGGGGTCGATGAAATCTTTGTATTGAAAGTTTCCGTATCTTTGGGTTATCCTTTTTGCAAAGTAATTACAGCGGTCAATGTTCCAAAAGTACATGTCTTGACTGGCAGGTCTTCTAAAATCTCCGGTTCCAAGATAGACCAGCAGTAAAAATACGTGTTCCATTAATCACGGTATCCGCCCCCTGCGGCTTTGTATTCACGAGCCAGCATTTGTGCTTTGCGGGCTGACCACTGTCCGGCTTTTCCGCCCTTGCTTCCGGCTTTAATTTTATTGAACAGTCGTTTTCTTAGTGCGGGCTTAGTATAGTTGCCAGCCTCATTAACTCTACTTTTGCTCTTCGCTTTAGGCTTCGACGATTTGCCAGCTTTTCCAACGCTGCCGCCTTTCGCTTTCTTTTCAACACCCGTGATTTTGCCAGCATTTGCTGTTGCGTAGAAGACTTGTTCACCTTTACGGCCCCCGTAGGTTCGCTTCATTGAAGACATGATTTCTTGGCCCTTTTTAGTCAAAGGCATCTTAGAACTCTCCTGTTTTCATTGCGTCAGAAAGCTTTTTAGCCCGTCCGCCTACCTGACGTGCCCATCTCGAATCCATCATCTCAAAGCTTGCGGCTTCAAAGTCTCCGCTGTGGATTGCATTCCACATGTTTTTAAATTTGCAAAGGCGTGGCACACCCATATTGAAGGCCATGTCCATCAAAATCAGTTGGCGAACCGCAGATAAGCCCTCAACACAAGGGTGAACTCGTACCAGTTCGTTTTCTACAATCTTGATGTCATTCAAGGCTAAATATCTTGCATCCGCTTCTGTGATACCGTGTTCGTAAACAACAGCCATAGAAGGAATGTCCATGTAATCCAGTTCTTCTTTACTGATTCCCCTGTCCTTTAAATTACGCCCGATACCAATAGTGTCGATGCCAAGAGAATCTTCGTACACGGTAAGAACCATGCCTTCGTGTTCAATAAGTTTGTCTAGAAAATGTGATTCGTTGTATTTCATTTTTTATTTTCTCCGCCCATCCAGATACCAAACGCACCGGTCATGGCACCCATTACAACGCTTACAAAGGCGGATTGTGACGCTGTTGGGGCGTCCAAGTTCATAAACCACTCTGCACAACGCCAACTCATCAGAGTCATTGTCAGCATCATCAGTCGAGGCAGTATCTTCCATTGAAGGAGTCTTTCCATCGTGACTTCAGCCATTTTTATTTCTTTCCAAAGAATTTTGTCGCGCTGCGGACTCCAAAGCTTGCAGCAACAATAACGCCCAAGCTGTACTGGTACCATTCAGGCATTTGCTCCAGTTGTTGAAATCCGTGGGATACGACATCTTCCATTCCGGGGATGAACGCGAGAATCAGCGGTACTGAAAACAAAATAACCAGCCACTCATCTTTCCACGAGTTCTGGCTACCCTTTATTGCTTCTAAGTCCCAGTCGATTTCGCCGGTTGCTTTCTTTTCCATTATGATTGCTTCGGCTTTTGCTTTGGCAACCTTTGCACCTGTTTCAGCTTTTGTCTTTTCGACTTTGCCTTCTAGCCAAGTGCCAGCTAGCTGTGTAATCGGACCTACAAGTAGATTTAGCATTTCCACCTCTTCCGTGCTTGTCTAAGACGGCTGTTCGGGTCTTTTGCTGCTTTGGGAAACTTTTTCATTTGTCCAGCAGAACGGGCACAAAAAGATTTGCGACGCTTGGCATCTTTGCTTCCCGCCTTTACTTTCCCCGTGACTGCTGTCTTTAGTTTGCTACCGGGGTTCTTTTTTCTGTACTCTTTCACACCTTTTGCAGTCATTCCTGCACCAGACTTGGTAGGGCGGTAGTTCGCACCCTTTCCTGTCGTGGTTCTTTTGATGGGTGTTTCTTTTTTGCGTGGCATAGTGGGTTTATCCCCGCAGGTGGTTCCCTGCTTATATCACAAAATTAAAAAGGTGTCAAGGGGGCACGTGGCCCCCCTGACGTTTTAGTTAGGCAGAGGTGAACGATGAAATCGCAGTCTCGCCTGAACCCATGTCGCAGATAACTGCAAACACACGGGCTTTACCGTCGAACGTGGCAGTGTCAACTGTCAGGTCAATGGTGTCAGCAGCAGTGTACAGCTTCATTGTACCTGCAGCGTTGTTGATTTCGTGACCAGCAGTCGTGGCATCAAGAGCCGAAACATACAGGTCATCATCAGAGTCGCCCATGTCCAACACACAACCAGCGTTAGCTGTTACAGTTACAACTTCCACACCAGCGGCAACCACCAGCGTGTTAGCTGGAATTGTCAAAGCTTGGAAAGTATCTGCAGTGGTCAGATTGGTTGTTGAGAAGTCAGCCATAACTTCAATGACTTGAAGCTTGCGGCCAACAGGGACGCCAGCAACGGCGTTAGTTACACTAAGAGTAGCCATTATCTAGTCCTCCCTATTACACGTTTACAACAGCGCGAACGATGGCTTCTGGACGCAGAACCTTACGGCCAAATACGTGCAGACCACGAACGATGTCGCTGAATGTTTCGGTTGAACGAACAACTTCTGTCTTTGCAATGTGCGAAGCAGTAGCAGTCGCTGACATGTGACCAGCCAGAACAACTTCTTCTGAGCCGTCAGTTGCCAGACCAGACAGTGTTACTTGGTCTGTGCCGCCGTTAGAAACGAGAGCAGTTGACTTGTAGCACTGGAAGCCAGCAATGTTGCCCAGAGAAACAAGGCCGTTACGCAGCGGAGAAGTTGCATCGCCAGTTACCTGAACTTCTGCGAACTTTGCACCTGCTGAGAACAACTGCTTGTACCAAGCTGGGGGAGCAACGAACCAACGGTTCTCTTCTGGAACCGACTGCTCGTCGAGGGCAGCAGCCATTGCCAACATGGTGTTGACAGCAATGTCGCCCGTAGTAACAGCAAGAGCCGAACCCAAAGTTCCGATACCGGAGATTTGAGCAGTAGGCGCACCTGACTCACCGGTCAGACCTGCACCTGAAGCCATAGCTGTCAGGATGTTGGCGTCGTACTTACGCTTCAGCGAGTATGCACCCGAAGAAGTGGCAAGAGCCTCGAAGTTGACGTGAGAGTGACGCTCTTCGATGTCGTCAATCTTAAACGCAAAAGCGTTTGCTTGGTCAACAACCATAGTTGTCTGGTCGTCAGCGAGGTCTTGTGGGTTTACCACAGAACCACGTGAGTAGCTAGACACGGTGATTGTTGGTTCTTTGATGATACGTACTGTATCACCGTAGTTCTCGATTTCGCCCGCGTAGTCGGTGTTCGTGATGTCTTCAGCAACCGAAGCGCGACGGAAGAATTTGAGAACCTTTTGGCTGAAAATTTCCGGTGTAAAGTTACCGGAAGGCAGGTTGTTGTAACCTGATGCGCTATCAAAAGCCATTGGTCTATTCCTTCCTCTGTTTGAGGTTTAAGAGTTGAAGTCGATTCGGCCCTCACTCCGTGCAGCATCGATTTCGCTTTCCAGCTTTTCGAATTCCCACGGCTTGAGTTTGCCGATTTCTGAAGCTTTCCAAATTTTTGTTTCTCCCCTATTGGTGCCTACTTCTTTAGCGGAACCTCTAGTGACTGACATAGCAGCGTCAGAGTTTTTAGAAACTTTATTCTTTGGAGTTTTTGACAAACCAGTGTCCGCTTTGTAAAGATCCACAACACGACTTGCCCATTTAGCGTCAGTTGCGTTGTTGTACACCCCGTCTGAAATAGACGTTGGCTGGCTCTCTAACCACGAAATAAATTTATCAGAAGATTTGATAGATTCAAAATCGGGTTGCAAACGAAGCAACTCTTCGTAGGCTTTCTGTTTTTCCAGTGCCTTTTCGCGTTGCTTGATTTCCTCCAATTCACCTTCAAGGTTTCTGACTCGTGCTTCAGATTGAGAGGCAGAAATCTTGTGTATAGCGTTGTATACGTCGGGATGCTGTGCTTTGAATCGGTCGAGGTCTTGTACATCTTCCGGTTCAATATGCTGACTGGATAACATCTTAGAAAGAAGTTCTTCTTTTTCAGATCTCCATTCAGAAAGCTTCTCGTCATAGTGACGCTTTAGGTCGTCATAGCGTTTTTTGTAGTCAGGCTCAGAGGCTTTTGTATCTGCTGCAAAGCTATCGTTAGCTTCTTGCGAAGTAGCCGATTCTTTGGGGTCCGCATCTTGTGCTTCTACTGTTTCGCCTTCTTCTTCATCGTCTTCGTCGTCTGTGTAGACTTCTTCACGATATTTACCCTTGTACAACGTCCCACTATTGACTGTTCCAAAGGAATCATTTGGTTTGTTGGCTCTATGGCCTTTTACACGTTTTGCCATTTATTTTACCTCACTTGCGGGGCCACTTGGCTGTGGGTAGCCGCTCCGGTTGTGTCAGGGCCGCGAACTTGCGGGTAGCTGACGAATTCTTTAGACCCGTTCTACAAAACCTTGCTGTTTTGCTTGTTGGATCTTTTTACGGGTCTTTGGTTTACCCCGATTGTTTATCTTGCGGAGAACGTCTTCGCCTATGATAGAGCGAAGGTGCGGTTCAATGTAAACCTCTCCTGCAGATGTTAAAATTTCTTCTGTGGGCTGGTTTGGATCAGGCTCGATGCCGTTCTGTCTAGCGTAGTTTTCAGCTTTTGAGATCATCTTTGCAATGTCCATCTCTCCTGCTTCAGAGACTGCAGCCTCGTTAATTATAAATCCGCCCGTATCAGCGTTCGTTGGCTTATCGTCCGCAACTGATTCTTGATCAGACACTTGGGACGGTGGTCGCTCAATAAATCCCGATCTTTCTGGCCCGCTTGCAAGTTCTTCTTGAGATATAATTGGATCTCCAGCGGATGTAGACTGATCACCTACAATTAAATCTCCTTCGGCATATTTGCGGGGTAGTTCATCTACTGCGCCGCCTTCTGCGCCGATTTTATACCCGCGTCCGGAGGAAGCTTTTTCGGAGAAAGTCTGTCCTCTTCCACTTTCGATTTTAGATCCTCCGCCACCGCCCCGATGACCCTGCTGCTCAAACGGGTTAATAACTTGTCCTGCTCTTGCCGCAGATCCTATCGCCCCAGTTTTGGCTATGTTCTTTTCAGTTTCGTCCCGTTCAGCCTCTTGTTTGGCAGAAGAATTTTCAGCAGTTACGCTCTGTGTTTTGGTGGCAGTAGGGGCAGTTGCGCCGTTTAGAACAGTTTTTCTGTTCAATGTGGCTATCTCTTTACTAATCCCCCTAGACAAATCCATAAAATATTGCAAATTAGCTAGTTGTTCTGTTACACTTTCGAACTTGGTGCTTCTGGCAGAATTCATCCAGTCTGTAGCTACACCCATGTTGCCGTTAAACACAGTGTCGGCCATACCTTGTAAATCTTCATATCTACCTGAAGGTGATTTTCTTCCTTTAAAATTAAAAGAACCATCCAAAAGATACCCACCATTTTTTGTAGAAATGATTGGAGAAACGCCTGTATTGTCGTACAATTCGTCTACAGTGTATCCGTCGGTAATAATTCCGTCGTTGACCATTGTATCAACTACGCCTTTTCCTACCTCTCTACCTAGAATTAAATCACCCAATCCTTTGGCTGTTTTTTGGTTGATTCCTGTTCCCTCTAGTCCCTTGTAGATGTCACTATCTGGCTCCCGCCATATAATATTGTTACCAAGACTAAATGCTAGTCCATTTTGTACAGGAGTACCATTTGGATTTTTATTCCAAGCATCACGAATTTTACCCAGTCCATCATACTCTTGTGCAATCGACATAGTTGCCATAACATTGCCAAAACCCGACTCTTGGATAGCACGAGGAAACTGTCCAGTAGGGTCCGTAATTGTACGCACATTAGAGCCAAGCAAAGAACCTGCTAAACCTACAAATGGATTTCCAGTAAGAGCAAGAGCTAAACTTCCGACTTTTTCACCTCGTTTTGGCGTACTAAATTCTGGCCCAAGCTTACTTACATCAGTTCCTTCCATACTAAATCCATTTTTACTAAATACTCCAGAGCGATCAGGAATGCCCTTTGTATTTAGAAAATCGTTATAGCCACTGAACTGTATGTCTGCGACGTTAATATACCCAAGTTGATCTAAATCTACTGCTCTTGTGGCAGCAACAGGACTCGCATTAGGATCAAAGGCAGGATCTTCTCGTTCGCCGCCCTGTTTTACGGGAGGGTAGTAATAAACTGGTTCTACCGGAATAATGTCTGACGCAGGAACGTCTTGTTCTGCTTCTTCTACAGTGCGGACAGGACGAGGCATATACCAATTGACCCACGGGCTGTCTGTCGCACCTGCAAACCAGTTTATTGCCATAACTTATTCTACCTTTACTACTGCTGTGTGGTTGTCTTTGAGTTTAAGAAGTGTTTCCAGTAAAGCCAGCTTCCCCTGCAACTGGCGCAGTTCCGACTCCGACTGTGCCACCGTCAGGGCTTTGATCGTCAACTCTTTGAGGCTGACCAGATATGTCTGGAGACCGTCCCATGCCTTCTGGTTGTTCACCAGTGGGGCTACCATTCTCGCTTGGTCTTTGTTGAGCATTTTGCATCATTCCTTGTAGCATTTGGGCGTATATCTGTGCTTCGTTTACGTCGTTCACCAAGCTATCTGGATCAATATCTTGAGAAATTGCTAGCTCCCGCATCAAATTAGGAATTTTAATAAACGGAGCAAGCATTGGATTTGCTACAGTCTGAAGTAGGCCAATAAGACGCTGGCTTCGTACTTCTTTTTGCATGACTGCAGCGACACCACGAGGTTTAATCTCTAAATCACCTGTGATGTGGTCCATGTCCTCGTTAAACTGCATGTTCCACTGATAGTACGCTTCACCAAGAGGTTTTAATAGGTGATCGTCAATGTTCTTTACTACAGTTTTCATGGAGAGGCTTGCACCACCCATCAGCATAGACAATCCTGCTGCGGTGCGCCCTGTCCCACTTACGCCAGTCTGTCCGTGCATGATTGACGGTAGACCTGTCTCTTCGTCTGCAAGTTGGCGAGAAATTTGATACATTTGTATGTTTTCACCGGCAGTGTTTGGGAATTTAAGGCCGTTGATAGCTGTACCAGTCACACCAGACTGCCTACGAAAGATTTTTCCGGGGAATATATCCATGTTTTGTCCGGGGACCAAACTGGCTTCGTCAACGTCGAATACCAAATTACCGGCCAAAGCAAGGTTATCAATTGCCATACGAACGTGTCCGTTCATCAGCATTTGAGCATCTTCCATGTTTTCAGCAACACCGACACCCCATATCTGATAGGGGTTAATTTCGTACGGCATTGCAAAGAAAGGAATACGGCTAGGTGTAAACGGGTTTATGACACAGCGAAGTACGTTGTCGCCACACACCCAGACGTTCACCTGCATTTGAGAGAATTCGTCTGGAATACTATCCGTGTCCATCCCGACTGATTCAGCCATTTTTGCATCAATTACGCCCCAATACTCAAGAACTTCAAAGCGTGTTTCGTTGTAGTACGCTTCTGTTTCGTCTTCCCGAATAGTATCTTCAAAGTATTTATCTTGGTAGTTTGGTCCGCTGCTAATGGTAGCTTCAATAGCTTCTGAGCGAAAATGAGGCATCAACAAAAGACCACGAAGCTGCTGACGATTCATGCGGTGGCGTTGAATTACATATTCACAGTCTTCGATGTCTGTTGCGGCTGGATCAGGGTAAAAGTCCCAAGCAGACACGTGCTCGATACGAGGGACAATCTTTTCGTACGGACTGTATTCTCGCTCACCGTTTTCCCCTGCTTCCCACTTATGAATACGCTTGTACATATTCATTGGGCCTTTTATAATGCCCGTACCAAGAAGCGCGGCTTCAAAAATACTTTTACGAATTACTGTAACAGCGTTAGTGTCGATAAGTTGATCGTGAATGACTTTTTCACACTCAAGAGCAGACTTCTGTGCAGGAGAGATTTGCGGCTCTCCGGCCAAAGCCCTACCCTCTACTACAGGGGCATTTTCCATAGAAGATTTGTACGCACCAAGATAGTGCTTTGGTTCTTCCGCTTGCATAGCTCCGGGGGCTAGCGTTCTGCCGTCGCCCTCAAATCCGTATGGATCTGTAGGCTGCTGCTGCCCAAGAATATCGTCCAGCGGAGTTTTAAGATGGGCAAACTCAGCTACACCCTCTGGTACACGAGTTGACTCTACAACAATAGGAAATTTTTTATTGGCAAAAAGAATGTCAACAATCTGCCCGTACGCAGCAAGCACTTTTGTTTTGGTAATTTTAATAAATACCTTTGACCGCTCACTGTCACGATATTGAGTTGTTGAATCGTAGATACCACGAAAATTCTTGTACGCCTGTAACCATCGCTGCTCGTACGCATATCTACCGTTTTCAGAATCCTCAAACTTCTTGCGAACATGTTCGGCAAGGTAAGGCATCTGATCTTCGGGAGATGCTACGTCAATCTGCTCATCACTGGCAGGTTCTAAAAACCTATCTTCCATGGGGGATGCTACTTTCTTAGTAGTCGCGTTCTTCAGCCATGCTCATAACTGATGCGTCAACTGTTGTTTTGGTTTGTTTCTTTGGCATGTTCTCTGTCAAAACTGCTGTTTTGGCACGAGTGTCAAATTCCAAACCTTCACGGTACAGTGTTGTTGATCCCATCGCGTCATCTACGGATGTTTGATCCGATGACATGATGTAATCACCACCGTAATTGTAGTTGTTATTTGGCATTTTTTCCTCCGATTAAAGGGATTACTGAGACATGAAGCTTTCGTTAGCAGGGGCTTCATCCCTGTTCATGTAGGCAGTATCTTCCATAAGTATTTCTGCCACTCTGTTTTGTTCATCCATGGCTGTATCTTCTGTCACGATACGTTCCATATCAAAAAAGGACATGCCCTTTTCTTCTTCAACTTCAAGGGCGGGTATCCAGTCAATTCTTTTTTGCTCTTGTTCCACCATCTTTTTCATGCGTTGAGCCTCTTCTTCTGGAACTACGTCCGCAACCCCTGCAGGTCCAGCCTCACTTGATTGTAGTGCCATCTGGGCAGTCGCAAGAGGCAAGTTTGCAATTCTAGCAGCAGCACCTGCTGTTTCGATAGCTACATCCGCTGCAACATCCTGCATCGCTTCGGCTCTGTTATCGGCGGACATAACAGTATATGCGGTAGCAGCAGCTAGGCCCGCTTCAACTGGCCCCGGAAGGTAGCTTTTGAGGTTCCGGCCAATGTTATCCCAGTCAATACTGTTTAATACGCTAGTAAACCTACTTCTATCTGCTTCAGTAGTGGCAGCACTTGGTGCAGGACCAGACGGGGCTTTGCTAGGGTCATCAACAGTCGGCGCACTAAATCCACCTACCTGAATAGGAGTTGAGAGCGGAGCACCTTGTCCAAAAGTTTCATACGAGCGGGTTTTAGTGCGGCTCTCTGTGTTATCACCAAACAGTAGGGTGTTTGTAGAAAGAAGGTTGTTTTTAGTAAACTCTACTTTTCCTTCTTCAGTACCAAGAGAATATTGCCCCCACATTTGGCGGCTAATTCTATTTAGATCGTCTACAGCGTTTGGGCTATACTCTCCGGCGTTACCGATGTACACGCCGTGTGATCCTGTATTTTGCGCTACGTCACGGGAAATCAAAGCCGCCACGTTAGACTTGGGTATTCCAGCAGCTTCTGCTGCGTTAATAAATAGCTTTCTCAAGTCAGAAGATTTAAGCTTTCTATCGGTGGGTTTTATACCGCCCTTTTCCCCGACTTTTTGTATGATTCCATCTGGAGAGGTTTCTCCAAGGACTCTGTTAATATCGTCTAAGTCAATTGGGCGTAAAGACCCATCAGCATCTTCAATTTGAAAAAAATTGTTTAATCTACGATTGTCGCCGAAGTTCGTAGCGTTATAATCGCTTTGATCTTGCAGAATAGTTACAGCCCGCTGAGACAGCGGTGCGTTGTAGGGCTGTACGTTTGCTGTTTGACCTTTTGCTTGTCTTTTTGTTCCACGAGTTCCAGCAGGTATTAGCACTCCATCCGCACCACTAGCACCAAGTAGACGGGTCTCCGGAGTAGACATGTCTTTTACGTAGTGTTCGCTTGTAAGCTCAGAAGGTAAGCTTGGGCGGCTCCCTGTTTCAAGCAAGTACAGGATAGCGTTCGCTACTGGTTTGTCTTTTGGATTCTTTTCTACGTGTGCTTCTAAGTTACGAACTAGATCACCAATTTTTGATGTGGTATATTGTATTCTTGCAGTCTTTGCTTCGCCGCGTGTTTGAAGTTTTTGTACTTGACTAGAAACAGGGCGGTACTGGGCAGATAAGTTAGTACCTTCGGAAGCATCAATATCAGATAGTTTAACAAAAATACCTTCTTCAAGAGTGCGTATTTTACTTTGCAGACTAGAAGGACTACCACCTTTAGGAAGTTTAGCCTCTGCTTCTTCGGCTGCTTGTTGTATATTTTTTCCGTTAATTTTTAGTTTTGCATCAAATATGTTGATGACAGGCTGGTCAAGAAAGTCTTTGTACACTGGATTGTTAAAGATTTTGTTTGTCCAGTTTTTAATCTGGCGACCACCCTCTTCACGCGCCTTTGTCTCATACATAGTCGCGTATTCCCGCAAAGTCATAGTGCGAGGATCAAAGTCTCCACGTAGTTGATATGCCTCAGTTCCAGCCATTAGTAGCCAAAGACCTCATCTTGTACTTTGTAAACGTGATTTTTTATTGAGCTTAGTTGCTGATGAATCGACGCATATCCCGTCATACGAGTCATCATCATGTAGCGGAGTGCGTCGTAGGCGTGGTCTTCAGACTTTGTGTCTACGTCTTCACTGTTTGTTTTTGAAAGAGGAATACCTGCCATCTGCTTTACTATGTTTTGGCAAGTAGAAAAAATACGCAGACGGGGTTCACCAGAGTACGGATCAATTGCCAGTCGTCTGTGAACTTCCATCTTTCCTTGAATTCTATTCCGATCAGAAGGCGTCCACCGAACCCCTTGCCTCATCATAACTTCTGCTATAGACGGGCCAAACCCTGTTTTGTTCCAGCATGACGAATCCAAAACAGTGTAGTGGGGTAGCGGGTCTAGTTCTTCTGCTTCTAGTATTCTATCAGCTAATTCTTCTGCTGTCAAGTGTTTTTCGTATAATTCTCTGTATATCCAAATGTTGTTGTCCCAATCGATTGCGCCCCAAAGAACACACGACGGTGCAGCGTACCCGTAATCGGCTGCTCTGATGCGGGGCCAATTCGTTGGAAGATCAAACGGCTCAACGACATGTTTTGATCTACTGAATTCGGGAAAGGCCGCTCCCTCTGCCACGTCCCAATCCCCTTCAAGAAGCCGCTTTCGTTCGACTTCTGGGAGCGATCTGAGCATGGCCTCGTACTGGCCGTCTGCCATCAGATAGGGATTGTCGGTCAGCCGTGCCGGAACAAACTTGCGAAAGAACAACGGTTGACCTGCCTTTTCGTGGCCAGTTGGCCAGCAAAACGGCTTCATTGTATCGATATCAAACGCCGGAAATGGTTTGTTTTCAGGTGTACCTTCGATGTACATCTTTTTAACCCACCATCCGCCTACACCACCGGGGTTTGCTGTGCAGCGCATATACAGGTGCTGCTGAAGCTCTGGGTCAGTAGAACGAAGACGAGACCGCAAGTAATCCCAGACATACGGTGTGGGATACTGGGTGATTTCATCGATTCCAATCCAGTTAAACGCTTGACCCTGAAATCGGGTTACGTCTTTGTCTTTGTCGAGGTAGGTAAACCAGATGGTTGCACCGGAGGGAAAGTGCCACGTAGATTTTGACTCGCGAAACTTTGCTCCGGGGAACGCCTTTGTGTAAAGCTGGCGTGATTTGTCAATCAGTTCGGTCAGTTCGTCAAGTGTGCGACGGAGAAGAAGACCACGATGGTTAGGATTGTGGCAAAAACGAAGCGGATCAGCAAGAAGTGCAAAGCTTTTTCCGCCACCTGCAGCACCGCCGTAAAGAACATCTCGTTCACTAGCTGAAAGAAACTCTTCTTGAGGGCCGCTGTTTGGCTTGAAGACAACTTCGGTATCTTCAATAAGATCCGTGACAGCAGGGGGCAAATCAGTGAGGTCGCCCTGATCGATAACAGTTGTTTCGGAACCGTTAAGGGCTTTTTCGACTTTGCCCATGCTCTCCGCCATCTTGCGGGCGTAGCGACGCTTATCCTCCGCTGCCTTTGTAGACTTCTCTGCACGTTTTTTTGCGGCACGTAGTTTCTTTTGGGCCGCACGACGGGCACGTTCCCGTGTAGACAAGTTGTAAGAGGCTTTGGGTGCGTTGGGATCTTTTTTGGGGCGACCTGCCACTAGTTATTCTCCGCACTACCCTCTGCAGACCTGCCTTTAGCGTTCGGATTTGCTTCGTTCCACTGTTTCATGCCCTGTTCGACCATTTCTTTGTCGTCTGGGTACATGCGAACCAAATGATTGTAAGCGTCACGCCTACTCATTTCAGTGAAGTTAGTGAAAAAGTCTTTTGCAGACTGGTAAATTTGTTTTGCTGATTCCATATCTTTGTTATTCCTTGTAACTGGGCAGTTTAGCCGTCAATAACTACCTCTTTTTTCGGTGGCAGCAGAACTACGCCGTGTACTGCCGTTACGTTGTGGTTTACCTCTTCAGCTTGTTTTACTCCTACACGGTTAAGTAGGCTTTCGGCAGCTTTGAGGCGTAGATCGTCTCCGCGTTCGGGGGCGGGGTTGTCGATTGTAGCAACTAAGCGGTTTGCTGCACGTAAGGCGTTCATAGAAAGGATGTCTTTTGTGCGTTCAACGATCTCATCGGCGAGATTTCGACGCAACCACGCAGCAGATCCGCGAGAATAGCCCGCATCTACGGCTGCAGCGGTGACTTGACCACCGTTTTCAAACAGTAAATCAAGGAACAACTGTTGTTGTGTAGTTAGTTCACGCTTTTTCTTTTGCTGTGGAAGTAGATTCATAGGGTTACACGCTGTTTTCCGTTAAAACAGTGCACCGTGTAGCCCGTATTACCAGTTCAGGGGTAGCGGTACGCACTGATTCTATCATTTCTTGTATTCGAGCAATGCACTCGTCTTCCGTTTTGTACGGTCCTCGTGTGTCGCTTATCTGAATACACTGTGTTGGAAGGTATATAGAACACGCTAATAGCATAGCAGTGAGCATATCAACGCGCCTTTCGTGTGGGAAGCGTAGGATAAAATTCGTGTAGCCCTATCTCATCTATGATAACCATATAAAACAGTGCGATTGGGGAGATGTGCTAATGTCGAACTCAACCTACGCCCCTATTATGGCAACGTAAAACGTATTTGTCAACAAAAAAAAATTTTTTGGGCTTGACAAAACGCAAATTCAACAGTACAATCGGGGTACCCCCCGCTGGGATATATATACATATCAACCCAATCAGGTGTATTGGGGCACTGTTTTGGGGTGGGTGTACTGGGGCACTGTTTTATTCCATATCGATAACCCTGTTTGGGTAAATTGATCGCGCTTTTGCTAGCACTTGTACTAGGGGGTGGGGTGGCCCTTGCCCCGCCCCTATGCAGAAAAATATTTATTCTTTTGTATTTGGCTTGGGATAAGGATTACAGGGCATCCCGATCTGAAAATCCTCACTGTATTTTTATCTCGACAGATTCGGCTACATTTTTCCCCATCAATGATGCCAAGGCCACCCCGCCCCAAAACAAACCCGCCAAACAATCCACACACACGCCCGCGCACATGTCACCCGCGCACACCCGCGTGGCCATTTGTCATTTAATTATCTTTTGATTGGCGTCATTTGCTGTCGGTATTTGTAGAACCCCGAACACACGGCCCGCCAGTTTATCCCGCAAAAACAAACCCGTTGAATATTTTGTAGCGATTGGCAAAAAAAGAACCCCGCCGGACTAGCCAAGCGGGGTTAAGGTTGGGAGGATCTCGCGCCCTGTTTTACGCGGTCAGTCCGATTTTAATGTCGTCCACTGTTTCGTCACGGGCCGGATCACCGGCTACATTGTCGCCGAAAGCATCGCGAATGCTCTGTTCGATTTGCTGGCCAGCCGCAATAAAAAGCTTGATCTCAAAGCGTCCGCCCCGTTGATCTGTCCCGTGAAGCTTGAACACGTCAAAACCCCCGTGCTTCACCCGTACTGCTTCTATCTCAACATCGCAATCGTAATATTTGCGGGCATTGTCCTGATCTGCGTAAATATTGATTTCCATTTGTTCGGTCCCTTCCTGTTTTGGGTTGTGTGAGGCGGGCAAACAACGCACCCGCCCCACTGTTTTATCTGCTCTACGCTGATTTGGCAAGCCGGTAAAGTTTACGGTAGCCTTTGCGGCCCGTGCCCACATGTCCGATGTCGCGCTTTTCCAATACGAACCCGTGATGCACGGTAAGGTCGTTCAGATACTGGACCACAGTGCTCCGCTTCACGTCCACCAGTCCGGCAATCGTTGGGATTGCAAAGAACCGCGAACCGGATAACAGTTCGATCACCCGTCTATGGCCCGCGCCGATCCTCTTATTGGCAACAACACGCGCCCGCTGCCGGTCCGATTTCTCTGCGGAGGTGAAGCTTTTCATCTTTTCATAGATGCGTTGGCGTTCGTCTTCCCGTATCACAGTTTCAAACTCGCCGGTCAGTTTTGCAAATTTGCTGATCAGTTCTGCGGGGATTTCAAAGTTTTTAGTTGTCATGTTTCAAGTCTTTCTGCCCATCGGGCCTTAAAGTTGCGGTTAAAGTATTATCACAAGAAGTAGTATTACCGCGATTACTACCAAGCTTTTGTAAAGCAAATATGCCCCTTCTAGATCTCCCATGTTATGCCGCCACCCCTTCAAAAGCTTGCCAAGCCGGAGATTCAATAACACCCCGAACCTTGTCATTACGCTGTCTCTGGACCATGTGAACGGTCCCCGTCTTTTTGCCGGTCTGGCGTTCGACACCATCCTCACCGGTCCAAGTTTCGTTAGTATGGGTTGCCCAGTGTGTGAGGGCATTGTAACCGGCCCACAATGTCCGGCCCAGTTCGTCCCGTTCTTCGTTGAACCGATGCAAAAGGTAGTTCATCAGCCGTTCGTTGACGGGGTTGGCGTGGCCAAGTTCTGCCGCTTTGCCCGCCTTTCGACAAACAGTCTCCGATAAAATCTGTGCAAAGTTCTCCGGAGTAAGCGGGGTTTCTGCCCACTTGGTCATCTGTTCGCGATTGCTGGTCCACATATCCAAACCCATCTCTGCCTTTCCCAT
>Ga0099849_1000653_pt1 | contig 15995 bp, 36 predicted proteins | sample CB_VirMetaG_4_FD_78177 | JGI IMG/M metagenome (GOLD analysis project Ga0099849, IMG submission 78177) | Freshwater to marine saline gradient viral communities from Chesapeake Bay - CB_1508_1M Viral MetaG | ecosystem: Environmental > Aquatic > Marine > Coastal | place: USA: Chesapeake Bay... | reverse complement strand
GATTGGAGCGACTGGGGATCCTTTGAGATCTTGTGGTCGGATCATTGGTATTTCTACTGCCACGTAGATGAGGACTTCGACCCCTACAACGGCAAGATTTACGGACCAGGTCGGGCCCACTGGGTGCTCCGCAACATGCGAACGAAGCGAGATATTTGGTGCTCATTCCATCAGATCAGCAAGATCAAAAATTGGTGGACTGGAGCAGTAAATCGTCTGCGCGGGAGTTGAACCCGCATCGCCTTGTCCGGCTGAAAGCATTGCGTCCAATGCCCAGCACGGGGGCCGCCTTATCCGTTAGTTCGTAGCAGACGAGAGGGCACCGCCAGGAATCGAACCTGGCATTCTGGGCTATCTGCCCAACGTGTATCCAACACCAAGGTGCAGAAGAGGCCGAAGCCTCATAGGAAACGAGGGAGTTCCTTGTCTTTCGTTAGTTTACCCATCATTTCCTCGATGGTGTCTAGGGATTCGAGGCGGCAGAGGATGTCGGTCAGGGTCGAAATGATGACCGGATTCTCAGTCCGTGCCGCAAAAGCTAGGGCTTCGCGTAGTTGAGCGGCTGCTTGGTTCGTTGCTTCTTTGACCTGGGTGGAGAGGGACATTTCAGACGGCTTGGTCTTCCTAACTATAGGGCTGATTAGTAACATTGGTGGTCGGTCTCTACGACATAAATATAGTTTTACAGTTTTTTCCAATTTCGGAAATCGTAGAGACCCAACAAAATTGTTCGGCTTATACCTTAATCTGCTGTTAACCGCCGCCTTCTTTCGTAGACCAGCGAGTAACTTGGCACCAATTGAGCTGACACTGGAGCCAAACCCGTATCCTGTGACAACTCTGTCTTCACCCTGTCCTTGTCAGGAAGATCCTCTTGCTTAACTTCAACAACAGTATCGTCTTTCAGTCGCGTAATTGTCGTTGTCTTTCTTAATCCGAACTCGACTCTTTCTTCCTCATTCCATCTATCGAAATTGTCGACAAATCTAGGCTTTGTTCTCTTTATTGTCGCCTGATATTTGACACCAGTGGGGTTATTGTCGATCAAATCTTGTTGATAAGCGAACTTAATAATCGACACCAACTTTTCTCTATTCTTTTTCCATGCATCAAGGTTGTCTTTTATTTCAGCCATCTCAGTTTGCAATGCGTCTATATAAGTGTCGCAACGTTTAATCAGCTCAATAATTGCATCAAACTTGGAGGCTTGTCGACTTGCTAAATCGCCGAGATGCCTTTCCAGTTCAGCTTTCTCATCTTCCTCAATCTCTGGTAGATCGCGAAGAAAATTGAATTGCTGGATCGATTCCGAGAGTTGAACGTAGGTACGTGAGTCGGGCATGGTGGTGTGTGCGTGTGTGGTTGATCAACCTTTACCTTGGCCGCGCATCGGTTTTTCGCGGCGCTTGGAGAAGGAACCGCGTTTGCGGCGACCGTCTCCGATGGATGTGCGCTTGGGGACGCTTTCTTTGTGCTGGATTCCGGTGGGGGATTTTTTCGCCATCGTAGGGGCGTTGTGGGTGTGCCGCAGAATTCTACACCTTTGGCTAACCCTGTCAACACTTGACTGTTAATGTTTTCTTTGTATTACTTAATACGCATTCAAAATGTTCGATGACTAGAATAGCGATTATGCTCAACATTTATGTCTAATTTTGAGCTTGTAGAGCTACCTTTCCAGCCCGAAGATTTTGAAGCTACTCTCGAGGATGAGTTCCTGCTCGCCAAACTCACCCGAGAGATTGAAGCTGTAACAGACATTGAACAGCTCCGTTACGGTGCATTGAAGCTTTTGCAGCTGGCTGTGCAGCGTCAAGGAATGATTCGTGGACTGTGCAAACGGCTTGCTGGACTGGAGTCAAACCTTATTCGTCAGAAGTACGAAGATTAAAAAACCGCCCCCGAAGGAGCGGTTGACGGTTCACCATCGGGATTCCGGTGTCAGTCTAGGCTGACTTCACCTGTTTCTTCATCCCGCGCACCAAACAGGGCTTTTGTACCGCGACCACCCTCGACAGGGGGGAGTGCCCAATCCATCCCAGGCTTAATCGCGTGATATCCAATCTCTTTGCTGCACTGGTCAAAAAAGGACTTGGCGTAAACCTCAGGCGGACAGGTCGACCACACAGATTCGACGAAATCGATATCTTCTTCTGCTTTCGGGAAGAATTCTTCGATTTTTTCTGCGGTCGGAACCACCCACTTCTCGGGATAAGCAATCCAGCTTTTTGCTTTTTCACCACCGTACAACTGAGAGCCGAAGGTGGGTGTGAAGATTGCAGCAGCTGCCTGCTTGGGGTCGAAACCAGCCGCAGACTTGAGACCCATGCGGTCGGCAAAGGCTGATTCCAGCTGCTCGATGAAGGTACCGTATGCCTCGCAGAACATCTTGGAGGCCCCACCGTGGATCGAAAGGATCAGCGGTTTCTTGTGTACGGCAACACCATCAGCGTTGACGAGGAAAATCAAGACCAGACGACGGCGCTTATAGGGGCTGGGCTTACCAGGGTTTGCCGCTTCAAAGTCGTCGTACAGGAACGAATCCCTGGGGTAGATCCCTTCAATGCCTCCTTTATCGGAGTTCTCAATGAAAGTAACATTTTTGTTAAAGCCACAGTGGATGACAACCATGCGAGGCGTCTTAAAGAAGATTCCACTGTTCTTATCTCCGTTGTTGTACGTGTGCTCGTACAACTCGGCTTTGGGGAAGTCTTTGACGTTGCCAGACCAGCCGATGCGGGCCAGAGCAGTGTCTTTCAGGAAGAGACCACACTGGGTCTTTTCATTAAGGAGCTGACAGTTTACCAGCTCGCGCATTTCACCTTGGTACTTTTCAGTATTTAGGTAACGGTCGAGAACAGAAGCCATTTCAAAAGGTTCAAAGGACAGGCGGTTTCCACCACCACACACAACAATAGCCCCCGCCCAGCAGGATGGACAGGGGCCAAAGCATTAGATTTACTTATAAGTCAGAAGGGGAGTCCGTCACCCATCGAATCCCCTACAGCAACGGGTTCCTGCTGCATTGGGAGACTGTTGGACAGCTTTGGAGACCCTGGCGCAGGTGCATCCTTGGGTTGGTTCTTGCCGAAGATGGAGTATTGTCCAGCCCGTACCCTTACTTGGTAGGTGGCACGTTGGGAACCATCTTGAGCCTTCCAGGTATTGTAGCGAAGGCTACCGGACATGGCGACCTGCCTTCCGACATACAGAAGAGCTTCGAGCCTCTTGGCATCATCGCCCCATGCCTCCATACGGAAGCCCATAGAATCCTGCCAACTGTGACCGAGCAGTTGCTGGCTCGGGGCTTTGCACATCAGAGAGAACGTGAACAGTTCCTCCAGTTTTTTCTCTGCGATGTAACCGACACCGCCTGCAAGGTTTACCTGGTTAAGGCTTACGCTCTGCGGAATGACCTGGAAGGGCTGAGTTGGTACGACATACATTTTGTAGTCGTTCCGGTTTGGGTACATACGACCGCCTACCAGCAGCTGACACCCAGGGGTGAACACGTCGAAGGACTCACCGGCTGCCTTGTTGGGGACAACGATCAATGGGATGGCCGGATTCTTCCCGCTTGCCGGGATTGACATGTTCATAAAACGAAGACCGCCGTCGGTAAAGGTTTCTCCGGCGTAGGTCACGGAGGCAAGAATGAGGTTCATGGGGGTCAGGTGGGGTCAATGACTTGGTAGTGTACGCCAGCCTCGGCGAGTAGTTTGCTGGCCAGGACAAAATTTTTGATCCATCGCTCCGGAATCACACTACCTCCGGAAACATAAACAGCCGTAATCCCAGCGTTGATGAGTACGGAAGCGCAGCGACTGCATGGAGAAAACGTCACATATGCGGTGCAGTTTTCTGTGCTGACGCCGTGTAATGCAGCGGTTGTAACTGCATTAACTTCTGCGTGAACAGTAATTTCATACTTCTGTTCACGGTCCATCAGACGATCAAAACTGTCGCTGATGTTACGGGGGAAGCCATTAAATCCGGTGGAGATTACGCGGCGATCACGAGCAAGAACACAACCTACGGTCGTAGACGGATCTTTGCTCCAGGTCGAAACTTCGTGCGCTAATTTGAGAAAGCGGACGTGCCACTTTTCCTCTTGCGGTTTCATTTAACGAAGGCCGCCTCCAATCGGTTCAGGATTGCGTCTTCGATCGCCACTTGTCTCGTGTATAAGACGTGAATGAGATCGTGGAGATTGTCAGCCATCTCCTGAAGCTCCTCCATAGACATGTCTTGGAGAGAGGCTTGGATGTCCTTGATGCGCTTGGGTTCCATGGTGTTGCGCGTGAGCAAGACCAGTGTACTAGGTTCTTGTAGAATTGCAAGAGAAGAAAATCTTAAATCATGCGGTTCGCTGGCACCATCCTCAAGTTACCGTTCAAAGAACAAGAGACCCCGTTTCCAGGGGAATTCAAAAACCCAACGGGCCCCGGATTCCAATATAAAACTCCACTTGAGATGTACGAATCGATACCAAGTTTTCAAGTAAATCCGCAGCAGCCAGGATTAATTCACGCTTTCCCTCGTAGTGTTACCGATAAATTTCTTGAAGATTACAAAAATCCGTTAGCAGCTCCAAGCACTGATCAATATATCTTTAATCGCTTAATTCACGATCGAGATCAACCCTTTCCAGTAACTTGAAGTTAAATATTAATCGCGATGCCTGAATCTACTTTTTTCAACCCTCTGATAACGCAGAAAAGCAAGCCGGTAGACTTCCTTATACTAAGTAATTTTTAAAATGCAAACCCCCTACTACGATTTAGCCAAGAAGTCTCAGTTCAATCAGCCCGAGACCCCAGAGCCGGACAGTATCGAAAAAGACTTTTTGGATAGTTTTATCGAGGATAACGCATTGAAAGATGTGACTCAACCAGTAGATGACGGAACCAGATATAGCGAATATCGGAAGTATTGATTAATGGGTCTGTTCCCAGTTTGCCCCCGATCTAGATTCGCCCGTAAATGGGCACAGCAGTTGAAAATATTGTCCCGATTTCTCGATTGCCTTAATTGATATTTTCTGGGTAATTTCAACATATTCAGGTTTAACAGCTACCTGGTATTCGTCGTGAATATTCGCACAAAATCCAAAGTCGACAAAATATTTCAAGCCTGTACTGATCAAATCTTTATAAAAAATGCAGGTAGCTTTTTTCATGATCACGGCTCCCGTGCTTTGCAAAAGCTGATTTAACGCCGAATGCCTGGAGCGGATTTGAAGATGCCTACCATCAAGTCCAACCAAATATCCGCGATCAGTGATTCGCTCGTCGACTTTATCTTTTAACTTTTTAATAGCAGGCAAGTTTCTATAAAATGTGTCGATGGTTTTCTTTCCAATTTCATATTGATCATTTTCAGGCAAAGTTATATCTATGACGCTTCCCACTTTTTTAGCACCGGCCCCATATAGCAGGGCATAAATTAAACGTTTTGAGAGATCTCGCGTTGCTTTTGTTATATCTCCGTTTCCATCATAGATGCCAAAAAGTTTTGCATTGTGTGTATGAATATCGAATCCATCAGTACTAACAAGATTTGCATATTCTCCGCCATCAAAATGAGCAAGCCATGCTCCCAGAGCTCTTAATTCAAGACCAGATGCGTCAGTACCAATTAGAACCCATCCCTCCGGTGCCGTAAACAATGCGCGACATTCCGCACCATACGCATGACCGACTGATGGTACTTGGGCCATGTTCGGAGAGACGTGAGAGCACCTTCCACTCACACAGGCGTTGGTCTTAACTCCTCCATGGATGCGACCGTCTCCGAATTTTCGACAATGTTTAAGCCACGCCTCCTTTCCTTCGGCGATCTGACCTAAACGTTTATTCAATAGTTGATATTCAGCAAGGACCTTAGCTTCTGGATACTTTTCTCCAAGGAGTTCGAGCACATCGTCATCCACCTTAACGTTTCCTTTCTCCGTTGTAGAAAAGGTGATTTCGGGATAACGAGCCTGTAACCGCTCTGCAGTTTGCTGTCTGGAAGCGGGGTTGAAAACAGTGACTTTATCTTTGAGCCTATTCCCTGTCTTAGCGGAGACTCTTTCTTCGACAATAGGTGGAAATATTTCCTGCAGCTGATCGTCGATTTCAGCACGCCGAGCCTTGAGGGTGTTAACAAGTGCGAAGGCCGCTTTCTCATTGAACGGAAATCCAAACTCTTCTTGGAGAGCCATGACTTTAGCAAACTCGTGCTCCAGTTCATGACACCTGGGATCCAGCGACTGCGTCAAGAAGTACCTATATAGTTCAGTTGAAACCGCCACGTCGCCGATACAGTAAGTTTGCATCTCCGGCGTCCATTTCTCCCAGACATTATCTACGTCAGGATCCTTCTTGGTTTCTTCCTTGAATTTAATTTTTGATACACCGAGGCGTTCGCCCCAGGCCGCAAGCGAATGTCGCCCCCTGTATTTCTTATCGATGTGAGCAAACTTTTGATCATCAACCGGCTCAAGCTCTGGCCAGAGAACCCGACTAAGGATCAACGTGTCTACAACGTCGCAATCTGATCTCATAGTGAGACCGGGATAGATCTTCTTGAGGGCTCGAAGGTCGAAGTTGATCAGGTTGTGGCCTACCAGTTGCATTGCGGCTTCGACTAACTTGAGCCCCTCCTCGATCGGCTTATACCCAGGCTGATCAGCGCAACTATGAATCTCATCTGTATCAAGATCGCGCAGGACGATACAGTGAACCCGATCCATCTCGTGGAGCAGGCCGTTCGATTCGAGGTCAGCGACGAGCCGCATGCCGTGGATCAGTAGAAGCGCTTGTACAGCCTAGCAACGTTCGTGATCTCCAGACCATTTGCCAAACCTGAATTTTTCAGGCGCTCACGGATGTTTTTGGCTTCCGTGAGATCCGAAACACAGATGGAACGATTGATATCCTTGGTGGTATCGACGTTGATCAGAACGACGCCGTCTTTGTGTTCATTCAGACACAAAACCTTATCGAACTCCGGCGAACAAAGAACGTAGCCAGTCTGCATATCAACCTCGCAACGATTTGTGGTCAGGAATCGCCCTCATAATGAAGATGTCCAGGGCAATGTGCAGGAATAAGGGCACCATTTGCATAGCGCATTCAGGCAGACCACCGAACAAGGCGGACAGCTTATCACTCAAGTCAGTTCGATGAAGTTCTTCGAACTCAATTGACAGCATTTGCGCTACATTTAGGATGAAGTCATCAGGATCTTCATCCTGGTGCTTAAGTTGTTCAACAATGTTCCAGAGTTCTGGATCCTGTTGAATCATGAAAAGCAATTCTTCCACGAGGGATGACATACAGGGTTCGCCGCAAGTTTACCTCCTCCACATTTCGTGTCGAGGGGCAACTTTGTAAAGTTTTTCTTGAGCCTGTATTCGAGTACTCCCCTGGTTATTGGATCTGGAATGTCGGCTTTGCTGTTGGTAAGTCCAGACGGCAGTTGAACGATTGGTACTGGAGGCGGAAAAATAAACGTCGTCGTTCCTTGATCAGTCGAATCCCAGGCCGCTCTGGAATAAAAGCGATCCGACGTGGGTTTGAAGAAGTGTTAAGACTGCGATGGAACATTGAGCCTGGCGACGGTTTGATTATAGATTCAACGTCAGCACATCCTGACAAGCAATTCCATGCGTTTAGTCGTTGGCACAGATACCACCCCGAGTGGGTCATCGACTACCACAAGAAGGAATTTATTTGGTATCGACCGCCTTACAACGAGGATCCGATCAGGCAGACATTTGACATTATCCCCGCGATTCCGCCCGATCCTTTGGCTAATACTGTTGAACAGCGTTATTTTGATTGTTTTCTTGTTCGGTTAAAAGACCGGCGTACTGCTCTATCCATGGATGAAATGCAGAGTCTATTAGGCCAGGTTCTATCCAGTTAGTCAGTACTCGGATCCCATCCTTCACCGATTCCAGAGATTCTTCGGTGTTTTGCTGGAGCAGATCGAGCATGACAGCCTCGAGCCAGCGGTTTGGTTCTCGCTCGGGATCCAGGTATTTCACTCTAATTCGATGACGACTCGACGCAGTCTACCCTTGAGATCGCGTTGTTCGTAAACGGTGAACTCGCCGTCTCCGACTTCCGTATTAAATCGAGTGTATAGATTCCAGCTCGGGAGCCGAACGGCACCGGCTTCAGAAACACCGAGATAAGACGGGTCCATAACAGCGATCTGACCGGAATCACAACTGATGCATCCTATTAATTTTGGGTCTGAGAGGACGGCCACGGTACATGTTTTTAAGCGTATTTATCCTATTATAACGACGGCCCGAAGAAGAGCGATTGTCAGGGCCTTATTACCGGGGAGACGTGATTTCTATCGCTTCTCACGTCTGGCGACTGAAGGGCCGTGCCTTTGATCAGGGTGCGGCTCCACCCCAAACTTAACAATTATTTAATGTTTATTGTTTCCGTATAAACAACTACAGTTTATATAAAAGAATAGAGTTGATTGTACGTGGTTATTACCATGACTCAATTAACTTATCGCGGTTGCAAGTATTTTAAAGAAGAAGAAGCTGAACAGAATCGTCAGTGGTGGAACTTGGCGCACCATGCGAATCGCTGGCTTCGTTATCGGGGAAATCAGTACCGCCCCATTCAGACTGGCGGCTTGGTTCCTGTCAAAGTCTCTTGATGAGGAGACCAGAGATCCAGAATCACTGGGTTTAAAGATGGGTCGGCCCACCTTCTCTGGTCTTGCTTCATCGGGATCGTCTTCCGCTTCCACACGGAATCCCTCGAAGTAGCTAGACGAGGACTAGCTACGAACTCGTGGCCACGAGTGGTCTGCAGAACCAGGACGAAATTATCATCCCTTTGACCCTGCCGTCAAGACCTGCTTCTCCTTCAGATCTCCCACTCAACCTCGGCACCACCCAGGGCTTCTGCAATCGAAGGAAACTGACCGCAGAAAATCGTTTTGATGTCTTTGGCGACTTTCATGTGCTCGAATTGAGTGCCGTGCTTCTCCCGGAGGGCCAGGTAGGTGATCCAGCTCCTGACGCTGCCGTTCATGTAGAGGCGGGTCGGTGAAGCCAAAGGAAGGACCCCCCTGGCGCATTCTTTCGCGATGCCCTCACTGATCATCTCTTTGTAGAGGTGCTCGGCGTCCTCGAAGACCTGGCTGATCCGGCGGTAGAAACCACTGACTTTTTCTGCGTCCAGGTCGTCTATAGAATTTTGACGGTTTTTTTGATCCTGCCTACGAAGGTGTGGGATCTCAGCGTTACCTAAAACACTGATATCCTGATACCTTTGGGACATTTCCTGAAAGGAAAAAGATCTGTGGCGAATAATTTGAGCCGAGATTGCGCGTGTAGTGTTAATTTCCACGCACATGTTTGCCATTTCAAAGATAGAGAAGTGCTTGTGCTTTAGACAATACTTGAGAAGCTTGGGGGCTGTCTCGTAATTGTCTTGATTCTGTGGCGATGACACCCTGGCGCAGTACGAAATGACGTTCTCCGCGTCAGGTGTGACCCAAACCAATTTAATTGATTTCATTCCTCGCTCTCCATCATTGCTTCAATGTCGGAGGCAAGCATGGATTCCAGGCAGTCTCGCATCTCGATAATATCTGCACGAGTTAGAAACTCAAACGTGACGCAGAGTCCGCCGCTTGAAGCTGTGAATGAATACTCATCACTGGCAGCATCAAATGAGCCGCAACATTGAACCGAAAGTTCTTCTGACATGGGAGAAATGGTGTTAGCGATTGAGGCGATCATGTTGCTTTAAAGCATCAAAAATAAGCTTTATGTTGCCTTCAGGAATCAAATTCTTTAAAGGAAAAGTATTCATAAATTTCACCCATTATGCATTCTTCTATGTGCTCAAAAATTGAATCTTCACCAGGATTTTCGACGTACTTAAAGGCACGTCGATAGCCTCGTTTGATTCCATTCTCGATACAATCTCGAAGAATTACACTTGCTTTGGGTTCCATCTTAATCACCAATCGCGCCGATGTATTCATCACGAACTTTTTCAAATTCGTGCTCATGAACGAGACGCATTTGATCGTGGTGCGATGGTGTTTTCAGTCCATCCCACAGAACTTTGACAAATTGGCGACCAATGATGCCTCGCTTTGGTGTTTTGATTGGCTTGACGTACGTATCGACTACGACGCCAAACCTTTGAGTTTTGTAAACCTGGATTCGATTGAGGACCTCATGCCTCAAATTCGGAATTGCAGTCGCCTTGGGGCGCTCGGCAACTCGATCCCCCGCCTGAAACTTCGGTGTTTTTGATTTTTTCGAGCTCATCGAGGTAGTTTTGTAGAAGGTCGCAAAACTCATCCGAGGTCATTCCATTAAGGAAATTCCACTGGGGGTGAGTGTTTTCATCCCAATCAAGGGTGATGATTCCAGCCTCTTCATCGAAGCTGACGGAGAGGCCGGAATCGTTTGTGGTGTCCATAGCAGTGGGAAAGCTGCTTGGATTGTACGTCAGCCGTACTGTTTCAGCCAGGATCCGACGGTTGTTTTACCAACACCGAGACAATCAGCGATTTGTCTGTGTGTTTTACCTTCCTTTCGCATCTGGACACAGATGTCAATTTGACGCTGTTTCAGATACGTAGAAGGATCCTCCTCAATGTCGGGCTCGTCCGCAAAAAACGGGTGCTCCACTGGGGCAGGCTCGTCGCTGATTCCGAGAACGTGAACAGTTCTGGCACCTGGATGAAGCGCTTTGGCTGTGTCAATCGCTTCAATTCCGTTCTTCGCCACAACCTCGGTTGTCTTGGGGTTGCCATCACCAAAGGCGATGCAGACCCTGTAGTTTTTCTTCGTGATCATTGAACGTGCTTCCAGGAACGGCCTTCAATGATCTTCATCACCGTGGTGAAGTGGACGTTCAGCCCCTTCGCGATCTCTTTCGAGACAGCGTAGAGGCTGGAGAACTGCTTCATGTACTCGGGGTTCGACGTGAGCTGACGGATGCTGCGCACGTCTTCCTCGGTCAGCTTTGCCAGCTTGTGGTTTTCACCGACGCGACGATCACCCGTTTTGTTGAATGATGTGAGACGACGGGCGCGACGGGTCGTTTTGACCTTTGTCGTGGTGGCCACAGGGATGACGCTGTTGAGCGGAGCGGTGATCATGATCTGATCGTCGCCACGGGAGGCAGTCAGGACGAGACGGCCGTTCTGTACGTCGATGTTGGGCTTGTCCTCCGGGAGGATCTCGAGGGTTTGGATCGCGTGGAAATTAAAGGGACTCATGGTGTCAGACGGTAGTGTGCGCTTGGGCTTGGCCCGAAGCTTGACCACCATAGCCCATTTCCGCTAGATTGCAATGGGTCAAGTGGTTGACCTCATGGTGCAGGTTGGTGTAGCCGACACTGTGTGCGTGTGTGTTGGGGTCTGGGGTGGTGCCCAGGCCCCTCTACACCTTTACAATTTTTTACTTGCGCTGATCATCGATGCATTCCAGTTGATTCCTTCGGATAGCATCATCGATCAATTCTTGAACTCTTTGTTCTGTAGATTCATATTTAATGTACATAAATTTCGTTTAGACTAGCAATATTGAATAAGTGTTATGCCGGAATCCTCATTTTTCGACCCCATCATCATGGGTGGTGGATCTTCTAATCCGCCAGCCTCTCAGGCTGACCCGGCGTTTTCTGCGGGTTATCGTAATATTTACGGAACTCGCGTTGGTGGCAGGTATTCTCCAGTCTCCAACCAGGGAGAGTTAAACCTTCAATTCCCCATTGGCGACCATCAACGGCAATTCTTTTTAACGGGTGACGCTTACGTCCGACCTGGTTCTTCTAGGAACGCACAGGCCGACTATGGATTCAAGCTTGGTTTCAAAAAGAATATTGAACCAAGGGGTATGTCAGCTGGAGATGCTATTAACACTGTTCTTCAGCAGCAAATGGGTCAGCCACGAGAGGCCGGTCCTGTCTTGAATTCCGATAACAGAGAATCGTTCATGGGGAGCTTGACCCCGGAACAGTTGAAGCTCCTTTCACAAGAAGTGAAAAGGGTCAATCGAGATTACAAAGATGCTCAACTAGGCATTCGATCTGGCGCCGAAAAGTATGGATTTGATGTTGGGGTTGACGTGCGTAACATGACACCAATGGGCACACAAATGGGCACTGTTTCCGCCCCCGCACAGTTTCTGAATGAGTTTGTTGAAGACCGTGGCATGAAAAAATCGACCGCCCCGCTGAATCCAAACTTTAGAAGTCTTTCTCAATTTTAAATAGATAATCGGATTTTTTCCGATCTTCCTACGATTTATCGCCGCGATTCTCACTACGAGACCGCATCCTTAGGTTCTCTGGCTTGTTGTTTAGTGGGTTGCCGTCCTTATGGTCAACGTCACGGCCATCCCCTTTGCGTGCTTCCCCGTTTCGCTCTTTATATCGACGCGCTTTTACCCTGGCAGCCCGACGCTTGATTTGTTCGGGCGTACCGTGATACTCGTATTCTTTTTTGTAATCTCTTTCCATGACTACATTAAATAATCTCTTGGATCGACTTGTGGCTTCTTTTCTTGCATCCAAAAAGGAGTCTTAAATCCATCAACCGTTAGCTCCCCTGGCATGAACATTCCAGCCATGCGCGGCATATTTATTTGGTCCAATCGCTGCAGCAATTCTTGCCCAGCCCGATTTTCTGGTGAAGATCTCCAAATATCTTCATCCGTAATACTCGGATCATTCCACCAGCCCCAGCGGCCCATGGGGTTTTCAGGTAGAGCAGTTGGACCGTGACCAGGCTCACCCCAAGCCGGACGTTGCTGCCAATATGGGATACCTTTTACAGTCATAGTTTTAATGCTTCACTTATTCTAATCGACCCGATTCATTTCTTTTCTATATTCGTTAAACCCACGCATAAAGCAATCGGTTACGAATTGACCAAGATTCATATTTCCGGGAATTACGTTGGCTTCTTTTAGCCTCACCATTAGCTCAGAAACTTCCAGTCGCTGATCGTTTGTCATCGCAATCGGATGATAATGACGTACGGATTGATCGTTATCCATGGCCCGCAGGCTGATTTTAAATATCCTAGGACCGACAACTTCTAATCAACGGCTGCTTTCAAACAAGAAGAACTTCTTAACCTCTTTATCATCTGCGTTGATCAAATTAGCAATTGTCTTCAACTTCTTCTCTGCATTCAATGCACGAGTTGACCAATACACAAGGTGTTGATTGGTTTTTTCCAATTCAGTTTCCAGCGCCGTTTGGAACAGAGAGGAAGGGCTGATGTCCAGATCAGATTCCTGCCACTTGTCGTAAAGGGCCTCGGGGACAGATACGGACAGAACTTTTGCCATACAAAAAAACCGTGCTCCACATAGGATAACACGGTTTGCATAGCCTGCTAGTTGTTAGTCGTTGATTGCTATCCGTATGTTCTGCTCTGGCGTGACCGGGACTGGCTCACTGATGGCCAGGTTGGATGTTGCCAGGCGCATGGCATTTGAGAATTCCTCGGCCTTGTCAAGATTGGGGAAGGCAGGCGCGAATGCACCGATGTCTTCGTTGCCCATGAAGACGACGTAGCTTGTGACTGGGAGCTTCATGTTTTGTTTGAACCCAGGCCATGGTAGCAAACCGAGCGACCCAGCGTCCTTACGCAAAGATTAAGTCTCAAATGAGACTAAGCCGACATCACAATGGGACCGCTCTTGAAGTACATCGCCGGGTTGTTCTGGATCGTGCGATCAGCGTCCTCGTGATCAGTGATTTTGATCACTTCGCTACGTCCGGTTGGTCCCTGGCAGAGAACTGCCCAGACCAGTTTGGTGGATTTTTCTTGGTTCATTTCCATCGCTTTTTTATCTCTCGCGTACTTCATTGTGCAGGGTATAAATCTACACTGTGCATGGGTTGGGCACAATAAAAAACCATTGCTACGACTGGGGTTTGGACACCCAATGTAGCAATGGTTTGTAGCGCTCAGGCGAAGAAAACCTTAAGTTTCTTCAGATCCAGAGATCGTCGTCATCGAGCCAGTTGTCTTCGACGAAAAGGTTGTTCTTTGGTTGGGGCGCTTGGTGCATCAGGGACGACAGGGCGGCGATCTTGGTCAGGTCGCCACGGCCGCAGAGAGCCTGACCGATCTGAGCGTCCAGCATGTTGCGGACTTGATTTTGTGGTGTAAACAGAGCCATGGTTGAGTGTGCGTGTGGGTTTGATCGAGGACGGGCAGAGCAGGGGGTTTGTGCTTTGCCACGACCCAAACATAGACGATTTCTGGTCGGTTCTGGTTATCGTTGTTACTTTTTAATATAAGTAAAACTTATGAGCCCCTACCAGCGGTACATGTACGGATAGAAGTTGTACGTCGACTCAACAACTTGCGGCGAATACATCGCCTGACACGCCGGCGCCACGATCTGGGGAATAGGACCAGACGCATTGATCAATGCAGCAGCCGCCATCTGACAACTGAGTTGAATGATTTGTGAAGGGAACATGGCGGTGTGTGCGCTTCCTCCGCCATCATAGACCCCCACGGCGGCCCAATTTATCAGGATTTCTAATATTTACCGTTTACCAGGATTCTTGATATCGCCTAACTCGGTCTCATTGTGAGACTTATGTGTCTTACGGACAGTGCAGTAGGTAATTCCACCTCTGACTCGGATCGGTGTACCGGACAACCGAACAGTTCTTATAAGTATCGACAACCTCGAACTTCTGATATTTTTCTACGATTACAGCTTCTCGATCAGCTTTATCCGCTGTACCGAAAATTCCGTACAGAAGAAGAACAAAGCCTGGAACAATGATGAACCAGGCCACAATTTTTCTTTCTTTGTCCCACATGATCAGTCGGCGTCGTACGACTCACGTTCAAACACAGGGTCCGCTTGCACCGTTGGGACCTCCGGTTCGAAGTGAACCATGATCGTGTCGAGCAACTCCATAGTCTGGTCCAGACCGAGCTCCTGTTCCCCATGGATGTGATCGATGAAGAGCGGATCTTCCATGAGGTCATCGAGTGTTTCGTACACTGCGTTGAGTGACTGGTAGATCTGTTTGAATCGGTTTTCAAACGAAGAATCGGACGCCATGGTTTTGACGGTGAGTGTGTACAGATTCACTGCAGCTTAGCGGAGGTTACTTTTGCTGTCCACTTTCCTCTGGTGTGGGTCCTGTGATCGTCAGTGTGTTTGGTCCATTCTTGTACCACGGGGCACTGATCTGTAACGTCCCTCCCAGAAGCTCCTGAGCCTTGGAGCCATCAGGCTTGTGCTCAGTGATGATGGGTTTGACGTACTTCTCGTCGTCGATCCGCTTCCAACCTTCCTTGATCTCTTCGATCTGTTTGTCGACCCGTTCCATGGTTCGTTCTGTTTTCCAGATGACCCAGTCGGGGAAGCAGTGAGTGCGGATCAGTTTGACGATCCTGTTGTTATACCAACGGGAATCGAAATCGATTAAGAGGTTTGTCACCTCATAAGCGACAGCATTCCAGATGTTGTAATTCATTTGGGACGAGGTATATGCATCATCCTACGTCTGTTCGTCAGTAAGTTCCATCTTTACGCCTTCACTGGTTTGGATGACACGAAGGCGATTCATGAAGTCGGATAGATCGAAGTCTTCGGTTAACTTGAAGTTAATGAGGTAGTCGATCATTTTTTGTTCGACAATGTGGCTGTCGATGTTGGTGATGCTGTAGTGGTAGCCATCGTCGGTGACGAAACTTCCGTAGAACCCCATGCCAGAGCGATCAGCCGTTTCTCTTGACCTGGCGAGAAACTTCATTGCCTTGAGGTATTTGGGGTTGATGCTTTCTTGATTGGCGAGATCCTTACTTGGGTCAAGGTCTTTTTTGTGGTTCTCCATGAATTGATCGACCAGAACTTTGTTTTGATGGCGAAAGATGTGAAAGCAGGGAGATTTCATGGTGGTGCGTGTGTTGGGTGTTCTTATTGATAATGCAATTGAGAATCAAGAAGCCCTCTTCTTTCT